>Ga0315900_10010869_pt1 | contig 11342 bp, 14 predicted proteins | sample LakEriMetagenome_FD_203521 | JGI IMG/M metagenome (GOLD analysis project Ga0315900, IMG submission 203521) | Freshwater fungal communities from buoy surface, Lake Erie, Ohio, United States - Buoy 12 MA114 | ecosystem: Environmental > Aquatic > Freshwater > Lake > Lake biofilm | place: USA: Lake...
AACAATGCCAGATGTATGAATTTTATTGGGAAGAAAGACTTTACAGTCTAATGGATTGAATGTATAATGTAGCAAGCTCGACACAACAACAAGATTTTGAATCTTTAGATCTGGCCATGGCGTATGCTAGAGTGTTGGGTGAGTTTGTTACTATCACCGGCAATGGCATGGAGATAGTTGGCATGTTTGGTGCCGACAGTATCAAGGACGGCAAGTGTCCAGATGGTGTTGACTACACTTGGATGAAACGGAGATCGCAATGAACAAAGAAATTACACTCACACCTGCGGGTGGCCGATTCTATCGTGCCATGACATTCCATTGGGTAACTGTAGTACTACTCATGCCGCCCTTGGCTGTGGCCATGATCGCGGCCATCTTGAATCCGTTTTGGTTTCGTGATTCAATGTTCAACTTTGTTGAGCGTAAGATCAATCAGTTTACACGTTGGCGCAACAATGTAAAATACCGCATCTATCTTGGATGCGACCCTGTTGTATGGCACACTCTTAAAGGCGACTTGAAGTGAACAAACTTGTGCGCGATGGTCGGGTAGCAGTACTGTACTCGCCGGGCTATGGTGCAGGCTGGTTCTCTTGGAATACCAGTTGTCCTGAAATCTTGTTTGACCCTGCTATGGTTGAGTTGGTTGAACAAGAGAAGTGGGACGAGTTGCGGGCCTTTGTGGTACTCAAGTACCCAGACATCTACACAGGTGGGCTTGAGGATTTGCAAATTGAGTGGATTCCTGAAGGCACACAGTTTCAGGTAAACGAGTACGACGGCAACGAAAGTATTGAAAAAAGAGACAGCGTGAATTGGATCACGGCTTGACACTAAATAGATTTCCTGCTACAATATAAGCATGCGCCTATAGCTCAGTTGGTCAGAGCAGAGGACTCATAATCCTTTGGTCCTAGGTTCAAGTCCTAGTGGGCGCACCAATACCAAAGTAAATTTACGGGCAATACCAAAGTAAATTTAACTGGCCATAGTATAATGGATAATACAGTTGCCTTCTAAGCAATCAATCCAGGTTCGATTCCTGGTGGCCGGACCAAAGCATAATTATGAAAGCACAATCATGAAATTACTACTTACCACCTTACTTTTACTATTTTTCTCAACACCCAACTGGGCATGGCAACCCACTCGCCCGATAAATGTGTTGATAGGGTTTGCACCAGGATCCAGTAACGAACTGAGTTTCCGGGCTGTGGCACAACAGGTAGAACAGGCCACTGGCGCAAAATTTGTAGTGATTAATCAACCTGGTGCTGATGGTTTATTAAGCCTTAACAATTTGAATGACAGCGTACCTGACGGGTACACCATCAACATTGCCAGCGAACAGAATACCTGGGTAATGAGTGATGTGCTGTACTCTCGAGAAATGAAATTCAACCCCGAAGGGTTTACTCATACCTTGGGATTGTCACGCAGTCCACTGGTTATAATTGCACCAGCAGATAGTGCAGTAAACACACCACGCGAGTTGGTTCGATTGTTAGAAACCACTACTCAGCCTGTTAATTTTGCTGTGGGGTCTAGTAGTCATCGACTGGCTTATCAATATCTATTAGACAATATCAAAAGCCGTAAGGATCTGATTGCGGCGGCCAGTTATCGTAGCCCAGGACAGGCAGCCACAGATGTAGCCGCCAAGGTAGTAGATTTTGGCATTGTTTCTGCATCTCTAGCACAGAGTTTAGTTACAACCGGTAAGGTAAAGATTATAAGTATATGCGGTGATCGTGAATTGTCTCGTTTGCCAGGCGTGCCTACTATGCAGGCAACAGTGCCCGGCTTAGAGGTGTACGTTGGGGTGAGTATTTTGTTGCCACCCAACACAAGCCAGGAAATTCAGAAATGGTATGCAACACATTTCGCCTCTGCATTAAGATCAGACCAAAGCCGTAGATTCAGAGAAGAAAATTTAATGTTTGTTGACGAGCAAGATCTTACACCGGGTGGCCATCGTCGTACCATGATGGCACTGCGTCAAAAATGGCTACCCATCGCACAAAAAATGGATTTTAAACGGTGACATTGCCTGCTCTTAATTTGATTTCAATATTATCCAAGGACCCGTCGACACAGGTACAAAATCTTGCTCCTGTTGATTCTAAAACTCCCTTTGATTGTTTTGCCCATAATGGATATTACGTAGTTGATGGTAAAGTCTTTCAGCACAAGGTTTATGCCATGCAAGAGGCCACCCGCAAAAATCTCAAACCTAAAGACATAACCTGGGTTTTCAATAATGATGCCTATTCAAAAGTAGACTGGAAAGTGCCAAGTGGACTGTCACTAACTGAATGGTATCGCCAGCGAGCCCTACAACTGAGAGCCAAATACGATTATTTGATCTTGGCATTCAGCGGTGGTGGAGACAGCACCAATGTTTTGGATTCATTTGTATTGAACAACATCCACATTGACGAAGTAGTCTCTTGGTGGCCCCGTAGCAACGCCGCTGGCAACTACCGTCCTAGTATGGATTCCAATGTGGAGAATTTTCGTAGCGAATACGACTATCTAGTAGAACCCAAACTCAGGTGGCTAGAAAAAGTAGCACCAAATACAAAAATTACCATATGCGATAATCTTCAAGACCTTCAACCTGAAGAGCCCACAGACGACGTGGTTGAAATGACCACTAATCATTGCTGGACCGGCATACAGAGATATCGCGCTATTGATGATGTTTATTTTGAAAGACAAAAGACACACAAAAACTGCGCAATAATTATGGGAGTTAATCCTCCAGTTCCTGTTCTCGTCAAGAGACATTTTTTTGTAACATTCTATGAGTTTGGTACCAATACTCAGTATTCATCTGACCTTACCAATCGCGGCTTAAGAAACGTTGAGTTTTTTTATTGGACTCCAGACATGCCCCAATTGGTCCGAGAACAAGCTCATGCATTGTTAGAGAATCTGCGGGCCAATCCACAATATGCAAATATAATCAGTAAAAGAGCAATAGCGCCTGACGCAAGGACCAAAGTCAACGATCTAAATCATCAAAACGCTGAACTTCAACGAAGATGGATCAAGTCGGTGATTTATCCTAGCTATGATTCACATGCTCTTCAAATAGATAAGCACAAGAGTCCTATACATCGTCCAGCGTGGTTTTCGTGGTTTTATGATAATCCACACGCAGATGAAATCTTGCAGCCGCATTTCAGCGCCATCACTGCACATCAAAATCTCATCCACCCAGATTTTTTTGTAAAAAGAGACCACGAAATCCATAACTACGTTCAATACCATTCAAAATTTCATTACATAGGAGATTGGTCAGACACAACGGACCAGATAACAATAACATGATCCATCCTGATTTTCTTGACATAGACTTTAGAAAACAAAGAAATCCCAAACAATCTTTGGTGTCAACTGATGATCTAACCATACACAAACATGAGGTTCTGTTGCCACGTGAGTTGATCCAAGGCAAAAACATACTGGACCTGGGCTGTTTTCACGGAGCCACAGGAGATTGGTGTTTACAAAACGGGGCCGCCAATTACACCGGTGTGGAGATTAGTCAAGAGTTTTCAGATATTGCCTGTGGTCTGATGACCAAGCATCACCCAGACAGTTCTTGGCGCATACTCACAAGTGGGTTCGATCAGTTTTTTGATGCTGACAAATCAAAATTTGATATTGTCTTTGCGTGGGGTGTGCTACATCATACCTTGGATCATGTTTGGTTCCTAAACGAACTTGCGCACCGTGCTGATCATGTGATCATTGGTGCTCGCACACCCAGAGTAATGTGGCGAGATACTTCTGTTGATCAAGACTTCTTAAAGAAACTAGAGTATGATATTGCCTATACTGAATATCACAACGGTGAAATGTCCTTGATGTATCGTCCAGACTTTGCTGTAAAATGCGTATCAGCTAATAGCAGCTTGGCAGCGGTTAAAATGATCATGGCGACCAATGGCTTTGAAGCAGATCTTGATGCATACGAACACTTCAAACAATACCAGCCTACAAGTTTTGGAACGTTTGCCGGTTGGGATCAGCCGGGATTTTACGTAATTAATTTTCATAAAACGCCAAATAAAAAACTAAGCACCTATGAAAAAATGCATTACAACCCTGATCTGATTGTGAAATTCCAATGAACAACACACCCTGGCAGTTCGACAACAACATCGCCAAGATCTTTGTGGCTCATGCACGACAGCACATACCCAATTACGATGCAGTGATAGACAAGTGTGTATCATTGGCTCAAGATCATCTTGCTAACAACAGTGCCATAATTGATGTAGGCTGTGCCACAGGGGAAACACTACGGCGGTTGAAACAAGCAGGCTTCACCAATCTGCATGGTGTAGAGTCTAGCCAAGCCATGCTGGATCATTGCGATCCTGATCTAGCGCAATATTACCACAGCGATACATTTCCAAACAAAAAGTTTGATGCAGTGTTTTGCAATTGGACTTTGCACTTTGTCAAAGACAAAATATCGTATCTTTCGGCCATTCACAGCAACTTGGATGACCATGGCTTCATGATCCTAAGCGACAAAACCAGCCTGGATCCGGTCAGCATCAAAAAATATCACGAATGGAAAAGTTCTCAAGGCGTGACACAGGAACAGATACTAGCCAAGGAACAGTCTGTGAAAGACATTATGTTTATCGACAATCCAAAATGGTACTTAGATACCTTGCAACAAGTTGGGTTTGATCGTGTGGAGATAATTGATGCAAATTGGTGCTTTACCACGTTTCTTTGTCATAAGTGATTGACAAGATTCAACAACTATACTATACTATTGACATATCTTAATAAAAAATCATGAACTCCAGTCCCAAACGTCACACCTTTCAAGAACAAAATTATATTGAACGTTGCAAGAACGAGGACAAGGAACCCAGTGAAGATTATTTGAACTTGTTCAAAAGCATTCGCCAGCAGGAGCAAGAGCGCATGGCTGATCCTGAGTGGCAAAAGGACAACATGGAGTACGACTTGCGCAGTACCAAATGGATCTGTGACAAAGTCAAAAGCAACAAAACCTACGCTCAGAACTTGTATGCGGCCATGTGCAACATGCAATTTGTAAAGAACGATGTCTGGCCATTGCTCAAGGATCAACGCTGGAGTGCCAGTTGGCGCAGTGCCGGCGGCATTGTGGCTGACATGCGCGAAGAAGGTGACTATATCGATTGGTACTGCTCGGGCATACAAGGTGAGCCTGACGCGGATTGGGTAGACCTAGGACATGTACCTGAAGGTACTGTGACCGACGAGATTCGCGAGGACCTGTTTCGACTAGGGTGGATACCCAAGGAATGGGAAGATGAACAATGATTAATTTTATTAACTCAAGACAAGATAAATTTGGATTTTATCAAGTTGGTTCGTTGCAAACCTATAGCAAAGCAATAGCGGTTGAGTATCATATAAAAACGAAAGAAAAAATACAGTGGATTTTCAATGATGAAAATTACAAAATTTACGATTGGACCCAAGAACCTACTGAAAGTTTGAGTGAGTTGTACCGGCAACGTGCTCAACAGCTGAGAGATCAATATGATTATTTGGTGCTGTGGTTTTCGGGTGGTGCTGACAGTGTAAACATTTTGGATACGTTTATTGACAATGATATCAAGCTAGACGAAGTGGCCAGTTATGTAAATTATGAAGCAACTGGTGATAAATCAAATTTTCTCAACGCTGAAATTTTCCATGTGGCTGATCCGTTAATAAAGATTGCAAAAACCCAGCAACCTTGGCTAAAGCATACTGTAGTAGATGTGGCACCACTGGTAATGAATTATTTTACAGATCCATCTGTCAAATTTGATTGGAGTTATTTTGCAAATACCCATGTCAATCCTAGTACTGTTTCACGCAGAGACATCAAATTACAAGTACCACACTGGAGGAAAATGTTTGATGCTGGAAAAAAAGTAGGATTTATTTTTGGAATTGACAAACCAAGAGTAGTGGGTATAAATGGAAAATATTATTTCCAATTTGTAGAAATGATAGATTCTGCTGTGACTCCCGAAATCCAGATGCTGAATCGTCCATGGGAGTTTAACGAGCTATTCTATTGGCCAGAAGATCATCCTAAAATTTCAATCAAGCAAAGTCATGTGGTTAAGAATTTCTTGAAGTTATCCAATGAAGCATCGCCATATATCACTGACAATAAATCATTAGCAGGATCAGCTTCTGTAACAATTAATAACAAAATCTATCATATTACATTGCCCGGATTACACACTCTGATTTATCCTAAATGGCAACCGGTTCCATACCAAGTAAAGCCTTGGAGTTTGACATTTTCATTCAGAGACACTTGGTTTTTCAATTTATCCAACAGCGAATCTGTTAAGTATGCATGGCAAACTGGCCTAGACCATCGCTGGAAATCGACTCCGTACTCTCTAAGAACTGATTGGAAAAATATCCGCAGAGGATTTAAATATTTACAAGGCCCTACTTATTATCTAGGATCGTAATATGAAACACAAATTTTTGTTTTTATTTTTTTTATATTTTTCAATCACAGTGCAGGCACAAAACGTGCGACTCATAGTGCCGTATGTTGCTGGCGGTGTTACTGATCGTTCTGCCCGAGTAATTGAAAAAACACTAACTCGTAAATTGCCATACAGTTTTACTATAGAATACCAAACTGGGGCCAGTGGCATCATTGCAGCAAACACTGTGGCAAAAAACAGTACAAAAGAAACGGTATTACTAATACATTCATCTTCAATTGTTACAAATACACTTGATCCCAACTCCGCATATGATTTGCTCAATGACTTTGTGCCTGTTGCTCTAGTGGGATCGGTTCCTATGGTGTTGGTGACCAATCGCCAGTCTGGTATTGTCAACTTAAAACAATTAAAACACACAAATTTACCATTGTTTTATGCCACAGCAGGTCCGGGCACTGCGTTGCATGTTGCTGGTCAACGGTTACAACAAAGTCTCAACATAGATATAACTCCTGTGCCTTACAGAGGAGAAAGCGCGGCATTCAATGACATCTTGTCAAATAACGTTACAATGATGTTTGCGTCGTTAAGTATGTTAAGTGGTTACACCAACTCACCCCAAATATCTATGATAGCAATTACTGGCACTCAACGCAATGCTGATCTACCAAACGTCCCTACATTTGGTGAACGGGGTGTTCAAGGACTTGACCGTTCACCAAATTGGCTTGTGCTCTTGGCCAATCGCGGTGCAGATTCTACAGTAGTATCAAGAATTAGATCTGCCCTGGAAGAATCTTTCAACGATCCGCAAGACCAGGCTTTATATCTTCGTGCTGGTGTAGAAATCAATCGTAAACCAACCACTAATGTACAAGAATTTTTAACTGAAGAAATTAAAAAAGTAAACCCTTTGAAAAGTAAATTATAAATTGCTACAACTAGAACAAAACCCCAGACTAGGATTTTATACCGTAGGTGATAAAAGATTCTATAGTAAGCCGCAGGCCTTGCTAGAAGCAACTGCCACTGGTCACTTTCCGCACTTTAACTTCAACAGAGAAGTTTACAGCCGAATCGACACAACAATCGAGCCACAGATAAGTCTGCGCGAATTGTATCGCATGCGAGCTCGACAACTTCGTGAGAAGTATGATTACATTCGTCTAGAGTTTTCAGGTGGTAGTGACTCAACCACAGTGTTGTATAGTTTTATCAACAATGGTATACACCTAGACGAAGTGGTGTTTCGTTATCCTGCACAAGGCGACAAGAATCTTGGCCCTGACGCCAAGAACATGAAAGCGGAAAACACACTAAGTGAATGGCATTTTGCCGCTAAACCTATCCTACAAAAACTAGCCGTCAGCCATCCCAACATCAAAATTACCATGCACGACTTCAGTCAAAACATACTGGACTACAAGGGCGATGAGTCATGGGTGGAACGTGCTAGAGATTACCTACACCCCGAACACACATTCAAACATGATCCATTGGGCATGGACGGTCACAAGCAACTGGCAGAGTCGGGCAAAAGCATCTGTGTGTTGTACGGCATTGACAAACCCAAGATCTGCATTCGGGATGGTCGTTGGTACTTGTACTTCTTGGACATACAGGCCAATCACAGTCAACCTACAACTGGCCCTTACACCAACTTGACTACAGAATATTTTTACTGGCAACCAGATATTCCTGAGTTGATTATCAAACAAGCACATACCATTCGCAATTGGTTTATGACTCCACATGCCAAGCACTTGCAGTTTTTGATGCGTTGGCCTAATCACAGTCCAGCACAAAGAAATGCCTACGAGCAGATTGCTCGTCCACTAATTTACGAAGACTACGATCCTACCACATGGCAGACCATGAAAAGCACCAACAACTTCTACAGTGAAATGGGCTGGTGGTTCTTCAAGAACTTTTCAGAAACTCGCTTTTACGAAGTGTGGAAGGCCGGAGTGGCACACATGGTAGACAAGATTGATCCCAAGTTCTTTACCTATGAGATGGGTCGGCCTGTGGGCTTTACTGGCTTCATGGACACGTTTTATGATCTAGGGCCTGCAGATTTTGTCAACACTGATATTATACAAGGAAATCTCAAATGAAAAAGTTTTTAATTGCCATCACAATTGCATTGACTGCTGTGGTATCACAAGCTGAACAAATCAGTATCATCTGGCCGTTTGGCATGGGTGATACTCAAGCACAGTACAGCCGTAGCCTAGTTGAGGAACTCAACCGGGCTCAAAAGAAATACACATTCATCTTGGAAAACCGACCTGGTGCTGGAGCCACCATTGGCGCCAAGCACGTGGCCGCCACGCCCAATACTGTACTGAGTGCAAGTACTGCATTCTTTGTGCGTCCAAACTTTTATCCTGAAGAAAGTCACCGAGTGTCAGATTTCCGTCCCTTGCTGACTCAGTGTGCCGCACCCATGTTGCTGGTTTCAAAGAAATACCGGTCCTGGAACGAAATAGATCGCAATCAAAAAATCAGCATTGGCATTTCGGGACTGGGTGCAACATCGCACTTGATGGCCATGGAAATTGTCAAACGCTATCCCAATGCTGTTGTTGTGCCCTACAAAGGCACCCGCGAAGCCAGCATTGATGTGATTGGCGGCAACATTGAAATGAGCGTGGCATTCCTGGGCGAAGTCGAAGGATTCTTGGACAAGGGCGAACTCACGGCCTTGGGCATCAGCGGACGTAAAACAGTGCGTGGAATTGCCACACTGGAGAGTCAAGGTTTTGCAGGAGTGGGCGAAGTGGTCAACATGCACAGTTTGCAAGTGCCCAGAACCATGCCCGAAGCACAGTATCAAGAACTGCGCGGCCTGGTACTGCAAACCGCTAAAACAGATGCAGTGCAACGTGCCTACGCTGTGGACTACTGTGATCCCAGCAATCTCAACACCTTGGCCACACAGCGTTGGTTTGATTCACAGGTTGCCCTGTGGAAACGTCTAAGCCAAGGTGTCAAGCTGGATAAATAAAAATGGCAGCGCCGATCGGGTGGTCGACGCCGGACTAAAGACGCCTGGAGTAGTAACTCCTTTACTAGCATGTGATGCCTAGAACGCCTACCGTAGCGAGAGATCGCAAGCACATTTAAACTACCTAAATTTGGATATAAAAATGAGTAATACTACTAAAATTCGCTGGGTCATTGCCCATGAACCTTTGAATCTTTTTCTTCGCGCAGCCGAAGATTTTGAACGCCGTGTAAACGAACAACAAAGTGAGCACAAGATCGAAGTTGAGATCATGACACTCTCTGAGTACAGCCAACGCTACAACGATGGTGTTGTTGTTACCAAGCACGATTTGTTGGACCTGATGGAATCAGGCAAGATTGAAATGAGCCAAATGTACACCACATGGCTTGCCGAGAAGTATGAACAAGACTTCCTGGTGTTTGATCTACCATTCTTGTTCAAAGACCACGATCACGCCACTCGTGTGCTGGAAGGCAACATTGGTGAAACACTTCTTGCCAAGCTCACAGACAAGTCAAATGTACGTGGATTGAGTTTCACCTACTCCGGCGGTTTCCGCCAAATGATTTCCAACAAAAAGGTCAGCACACTGGAAGAACTTGCTGGCACACCAGTTCGTTCAAATCGTAACCCTGTTGCACAAGCAACTATTTCTGCACTGGGCATGAAGCCTGTTGTGGCCGAAGTAGAAGACCTGCGTCAAGTGGTAGTAGATGGTCAAGCACAAGGCGGCGAAACCAACTATCCACGTGTGTATCCATTGCGCCAGAACGAAGTTACTAAAACTGTGATTGACACTGGACATAGCCTGTTCCTTACCAGCATGATCATCGGTGATCGTTTCTGGGATAGTTTAAGCCCTGCGGTGCAAGACGTTATCAAACAAGCCGCTGTGCTTGCCGGACGTGAAGAACGTGCTGAAACCATTCGTGATGGTGCTCGTGCTGAACAACGCCTGGTTGAGGAAGAAGGTGCCAACATCGTCAAGTGGACCCAAGAACAGCGTGACGCTGCCAAGATTGCACTCTCCGGCGTGTATGATCAGTTCAGTGACACATTCACACCTGGACTAGTTGACAGCGTTCGCACTTTGCAATAAGTCTACAACTGCGTGTCAGTCAAAAGCACCTTCGGGTGCTTTTTTAATTTAAAAATCAATAAATATTGTCATGGAAACAAATCCAATTTGGGAATCTGCTATGAGCCAGACTTTGATTTGGGTGTTGAGTTGGAGTGTGCTAGGCCCTGTGCCCGAGTCAGGCGAACAAGCCAAGTACAAAACTCAAGCCGAATGCGAGCAAGCCAAATCCCAAAAGCAACAAGAATTCCGGTCACAAAACAAAAAAATAGTGGTCAGATGCAATTCAAGTACCAAAGGTTAACAATAAATATAAATATATTGAAGGAAATTGATCATGAGTACAGAACTTTTTCGTCGTTATATCGACATCATTAACGAGAATCAGCAACCACAACAATTAGATGAGGGCATGCTAGATTCCATTACTACTGCGGCCAAAGCTGCTGTGGAAAAAATGTCTCCAGGCTTGATTAAAAAAGTCACTGATTTTGTTGAACAAACATTGGGCAAGCCGGTTGAACAACTCTCCATGGCCGATGTTAACATGCCCAACATTAAAAAGATGATTGCGGCCAACGGTAATCTGTCAGAGGCTGACGTCAATCCACAATTTACCGTTAGTGGACCTGGTGGTGAAGGCGAAACTGCTGTAGTGCCTGGATCATTGGGCAAAAATAAAGCAAATTATGCTACAATAGGTGGAATTCTAGGAGCGGTGGCTGGTGCAGTTGCTCCTATGTGGGCCGGCGGTGCGTGGGCA
>Ga0315900_10010873_pt1 | contig 11334 bp, 8 predicted proteins | sample LakEriMetagenome_FD_203521 | JGI IMG/M metagenome (GOLD analysis project Ga0315900, IMG submission 203521) | Freshwater fungal communities from buoy surface, Lake Erie, Ohio, United States - Buoy 12 MA114 | ecosystem: Environmental > Aquatic > Freshwater > Lake > Lake biofilm | place: USA: Lake...
AAATTATACAAACGTTATTTACCAAAAATATTTAATCATGATTGGAAAATTGATTTTGATGTAAATAAAACGACCGTAAAAAAAATAAATTAAAAACGACTCATATGGCAGTATATAAATTTAAAATTTTCTTAGAAGATAATGAGGATATTTACCGTGAGATTGAAATCTTATCAGGCCAAACCTTTGAAGATTTTCATCACATCATCCAAGACTCTGTCGGTTTTGACAGAAAGCACGCCGCGTCTTTTTTTGTGAGTGATGATTATTGGAGAAAAGAACAAGAAATTACTTTAAGAAAAGAGGATTTGGAATTGGACCAAGAAGAAATTAAAAAAAATGTGGCGCCCAAAAAATTAATGCTTTCCACAAAAATTGCCAAGTATATTGATAATCCGCGTCAACGATTTTTATATGTTTTTGATCCAAATGTAAAATGGACATTTTGTATTGAGTTAATGAAAATACTTGAAGAAAAAGCAAAGGTAAAGTACCCCATTTGTTCCAAAACAATAGGCACATCTCCTAAGCAATATAAGCAAACTGCCATGGCAAGAGAAGCGCTGACTACCGATCAGCTCATCGAATCAATGCTAAATGAACCCGAAATAAATGATGAAAGCGAAATTTATAAAGCCATAAAAAATGATACCAATGCCATTGACGAAGGGGATTTAAACCACTTAGAAGCCGAAGAAGGAGAAGATTCAGAAGAAATAAATGATGACTTTGAAAACGATGAGGATAACGATGAAGACATTGAGATACCTGAAGATTATGAAAACGAAAAAGATTAACATTAATACTTTAAATAATTAAGCAATGAGTACACACGATAAAGCAAGTAAAGCATACGAACACCAGCTAAATGATTGGATTAATCAAGAAAAAGCGGCCTTAGATTTAATTGGAACAATTGGCAAATTATGGTTTGAGAAATCTATTGAACTAATTTTATTTAGAAATCAATTGGTTGATAGAAGCGCAAGCGAAATCATGAGCCTACACCAATACGCAAAAAATATTGTTAAAAAATCCATCTCAATAAACGATACTTCTTTATTAGCAAGTATTATTTTAAATACAAATGTTTGTGCTTCCCGCATAGATATTGGAAAATTGGCTTTTGAATACCAACAAGAAAAAACAAACTACAAAACCGCCGATGAATTTATTAATGATAAATTAAAAAAATTAATTAACGTTACAACTACCCATACGCCGAAAGATGTTGTGTTATATGGCTTTGGAAGAATTGGTCGTTTGGCCGCTCGCGAAATTATTTCACAAGCCGGAAAAGGAGAACAACTTCGTTTAAGAGCCATCGTCACGCGAGGCAATAGTAATACTGAAATTATTAAACGTGCCGACTTATTAAGAACCGATTCTGTTCACGGCAATTTTCCAGGAACTGTTATTGAGGACTTAGAAAATAAAGCTTTAATTATTAATGGACACACTGTACATATGATTGATGCTAAAAATCCTGAAGATGTTGATTATACCATTTACGGAATTGAAAATGCTCTACTCATTGATAATACGGGTGTATTCAGGGATGATGTAGAATTATCTCGACATTTAAAAGCGAAAGGAATTGATAAAGTTTTATTGACGGCGCCTGCCTCCGGCAATGTTCCCAATGTGGTGCATGGTGTAAATCACGAAACCGTAGATTTGAAAAATCAAAAAATATTTTCTGCAGCATCTTGTACAACCAATGCCATTATGCCTATCCTCTATATTATTGATAAAGAATTAGGGATACAAAAAGGCCACATTGAAACTGTTCACTCCTACACCAACGACCAAAACCTATTGGATAATTACCACAAAAAACACCGTCGTGGCCGCTCAGCAGCTTTAAATATGGTGATTACAGAAACAGGAGCTGAAAGTGCTTTAAAAAAAGTACTCCCACATTTATCTGGAAAATTTACAGCTAATTCGGTTAGAGTGCCAACGCCAAATGTATCTCTGGCTATTTTAAATCTAAATATCAATAAAGAAGTAACCTTAAATGACGTCAATGAAATTGTTAGAAACTACGCGCTTAACGGTGCATTGGTTGAACAAATTCAATTTGCCTTTAGCAATGAGTTAGTATCTTCAGATGTTATTGGAAATCCTTGCCCATCTGTTTATGATAGCAATGCCACCATCATTTCTCCCGATAAAAAAAGCATTGTATTGTATATTTGGTATGATAATGAATACGGCTACACACGACAAGTTATTCGCTTCTCCAAATATATATCTGAAGTACGGAGAGCCATTTATTATTAAAGACTTCATTACATTTAATTTTCAGGATACCATTTTGAAGTGAAAATTGAAAAGTTATTTTCATCTCAAAATCGTTTTTGTTAATAAAATCAATTCCTCTAGACCATTTATAATTTTATATTTAGAGTCCTAATCATCTTTAAATTATGACAGAAACCGCACTTTATTTTAAAATAGCATCTGAACTTCGCGTTGATTTAAAACAAGTAAAAGCTACCATAGAATTATTGGATGAAGGCGGAACAGTTCCTTTCATTTCAAGATATAGAAAAGAAGCAACCGGAAGTTTAGATGAAGTACAAATTTTATCAATAAAAAATGACATTGAGCGTCTCAGGCAATTAGAAAACCGAAGAGAGACTATTTTGAAATCAATTTCTAGTCAAGGAAAATTAACAGAAGAACTTGAGTTGAAAATAAATGCTGCTGAGTTGCTATCTACACTAGAAGATTTATATTTACCATTTAAACCACGTCGTCGAACAAAAGCTACTGCCGCTCGCGAAAAGGGTTTAGAACCTTTGGCTCATCTTATTTTAACTCAACTAACGGATAATTTATTTCAAGAAACGTTGCCATTTGTTAACAAAGAATTAGAAGTTAATTCTACAGAAGAAGCTCTTAGCGGTGCGCGCGATATCATATCTGAAATTATTAGCGAGGATTCGACTGTTAGAGAAGGAATGCGAATCTTATTTAAGAAAAGTGCAACGATTAAAAGTAAAGTCATAAGAGGAAAAGAAGAGGCCGGAGAAAAATTTGCAGATTATTTTGAATGGGAAGAAAATTTAATGTCATGTCCTAGCCATAGAATGTTAGCCATGCGCCGCGGAGAAAAAGAAGATTTTTTGATATTGGATATTGTAGTTGATACTGAAATTGCTACTGAACTCATAAAAAAACAATTCCTTAAATCAAAAGGCGAATGTGCTGAACAAATCATTTTAGCCATTGAAGATGGTTATAAGAGATTACTACAACCCAGTATTGAAGCTGAAATGCGCTTGTTAACAAAACAGATTGCAGATGAAAAAGCCATTGACGTTTTTGCAGAAAATTTACGAGAATTGCTTTTAGCACCTCCTTTGGGTCAAAAATCCATTTTAGCCATCGATCCAGGTTTTAGAAGCGGTTGTAAAGTTGTTGCTTTAGATGCTCAAGGAAAATTATTGGAAGAAACAGTTATTTTTCCTCACGAACCACAGCGCAAAATCATTGAAGCAAAACACGTTGTTTTGGCTTTTTGTGTTAAGCATGGCATTGAGGCTATTGCTATTGGCAACGGAACAGCGTCTAGAGAAACTGAACAATTTATCAAAAGCATAGATGAATTACCAAATACAATTCCTGTTTTAATGGTGAGCGAATCTGGCGCATCCATTTATTCGGCATCTGAAGTGGCCCGAGAAGAATTTCCAGACTATGATTTAACAGTACGCGGTTCAGTTTCTATTGGAAGAAGACTAGCAGATCCATTGGCGGAATTGGTAAAATTAGATCCTAAATCCATTGGAGTTGGTCAATACCAGCATGATGTAGATCAAACTGCATTAAAAAATAAACTAGACACCGTTGTGATGAGTTGTGTTAATGGCGTCGGCGTTGAATTAAACACAGCTTCAAAACAATTATTATCTTATGTTTCTGGCATTGGAGAAACACTTGCAAAGAATATAGTTGATTACAGAAATGAAAAAGGCGCATTTAAATCTCGCAAAGATTTATTAAAAGTAAGTCGCATGGGAGATAAAGTATTTGAGCAATGTTCAGGTTTTTTAAGAATAAGAGATGCTGAAAATCCATTGGATAAAAGTGCAGTTCATCCTGAAGTATATCACATTGTAGAAAAAATGGCAGTTGATTTAAATACAACTGTAGAAAATTTAATACAAGATAAAGAAGCTCGTAAAAAAATTAATTTAAATGCCTATATCACAGAAACCATTGGATTACCAACGTTAAAAGACATATTACTTGAGTTAGAAAAACCTGGACGAGATCCTCGAAAATCTTTTGAAGTGTTTAGTTTTGATGATACGGTTCATCATATAGAAGATTTGAGAGAGGGAATGCGTTTACCAGGCATTGTTACAAACGTTACGAAATTTGGTGCTTTTGTGGATATTGGCGTTCATCAAGATGGTTTAGTGCACATATCACAGATGAGTGATACGTTTATAGAGGATCCAAGTAGCATTATTAAAGTTGGACAACACGTTTGGGTTATTGTTACTGAATGCGATGTGAATCGAAAAAGAATTGCTTTATCGATGAAAGGAGAATCGGCAGTTTCAGTAAAAAAATCAACTCCAAAAATTACTGAAGTTAGTTATGATGCCAATGACATGCAATCTGCTTTAGCAGCGCTTAAAGGAAAGTTTAAAAAATAATTATCACCAAACAAAAACGTGAATGCAAAGCAATAAAAAAATAGCTGTTATCGGCAGCGGTAGTTGGGCCACTGCCATTGTTAAAATACTGTGCAATAACAACAATACGGTTCATTGGTATTTTAGAAAACAATCTGACATTGATTTTGTAAAAACACACAAACACAATCCTAAATATGTGAGTTCAGTCAATTTTGATTTGAATAATCTTGAATTATCTTCTCAATTAGAATTTGTAATCTCAAAAGTTGATATTGTCATTTTAGCTGTTCCATCAGCCTTTATTAACGATACTTTAAAGGATTTACCAAAAATTATTTTTAAAAATAAATTGATTTTTTCAGCCATCAAAGGAATTGTTCCTGAATATAATTTAATTGTTGGGGAATATTTAAATTCCATCTATGATGTCCCTATAGAAAACATTGGCGTTATCACTGGCCCTTGTCATGCGGAAGAAGTGGCTTTAGAAAAATTATCTTACTTAACACTTGCCTGTATTGATATCAATAATGCTGAAATACTTTGCGATGCGATGCGTTGTCGTTACATAAAATGTTCAAGCAGTGATGATATTTATGGCACTGAAATTTCAGCAGTTTTAAAAAATGTAATTGCCGTAGCTGCTGGAATTTGTAATAGTTTGGGTTATGGAGATAATTTTTTATCTGTTCTAGTAAGCAATGCCATTCAAGAAATAGATCGTTTTGTAGCAGCTGTTCACCCAATTGAACGAGACACTAAAGCATCGGCTTATTTAGGAGATTTAATAGTAACTGTCTACTCACAATTTAGTAGAAATCGTATGTTTGGAGCAATGCTTGGAAAAGGGTACAGCGTCAAAAATGCTCAGCTAGAAATGAATATGATTGCCGAAGGTTATTATGCTGTCAAGTGTGTGTGCGAAATTAACAATAAGTATCATGTACATATTCCTATTACCAATGCTGTAAATAACATTATTTACAATAATAAAAATGCTAAAATAGAAATGGAACTATTGGCAGATAAGTTAACCTAAAGCAATAACGATATTTTCTTTAGCTTTATATATTGAATTAATTTTTTTGTTTACAGCATAATTTTTTTATTTTTAAGCTATGAAATTTCTAAGCTATTTTTCCATTTTAACCATTCTTCTTAGCTTTTACTCATGTTATCATGATGATAAAACACAAGTAAAAAATAATATCGATCAAAATGACTCATTGGTCGAAGCTGTTGGTGTTTTAATGAATTCAGATACTTTAGAAAAACCAATCATATTTCCTGAAGCAAAACCAACCATTGTTAAAGCAGGAAAACCAAAACCTTCAGTTATAAATTCGAATGGGAACATAGAAGCTGGCTTATCATATATTAAAAATTATACAACCGATCAAGGATTACCCTTAGATGCAGTTTCAGTTGGAGATAAAAGCATGATTATTGACAGGCATGGTAATATGTGGATTTGCACATTAGGCGCAGGCGTAACGCGCTTTGATGGAAAATATTTTACAACTTTTACCACCTTACATGGCCTTGTAGACAATAATGTTAATTGTGTATTGGAGGATAGGCAAGGAAATATCTGGTTTGGAACTAATTCCAGTGGTTTATCTTGTTATGATGGAAAATCCTTTAAAAATTTTCCTATTTTTAATCGTTTAGGCAGTAAACTTATTAATTGTATTTACGAAGATGACAAAGGGAATATATGGATTGGGGTATCTATAGGTGGCGCATTTTGTTTTGATGGAAAATCATTTAAAAATTATTCAACCAAAGAAGGATTTACGGATAGGAATGTAAAAACCATCATCCAAGATAAAACCGGAAATATTTGGTTCGGTAGTAATAATGGGTTATTTCGTTTTAATGGAAAAACTTTTACAAAACTATCAATTAAAGAAGAATTAAAATATAATAATGTTATTACCAGTACAATTGATAAAAAAGGAAATTTATGGTTTGGTACCGCAGGTAATGGCGTGATTTGTTTTGATGGAAAATCTTTTACTTATTTGAATAAAACAAATGGACTAGCAGCTGACTATGTTTCCAGTATCAAAGAAGATAAGAACGGAAATATTTGGTTTGGAACTTTAGGCGGAGGCACTTCCTGCTATAATGGCAAGTCATTTGTTAATTATAATATTAATGATGGTTTGTCTAATGATAACATTTCAAGTATTATAGAAGATAAAAAGGGAAACATCTGGTTTGGGAGCTATGGAGGAGGTATTTCACTATTCTATGGCAATTATTTTAAAACATTTAATACCAGCCATGGTTTAAATAACAATATCTCGTTTTGTATAGAACCTTCTAAAAATGGAAACCTCTGGATAGGTTCCTATGGTGGAGGTATAGCAGTTTATGATGGGAAATCTTTTTTAAATTATTCAACCGAACAAGGGCTTTTGAATAATTCAATTTTTTCGCTTCTGGAAGATAGTAAAAAAAATATTTGGATTGGTTATTCTGGTTCAGGAGTCACTTGCTTTAATGGAACATCTTTTGCTCATTATGTTGCTAAACAAGGTTTTGCTCAAAGTACAATATTTAAAATTATTGAGGATAAAAAAGGTAATATTTGGTTTTCTTCATGGGGCGGAGAAGGCGCATGGTGTTTTAACGGCCATTCTTTTACCAATTATACTACTAAGCAAGGTTTGCTAAGCAATAATATTTATACCATGACTGAGGATAAAACCGGAAAAATTTGGTTTGCCACTGATTTAGGCATATCTTGTTTTGATGGCAGTTTTTTTAAGCAATACACTAAAGAAGATGGATTGCCAAATGGTCTAATTATTTCTATTAAAGAAGATAATTTTGGAAATATCTGGTTTGGTTCAAACGGAAATGGAATAGCAAGATTTGATGGGAAAAATTTTAAGACATTTACTGTCGAAAACGGATTACCTCATAATTCCGTAACCAATATAGAAATTGATAATAAGGAAAATTTAATTATAGGTACAAACCTTGGTATAGGCATTCTTACTTCATTTAAAGCTAAGTCAAATTCAAATTTAAAAAATGTGAACGCGGTAAATAGCTTGAGCAATAATGAATTGAAAAATTATACCCCAATGATTGAAGTTTACAATACTCAAAATGATTTTCCAATCAAAGATATTAATGGAGGTAAAACTATTTATTGTGAAAAAGATGGTAATTTATGGTTGGCCACTGGATCGGATAAAACAGCTTTAGTGCGGTTCAATTATCCCAAATATCTTGAAAACAAAAGCAATGGACTACCAAAAGTAGTCTTGCACAAAATAAAAATAAATGACGAAACAATTTGCTGGAACGATTTACAATCGAAACAATCTGCAGCACTAGAAAAATCTGATTCTCTTACACCTTCAAATATTGTTGAAGAAATCAATCTATTTGATAAAGTATTAACAAATAATGAAAGGGAAAGTATGATTTTAAAATATAAAAACATACAGTTCAAAACTCTTTCAAAATTTTATGTTTTGCCACAAGATTTGGTTTTGCCTTATGAACACAATAGTATCAGTTTTCAATTTGCTACCATTGATCCAGCTCAATTAATCAACACAAAACAATACCAATATATTTTAGAAGGATACAATACAAATTGGACTGAATTAACCAATAAAAATGAAGCCAATTATACGAATTTACCAGAAGGCTCATACATTTTTAAAGTAAAAGCCGTTAACAACAATGGAATTTGGAGTAAGCCAATCACTTATACATTTAAAGTGTTACCACCATTGTGGCGAACTTGGTGGATGTATGTTATTTATTTGCTATTATTGATAACATTAATTATTTTATTTATTTGGTTAGATGGAAAACAATTAAGGAAAAGGGCACATTTATTAAAACATAAAGTTAGTGAAGCCACGCGCCAAATTCACGAACAAAAATATTTAATTGAACAAAAACATAAAGAAATAAAAGACAGCATTAATCATGCTGAAAGAATTCAAAGAACTTTTTTAGCAACCTTTGATTTATTAGACAAATATTTACAAAATTATTTTATCATTTTTAAGCCTAAAGATGTTGTAAGTGGTGATTTTTATTGGGCAGATGTTTTGCCAAATGGAAATTTTGTTTTAACAATTGGAGACAGTACTGGCCATGGCGTACCAGGCGCCATTATGAGCTTATTAAACATTATGAGTTTAGAAAAAGCAATTGAAAATATTACCGATCCAGCAGGTATTTTAAATCATACAAGAAAAACGATTATCAACCGATTAAAAAGAGACGGAAGTGAAGAAGGTGGTAAAGATGGAATGGATGGTAGTTTAATTGTATTTGATTTTAAAGAAAAAAAATTATTCGTGGCAGCTGCAATCAATTCAATTTGGATTATTAGGAATAATGAATTAATAGAGATTAAAGGAGATAGAATTCCAATTGGTAAACACCACAGAGATACAGAGCCATTTACTTTACATACATTTCATTATCAAGAAGGTGACATGTTGTACGCACTTACAGATGGATATCCTGATCAATTTGGTGGTCCAAAAGAAAAGAAATTTGGTTATAAGCAGTTGAAAGAATTATTATTGTCAGTTCACAATGAACCTAATGAGATTCAAAAACAAAAATTAATTGAAGTGTTTGAAAATTGGAAAGGAAATCTTGAACAAGTGGATGATGTATGTTTGGTTGGAATTAAACTTTAAACTCAGTTATTAAATGAGTTTAGAGTAATCAAATGAGTTTAATCACATATTTTCCAAAAATAATTAACCCAATTAAGAATGCAATAATTGAAAATTGCAAAGTTGCACCAGCAGCTAAGTCCTTAATCAGTCCAGCTTTCGGATTATCATTTGGTTCAACCAAATTAACCAAGTTTTCGATAACGGTATTAATTGTTTCCAAAGCAATAACAATCCCAATACAAATTAAAATGACGCACCATTCGATGGAAGAAATACTAAAAAAAAATCCAAGAAGTAATGTTATCATTGCGCAACATAAAATTATTTTCATATTACGACCTTTAAAACTTGCTTTAATACCAATGAAAGCATAACCAAAAGATTTTAAAAAATATTTCATTCGTCTAAATTATTTTTTTCCTGATATAGAATAGCCCATGTATATTGTTCATGTATCAATTTTTTCTAACACGCTTCTAAATAAAAATCATTTGACACTTTATCTAAAAAATGAAAAATATTTTTAGTACCATTTTATATTTAAATACACCGATTGCCCAATTTTAATGGCATTATCCTTCGCATAAAAATAAATGGAATTTCCTAATTGGGTTTCAGCAAAATATTCGTAGCCATAACCGTTAAAAAACAAATTTGTGACATTAACTTTCAATAAAGCTTTTTGTTTTGATTCTACAATTTGAAGTTGATTAGGCCTAATAAAAGTTTCTTTTTTTGCTAAATCTGTTTTACTTGAAATTAAATCTTCTTGCTTTAATACAAAATAGCGACCCATTAGTGCAGCAATTTGTTTGTTTTTTGGCTCGTAGTAAACCGAAAATGTTAAACCATGTTGTATCAACTTTCCATTATCTATAACCGCCGTTTCATCTGCATATCGCAAAGCCTCTTCAGGTTGATGCGTTACCAAAATAACTGACGCATTTTCTTTTTTTATTTTTTCTCTGATATAAGTAAAAATTTTATCACGAAGAGATAGATCTAAATTGCTAAATGGTTCATCTAACAATAAAATTTTTGGAAATTCCGCCAAAGACCGTGCGATGGCAACTCTCTGTTTTTGTCCAGAAGATAAAGCATTTGCTTTTAAATTTTTAATAGAACTTAGATCTAACAATTTCAGTAATTGATTGGTGCGTTTTTGTTTATAAACGTCCGTATAGCCCATCAATTTATCTTTTATGTTTTCTTCTACGGTATGATTATCTAATACATAAAAATCTTGACTCACGAATCGCATATCTGTATGGCCTGGTATTAAATTAAAAGCAGGACCAAGAACTTTTTTATCTTCAATGGCAATACTTCCAGAATCTAAATCGGTTAATCCATAAATACATTTTAAAAGTGTTGTTTTTCCGCTACCACTTTTTCCGATAATAGCCAGTATTTTTCCAGGCATTAAGCTTAATGACACATCGTTAATTCCTTTAAAATGAGGGGAATTTGGATATTTAAAAGATATTTTATTTACACTTAAAATAGGAATTAATTATTGTAATATCCGTTTGTAAATAATTGTATGAAAACTTTTTCAGAATATTTTTTACCTTCAATTCCAGTAGCCGTAAGTACGCAAAAATATACACCGTCTTTACAATACTCTCCAGCAGTCGTTCTTCCGTCCCAAAAACCATTTATACGATTGGTTTCAAAAATTAAAGTACCATTTCTATTATAAATTGAAAAGCTTAATTCTATTATTTCGTCACAATTCGGTTTGTAAATATCATTAATACCATCAAAATTGGGCGTAAACACATTTGGTAAAACAATATTAGAAATGGTGTCTTTAGTATTAAATGTTACAGTCTGAGCTTTTGCATGAGAAATACAACATATCATTACAATTATAAAAAATATGTGTTTAATTTTTTTCAATTTCATATGTGTTTTGTTATGTAATTTTTAAGTTTATTCAATAGTTTTTATATCTTGTTTTTAAAACAGGTTAAGAGATTGTAAATTTTCATATTCGTGCTTCG
>Ga0315900_10010877_pt1 | contig 11330 bp, 7 predicted proteins | sample LakEriMetagenome_FD_203521 | JGI IMG/M metagenome (GOLD analysis project Ga0315900, IMG submission 203521) | Freshwater fungal communities from buoy surface, Lake Erie, Ohio, United States - Buoy 12 MA114 | ecosystem: Environmental > Aquatic > Freshwater > Lake > Lake biofilm | place: USA: Lake...
GTGAATAGTGCTGAAAGTTATTAGTGCTATTATTAATTGTAAGTTGAGAATATTATCTCAATGTGCATTTCTGTAATTTGTAATACATGAACAGAATGACTCAATACATCACGCGCCCAATCTGGCTACTTTCTTTGGTGAGTTTATTTTCGGATATCACATCTGAAATGATTTACCCAATCATGCCGATATATTTACAATCAATTGGTTTTTCGATTTTATGGATTGGAATTCTGGAAGGTATTGCAGAAGCAATTGCAGGTCTTAGTCAAGGATATTTTGGCAAAGCATCTGATTTGGCGGGAAAGAGAATGCCATTTGTGCGACTTGGTTATGCCTTGACTGCTTTATCAAAACCAATCATCGGAGTATTCAGAGATCCATTTCTCATATTGCTGGCAAGATCAGCGGATCGCTTTGGAAAGGGTATTAGAACAGGTGCTCGAGATGCGATTCTATCCACTGAAACAACCAATTCACATAAAGGGAGAGTGTTTGGATTTCATCGATCGATGAATACCACTGGTGCAGTGATTGGATTATTGCTTGCTTTGGGTTATTTATATTATCATCCTGGAGATTATCAGGCATTATTTCTTATTTCAGCTATTCCGGCAGTAATTTCTGTCGCACTCACTTTTTTTGTGACTGATTCACAAGTTCATCTTAGCAAACCTAACCCTGAGATATCTGCTTTTACTTTTCTGAGTTATTGGAGTAAAAGTTCGAATGAATATAAAAAAGTTGTTATCGGATTGCTTGCCTTCACACTGTTCAATGCTTCAGATTTTTTTCTTTTGCTCAAAATGAAGCATGATGGATTGGATGACATTTCCATTATTTCGATTTATATCTTTTATAATTTGGTCTATGCTGTCACGGCATTGCCACTTGGCATATTGGCTGATCGCATCGGCCTCAAAGCAATGTTGATCATTGGCTTATGCGCATATGCAATTCTATATTTCGGTATGGCTTTGATGTCCGGCGGAACCCCTTTCTTCTTTTTCTTTTTTGCATATGGCATATATTCATCGGCAACCGAGGGAATTAGCAAAGCATGGATTTCAAATACATGTGAATCGCAGGATTTGGGAACTGCACTTGGCACATTTCTTGGATTTCAAAGCATCACTCTGATGATTGCAAGTATTTTGACGGGGATTTTGTGGTCATTGATTGGAGCGAGTACAACCTTCCTCATTGTTGGCAGCATTACAACAATCTTGATATTCTATTTTCTCACACTGAAAAATCCGGGTAATGTACGACTGGCACAAGACAATCCCGATCCGCTGGAAGATTGATTATTTCTTTTTCAAAATGAAAATTCCGCAACCATAATTGCAGTGACAATTTTGTGCAATCATTTCATCCGTCAAATGTATGTCTTCATGGAATTCTCCGGCATCATCGACATAAGAGAATGAAAAAATATCAAATTCTCCGCTCAAGAGATTTTGCAAGTAAGCCAGTGAAAATACTCGATGTGCATTGAATTCTATTCTTTGAGGTCCGATTGGAACCGAGAAATAAAATGTACCACCTTGCTTGAGCATCATCGTGATATTCTGAATTGCTTTGAGATATCCCCAATAATCAATTGGATCGCCATATCGTCCCAAACCGAAGTGCTCAATTGCATGAAGCGAAGAAATCGAATCAGTATAATTCAATAGATCTTCGGGTAATTCCATGAGATTTGCTTGCCTGAAGGAGATATTCTTCACCGAACTTTCAATTGGTCTGATATCGAGCAATTCAATGTGTCGATACGATGCAACATGTGCAATGAAGCCATCGGTTCTTGATCCTATATCTACATGCTTTTCGGGACTTGCTTCATGTATTTTTCTTGCGATGAAGAGATCCTGATGGAAATAATGTCCTTTCATCACTCCGCCTTGATCATCCTTATCGGTCAAAATCGGAAATGGGGTTCCAAAAGAAAAAGTCTGATCACTTCCCTTTTGTTTCTTCAATTCAAGGAAATCATGCTCATACCACGAGGACTTTTTGGGTGATAATGCTTCAAGGAATCTCTTGGCATCAAATCCGAAATACAGGAGGCGTTTATAGATAGTGCGGGCGAAGCTCATCAATCATTCCGACAAAGTAAAGACCGTTCATTTCCTGCAATTTACAGAAAATGAGCGGCCTATGAATAGGAAGAGTCAGAATCTATTGCTTCACCCGTGAAGATGAACCGACAAAATGAAATTCCGTCCAGGCGAAACAATGCCCGAACTATAGGGTCTATAGCGTTGATCGGTGATATTCTCGATTCCCAGATTCACTCTCAATCTTGAATGAATATCATAACCTGCTTTGAGATTCAGCGAATACCAAGCGGGAGCATAAGGATTGCCATTGGGGTCAATCGCATAGATTTCCGGCTTTCCGATTTCTTCCAGTGGCATTGTGGCAAATGAGCGTTCTGCGGAGAATTGCACTCCAAGATCAATCAAGAGATTTCCTTTTTTGAAACGCAATGAGGACATGCCGAATAATGGTGGCGCATGACGAGAAGGTGATTTCGTACCATCATTCATTTCTTCCTCACCAATTTGATGATTGATATCAGCATGAAAGGACATACCATATCCAAACTTGGCTTCAAGTCCAAATTGTAAGCCCCAAACAAAAGCCGTGGCAGCATTTTGAATTGCTTGAACGCGACTCAATTCTCCATCATAGAGTATGCTGTCTTGTCCATTGAGTGTATAATCTCTGCGAACCAATGCATCATTCAAGATGGTATAGTATCCCGCAATATCAATCTTCACTTTATCTGCGAATATTTTTGTCAATCCAATATCTCCATTCAATGCTTGTTCTGCCTTCAATGAAGGATTCGGCACTACTACATATCCAGCTTGTATGTCAAAGACCTTCCCCATATCATCGATATTTGGAGATCTGAATGCAGAAGCAATATTGGCAGATAGGGACAAATCATTGGATATACGATGCACTATTCCCGCATTACCTGTCAATGACATATTACTTAGTGATGTAGCAGTGAATGGGAATGGGTAAAAAGTCGTATCAAATGTCGCATTGATGCCATAATAAGAGATTCTCAAACCGGATTGAATATTGGTTTTTTCATCCAATGCATAATTTCCTGTAAGATAAGCTCCAAAGCTTTGCCAATCGGAATTTGGGTACCGAGATGGACCATTAAATGTATCCCCATTGACGATATTTTGATTGATACCCATTGATTGCACATCATTCAATACACCTTCCAGTCCATAATACCATTGTACTTCACCAATTGACTTAACCATATCAATATTGAATGAATATGCATCCACTTGTTCTGTTCGGATCTCGCGGGTGATCGCATTGATATCACGGCTGATTCGGCTTTCCTCGAAAAATTGATAAGCCAAACGAATCTGCATTGTATCATAGAAAGTATTGGGTCCGCCATGTTGTATTGACAATGCATGCATATTCCAAATCTGCGGACCATATTTCCATTCGCCATATCTGGGGAGTCCTTTTTTATAGCGAATATGTCTGTCATATCTGTCATATTCACTTGTCTTCGAAAGATGTAATCCATATTCAATACGCCAGTTTTCATGTGGAGTATAGAGGATTTTTTGCATGATATTCAATTGAGAATAACCCGATGGAATCTGCAATTGTTGATCAGGATTCTGTATGATGCTATCCTTGTCACCTATTCTCTTCACTGAGAAAGGCCTGAGATATTCACTTGGTCCATAAGAACCCATGTATAAATCCCCATAATTGCTATGAGTGATGCTTGTCACGCTTGCAAATTCTTTCCAACCGATTCTGAAATCGGCATGACCCGTCAATTCATTATTCGCCGAAGAATAACGAGAATTGACATTCCAATTCATGTCTATTGTACCATCTTCGGAAAGCTTTGGCGACAATGTTTGAAAGCTCATCACTCCGCCGATAGCATCGCTGCCATACATCACAGAACCCGGACCAAAAAGAACTTCCGTTCTTTCAATCGCGAATGGATCGAGTGATATCACATTCTGAATATTCCCCGCTCTGAATATCGCAGTGTTCATTCGAATTCCATCAATGCTATAGAGCAATCGATTTGTGGCAAAACCCCGTATCATGGGACTTCCCCCGCCTTGCTGACTTTTTTGTATGAATACTTTGCCTGAAACACCCAGTAAATCAGCAGCAGTTTGTGGATTTTTCAATGCCACTTCCTGCAGAGAAATACCTATGCTCTTTTGAGATTGATCTCCTGATTGCTGACTCCATTTGCTGGCCGCAATCACGATATCATTCATTGAAACACCCAATTCCTGAAGGGCAATGATGGTGTCTGAAGTATTCATCAGAGCGATATTCAATATCGCTGATTTGAATCCTTGTGCTCGAATCGAAAATGTGTCTTGTATTGACAATGCCGAAAGCATGATTGTGCCATCCGAATGCAAACGATGCCATTTCTTGGATGAATGGTCAAAAAGAATTGCATGTGAAATCGGACTCTCATCTTCGACATTGACTATGGTGAGCTTTTGCGCATTGAGATTCATGCATGCAAAGAGCATCACCATGAAGCTAAGTAGAATCTTCATGTTTACTCCAAAAATTAATAAGCCGGAATGTCTTGTTGACATCTCGTATATGTGCTTATATCATCCTTGGAGGTGGCGTGGAGGGTTGATTGAAATATTTTGGAATCGCGGAAATCTCATATCCGAAAGATCCGGATTGTATTTCCATAAAGACTGTAAATTCAGTCAGAATCGTGCTTGGAGGGTATAATACTTTGAAAATATCGGAGAAGACAATCAATGAAGAATCTTTACCAGTCTGATCATTCAGATAATTTTTGATAAATGAAATCATGCGCTTATTGATTGAGCTTTCCTTTGCATCATGAAGACATTGATAGATAATGCTATCACCTATTATTTGTGATGATATCACATCATACATTTCACCGGATAATTCAAATTCTCTATCATGTTCCCATTCGAGAATTGTGTGAATTTGATCTTTGTGTACAATAATATCAACCACATCTTTCTTTGCATACGCTTGAAGATATTCACTCATTTCACTTTTTGCAATTCCCTTTTCATGTTGCAAATACATAATGGTTCCTGTAAAAGGAATACTCATTGATAAAAGCAATATGAAAGATACAATGACTTGCAATGATTGAGAGGAATATTGATAAATGGCTATTACGAGAACAAAAATGGTATTTTTTCGTAAATTCGCATCACAAAATTAATTGCCCGGATGGCGAAATTGGCAGACGCGCTATATTCAGGTTGTAGTATTCGAAAGGATGTGCAGGTTCAAGTCCTGTTCCGGGCACGCTATGTTCCAACCCGAACTGAAAGGGTTATACTATCAGGGATATATTTCTTTTTTCTTCTGATTCCATTCTGTTCTTCCTACTCTCAATCTCCTGATCTTCGCTCGGCTTTCCAGAAAGGAAAAGAAGCGATGATTCTTGGTGAATATGCAAAAGCTATCCAGCATTTTGAAACATGGACACTCGCCATGCCAAGAGATGCTCAAGCTTTCGTTCATCTTGCATCATGTCAGGCAAGAATGGGTAAAGACAGCGCAGTTATTTTCGCACTTGAACAATCATTGCAGGCCGGACTCAATGAAGTGTTTTTGATTGAACAAGACACCATCCTCAGACAATTCATTCAGTCAAAATCGCAACTTGCAATGAATTTATCTTCGGCATTTTGGGGTTCAGACAATGCATGGACCGCTTTGATTCAAAATGCACAAGAGCAGTCTGATCAGAGGCTATTTCCAATTGGTTTCGCGGAACAAAAAAGACTCGCCAGATATCGCATTTTATTTCCCAAGAACTATGATTCCACGAAAACATATCGTGTCATATTACTTTTACATGGGAATGGACTCGAACCTGTTTTCATGCTGAAATGGGCCGAACGATTTGAATTGAAGAATCATATCATCATCGCTCCCGAAGCGCCCTATGTGAAATTCAAAGAATCCATTCAATCGGGAGCCATGAAATTATCGGGTAGAGGTGAGGATCATTTCTTCCCGGATTCCTTGCAAGAAGATGTGATCAATCAAACGGCAGAATGGTATGTATCGACATTGAATCATGCGAAAAAAACATTGCCAATTTCAGATGATCCACAGATTGTGATGGGTTTTTCCCAGGGAGGATTCTTTGCATCTGTTTTGATGAGCCGATATCCGGAATCATTCTCAAGTGCCATCACATTATGCGGAAGTATGTTTCCTGAAGGTAGAATCGAAGAAAATCTATCAAAAGTGAAATCGCTGAATCGAGATTTACTAATAGTGCATGGTCGGCAAGATGGAACTGTCCCCTTTTCGGTTGCCGAATCATTTTCCAAACAATTGTTGAATGCACAAATCAATCATCGATTCATTCCTTTCGATGGTGGACATTGGCCTGCGGATGATCTCTTGGATGATATCAAAGATTGGATTGAATCACATTAAATCAAACCACTTCTCTTACGCAGGAACCATTCGATGGCAAAAGCTGAAATTGCAATCATCAAGAGCCACAGATTATTCCACAATGCGATTTCTGATTCTCTCACGATCGATGTTTGATTGAATCTTGGATGCTTCTTTAAATCATCAATAAATCCTGAAACCGTATTCGGGGTATAGAATTTCCCTCCCGTGATTTCAGCCATGGATCTCAATAATGGAGCATTCATTTTGAGATTCAGATATTCGGCTGATTCCGCTCCAATGCTGAATCTGCCATCATCTTTTCCTAAAACACCACCTTTACTTGCCGATCCTTGATAGAAATAATCACCTGCAGGCAAACTTGAAATGGATGCCGAATATCTACCCGCGCCCATATTTGCGAGTCTGATTTCACGCTTCGTACCGGGTCCGGAAATGTTCACGGATACTGTTGCATCATCCACAGGATCTAGAGAAGCATTGTACACTTGAGCAATCATTTCGACCTTCTCTCCACCGATATAGAATTTTCTGGAAGATCGAATCTTGACGAGTTTTTCTTTTTCCGAAGCACCAATCCATTGAATGCTCTGATCAATGAATGAGGATAAAATATCGGGTGATTCACTTGATCCACGAGCAATATCGGGTGCCATGCCGAGTAATTTCCATCGATAGATTCCATAACCAAGAACAGCCAGTGAACGATTCCCGGCAAATGTACGCGTCATGATCAGTGGCTCGGGTACAGGAGAAGACCCGATGCGAATGCTTGAAAGAATCTCAGATTCCGGCTTTACATCAATGAATGTCTCTGTCTTGAAAATCGGCGGGAGCGAATTCCACAATTCTTTGTCACGCTCATCACCATTGATGCGCATGATCGGACTCGATATTCCACTTTCCTGAATATCGGGTGTCGCGCTATACTCCTGCTGAGAGGAGGAAGTGACCGAAAATGGAAGATATGGTTCCAAGACTTTGAGTTTCTGATAATCAACGGATTGAGAAGCTATAAACATGATCGGCTTTCCTTGCTCAATTTCCTTCTTGATCATCTGCATGACTGAAGCAGGTGTGGAGGCAATCGGAAATCCTATGAGTATGACGGACTCAGCATCTGCAAGCGATTGAGCCGTTGGCGCAGGAGGATAAAATTCGGTTCCCTGCTTATGAATATGCATCTTGATCGTGGATTCAGGTATGCGTTCCAAGACCGATTTGATGAATGTGACATCTGGTGAGGGCGATCCGGCAAATACACTGATGACTCGCTTTTGCTTGAGCACTTTCATGAATTCCGACAATTCATTGTTTTTCAGGGTTAGCTCATTACCTGAAGTAGATACTCTCGCCGTGATTTTATGAATTCCCGGTTGAGTAGGAATTGTTTGGACAGATACAGAATACGTTGAGATTCCGGGTTTTAATGAGATTTGTTCTTTGCCAATCTGAGCTCCATTGTCATATACCATTACCGTTGCTTGAGATTCATTCGGAAATCCTGTCGCTCGAATGGTCACCGCAATTGGCACTTTCATTCCGGCATAGACAATTTCATTGACCAAAATAGATTGAACTGAAGCATCTTTGGGATCAAGTGAATCGCCAATTCCAACGGTGAATATTGGTTTTCCAAAATATTCAGACTCATAAATCGGATTAGCTCCCGCATTCACAGCTCCATCCGTGAAGAGAATTGCAGCCTGGACCGCATCGGATTCATCAGCTTCATTAAGAAATTTGAATGCTTTGGTGATATTGGTGTATAAACTCTTCGCGGGGATTGAATCAGCTTGTAAAAGTGAAGAAATATTCCCTTTGACATCTTCGCCAAATGTCACGATTTCAATATCATCTTCATCCAGACTCTCCAGTTTTGCAGATGTTAAAGCTTGTTTCATGGCTTTTGCCCGATCAATGCTGCCATCCTTAATTGCCATTGACAAAGATTTATCAATAACTATTGCCAATCGAGGATCCGAAAGTGAAGCGCGAATCATAGATAAGACAGGTTCAAATAAAGCAAAAAGAATCAGCGACAAAGCCAAAGCGCGCAGAAAACCAAGCACGAAACGCCTCATTCTTCCAAGTGGAGGATTCGTCACATGATAAGACCACCAGGAAAGAGCAATTCCTGCCAAAGCACAAAGTGCAAAAATCCACCAAGAACCTGTTATGCCGAGAGTATAGGAATTCATTGTAATTATTGATTTTAAGGAATGAATGATTGCTAAAACAATCAAACATGATTACCCATTGCAAAGAATATGAAAAGCAATTTCAGAAATTTATGCGGAATCTTTCCAAGTACCATTTTTTTTCAGTGTTTATGGGTCATTTTGATTAGTTTTGCAGCGCAGCAAAATCCCACTCCAATCGTTACAGCATAACGATAAAATATTATGTATAAGCGTACCTTTTCGCTCAAGAAGATCCTTGTTCCTGGAAGCACGACCGAGGTATTTTCCTTGGCAGCCGTTATTCTCGGTTTGCTCATCGCTATTTTTATCGATGAGGTTCCAATTCGTCTGATTGGCGCATGTGTTGCCATTCTCGGGGGAGTTGGACATTATATGATTGTTTCACAGAAGCTCAGCGATTCATTCGACTCGCATAGAGTGAGCTCCTCTATCCCACCTGAATTTCGGGTGACGGTGATTCCCGGTCAAGGTGGAAAACGCATGGTCTTCGATGGTTTCGAAGGCACATTCGATGACACGCGCGCCGCGGAAATGGAGAAGAAACGCAAGAAACCATTGCCTGCAGTGCAATCCAGACTCTTTGACAAACAACCTGAAATCACGGAAAGTGTCGAAGAAGAACCAATTACATTGAAAGCAACCGTTAAAGCACCCCCGATTATTCCCACTGAAACAGAAATCGAAGAACAAGTCATTCAATCGGATGATTTCACAGAGGGTGTGAGAATCATGCGCAAAGAACCGGAAATCCCTGCCGGCATGACTGTGATCCAGCAAGAACAAGTGTCAAATGTGGAATTAGTCGAGAAAGCACAAGATTTCGAATCATCAACCGAAGAGTTCAATCAAATAGCTCCCGATTTCATTCCGGAGGAAGAAATCATTGAAGAGCAATATGAAACCAGTCACCGCAGAGCTGTTTTGGACATCTCGCTACAGGATTTCATGGAAGAGGATATCGTCATTCCAACCGAGCCTAGGAAGGAATTCGATCATCTTCTTTCGAGAGTATTGATGGCGATTCGATCAGTGATTGATGCGAGGACAGCAGGTTATGCATGGATCAATCATGAAAAGCAGCAACTCGTGATAGAGTCTTATGTCACGGAAACCAAAGAACAATTCACTTCCCAAAGAAAGTTACCATTCGGCAATGATGTCATCACGCAAATCGCGATGTCCGGCAAGCCGGAAATTCTCACCGATATTCATCCTTCTTCAGAACTCGATCTTTTGAATTATTATACCTCGAATGCCAAAACGATGTCATTCATTGGTGTACCCGTATATTTCAATGGCATGGTCATCGGCGTTCTCTTTGCCGATTCCGATCAGCAAGATGCTTATGATGCGCTCAGTGTGGGCTTTCTTGGACATTTCACAAAATTGATTGCCGGTCTTGTTCAGAGTTATACAGGAAAGTATGATCTCTTGCAATCCAGCAGAGCATTGGATGCCATCACGCGTTTCAGATCGATTATTTCTTCTTCGGGAAATGGCATTGCGGATCTCAGTTCTGCATTGCTTGAGGCAACCAGTGAAGTCGTGGATTTCACCATGATGGGAATTGGGATGTTCGACTATGAGCAAGGCGCTTGGACTGTATTTCAGGTGTATTACCGAAATCCTGAAGCAGAAAACATGGCGGGATCACATATCGATTTGGAATTATCGCTGATAGGACAAACAATCTTGAGCGGACAGTCCACAATGATGTCCGATATCGATGAAACAATCATGCGCATAAGTCCCGGTGAATCACCAATGCATGGTGGATTCTTTGCCGCCCTTCCCTTGCGTTCGCAATCACACAATTATGGCGCATTGTTTATCGAAAGTCAATCAGGAATCATTCCACAGCAAGATCTCACAATTGCGCAAATGCTTGCTGAGCAAACAGGTACAATCATTGAGCAATTGCGATTTCATGAAATGTTCAGATCAACTGCACTTCTTGATGAAACTCGTGGAATATTCAATGAAACAGCCTTTGTACAGCGCATTCAAGAAGAAACGGCAAAGACCAGAGAATTCGGTTATCCATTATCACTCGCTTTGATCACCATGGATAGATATGATTCATTTGCGGAGTCTGAAGGACTCAAAGAATCATTATTGTTACATATCCTCAAGAAAATCAAAGGTAATGTGAAGGATTTCGATATCATCGGTGAAATCGATGAATCCACGATTGCAATTCTACTTCCCGGTCAAACACTGGATAAATCTCAGATGTGGGGCGAGCGTGTTCGGAAAGACATTGCATCAGCGATTGCTGATATTGATGGAAAGCGCTTGACAGTGACTATCTCGATTGGTCTTGCTCAAGCAAGTTCATATGATAAAGCCGATGGATTATTGCGCAATGCACAAAGCGCTTTGAAACTCGCATCCGACAAAACTAATGCAGTGGTGGTGTATAGTTGACATGGATATACTTGATGCAATTTTACTTGGAATAGTACAGGGTCTCACGGAATTTTTACCCGTGAGCAGTACCGCACATTTGACCATCGTTGGAAAGATATTGGGTGTTGTTTTATCAGGTGAACAGTGGACAGCCCAAGTGGCAGTGATGCAACTCGGAACGCTTGTCGCTGTATTGATTTATTTCAGACATGATATTCTCTCCATGCTCACTTCTTTTGTCAA
>Ga0315900_10010879_pt1 | contig 11328 bp, 11 predicted proteins | sample LakEriMetagenome_FD_203521 | JGI IMG/M metagenome (GOLD analysis project Ga0315900, IMG submission 203521) | Freshwater fungal communities from buoy surface, Lake Erie, Ohio, United States - Buoy 12 MA114 | ecosystem: Environmental > Aquatic > Freshwater > Lake > Lake biofilm | place: USA: Lake...
TCCAGTGAGTTCGAACATGCCGAGCTTCTTGTTATATGCGGCCATCTCGCGTTCACCTTGATAGACCTGGATCTGAACCGCTGGCTGGTTGTCATCGGCGGTTGAGAAGATCTCAGAGCGCTTCGTTGGGATTGTGGTGTTACGCTCGATCAACTTGGTCATGATCCCACCCTTAGTCTCGATACCGAGAGAGAGTGGAGTGACATCAAGAAGAAGAACATCCTTGACTTCACCTTTGATGACACCGGCCTGAAGGCTTGCACCGACGGCAACAACTTCGTCTGGGTTGACTCCCTTATTCGGCTCTTTTCCACCGGTGAGTTCCTTCACAAGGTCAACGACGGCTGGCATACGGGTGGAGCCGCCGACGAGGACAACGGAGTCAATCTCGGAGATCGGGATGCCTGCATCTTTCAAGACAGCTTGGAATGGCTTGCGGCAACGGTCTAGAAGATCTGCCGTCATCTGCTGGAACTGTGCTCGAGTGAGGGTCTCGTCGAGGAAGAGTGGATTCTTCTCAGCATCGACAGTGATGTAAGGGAGATTGATCGAAGTCTGTCCAGATGCGGAGAGTTCGATCTTCGCCTTCTCTGCTGCCTCTCGAATGCGTTGCATCGCCATCTTGTCCTTGGTGAGATCGATGCCATTCTTTGATTGGAAGGTCTTGACGAGGTGATCGACGACTGCTTGATCCCAATCGTCACCACCAAGGTTGTTATCGCCGTTGGTCGCCTTCACTTCGACGACGCCATCGCCAATCTCGAGGAGTGAGACATCGAAGGTTCCGCCGCCGAGGTCGAAGACTAGGATCGTTTGTTCCTTATCTGCCTTATCAAGACCGTAAGCGAGCGCTGCTGCAGTTGGCTCGTTGATGATGCGAAGGACATTAAGGCCAGCGATCTCGCCAGCTTCCTTCGTCGCTTGTCGTTGTGCATCATTGAAGTAAGCAGGGACGGTTATCACTGCATCGGTGACACTCTCGCCGAGGTAGCTCTCGGCATCGCGCTTTAGTTTTTGGAGGATACGAGCGCTGATCTCTTGTGCTGTGTACTTCTTGTCGTCAACAGTCATCGTCCATGTAGTGCCCATATGGCGCTTCACGGAGCGGATGGTGCGCTCGACATTGGTCACCGATTGACGCTTGGCCACTTCACCTACGAGGACTTCGCCATTCTTTGCGAAGGCGACAATGGAAGGAGTAGTGCGCGCACCCTCGGCGTTGGCGATGACTGTAGGTTCGCCACCTTCCAAGACGGATACGCAACTATTGGTTGTTCCTAGGTCGATACCTACTGCCCTGGCCATCGCTTCTCCTTTATTTTTGATAGCTTTTGTCAACTCTCCAACAAATCAACAGGACGCGATATTCCTGGAAAGAAAGGAAGTCTCAATATTTGAGACACACTATTGCCGAGGCAGCCTTACGGGGATTCCTAGATCGTGAAGCTGAACTGCCAATGATTCAGGAGTCATCTCTGTGAATTGAAATAGAGATCCGATAGATACGGCCCCAGCGCCCGATTTGATGGCGTCGACAACATGTTCGGTCGAGCCGACACCACTTCCTATAATCACTGGATTCGTTATCGCGGTAGATACCAATTGTAAGGCCTGATGATTTACGCCACTCATTTGACCTTCATGTGATCGCGACTGAATCAGAAACTCTCCTGCTCCAGACGTGCTCAGTCTTCTCAGAGCATCTACTACATCTACTTTTTTCGAAATCCTTGTTGAAGGATTGAAGAATTGACCTAACTCTCCATCAAAAACAATGCTAACCACTATCGCCTGTGCACCTAGAGTAGAGGCCATGTTTTCTAATTCATCAAGGTGTTCCAAGATGGATGTGCCAACTACCACCTTCTCGGCACCTTGGTCAATCACTTTCAAAGCGTCTTGAAGTGAATTTATACCTCCTCCTATAGAGAAAGGAACGGACAATTCATTAGCAAATGCCTTCACTAGATCAATGTCCGCCAATCGATCCTGGCTTCTTGCCTTCACATCCAAGATCATCAATTCATCAATGAATCGTTTTCCATACACTTTGGCCGTTGCATAAGCATTTCCAACAACCCGTTCATTAATAAATTCTCTCCCTTTGACGACATTTACACCATCGACCAAAATCGTAGGAATTATTCGGATTCCATCGGGACTATTTCTCAATAATCCACCTCAATAGCTCTAACCCATCATGTCCGCTCTTTTCAATATGAAATTGAGTAGCAATGATGTTGTCTTTGTAAATCATGGCAGGAAACTCCTTATCACCGTGGTAAGAAGTAGCTCGCACAAACTCCTTATCTCTCACGTCAAGGTAATAGGAGTGCGTGAAATAAAAGGTACGTTTTGTAAAGTCCCAGGGGATATCGGCTGATTTCTGGATCTCTACAATTGATCGCCATCCCGTATTGGGCACTCTACTTAAGTTGGCTTCGAGTTTTCTTACATGTCCAGAAATCAACCCTAAGCCTTGAACGCCTGGGGCTTCCTCACTTGAATCGGCAAATAGTTGCAAACCCAAACAAATGCCAACTACCGTTACACCTTTTTCTATCAAGAGTTGAATGTAATCATCCCAACCACCCGCTCGTAGAGTTCTCATAGCATGACCAAAGTTTCCAACTCCTGGAAGAAACAAAAAGTCTGGATGTTTGGTTGTCTTCTTCGGCACATGGGCTAAATGCTCTATTTCGAGATTATGTTTGATTTTTTGCAGAGCAATGCTTAGCGACTTACTGTTGCCATATCCTTGGTTTAAGATTTGAATATGCACAATTCACTCTATCTCCGTACTGGGATTGTGTAGTCGAGACGGACTCCCGTCAGGTCTTCGATTATAATTTCCATCCGCATCCTTAGCAAAAATTTTCGGGTTTGTAAATTGATCACAAATTACACGAAATTGGTTCTCATCTAAACCTAAGGGATCAAGAATTTCACAAAGAGGTTTACCTAAGTAAGTGCTTGGAAACCGTCCATCCCTTTCCGCAACGATGGTTGCTGCATCACTGCGAGTTAGTAAATTTCGTCTTATCAAGATTGAAGCAATATCCGTGGCTCTCCCAAACCCAAATTTGAGATACTTGAAGTAATCATGAATACCTGTTTGGTAATTGTCAAGATTTTCATAATCAACAATTGAACCCTCAACAAGTTGAGGGTAAGTCCTAAAACCATTTGAAAGGGACTTCTTCGTATTCTCATGACCATTCCAAGGGAAGAAATAGCCCAAGAAGAGTCCAGTCACTTTGTGAATTGACAACGTCTTGTCTGATGGATACGTGTAAAGGGCCAATTCCTTCTGACTAAATCCATAGTCTTTCACTAGATCCGTGATTCGCAGGCCAAGAAGTCCCCCGAATTCCTCCAACCAGCTTCGATTCAAGTACCTATTATTTTGCGCTGTGGCTGGTCCGCCGTATTCATTTTGGCTGTTCTCACCCCAGATAATGAGAGGCACTCGAAACTGAATTGCCGCATGAATGGGAATTGTGAAGATTCCAACATGCTCCGGCCACGAGATGTCACCAACAATCTCTAATCCCAATCGATTTAAGCGCCATCTAACATTCTGATTCGGTGCATACTCAATTAGATCAACTCCTAATCTGCGAATATTCTCTAAATTATCCCTTCCGATGTTCGATAAATCACAAGTTCTTGAATTTATGCACAATGGGTTCAATCCAAGTTCCAGAACTTTTATCACTTGAGCAGTACTGTCTTTGCCTCCTGAAACCGGAATTATGCAATCCCAAATTTCATTATGCTTGAATTGAGAAACAGTTTCTAAGAACTCTTTTTTGCGCTGATCCCAGTCAATTACGTTTCGTTGGTCAAACGCCAAACAGGCTGCACATTTACCATCGCGTCCTATGAATAAGTCGGGCTTAGTGCTAGGAAGAAGACAGTGTGAACAAAAATCCATTACTTGGCTCTTTCAAGAAGATACCAATTAATGTCATCTTGGGGAAAGATATCGTGTCTAGATACAAAACCGTAATCCCTCAACTCCCAATTATCATCTGAATTTACATCGAGAAACTCAGAACAAAAATCTCGCTTGAACAGTACGTCTTTGTGACCGCGATAAGGAATGCTCATGGGGTCGCGTGAAAAATACTCTGCTAACAACACCCAGCGTTTGGAGGCTTTCGATATTTTTAGGTACGTGTTGGACAGGCTTTCTGGTGACAAATGAATCAAGACCCCTTTAGTCAACACTAGATCACAGCTTTCTTTGGGTTCAAACTCTTCTATTGATGAATTGACAGCATGGTCTGCAATTTCACGTAGTTTTGAATATGCTTTTGGGTTTATCTCAACCCCTGTTAGTTCTACTTCTGGAAGAAGGGCCTTCAAGGCTTTGAAATTCATTCCAATATTTGCGCCAAGTTCTAAGACAGAAGATATTTTCAATTGATTTCTGGATATCACTTGAGCAAAAAATGCCAAATTTGCTGCAAAGAGTTCTGGTGAAGCGTTTCGGTCAACATAATCCGCTCCAAATGTACTTTCCCAAAACATCTGCTGCTTCATCGCTGTTAGATCCTCTCATTTCAGGTCAAGGCGAGAGTATATTGATAATGTACCCTTCATGCGAGGAACAAGTCCTAAACCTGAGGTGGTAATTCCAGCTAGATATGGGAGCAAAAGAGTTCCAAAAAAGAATATCAGGCTTTTAGAGGGCGAGCCAGTTATTGGACACACAATAAGACTCCTTCAGGAAATGAATTTATTCTCCAAGATTGCAGTATCGACTGAGTCAGAGGAAATCGCAAAAATTTCTCGTGAATATGGCGCTGAAGTCAACACCCTAAGAAGAGTGGAGTTGTCTAGCGATTTCGTGTCCACGTTATCTGTAGTACAAGATTTCTTGACTCGGGATTCAAGAAGTTCTGAAACAACACCAATCTTTTGTGTCTACCCATTTGCAGTCTTTTTGACCAGAGAAATACTCTCAAGCGCACTAAGCACTTTGCATCAAGTAACCGTGGATTCAGATGCTGGTTTTGTAGTGCCCTTCAAGGAGTACCAACACCCTATCCAAAGATCTTTTCGAATGAATGAGGACAATAGAATGATTCCGAATTCGACTTTTTCTTTGGGTTCACGGACGCAGGATCTTGAGAAGTCATATTTTGACTCCGGTCAATTTTATCTGGCACACAAGAAGACCTGGCTAGAAGCCACATCCATCTTCACAAATGTCTACGGCTTGATCCTTGATGTGCCCATGCTTATTGACATTGACTCTGAGCGAGACTGGAAGTTGCTTGAGCTTTTTTGGCATTTAAGTAAGTCAAAATAAGATATTTTTATTTTTACGAATTGTTGTTCTGATCAAGATTTGTTCTTAGTTTTTACAAAGATTCTGTATATTGTTGATTGCATAAAATCTCCCTAATTTATATATAGTCCAATAACGAACAGTGCGAACTAGGTTTGGCCTTGGACAATGTCTAAAGATGCAGGGTGTCCCGCTTTGAAATCCTCCTTGAATCTCCTTCCTACGATTTGCTCAAGGTGAAGTATCGAACCTCCCAAATTGGGACGTAAGGCTTTGATGTTTTCCCGTGTTGCCAGCTCACCCTTTTTGACGTCTTTTGTAATGTAGAGTGAACGCCGCAGCCTTCGCGACTCCGCTTCGGAAGGTTGGATGTTCCAACGTGGTTCACCTAGAGCTTGTGAGGCTTTTCGTCCTTCTCGAACTAGGCTGGCAAACTCGTCTGGTTCGAGTGAAAAAGCTGAGTCGTGTCCACCAAGGTCTCTAGAAAGGGTTAGATGCTTTTCGACAACAGTCGCTCCTAGTGCTATCGCAGCGACACTTACACCTATACCCAAAGTGTGATCAGATATGCCTACATCTGTCCCAAACTCATTTTTTAGTGTCTGTATTCGTCTAATGTGAGAATCTTTAGGATCTGCTGGGTACGAGCTTGTACAAACAAGTAAAGTCAATGTGGAAGCTCCGTTTTCTCTTGCTGTAGTAACTACCATCTCTATTTCACTCAATTCGGTAGCACCAGTTGAGATTATGAGTGGCTTACCTGTAGATGCAGCATATGCGATTAGATCCACATCTCCCGTTTCGAGGGAGGCGATCTTGTAAATTGGACAGTCTAATCGCTCAAGAAAATCAACCGCGTCCCGATTAAAAGGCGAACTAAATGGTTGAAGACCGAGTTCTCGAGCCAAGTGAAACAATTCCTCATGCCACTCCCATGGTGTCATAGCCTCCGCATATAAATCATAGAGTGATTTCCCGCCCCATAAAATGTGCTCTTGAGATACAGAGTGGTCTAGTTCCTTCAATGTCATGAATTCTGGTTTGTAAGTTTGAAATTTGACGAAATTAGCCCCTGAATCATGTGCTGCTCTGACTAAGTCTTTCGCATTCTCAAAGGAACCCAAATGATTCGCTGAAATTTCAGCGACGAATGCGACATCAATCCCCACCCTCATATCGTACAGTACCGTATCGTGGATTGATGAGGTGTGAGGCTTTGACACTAAAGAGACGAGAAGTTTCAATGTCCGATGAATTACCTTTGCTGTTTTGGCGCGATTCACCGTCTGATAGGAAGTATCAATTGAGTGGCAACTTGATCGATGAGAGTAGCCATAGAGAATGGTTTCGTAAAAGAATTACAATCAAAGATGCAAACCCATTTTGGGCCTACGAGCAGAACGATATGACAATCGGCTTCTTTCGAGCCGAGATCAATAAAGTCAGTCCCAAGGAATTCCAAGTTTCAATCCTAGTTTCCCCTAATTACCGAGGGAAAGGATTGGGATATGAGATCCTCGCAGATGCGATTGAGTCAATGAGGCATCTATTCCCTAAACATGCTTTACTGGCAACAATTCATCGAGAGAACATTCCTTCTTTGACCATGTTTCTTAGAGCAGGTTTTTTGCTTCAATCTACAGTTATAAATGATTTTTTGCAGTTTAGGCTAACTCTGTGACACAAAATCCAGAACAAGTTTTGAAATGTTATTAACATCTTCATCACTTAGTCCTACATGCATAGGTAAGGAAATTTCTTCTCTATAGAATTGTTCAGAATTGGGACAATTAGGCTTGTTTATAAACTGTTTCGCTAGAGCTGGGTGCCAATGCGCAGGAAAATAATTGACTTGCACACCGACACCGCTCTTGCGGAGATAGTCAAAGAGAGGTGACCTCAATTCTGCGTTTACTCTAATTGGAAACAGGTGCCACATTGGGTCATTTTGAATATTGTGCTTGATTAGTTTTATTCTTTCGTTTCTATTCAATAGACTCCTATAAATATTTGAAATTTCGGTTCGTCTATCTTTGAAGTACCACAATTTCTTGAGTTGGCTCAATCCAAGTGCGCATTGAAAATCACTAAGCCTATAATTCAACCCGAACTCATGAACTTCTTGATGCCAAACCCCATCGGCAATTAACTGAAATTCCTCTTTCGACCTCACCAGGCCCTGACGACTGAACGTTCTTGCTTTCTTCAAGACTTCGGGGTTTAGGCTTGACACAGCCCCTCCCTCACCAGTTGTGATGTTCTTGGTTGGGTAAAAGGAGAAAGTTGTAACGTCCGCTAAAGAACCTACAGGTTTTCCTTTGTACAGAGAACCAAAACTATGAGCGGCATCTTGGACAATCTTGATCTGGCGTTTTCCGATTATTTGTCTAAATTGATCTACATCACATGGTTGCCCTGCATAGTCTACAAGGACAATAGCTCTCGTCTTGTGACTGATAAGTTTCTCAACTTCAGCGGGTGACATAAGACCAGTTTCTGGTTCTATATCTGCCATAACAATGGTAGCCCCTAGTTGTATTGCTGTAGCTTGAGTAGAAATGAAGGTGTTGGGGGGAGTGATTACTTCATCTCCTTGTTGTAATCCAATTCCCACATAGGCCGCATGTAGAGCTGCGGTTCCTGAATTCACGACGAACGTAGGTGCTCCTGTAACCTTCGCAAGTTCGGTTTCAAACTTCTCCACCAGAGGTCCGGTAGTGAGGTATTCACTAAGTAAAGACTCGGAGACGGCTCTTATGTCTTCTTCGTCGATGTGCTGTCTTCCATAAGGAATCATGCCGTTACACCTGGTTGATTATGGTCTGTATGTCTTCAAGGGTGAGCCAATCCTCGTTGGTGTCTGATCTATAAGCAAATCCATCCAAGACCTTGTTCCCTTTTGGGGGCTGATAGCCCCACTCCGCAAAAAGAGGGAGGACGAGATAACGGTCAACCAATTCAAGAGTGCGCCTACTATCATCCGACGAAATCATTTCTTCATGCAACTTCTCGCCGGGTCGAATTCCAATTTCATATGTCTTGCTTTCGATTGCGACTGCTTTTGCAAGATCAACAATTTTCATGCTGGGGATTTTGGGGACGTATAGTTCACCCCCACTCATCAGGCGAAATGACTCAAGCACAAAATCGATTGCTTGCTGTAATGTTATAAAGAACCGCGTCATTCTGATATCAGTAATCGGCAAATCAAGGCCTTTTCTTGCGAGATCTTGAAAAAAAGGTATGACTGATCCCCTGCTTCCCATTACATTTCCATAGCGGACAACGGAAAAAATTGTTCCATAAGAATGGCTGTAATTATTTGCCGAAGTAAACAATTTATCTGCGGTCAATTTGGTGGCGCCATATAGATTTATTGGAGATGAAGCCTTGTCTGTTGATAAGGCCACAACTCTTGATACTCCTGAGTTTATGGCTGCATCAATAACGTTTTGACTTCCCTGAATGTTTGTTTTGACAAATTCCATAGGATTATATTCGCCGGTATCAACCTGTTTCAAGGCCGCCGCATGAATCACCCAGTCCACTCCATGAAAGGCAGTTTCAAGTCGTGCCTGGTCTCTTATGTCACCAAGAAAGAATCTCAATCTTTCATCTTGTGGTAATTGATTCCGCAAATGAAATTGCTTCAACTCATCTCTTGAGAAGATTGCAATTCGGCTGACACTGGTGGATAGAAGGTGCCTAACCATGGCACTGCCGAATGAACCAGTACCTCCTGTAATCAAGATTGATTTATCATGAAGAAATTCCATTGCCGGATTCTACAACCCTTCTTAGTAGACTGAGGATGGTTATGGCTGTCTATGAAGTTGTTTTTGCCAGTGAGGCACACAGTGCCTCTGGGGCAGGACACATCATGCGCTGCATTGCCTATGCCGCCCACTTCCAAAGACTCGGAATAAGTGTTGGATTGTATGGTCGCAACGATTTTGATTGGATCCAACAAGTTATCTCGAACCACAGCTTTTCCTCTATTGATGACAATGATGAGTGTGAACTGCTCATTATTGATTCATACAACTTGGATTTCGTTTTGAATACGAGACGCAAAGTTACACATAAACATCTGATTCAGATTGCAGACCCGAGTACACCACTAATTCAGACGAGTGGAGTTATCTGGCTAGATCCTTACCCGCCTGATAGAAGTATTATGGATAGGCATCGGATTCTTGCGGAGGGTTTCTCCTTTATGCCTCCGCGTTTCTCGTCGCGATCAAATATTCAAGCAGCCCAAGAGGAACAAGTTCTTGTGACCTTAGGTGGTTCCCCTAATAAGAAACATATTGAATCACTTCTGCGGGTAACAAATGATCCTATTTTTGCTGATGTAACTTTTAATTGTTTCTTTTCAAAACCTCCTGATGTTTCTGTCGTTGATAATCATATTTTTCTTGGTGTGGGCTCTCAATTAGACTTGATGGTAGACACTTGTAGCACTGTTATTTCAGGCGCTGGCACATCGGTTTGGGATTTTTTAGTCGCCGGTAAGTTGGTAGGTGTCCTCAAGTTGGTCGAAAATCAAGAGAACAATTACAGATTTATTACCTCTAAGAACTTTGCTCTGGCCTTAGGGGATATGAGTGAAAAAAATGAAATGGATTCTGATAGTTTGTTTACATTACTCGTTGATAAAGAAAAGCGATCACAGCTTCGTCAACATATCAGTAGCCAGATCGATAATCGAGGTGCTGTGAGACTTGCAGAAATACTGTTGGGTGAGCTGAAACGACCATAAACCTTCTAACTTTCTAAATATTGCGCGCTGATAAACGTAAAAGCCCTGCTATTACTCCCCCGCCTGCCAAGCCACCGAGGTGGGCTCGCCAGTCGATATTGGGAACAGTGATGGCGATCACCGCATTGATCGCCAGAAGAGTAAGGATTGAGCGCATTTCCGCGCCGAGGCGTCTTCCCACGACGAGAAGTGCGCCAAAGAGTCCGAAGATTGCTCCGGATGCACCGACGGATACTTGGTTCTCCGTATTGAAAGTGATGGAGGCATAAGAGCCAGCAATGAGTGAACCTAGAAGGAGAAGGGCGTACCGAGCCCTTCCATAGAGCGCCTCAAATAGAGTACCGAGGGTATAGAGGGCTAAGCAATTGAATAGAAGGTGCATCAAGCCTGCATGAAGGAATCCGGCAGTTATGAGGCGCCACCACTCACCTTCTGCAACGCCATGGATCTGACCATCACTCAAGATCGCGCGATTGAGAAGAAAGAGGTGCTCTTCGAGATTCGGGTAAATCTGTAGAGCCAAGTAAATGGCAACAAGGATCAGAAGGAGTTGGTTGGTGAGGGTGTTATTGACCCGGAAGATCATGGCCTCAATCTACTTCCGGTTCGTGTTGCAGTTACTTGTGGGAGACAGAGGTGATCTTGATGGCTTGCAGTGGCTTGTCACGAGGACCGGTCTTCGCGTTTGCGATCTTGTCGACAACCTGTTGTGAGGTTGCATCCTTGACCTCGCCGAAGATGGTGTGTCGGTTGTTGAGGTGTGGAGTCTTCGCGACAGTTATGAAGAATTGTGAACCATTGGTATTTGGTCCGGCATTTGCCATCGCCAAGAGGTATGGGCGATCGAATTGGAGTTCTGGGTGGAACTCATCTTTAAAGGAATAACCAGGACCACCAGTGCCGTCACCGATAGGGCATCCGCCTTGGATCATGAATCCTGCGATGACCCGGTGGAATGAGAGACCGTCGTAGAAATTCTTCTTCTGCTTCTCTCCGGTGAAGGGGTCTTTCCATTCAATCTCACTGGTAGCGAGACCGATGAAGTTCTTGACTGTCTTTGGGGCGTGATTTGGGAAGAGTGTGATGGTGATGTCACCTTCGGAGGTATGTAGTGTCACTTCATTCGCTGTCTCAGCCATATGGACTCCATCGTGATTGGGTTGTGGGTTGGTTACGAGTTGGCATGTGGAGGTGAAGAGGAATGTGGAGACTAGGGGACTTGAACCCCTAACCCCCTGCTTGCAAAGCAGGTGCTCTACCAATTGAG
>Ga0315900_10010880_pt1 | contig 11327 bp, 11 predicted proteins | sample LakEriMetagenome_FD_203521 | JGI IMG/M metagenome (GOLD analysis project Ga0315900, IMG submission 203521) | Freshwater fungal communities from buoy surface, Lake Erie, Ohio, United States - Buoy 12 MA114 | ecosystem: Environmental > Aquatic > Freshwater > Lake > Lake biofilm | place: USA: Lake...
AGCCAAGGTTGCCCCGGGCGGGCAGGCCGCCCTCCAGGCGGCCAGTTGATCGCTGCCGAGCCAGCCATGGCCATGGCCTCACAAATTGCCCAAGGGCGCTCCCCGGTTTCGGCCGGGGGGCGTCTGGGCGTTTCTGGGCTGGATGGGGAAACCCGCAGGTCTTGCCCAGCCGGAAAAATCCGCAAGTTCGCGGGGCGGTTCGGTCGATACCACCAGCACGACCGGTGAACTTTCACACCGCCCGAGGAGTGCTCACGATGACGACCCGGATTCAGTTTCTCGTCACGGCCCTGATCGTGGCCGTGGGCACGTCCTCGCAGACCGGCTGCTTCTGGCTCACGGCCCAGGGCCCGAATCTCGGCCCCCTGGCGATCCCGATCCCCGTGCCCGTCGGCATCCAGAAAGCCAAGGAAGACCAGTTCTGGAACTACGAGCGCTACGAGCGGGCTCCGGTGCTCGGTCCGCTCCAGCCCGGCGGTCCCTGCGAGGCCCTCGACGAACCGAGTGACGACGAAGTGATGCGGGCGCTCGAGAAGGCCCGCCCCGTGCAGGGCAACTGGCCGTTCCTCTACGAGATCCAGCGGAACCACGTGCGGATCGCGAAGTGCAAGATCTCCGACTACGTCGATCCGCCGCGGCACATGCCGCTGGTGGGCCCCGTGCAGCTGCACCACGCCCACTACAAGTGCACCGTCTACTTCCAGGAAGTGAAGCGGATTGGCTGGCCCGTGCCGCACACGCTCGTGGACGAGGACTGCCAGGAAGTGCTCTACATCGATCACGACCACCTGCACATGGTGGGCGACATCTGCACGGGATGCGACAGCAACTTCTGATCACGGCTGCCGGGCCATCCATGGCCCCGGCAGCCTTGGGCATGCGGAGCCGCAGCCAGAGGTGCGGCTCGCATGCCGAGCGGTCGCACCTCCGGGCGACCGTGGCCGCCGCGGAGCGGCGGCGGCGTGGCGGCTCGACGCGGCGTCGAGCCGGACCACGCCTGGGGCGAGGCACGCGGCGCGGCCTGCGGCCGCTGCGTGCCGGTTGTTCGGCTGCCCGCCTGGATGGCGGGATCTCGCGAGCCGACGGCGGTCGGCCAAGGAAACCGAGGCACGAAGCCGAGGGTTTCCGTGTGGCAGGCACGCGGCGCGGCCTGCGGCCGCTGCGTGCCGGCGTCCTCTGTAGCGGCGGTCTCTGACCGTCGATCCGCCTGTTTGTAGCGGCGGTTTCCGACCGTCGTGCCCCGTCCCATCTGGCATCCCCGCACGATCGTGACGGTCGTGACGGTCGCGGGTGAAGGAAGGGCCGGCGGCCGTCGTGCCGGCCGATGAACTCCGGCGGGTTTCGCCCGAGGGAACGGGCGGACTGCGCGCGACGGACTCCATCCATGGCGGCTCGACGGAGAAGGATCTCCAGGATCGTGCGCGGCACGGCGGCCTGCGCCGCCGTCGCGATCGCCGTCGTCGCCATGCCGGCGGCGCTGGCCCAGGCGTCCCGAGCGTGGGCCGGCGCCGATGCCGCCGCTCGCGAACCGCTGCGGGTGGCCGAGGTACCCGCGTCCCAGGGCAACGCCGGCGGACCGCCCGGCGACACTGCCATCCCCACCGGCAACCTCCTGGCCACGATCCGCGATGGCGGCATCCTCATGGTGCCGCTGCTCGGCTGCTCGTTCGCCCTGGCCGTGTTCGGGATCGAGCGGGCGGTGAGCCTGCGGACCAGCCGCGTCGTTCCGAAGCTCTTCGTGACGCGGTTCGTCGAGCAGTTGCAGGCGGGACAGCTCGCGCGGGGCGCCGCCCTCGACGCGTGCGACGAGAACGGCAGCCCGGCCGCGCGGGTGTTCGCCGCCGCCGTGCGCCGCTGGGGAAAGCCCGCCGTCGAGATCGAGCAGGCGGCGATCGACGCCTGCGAGCGGGAACTGAATCATCTGCGGCGCTACCGCCGCGTGTTCAACGGCGTATCCACGATCGGTCCGCTGCTCGGCCTGCTCGGCACGGTCTTCGGTCTCATTCGCTCGTTCAACGACGTGGCCGCGTCGGGCGCGATGGGCCGGCCCGACCTGCTGGCCCGCGGCTTCGGCGAGGCCCTGATCACGACCGCCATGGGGCTGCTGGTGGCGATTCCGGCGATGGTGCTGCACTGGACGTTCACGAGCCGTGTGGACCGTTTGGCCATGCGGCTCGACGAAACCTGCCAGCAGGTGATCGACGAGATCTCGCAGGAGGCGCTCGCCGAGTCGCGGGCGGCCGACACGAAACGCAAGGCGGGGTGAGCGATGCCGCTGGTGCGACTCGAGGCCGACGAGGAACCGGCGCCGAACCTGGCGCCGATGATCGACGTGATCCTCGTGCTCACGATCTTCTTCATGTGCGCCACGAAGTTCTCGGGCGACGAGCGGAAGTTCGACCTCGACCTGCCGCAGGTGGGCGGCGCGGCCGCGGTTGACGGAGCGCGGCCCGAGATCGTCGAGGTCGAGGCATCCGGAGCCCTGCGGCTCGGGCCGGACGACGTGTCGGTCGGCGACCTCGCCGCGCGGCTCGCGGCGCTGCGGGAGCAGCGGCCGGACGTGGCGGTGATGATCCGCGGCGAGACGACGGTGCCCCACGGGCGGATGGCCGAGGTCTACGAGGCCTGTCGCGGGGCGGGCGTGCGGCACGTGGCGATCTCGGTGCGCACCCGGCCCGAAACCCGCAGGCAGTGAGCGGGGGGCGGCGATGTCGCTTGTCTGGATCGTCGGGGCGGTGCTGGCCGTCGTCGCAGCCGTCGGGTTTGCGGTGCTCGTCCGCACCCGCTGGCTGCAGTCGCACACGCTGGCGAAGTGCGTGATGCTCTCGCTCGGGCTGCACGCCGTGCTGGCAGTGGTGTGCGCGTTCGTCGGCGGCCTGATGCCGGCCTCGTGGGGCCGCAACGACGAGGGGCGGATGGCGATGACCGTCGTGCTCGCCGACGAGTCGGAGGAAGAGGCCGGTCTCGTCGAGGCGGGATCGAGGGTCGCCGCAGAGCCCGTGTCCGAGCCCGCGGAGAGCGAACTGCCGCCGCCGGAACTCGTGCCTGTGACCGATGTGGCGATCGCGGAGCCGGCCGCGGCCGACCTGGTTCCGCTGCTCGACGTCGTCGCCGAGCCGACGGCACCCGCCTTGGAAACGATCGACGGCGATGCTGACGCCGCGCGGGAAGCCCAGGCGCCGGCGGTCGCCGCAGGGCCGGTCGGCGATCGGACCGTTCCCGCCCCGTATGCCGACCGTGTCGGCGATCGGCGGGCGGCGGCAGCGGCGGCCCGCGGCGGCTCGCAGGACACCGAGCGGGCCGTACAGGCGGCGCTCGTGTGGCTCGCGGCGGCCCAATCGACAGACGGCCGCTGGAGCGCGGCGCGGCACGGCGCGGGCGTGGAGCGGGCCGTGCAGGGGCACCATCGCCACGGCGCCGGCGCCCGCAGCGACCACGGCGTGACGGGGCTGGCGCTCTTGGCGTTTCTCGGAGCGGGCAACACGCACCGCGACGGCGATCATGCAGAAGTCGTGCGCCGTGGCATCGGCTTTCTCGTCGGCCGCCAGCGGGCCGACGGCTCGCTCGCCGGCGACGCCGAGTTCTTCGCGGCGCTCTACTGCCACGGCATGGCGACGATCGCGATGGCCGAGGCCTGTGCCATGACGGGCGACGAGTCGCTCCGGCCTCCTCTCGAGCGGGCCGTGCGGCACACGCTCGCGATGCAGCATCCCGCGACTGGCGGCTGGCGGTATGCGGCGGGCGACCGTGGCGACACTAGCCAGCTCGGATGGCAGCTGATGGTGCTCGCCAGCGGTCGCAACGCGGGGCTGGGCGGCCTCGAGGCGGCGGAAGCCCGCGTGCTCCCATTCCTGCAAAGTGTCTCCTCCGGCGCCGCGGGTGGTCTCGCCGCCTACCGCCCGGGCGAGCGGCCGAACCTGACGATGACAGCCGAGGCTCTCTACTGCCGAATGCTGCTGGGACTGCCCGCTGACCATCCGGCCGCGGCCGAGGCCCTGGACCTCATCGCCCGCACGCCGCCGGACCGGTCGCGGCCCAATGCCTATGCCTGGTACTACGCCACGCTGGCGTCGTTTCACGCCGGCGGGCCGCAGTGGGACCGCTGGAATGCGGCCCTGCAGGCCGCGCTTTTGCCGCTGCAGCGGCGGGACGGCTCCACGCTCGACGGGAGCTGGGATCCCGATCCGGTGTGGGGTGGGCATGGCGGCCGGGTTTATGCGACGGCGCTGGCCGCGATGACGTTGGAGGTCTACTACCGGCACCTCCCGATGCATCGGCAGACGACGCGGATGGCGGCGGCTCCGTGAAAGCGGCCCGAATGCCGGGAACTTTGAATATGGGGCGGTGAGAACTAGAATCGGATTGTCGCGTCGAATCCCGTCGCGGCGTGTCGTGGCGGACTGTCGCCACCAGGAAGGGAGATCCGTTCCGTGCACGTGTTCGCCATGTTCGGCCTTGGCCCGGTCGAGTTGTTGATCGTCGCGGGGATCGTCCTGCTCCTCTTCGGCACGCGGCTGCCCAAGGTGATGCGGTCGCTGGGCGAAGGGATCGTCGAGTTCAAGCGCGGCGTGCAGGGCATCGAAGATCATGGCGCCGCCCCGCGTGACGCGGGCCGCCACGACTGACCCCCCTGCCCCGGGCTCTCTCACCACGGGCGCTGCCTCGCATGTTCGGCCTCGGACCGTTCGAACTCGTCGTCATCGGCGCGATCGCCGTGATGCTCTACGGCAAGCGCTTGCCGGAGGTGGGCCGCTCCTTCGGCCAGACGATCGGCGAGCTGCGGAAGCAGTGGACGACGCTGTCGAAGGAGCTGGACGTGACGGCGCACATCGAGGGCCGCACGCCGGCCCCGCGCCGGATGTCGCGGCACGACGATGAGCCCGTGACGACGGTGGCGTCGCCCCGGTTCGAGCCCCCCTCCGCCCCTGGGGCGTGAACCGCCTTCTTGAGTGCGGCATGCGCCGCGGGAAGCGGTCGCAGCGAGCGAGCCGTGCGGGCTGAAGTCGGCCCTTCCGGCCTGCCGATGGTGGCCGCGTGACGCGCGGTTCGAAGCGTGCTACGCTTCTGCCGGTGTCGCTTTCGGGCAACTAGCTCAGTTGGTTAGAGCGCTACGTTCACACCGTAGAGGTCACAGGTTCGAATCCTGTGTTGCCCACTGGTCGATTCGTTCGTGATTTGAAGTGCGAAACACCTGCCGATGGTCGGCAGCGCCCGCGAGGGAAGAACGTCGCAAAAGGGTAAACCGATGGGTCTACCCTTTTGCGAACCCCGAAGCGGAGGTTTTGCAATGGGACGACGCCCCTCTGGCGCGTTGCCGCAGATGCGTCGGCACAGGCCGACCAATACGGCCCGGATCGTGATCGACGGCAAGGTTCATTCGTTGGGCCGGTGGGGCCTTCGACCTGCGTATTCGCTGGAAGCAGATTCCAGGTCACGCCGGCACCTCTCGCCGCGGATTCGTCCCTGCTCTTGCCCGATTCGTCCCATTTCGGGTTTTTCGCGCCACCCACGAATGAGCCATTGCTAGACTCCGCTCACGAGAAGCGTTGACGTATGTCCGTGCGTGAACGGAGGCAGCGGCTTTCTCAAGGTCTGAAGTCGTTCACCGTGGAGGACGTGATGCGTTTCTCGTTGCTTGGCCGCGACTTGGTCGCTCGTGCTTGCATCAGCGATGTCTTGTCTGTTCGCAGCCCGTCTTTCTTCTTTCGTCGATGCCGAGCCATCCTCCTGGGGCTCGTGTGTGTGTTCGTGTCCACCGGTCTTGCCAGGGGGCAGATTTTCGTTTCCGACTGGTCCAGCGGAAAGGTCGGAGAGTGGACGACTTCCGGGTCCAGCACGAACGCGTCGTTGATCACGGGATTGAGCCAGCCGAACGGTATCGCCGCAAGCGGCGGCTACCTGTACGTGGCCAACAAGCAGGCCAACACCATCGGCAAGTACACCATGGCGGGACAGGTGGTCGATGCGTCGTTCATCACCGGGCTTTCGGGCCCGACCCAACTCATCGCTTCCGGCACGAACCTGTACGTGATGAACACCAGCAATTCGACGATCGGCAAGTACACGACGGCCGGTCAGACGGTGAGTTCCGCGTTCATCACGCTGACGCAGAGTTTTCCGTTCAGCATGGCCCTGTCGGGCACGAGTCTCTTTGTCGTCGCCGAAAGCCAGGGGTCCCACAGCCACTCCAACAGCTTCGTCGTGCAATATAGCGCGTCGAACGGCACGTTCTTGGGAGACGTTATTCCGGAGGTGCCCGGTAGTCCACCCGGGTTCTACGGCTTGGCTGCCTCCGAAACGAGCTTGTACCTCTCGTTTTACTTTGGGAACGGCTACATCAGCGAGTACACGACCGCAGGCAGCCTCGTCAACGCGAAGCTCATCGACAACCTCGATGCCCCCCAGAATCTCGTCCTCTCGGGAACCGACCTGTACGTGCTCGAGATCGGGTCGAGCCGGATCGGGCAGTACACGACTTCGGGGCAGACCGTGAACGCCGCGCTCGTCACCGGTCTTACGAATCCACAGAATCTCGCGGTCGTCCCCGAGCCGTCGACCTACGCCTTGGCGCTGGCGGGTCTCGCCTGTGCGGGATGGTCGCTCTGCCGCCGTCGTCGCGCATGCTGACCTGGGCACTGCGCGGCGGGCCTCGCGAGTCGATGGGCCTGCCTGTCAGTCGTCCAGTTCGCCGCCCACGCCGCCCTTGAAGTGGCAGTCTCCGCATGACTGGCGGAGCGACTCGAACCCCGCCCGCACGGCCTTGGCATCCCGACGCTTCACGGCGGCGGCGAGTTCCTTCACGGAATCGACGTAGCCATCCGCCGAGTCCTTGATGTCGGCGTTCTTCGACTCCAGCAAGGCGCGGCACATCGGGTCGAAGGCCATCACGGTCTGCTCGATGACTGGCCACGGGGCGTCGGCGCCTTCGACGATCCGACGCAACTGTCCGTAGGGCGACCGCTTGCCCTCGTGGGTCTTCTCCATCAGTTTCTCGACCCGCTCGTCTTCGTGGTCGGCATCGGCCAGCACACCGACGGCCCCGAATGCCGTGAGCATCACTGATGCGGCAAGAAGCACGTTCCTCATCGACGCCCCTCCACGTGTTCGCACGCATTCGCAACAAGAGAACACGATGCAGACAGTGAAGCATACCGTACGACGTAGGTTGCGTCGCTTCAGGCTCGCTTGCGCCGCCGGGCGGTCGAGCTGGCCGTGGACGTCCTGGCAACCCGGTGAACCCGCGGCTGCCGGCATGCGTAGAATGGAGTCGTGGAGGCTGTCCGGTGGGTGGAATCCTGCACAAACCCGTCTGGCTGGTGGTGGCGTGTGCGGCGCTGGCCGCTCAAGTCGTGCCCCAGGCTCAAAGCGGCGACTGCGATCGCGGCTGCTGTGCGGCCGCAGCTCCCGCTTGCTGCACCGCCTGCCCAGCCGAAGCCGCCGAGCCGCCCTGCCACTGCCGGCTGGAGGCCAGGCACGACCAGCCGGTCTCGGTCGATCGGGGAAAGTCGCCCGGGCAGGATCTGCGCGGACGGTCGCTGATTGCCGGTACGACATTCCTCGCAGCCCCGCCTGCGCTCGGCGTCAGCCGGGAGTATGTGGCGGCGTCACTGGCCGTGCCGATCCGGCCAACGCGGATTCTCTACGGCGTCTGGCGGGACTGAATCGGCCGCCGAGTCGTGTCTTCCCTTCCGTGGGCGTGAGTCTCGCGGGGCGGGTGGACACCTGCGGTGGCTTTCCCACGTGCACACGTCGTGACGTGGCGTGATCGATTCAGTGTTCCGATGCAAAGGATTTTCCCATGAACAGTCTGATTCTTCTGGCGGCACTGGCCTTCGTGCCCTTCGTGCCCGCCACCATCAGCAGCCAGAACGCTGGCTGCGACACGTGTGATTGCTGCGGCTGCTGCGAGACGGACAGGTGCGAGTGCAAGGAGTGCACCTGCGTCTGCTGCGTCGACGAGTGCCCGACCGCCGGCGTGAAGGCCGAGCGCGAGGGATGCTGTGGCTCCGGGTGCTGCGGCAAGTAGCACGCGGCGGACGATCGTGTCGTGCAGTGTGGCGGCGGGGGACGCACGTCTCCCGCCGCCCTTTTTGATTTGCACCGCGAATCCTCGGGTAGGCTGACGCCCTCTGCACAGGAACCCGGCATCCATGGCGACTGATCCCATCTGCGGCATGACCATCGACGAGACGACCGCCACGCGCGCGGTCCGCGACGGCATCACCTTCTACTTCTGCTGCGAGGGCTGCCGCCGGAAGTTCCTGGGTGACGCGTTGCTCTCCATCGCGCCATTGCCAGCGTCGTCCTGCTGCGGGTCTCATCGTCCGGCCGCCGCTCCGGCCGCGGGCCGCGCCGATGCGATCTACACCTGCCCGATGCATCCGGAGATCGAACAGGTCGGGCCCGGATCCTGCCCGAAGTGCGGCATGGACCTGGAGCCGAAGACCCTACAGCTCGATACGGGGGACGACGATCCCGAGCTCCGCGGCATGACCCGGAGGTTTTGGATCGCCGCCGCGATGACGCTGCCGGTGTTTCTCATGTCGATGCTGCCCATGCTGGGCGTGCCGCTCGATCGCTGGCTGGGACCGACGATCGAACCCTGGCTGCAACTGGCCCTCGCCACGCCGGTCGTGCTCTGGGCCGGCTGGCCGTTCTTCGAGCGGGGTTTTCGCTCGCTCGTGACGGGCCACCTCAACATGTTCACGCTGATTGCCATCGGCACGGGCGCGGCCTATCTCTACAGCCTCGTCGCCGTGCTGTTTCCGGCGCTGATCCCGCACCAGTTCCGTCACGACGGCGGCGTGCCGGTGTATTTCGAGGCGGCGGCGGTGATCATCACGCTGGTGCTGCTCGGGCAGCTGCTCGAACTGCGGGCTCGGCTCCGCACGGGGGCCGCCATCCGCGAACTCCTCTCGCTCGCCCCGCCCGTGGCCCGGGTGGTCCGCCAGGGCGAGGAACGCGAGGTGCCGCTCGACGAGGTGCATCAGGGCGACGTGCTGCGGGTGCGGCCGGGCGAGAAGATCCCCGTCGATGGCCGGCTGACGGAGGGCGGCAGCTCGGTCGAGGAGTCGATGATCACCGGCGAGCCGATGCCCGTGGAGAAGCGGATAAGCGATGCGGTGATCGGCGGCACGCTCAATCAGACGGGGTCGTTCCTGATGGTCGCCGACAAGGTCGGCAAAGACACGGTGCTCGCGCGAATCATCGGCATGGTGGCCGACGCGCAGCGGAGCCGGGCGCCGATCCAAAAGGTCGCCGACGCCGTGGCGGGCTATTTCGTGCCCGCCGTGCTGGCGATCGCCGTCGTCACGTTTCTGGTGTGGGCGATCGCGGCGCCGGAGCAGCCGCCGCTGGCCTGGGCACTGGTCAACGCCGTCGCCGTGCTGATCATCGCCTGCCCCTGCGCGCTGGGGCTCGCCACGCCGATGTCGATCATGGTCGGGATCGGCCGCGGGGCGCGGGAGGGCGTGCTCGTGAAGAACGCCGAGGTGCTCGAGCGGCTCGAGAAGGTCGATACCGTGGTCGTCGACAAGACGGGCACGCTCACGGCCGGCCGGCCGTCGCTCACCGAGTGCCTCCCGGTCGCAGGCATGACCGAGAAGGAACTCCTGCGGCATGCCGCCAGCGTCGAGCAGCAGAGCGAACACCCGCTGGCCCGGGCGATCGTGGCGGGGGCCGCGGCGCGGAACATCCCGGTGCCGGTGGTGGCCGACTTCGATTCCGTGACGGGCGGCGGCGCCCGGGGGAGCGTCGAGGGCCGGGAGGTGCTCGTCGGCAAGCGGGCCTGGCTCGCCGCGGAACACGTGGCCGATCTGGCGGCACTCGACGAGCGGTCCGCCGCGCTTCAGCAGCAGGGCCGCACGGTGATGCACGTGGCCATCGACAAGCGACTCGCGGGGCTGATCGCGGTGTCGGACCCGATCAAGGCTTCCACGCCCGAGGCGGTTCGCAGCCTCCACGACCTCGGGCTGCGGATCATCATGCTCACCGGCGACAGCGAGCAGACGGCCCGCACCGTCGCCGCCGGACTCGGGATCGACGAGTTTCGCGCCGGGGTGAAGCCCGAGGGGAAGCACGACCTCGTCCGCGCCTTGCAGGCGGAGGGCCGGACGGTGGCGATGGCCGGCGACGGCATCAACGACGCGCCGGCCCTGGCCGCGGCCGACGTCGGCATCGCCATGGGCACCGGCTCCGACGCCGCCATCGAGTCGGCCGGGGTGACGCTCGTGAAGGGCGACCTCCGGGGCATCGTGAAGGCGATCGACCTCAGCCGCCACACGATGCGGAACATCCGCCAGAACCTCTTCTTCGCGCTCTTCTACAACGCGCTGGGCGTGCCGATCGCGGCGGGGGTGCTCTATCCGCTCTCGAGCCACCTGCTGCTCAACCCGATGATCGCCGCCGCCGCCATGAGCCTCAGTTCGCTGTCGGTCGTGGCCAACGCGCTGCGGCTGCGGACCATGAAGATGGGCGCGTAGCGGCCGGTCTGCGACCGGTTTCTCCGACGTCGGCCACCGTGTGGTGCGGCGACTGCCGGTCGTCGAAAACCTCGATTTTTCGACCGGTCGGGGCCGGCGTCGCCCGCGGTTGGTCGGTCTGCAGGCCGCGAAATGGCGGGTGGCCGACGGCCCGGACAGGGGATTTCGCGGCCGAATGCCAGGCGTTTCGGGGCCGGTCGCCGCCCCCCCGGTGTTGTGGCCCCTGGCCCGAGATGCTAAAACTTTCGACGTTCGACTGACTCTCGTCCGCACTCCAGTCCGCTCGGGAACTGTGGCTTGTGCATCCGGCGATGGTCGTTTGAGTCGATTTAGGTTTGATGATCCAGTTCCCGATTCCTTGAGGTTTGATTTCTATGGCTCGGAAGATTTACGTGGGGAACCTCCCCTGGTCCACCACGTCCGCCGATCTTGAGGCGATGTTTGCTCCCCACGGCGCCGTCCGCAGCGCCGAAGTGATCTCCGATCGTGAGACCGGACGTTCGCGTGGTTTCGGATTCGTGGAGATGGAAACGGACGACGGCCTGCAGGCCGCGATCAATGCCCTCAATGGGCAGGAGATCAACGGCCGTCCCCTGACGGTGAACGAGGCCCGCGAGCGCACGCCCCGTCCGGGTGGCGGTGGCGGTGGTGGTCGTGGCGGCTACGGTGGCGGCGGCGGCGGTGGCCGTGGCGGCTACGGTGGCGGCGGCGGTGGCGGCTACGGCGGTGGCCGTGGCGGCTACGGTGGCGGCGGCGACCGCTACTAGTCTTCCCCCGATGTTTTCGCATCGCAACGCGGGAGCCGGTGACCGATCGTCCCGGCTCCCGCGAGCATGCGATCGCGGG
>Ga0315900_10010881_pt1 | contig 11326 bp, 11 predicted proteins | sample LakEriMetagenome_FD_203521 | JGI IMG/M metagenome (GOLD analysis project Ga0315900, IMG submission 203521) | Freshwater fungal communities from buoy surface, Lake Erie, Ohio, United States - Buoy 12 MA114 | ecosystem: Environmental > Aquatic > Freshwater > Lake > Lake biofilm | place: USA: Lake...
CGATCTCGCCAAACAAATGGGTGCGGTGTACGGGTCAGGGGGTTTGTCGCACGCCTTCTGGGCTCCGGTGTCACTGCGCCCGCGTGCCGACGGCAGCACGGCGGTGTTCCCGCACTTCGTGATGGACCGCGCCAAGCCCGGCATGATCACCGTCAACGCCAAAGGCGAGCGCTTTCTCAACGAAAGCACCTCCTACCACCTGTTTGGTCTGGCCATGCAGCAAGCCCATCAGAGCACGCCCAGCATCCCGGCCTATCTGGTGTGCGATGCCGAGGCCCTGCGCAAGTACGGCATAGGCATGGTGCGCCCGGGCGGCAAAGGGCTGGGCCCCTTCCTGGACGACGGTTACCTGACCGCAGGCGCCACGCTGGCCGAACTGGCCGGCAAGCTGGGCATGGACCCCCAGGCCTTGAAGGCCAGCGTGCAGCAAAACAACCGCAACGCCGAGACCGGTGTGGATCCCGACTTCCACCGCGGCGAGACGGCCTACCAGCAGAACCTGGGCGATCCGGCCTGGACGGGCAAGAACCCGAGCATCGGGCCGCTGCAGACCGCCCCGTTCTACGCGGTGCGGCTGTACCCTGGCGACATCGGGGCCTCCACCGGATTTGCCACCAACGAACACGCGCAGGCTCTCCGTAGCGATGGCCAGGTCATCAACGGGCTGTACGTCGTTGGCAACGACATGCACTCCATCATGGGGGGCACCTACCCGGCACCCGGCATCACATTGGGCCCCGGCCTGGTGTTCGCACGCATCGCGGTACGCCACGCTCTTGGCCTGGACTGACTGACGGACATGGTGATAACCCTAGGTTTGTGCGATAGATGAACATCGAATTTCAATAATCAAACGAAAAACATGCTGAGGATGACAATTTTTCGGTCACAACTTCTACAGTCACTTCAGGCTGTGGGTGTAGGCCGCCCAATGGGTCCGGGGCACGGATCCGATCACTGAAAACTCTCAGGAGACAACCGATGAAAATGAACAAACGCCAATGGATGGGTGCCACTGTGGCGGCGCTGGCTGTGGCAACACTGTCTGGCCAGACCCTGGCCCAGAGCTATCCGGCTCGAGATGTCACTGCGGTCATCCAGTGGGGTGCAGGCGGGGGCACCGATGTGGCCATGCGCGGCTACGCGCCCTATGCGGAAGAAGCCCTGGGTCGCAAGATCGTGCTTCAAAACAAACCCGGCGCGGCTGGCATCATAGGTGCCAATTTCGTGCTGCAACAGCCTGCAGACGGCTACACCTTGCTGATGGGCGCAGAGCCGCAGTCCCTGTACCGAGTGATGGGTACCGCTGACTTCGACTATGACAAGTTCTACCCGATCAATATCGCGGCCATGGCCAACACCATCTTGCTGGTGGCCCGCCCCAACGCGCCCTGGAACAACACCCAGGACTTGCTGAGCTTTGTGCAGGCCAACCCCAACAAGGTCAAGCAGTACCTGGCTGGTCAGGGCACCGTGCCCTTCACCATGAATGCCATGATTGGCACACTGACCAAATTCGAGACCATCAAGGTGCCTTTTGACGGCGATGGCCCAGCCATTGCTGCCTTGCAGGGTGGCCATGTGGACATCGGTTTCATTGCTTCCGGTGCCGCGATCGAGCATATCCGCGCAGGCCGCCTCAAGGCCCTCGGCGTGGTCGATGGCAAGCCCTTCCAGGGCATTGCGCCTGTGACGGATGCCCCCTCGCTGCGCGGCATCACCAAGTACCTGCCATGGGGGTCCTGGTACGGCGTGTTCGTCCGCAAGGAAACGCCCGATGACGTGAAAGCCAAACTCGTGGCAGCGTTCAAGAAGGCGGGCGACAACCCGAAATACCGCGAACTGATGACCAGTCGGGGAACCACCATGCTGAACCTGCATGGCGCCGAGGCAGAGGCCTTCATCAAGAAGTTCCAGTCCACTACCGCCTGGCTCTATCAGGCTGCAGGTGCGGCCAAGGTTGACCCTGCCACTTTGGGTATTCCCAAGCCGTGATGGCTCCCCCGCTGCCATCCATTGGCAGCGGGATAGCCCCATCCACTCGGGCAGTCACTGGGCTGCCTTAACCGATCCCATACGGAGATCCCCATGCGCACCAGCCAAAGCAGGCTGCCGGGTGAAATCACCTTCATGCTGCTCATCGTGGCCTTCAGCAGCTTCATGCTCTGGGCCTCATTCAAAATTTCGCGCTTTGAGGCGCTGGCATCGGCTGGGGCTTTCCCTATGCTGTGTGCCGGAGCCATGCTGGTCACGGGCCTGATGAGCCTGCGCCAGTCCTTGCGGGCCAAACTGCAGCTTGAAAACGGTGAAACGGCGTTTGGGCAGTTCGTGCGCAAGCTCGCCCCCCTGACGCTGGTGCTGTTTACCCTGCTGATCGTCGCTTACATGCTGCTGCTCGAGGTGCTGGGCTTCATCGTTAGTTCCTACCTGTTCCTGTTGCTGTCTATGCAGGTACTGGGCAGCCGCAGGCTGCTGGTCAATCTTGCAGCGAGCGCGGTGGTGCTGGCCAGCATCTACATCATTTTCCAGACGGCCTTCTCCGTGGTCCTGCCCCCGGGCAGCCTGATCGGCCCCCATCTGCCGGAGTTTCTCAAATGATGGAAGCCGTGGGTTATTTCTTCATGTCCTGGCTGGACTGGCAGATGCTGCTGCTGACCGCTTTGGGCACCTTTGCGGGTATCTATATCGGTGCCATTCCCGGCTTGTCGGTGACGATGGCGGTTTCGATTCTCATTTCGTTCACCTTCAAGTGGGATGTGAACCACGCCCTGGCCCTGATCTCGGGCATCTACCTGGGTGGCGTTTATGGAGGATCGCGCAGTGCCATCTTGCTCAACATTCCGGGCGCGCCTGCGGCGATTGCCACCGGGCTGGATGGCTACCCTATGGCCAAGCGTGGCGAGGCGGGTGAAGCCATTGGTCTGACCACAGTCGTGTCTGTCTACGGCGGATTTATCGGCATTCTGGCCTTGGCCGTCGCGGCGCCACTGGTGGCGGACCTGGCCCTCATGTTCGGGCCGCGCGACTACCTGCTGCTGGCCATCTGGGGCATCTTGCTCGTCGGTTCACTTTCAGGGGGATCACTCGCCAAGGGGATTTTTTCGGGCGCTCTGGGCGCCCTCATCGCCTGCGTTGGACTGGACCCCATGACCGGCGAGAACCGGTTGACCTTTGGGAGCATGCAACTGTCAGCGGGCATTTCCTACATCGCGGCCATGATCGGCTTTTTCGGCGTGGCCGAGGTCATTGCGCAGATCCATGAACTGCACCTCAAGGCGGTGCGGCAGAAGGTGGACAAGATCATTCCGTCTTGGGGACTGGTGCGCAAGCATTTGCCGCTCGCTACACGCACATCTTCGATTGGTGTGGTGGTAGGTGCCCTGCCTGGGGCCGGCGGTGACATCGCTGCGCTGATGGCTTATGACCATGCCAAGCGCACGGTCAAAAATCCATCGCGACCATTTGGCGAGGGTGCACATGAAGGGCTGGTGGCTCCCGAGTCGGCCAACAATGCAGCGGTTGGAGGCGCTTACGTGCCCATGCTTACCCTGGGCATACCTGGTGATGCCGTCACGGCGGTCATCATCGGTGCGCTATACATCCATGGCCTCAAACCCGGGCCGATGCTGATGGTTGAAACACCCCACCTGTTCTGGTTCATTGTGGGCTCGCTGGTGTTGGCCAATCTGTTCCTGCTGGTGTTTGGGCTTACAGGCATCAAGATCTTCGCCAAGATCGTCGAGACGCCCAAACCTATACTGCTGCCTCTCATCCTGGTACTCTCAGCAGTGGGTGCCTATGCCATCAACAACAACCCCGTAGATATTTACTGGATGCTGGGCTTTGGCCTCTTGGGGTACTTCCTAAAGATGTATGGGTTTCAAGTGGGCCCCGTCATTTTGGGCATGATCTTGGGTCCCATCATGGACCGCAGCTACCGTCAGGCCATGCTGTCGACGGGCAGCGATCCCGGCCTTTTCTTGGCCGAGTTCGTGACATCGCCCTTGTCTCTGATTTTGTTGCTGTGTGTGGCCTTCACCCTGATCAGCCAGACGGCGTGGTGGCAACGCTTGCGCGGTCGCTAGCCCGACTGAGTTTGGTGCCCCGGCTGTGCGGTGTTAGTGCACAGCCTTGTAATCACAAGTGCGGCCGCAGACTTTTTGCAGCTTCCTGCATCACCGACAGCACACGCATGAGTGCGTGATCGGTTTCTTCACGATTGATTGGCATCGTGATGCTGATGGCACCGTGGACCATGTTATGGCTATCGAGCAGGGGAACGGCGACACCGCGGTAATTGAGTTCGAGTTGCTGCTCAGACAATGCCCACCCCTGCCGGCGGTACTCTTCTAGTGCCGCTCTCAACTCTATAGTTCCCAGTGTGTATGAGGTGAAAGCAGGAAGTTCCCGCCCCTCCAGCCAGCTATCCATCTCGGTTTGAGGCATCGCAGCCAGCACGGCCATACCCGCTGCGGTGATTTGCGCTGGGACCCGAGTCCCTGGCCAGTAGCCTCCCGCCGTATGACGCGCACTTCCACTTCGTGCGAGAAAAATCGTGTCGTCGCCGTCAAGTACGCCAAGGTAGGCTATTTCGTCGGTGCCGCTTGTGATGCGCTGCAGATAGGGTTGAACCAGTTTCGGCAAGCGAGCCGATTGGATAAATGCATGTCCCAATCTTAAAATTCTTGGCATCAGCCAATACAGTTTTCCATCAGTTCCCAAGTAGCCCAGGTGTGCCAGGGTCTTTAAGTAGCGACGTGTTGCTGTTCGCGTCATGCCACAGCGTTCTGCCGCTTCGGTCGCAGTCATCCGGGGATGGGCAGAATCAAACGCCTCGATCACGCTAAGGCCTCTCTCTAGACCAGCGATCCATTCATGCGCAAGCAAGGGCGGGGGGGTGTTCATGGTGTGTCTCACAAAGCCGTAATTATCTGTACAGGCGATCTGAAGCGCTCCGAGGTTTTGTCGAGGCTATGCCATTTCAGAAGACCGAGCCATGAACAAGAGTCAAACAAGTTTTCCATGTATGTCAGAACTCGGGAAGTGCGGATGGGCCCGGAATACCAAGGCGACTCTCCTTGCTGCGCGATGCCGTTGAATCCATTGCCCTGAATATCGCAGAGCGCTACAGCCTGTTTAGGGACTGGCTACAGTGCAATGAGGTGCTGACAGGCATTCGATTGGGCCTGGCCACAAGCGAAAATAAACTCACGAAAGACTTCGATCGCCAGAACTCCTTTGCGCAAGTGACTGAGCATCACGTTACCGAGGTGGGGCGGTTGCTGAGAGGACCCACCCAGTGCAAGTACCAATAGGAAATGGCGAAAGACCATGCCCTGGGCAAGCCAACTGCAAGCGATTGCTGCCGTGCCCCAGATGGAAGAAGGGCGGTGGTTTGCAACCTCGCAACAGGGGAGGTTGGCTGATTTCACGCCTGTCACGCTGCAAACTTGTGATTTCAGAATGCGTAGCATCAGCGCAGCAGGCGAACATCGCTTCCGGAGCCCGCATGAAATAAGGCTCTCGTGCCCCTCCATTGATTGCAAATCCGTGTAGGTCGGTTCGACTCCGGCCCTCGCCTCCAGTTTTCGTTGGACCTCAGTCCGGCACCACCGCCGTCACTTCGATCTCCACCTTGGCCCGGTCTTCCACCAGGTCGGCCACCTGCACCAGGGTCATGGCGGGGTAGTGTTTGCCGATCACTTCCTGGTACACCTTGCCCAGTTCCTTGCCCCGCGCCAGGTATTCCTTCTTGTCCTTGGCATACCAGGTCATGCGGACCATGTGCTGCGGACCCGCACCGGCGCAGGCCAGGGTGTCGACGATGTTCTGCAAGGCTTGCCTGCATTGGCCCACAAAATCGTCGGTCTCGAACTGGCACTGGCCATTCCAGCCGATCATCCCGGCCACGAACACCATGCGGCCACGCGCCTCGATGCCATTGGCATAGCCTTTGGCGGGCGCCCAGCCTTCGGGGTGCAAGACATTGAACATCAGCGGCTCCTCAGGAAGAAAGTTGTCGCAGCTTGAAGCGCTGCAGCTTGCCGGTTTCGGTGCGGGGCAGGGCGTCCAGAAAAACCACCTTGCGCGGGTATTTGAAGGGCGCAATCGCCTGCTTGACATGCTCTTGCAGCGCTTTTTCCATCGCCGCGTCACCGCTGTGGCCGGGCTTGAGCACGACAAAGGCCTGCACGATCTGGCCCCGGTCCTCGTCGGGCATTCCCACCACGCCGCACTCGGCCACCGCCGGGTGCAGCAGCAGCGCGCTCTCGACCTCAGGACCGGCGATGTTGTAACCGGCCGAGATGATCATGTCGTCGTTGCGTGCCTGGTAGCTGAAGTAGCCGTCGGCGTCCATGACGAAGGTGTCGCCCGGCAGGTTCCAGCCGGCCTTCACATAGTCCTGCTGGCGCGGGTCGTCGAGGTATTTGCAGCCGGTCGGGCCGCGCACCGCCAAGCGCCCCACTGTGCCGGGCGGCACGGCCTGCATGTCCTCGTCCACGATCTGCGCCACATAGCCGGGCACCACCTGGCCGATGCAGCCGCGCCGCACCTGTGCGCCGGCACTCGAGATGTAGATGTGGATCACCTCGGTGCCGCCGATGCCGTCGGTCATGACGGTGCCGGTGGCCTGCTCCCAGAGCTGGCGGGTGGCGTCGGGCAGGGCTTCACCGGCCGAGACGGGGTGTTTCAGGCTCGAGAGGTCAAAGTCTTTGGCCAGCGTCGCCATCTGGCGGTACATGGTGGGCGCGGTGTAGCACTGCGTGGCGCGGTAGTGCGCCACGGTGCGCAGCAGCGTCTCGGGGGTGTGCTTTTCCAGCAGCACGGTGCTGGCGCCGTGGCGCAGCGGAAAGGCCAGCAGCCCGCCCAGCCCGAAAGTGAAGGCGATCGGCGGCGTGCCGCAAACCACGTCGTCTTCGCCCATGCGCAGGATGTGGCGCGGGAAGAGGTCGCACATGGCCAGCACATCGCGGTGAAAGTGCATGGTGCCCTTGGGCTTGCCGGTGGTGCCGCTGGTGAAGGCGATCAGGCACACATCGTCGCGGCTGCTGGGGTGGGCATCCCAAAGCCCGCTGTGCCTTTGCATGCGCTGCTCAAGCCCGTCGGCCGCCTCGCTGCGAAACAGCAACACTTGCCGCAGGCTGGGCGTGTGGTGGGCGTGGCCGGCGGTGGTGCAGGGCTGCAGCTCCGCCGCCAGCAGGCTGTCACACAGTGCGGCGCTGACCTGGGCTTTGTCGATGATGGTGGCCAGCTCGCCAGCACGCAGCAGCGGCATGGTCGGCACGGCCACCAGGCCGGCCTTGATCGTGGCCAGCAGGCAGGCGGCCATCATCGGGCTGTTGCCGCCGCGCAGCAGGATGCGGTTGCCCGGCACCAGCCCCATGTCCTCGCGCAGCACCTGCGCGATGCGGTTGACCTTGTCCTGCAGCTCGGTATAGGTCCAGCTGAATTCGCCACGGTGCGGCTCGATCTGCGTCACGCCATGCAGGGCCACGCGTGGCCCCCAGCCCGCCCGCACATGCCGATCCACCAGCTCGGTCGCCGCGTTCAGCGTGTCCGGGTAGTTCAGTTCCGGCCGGTCTGCCAGGAAGACCGGCCACAGCGCCTGCGGTGGCAGGCGGTCGCGTGTGAAGGTGTCGGTGTGGCTGCTGGGCAGCAGTCGGTTCCAGTCGCTCATGTCAACCTTTCAGCACATCCTTGCCAATGATCAGTTGCTGCACCTCGGTGGCACCTTCGTAAATCCGCAGCGCCCGGATCTCGCGGTAGAGCGATTCCACGATGTGCCCCTTGCGCACCCCCATGCCGCCGTGCATTTGCACCGCCATGTCGATGATCTGCTGCGCGTTTTCGGTGGCCGTCATCTTGGCCATGGCGGCTTCGCGCGTGATGCGCTGGCCCTGGTCGCGCAGCCAGGCCGCGCGGTAGGTCAGCAGCGTCGCGGCATCGAGCATCGTGGCCATTTGCGCGATCTTGCTTTGGGTAAGCTGAAAATCCGCCAGGTGCTGGCCAAACATCCGCCGCGAACGGGCCCAGTGGACCGATTCTTCAAGCGCACGGCGCGCAAAGCCCAGTGCCGCGGCCGCCACCGAGGTGCGGAACACATCGAGCGTGGCCATGGCCACCTTGAAGCCCTGGCCGGGCTCGCCGATGCGCTGACTGGCGGCCACGCGGCAGCCTTCGAACCTGAGTGTGGCCAGCGGGTGCGGCGCCACCACGTCGATGCGCTCTTCGATCGACAGACCGGGTGTGTCGGCATCGACGATGAAGGCGGTGATGCCGCGCGCGCCCGGCGCCTCGCCGGTGCGGGCAAACACCACATAAAAGTCGGCAATGCCACCGTTGGAGATCCAGGTCTTGCGGCCATAGAGCAGGTACCCGTCTGCCGTGGCGGTGGCGCTGCACTGCATGGCGGCCACGTCCGAGCCTGCTTCAGGCTCACTCAGGGCAAAGGCCGACAGGGCCTGGCCTGAAGCCACGCGCGGCAGGTAGCGCTGCTTTTGCTCGGGGCTGCCCAGCAGGCTGATGGCGCCGGTGCCCAGGCCCTGCATGGCAAAGGCAAAGTCTGCCAGGCCGTTGTGAAAGGCCAGGGTCTCGCGCAGCAGGCACAGCTGGCGCGTGTCGATCTGCGCTTGCGCGGCGCCATAGGCCTGGCCCGCCACCGCGTGGCGCAGCCAGCCGCCCGCACCCAAGAGGCACACCAGGCGAATGCATTCGGCGTCCACCGCCTCGCGGCGCTCGTCGTGGTGGGCATGCGCCAGGTGCTCGGCACACCAGCTGTCCAGGCGCGACTTGAAGTCGCGGTGGGCGTCGTCAAAAAATGGCCAGTCCAGTTCCGGCGGCTGCTTGGGCATGATCAATCCCCTTTGAACACGGGCGTTTGCTTGGCCACAAAGGCGTGGTAAGCCCGGTGGAAGTCGTTGGTGGCCATGCAAATGGCCTGGGCCTGGGCTTCGGCTTCGATGGCCTCGTCCACACCCATATTCCATTCCTGCTGCAGCATCTTTTTGGTCATGCCGTTGGCAAAGGTCGGCCCGGCGGCCAGCTGCGCGGCCAGGGCCTGGGCGTCGGCCAGCACGGTCTCGGCAGGGCAGACCCGGTTGTAAAAGCCCCATCGCTCGGCCTCTTCGGCACCCAGGCCGCGGCCGGTGTAGAGCAGCTCGCTGGCGCGGCCCTGACCGATGATGCGCGGCAGCAGCGCGCAGGCGCCCATGTCGCAACCGGCCAGCCCGACCTTGTTGAACAGGAAATAGGTTTTGCTGCGGGCGCTGCCATAGCGCATGTCCGAGGCCATCGCCAGGATGGCGCCCGCCCCTGCGCATACGCCGTCGATGGCGGCCACGATCGGTTGCGGGCAGGCGCGCATGGCCTTGACCAGATCGCCCGTCATGCGCGTGAAGGCCAGCAGGCCTGGCATGTCCAGCTGGGTGAGCGGGCCGATGATTTCATGCACATCGCCGCCAGAGCAGAAATTGCCGCCCTCGCCGGTGATGACCACCGCATGGATGTCGGGCGCATAGGCCAGGGCCCGGAAAAAGTCGCGCAGCTCGGCATACGAGTCAAAGGACAGCGGGTTTTTGCGCTCGGGGCGGTTGAGGCTGACGGTGGCCACGCCGTCCTGCACGCTCAGCAGGAAATGCTCGGGCCGGTAGCCCGCCATGGCTTGCTTGTGGCGGGGCAGCTGGTGCGGCTGGCCGGGAAGGTATCGCGTGTGCGCCTGGTCGTTCATGGGGTCTCCTTGGGCTGTTCGATCTGGCCGGACTTGAGCGTGCCCAGCAGCTTGTGCAGTTGTTCCTGTTGACGCTCACTCAAAGGCGAAAGCAGCTCCACCACCCAGCCCTCGTGGGCCTGGGCCATGGCGGCAAAGGCCTTGCGGCCTTCGGGAGTGAGGCAGACCCGAAAAGCCCGGCGGTCGCCCGGCAGGCTTTGGCGCTGCACCAGCTGCTCTTTTTCGAGCTGGTCGACGATGGATGTGACGTTGCCGCCGGTGACCATCATGCGGCGCGAGAGTTCGCCCATGCTCAGGCCTTCGCGCTCGCGCTCGAGCTGGGCCATCAGGTCAAAGCGCGGCAGCGTGATGCCAAATTGCTCGCGCAGGCGCTGGCGGATGGTGTCTTCGATGCGGGTGGTGGCCGAGAGCAGACGCAGCCACAGGCGCAGCGAGGCGTGGTGGTCGGCGTGCGCGCGCACTTCCATGTCCACGGGTGTTGTGCTCATCCTGCCTGCTCCCCACCATCGATGGCAATCGCCTGGCCACTGAGGGCATCGCTGCCGGGTGCGCAGAGCCACACCACGCTTTGCGCCACCTCGGACGCTTGCACCAGGCGCTGCTGCGGGTTGCGCGCGGCCAGCGCCTGGCGCGCCTGGTCTTCGCTCTGGCCGGTTTTGGCGACGATGTTGCGCACGGCCTCGTGCACGATCTCGGTCTCGGTGTAGCCGGGGCACAGGGCGTTGACGGTGATGTTCTTGCGCGCCAGTTCCAGCGCGAGCGCCTTGGTCAGCCCGACCACGCCGTGCTTGGCGGCCACATAGGCGCTGACATAGGCATACCCCATCAGGCCGGCGGTGCTGGCGATGTTGACGATGCGCCCGGGGGTGCCGCCACCCTCGGCGCTGGCGGCTTCGAGCATGCCAGGCAGCACCGCCTGCGTCACATGGAAGGTGCCGCTGAGGTTGACGTCGAGCATTTGTTGCCACAGCGCAGCATCCGTGCGCACAAAGGGCTGGCTCTGCGCCTGTCCGGCGTTGTTGACCAGGATGTGCACCGGCCCGAGTTGCGCCTGCGCCTGCTGCACGGCGGCCTGCACCGAGGCGGGGTCGGCCACGTCCATCGGGGCCAGCAGCACCGCCACACCGGGCACCTGCGCGCGCAGCCGTTCGGCTTGCTGCTGCAGCTTGTCGTGTGAGCGGCCGGCCAGGCTCAGGCGGCAGCCCTGCTGGGCCAGCGCCAGGGCGATGGCCGCGCCGATGCCGCTGCCCGCGCCGGTGATGAGGGCGTGTCGGTGGGTCAACATGTCAGTCCCCCCGCGTGGCGGTTTGCAGCGCGCGCTCGCGGGCAAAGCCGGCTTCGAGCTGCGACTTGCCCGAGACGTAGGGGCGCGGCCAGGCCAGTGCGGTGTAGCCAATGCGCGCGGCCTCGGTCAGCGTCCAGGCCGGGTTGGCCAGGTGCGGGCGGGCCACCGCGCACAGGTCGGCGCGGCCAGCGGCCAAGATGCTGTTGACGTGGTCGGCCTCGGAGATGGCGCCCACCGCGATGGTGGCGATGCCTGCCTCTTGCCGGATGCGGTCGGCAAACGGCGTTTGGTACATGCGGCCGTAGCTGGGCTTT
>Ga0315900_10010883_pt1 | contig 11325 bp, 8 predicted proteins | sample LakEriMetagenome_FD_203521 | JGI IMG/M metagenome (GOLD analysis project Ga0315900, IMG submission 203521) | Freshwater fungal communities from buoy surface, Lake Erie, Ohio, United States - Buoy 12 MA114 | ecosystem: Environmental > Aquatic > Freshwater > Lake > Lake biofilm | place: USA: Lake...
ATGACATCCACACAACCGGTTTGGTGAGGAGCTCCAGCCTGTCCAGTATGTGGGTTAAAACTATACAAGGGCTCCAGAATCGTGCTCGGTCGAACCGTTGAGGGAACAGAGGCTCCCGGCATAATGTCGCAGGTCACATCTCCGATTACCTGAATCCTGAAGTCAGGATGTTGCATTTCTTCTACCGTAAAAAAGGCGGGCGCTTTGGGATCGTAGTAGATGCAGTTGATAAATATATCTGCCTTTCGAGCATAAGGAGCGAACTGGCTCTCAAAAGCACTTCCATCTTTGTAAAATGCTTGTTTCTCAAAAGGCTGCCCATCTTTTCTGCGAACGTACTCGGAGGCGCTGAGTTGGGTGAAAACGGCGGTTTCAAACGTGTTTTGCAAGAAATCAGTCGGAGAAACCTGTTGAATTCCCATGTCAAGCAGGTTTTGAATGGCCCCAGCTGCAACCCGTCCGCTTCCGGTCACTACGATCCGCAAGGCGGGTAGGGCTACCGATTCGTAGTGCTTTTTTACCTCGGCATAATCGTGGCATTGGTACATTCGGGGCAATGAAAAGGCCTTCGTACGTTCTCCGAAGGCATATAGGCTGTTGTGTGCGCCCACAATCCCTGCATAATAGCCGAAGGCGATGAGGCGATTGCCTGCTGGATCCGTAATGACCTCATAATCCACCAACTTGATACCCAACTCCAGGATTTTTTGGAGCAAGGCCCGGTTATAGGGCTGTTTTTTAATGGTATGTGAAAAAAACAGGTACGTTTTATTAGGCAAAAGTGCCGTTTTGGGCACTTCTTTTACTCCCAATAAAATGGAGGCCTCGCTTAAATCTTCCTGTATCGGTATTCCGAGGGCGGTGTATTCCTCGTCTTTGAAACAGCGGATGGGAGAAGGTTGTACCAATATCCGAACGGAGGGATATTGTTGGCAAATGTGGTGGCACTGCGCGGGCGTTAGCGGAACTCTGGCATCCGGTGGGACTTTTCCCTCCCGGATAATTCCGATGGTTAATGTATTCGTCATTGGGCAGCAAAGGTAGCAAATGGCGGACTGAATTCGTTTCGGGAGCCTGAGCAGTTTTTGTAAATTTAAAGCTTGAAGCCGGTATTTGACGAAAAAGCGTACTTTTGCAGTTCCTTTTTTAAAATTGTACTTTTCTACTAAGCCTTGCTTGGGTTATCTTCGTAAAAAAGTATTTAGCCAGGTAATTATTTTCAATAGTGAATTTATCTAGACAGGATTAGGCAATGTCCATTTATCCAGCTACTTATGAAAATACGAATTAAAGGCAATTCTATACGCTATCGGCTTAGCCAGTCGGAAGTCCGCCAACTCAGTGAATCTGGTTGGGTTACCGAGTCTACGGTGATGGGTCCGGATCCGAGCAATTGCTTATACTACGAATTGCGTTCTAAAGCGGGAATTACAGGATTAGAAGCTTCCTTTTTTGGCACAACCATTTGTTTGTACGTGCCAGAGGAGGATGCAAAAGGCTGGTATCGGTCCGAGCAAGTGGGTTTTGAGCGAACGTATGAGGTGGTACCCGGGGTTCAGTTGCATTTACTATTAGAAAAAGATTTTGTTTGTTTGGACAATACGGCGGAGGATCAATCCGATAACTACCCGAATCCGAATAAGGCTTGTTAGAGAGGAGGAAGTCTGAGGTAATTGCCTATTTATTAACCTAATTAAGAAAAAAGAGCATGCATGCTTTATTGGTACGGGCCGTAGTGGACGCCCTTCAACGGATTTTTGTGGAGGGGCATTATGCAGATAAAGTGATAGAACAAACCCTTCGGTCCAATCCGAAAGCAGGGAGCCGAGATCGGGCATTTATGGCAGAAGCCATCTATGAAATCGTACGGTATTACCGTTTGTTTAGCACCATTCTTGGAAAAGAGCCCCGTCAGTTGACCGACTTTTGGGATGTATTTGCTATATATTACATCACCAAACCCTTACGTCAAGGGCAGGAGGAGCGCGGGAGTTTGCCGGAGTGGAGAGAATTTGCACGCATCAAGCCCACGGAAGTAATCCGCAAATATCAAGCTGCTTTGGAGGATAGGGTGGTTCGCGAGAGCATTCCAGACTGGATTGACGCCCGTGGAGCGGCTGAGTTAGGGGATCGCTGGCCGGAGACCTTGCATGAGCTAAATCGTCCTGCAGAGGTTGTTTTGCGGGTCAATACCTTACGGACCACCCGAGAGCAACTTCAAAAGGCACTTTTAGAGGAGGGTATTGAAACTGTTCCAGTTGGCAACACTACCGCCCTGCGCCTTAAACTTCGAAAAAATGTCTTCATGACCAAAGCTTTTCGCGCTGGCCATTTTGAAGTACAGGATTACAGCAGTCAAGCCGTTGCACCCATGTTGGAGGTAGAGCCTGGAATGCGGGTGGTGGATGCTTGCGCAGGAGGGGGAGGGAAGTCCTTACACTTGGCAGCTTTGATGCAAAATAAAGGTCAACTAATTTCCCTGGACACCTTGGCCTGGAAATTGGATGAATTAAAAGTGCGGGCGCGTCGCGCCGGGGTCAGCAACATAGAAACCCGCCCAATTGAGAACAACAAGGTAATCAAGCGCATGTATGGAACTGCCGATCGTTTACTGCTGGATGTGCCGTGCAGTGGGCTGGGCGTGTTGCGCAGGAATCCGGATTCCAAGTGGAAGTTAACGGAGGCCCAACTTAATCAGCTACTGGAAACCCAGCAAACCATTTTACAATCGTATAGTCCGATGGTGAAATCAGGTGGGAAAATGGTCTACGCTACTTGTAGTATTTTACCCTCGGAAAACCGTTCGCAGGTGGATCATTTTTTGGCTTCGGAGGCTGGGAAAGGCTGGGAGCTGGTCAAAGATCGCAGTATTTTACCCCAAGAGGAAGGTTTTGACGGGTTTTACATGGCACTTTTAAGCAAAAAATAGGTATTTTTTGCTTAAAAAAGCACATCTTTCATGGTGAACACCCCTTTTTTACCTACTATCCATTTGGCGGCTGTGATGGCGCCAACGGCAAATCCCATTCGGGAGTGCGCCTTGTGTTCGATGGTGATTTCGTCGATACTGCTGTTCCATTGAACCAAGTGTGTACCGGGTACTTCACCTACTCGAAGGGCTTCTATTGGAAGGGTAGGCACTACTGCTGTGGTCCCCAGCGCCCAGTTTTCATATCGATTATTTTCTTTTAGGATTCCTTCAGCTAAGGAAACAGCGGTTCCGCTTGGGGCATCTAATTTATGGATATGGTGGATTTCGGTGAGTTTGGCTTGGTATTCGGGTCGGGCCTGCATCAACCGGGCGAGGTACTCATTTAGGGCAAAAAAAAGGTTGACCCCAATGCTAAAATTAGAGGCCCAGAGCATCGCCCCGTTTTTTTCGACACAGAGGGCATGAGCGTTTTCCAAGTTGGCTTGCCAGCCGGTGGTTCCGCTTACGACGGGGACCCCTGCTTCCAGGCACAGTCGAACATTTTCGAACCCAGCTTCCGGAGTAGAGAATTCAATGATCACCTCTGCTTCCTGGAGGCGTTGGGGAGTTCGCTCATGGAGCTGGCCGCTTCCGATCCGCCAACATATTTCGATTCCATGTTCTTGGGCGATTTGGTCAATGGCTTTTCCCATTTTTCCATAGCCTAATAATCCAACCTTGATTGCCATTTGTAGAGTTTATTTTTGCTGGGTACTGGAGGTGATTTCCACTATTTCTACCCTGCGTTCCCGCGCAGCCTCTGGTGCGTAAATGGAGTTGCGTTCATCTTTTAAGTCATCGCTGAGGCCTGCTTTGGCGGTGGTTTCACCAAAGGAAACCTCTGTCACCTTAAGCTGCCCAGCGTTCAGGTAGGGGGCAAGTATTCCATCCGACCATTCAAATAGGTGGTTGCGGACACTGCTGATCCGGCGTTTACCGAGGTTGAGGTTGTAGTCGCTTTCCGCTCTTGGGCTGGTGAATCCTTTAATGAAGACCTCGACGGTATCTTTTGCAGCTAGCCGTTGAGCCAGAAGGGCGCAGAGCTGGTTAAGCTGTTCGTAGCCCGTACGGACTTCTTCTTGAAAAAATTCGGTTATTGCTTGCTGAGCCGATTCTGCCTCTGTTTCTCTCAATCCTGCGCTGTACCGTTGAAGGTATTCTTGTTCTCGTTCGAGGTAGAGCAGTACAGTGGTTTCGTATGATTTTTTGGTGGTGGTTTTTCGGGTGCGTTTATCGGGCTCATCGTTGTCAAAAAACAGGGGGAGACCTTTAAATTCTGCCCATTGCCCTGTTTGCCCAGTAGGATTTTCGGGTTGCAGTTGCTTGGAGGTGGCTAATTCAGGGTCAGTTGGTGGTCCCTCTTTTTGAGGATTTAGTTCTTGTTCATTCGGGGCGTCCTTGCTCATTTCCAGGAAAAAAAGGTCATTGCAGCAGGCTTTATTTCGTTCATCCAGGTAAAGAGAGCCGGGTCGGTTGCTGCTCAGATAACCGGAAGTTCCTTTTTCGTTTAGGAAAAAATAACTATCGTTATAACTAGTGTTGATACCAGTTCCCAGGTTTTCAATGGTTCCATACTTTTCGCCTGATGGGTAATGGATTTGAAAGATATCTTGCCCACCGAATCCCGTATGCCCTTCCGAACTGAAGTACAAGGTTTCCGTGGCGCTGTGGTAAAAAGGGCTCCACTCGTTTTCGGAGGTATTTATTGCCTCAACCGGTTGAGGCGCTTCAAAGTATGGTAGTTTTTGTGGTTTTCTCGCTTCAATGGGCAGGTTGCAGGGACAAAACCAATCTGAATTGAGGGGGACGGACCAGATATCCATTTTGCCTTTTCCGCCGGGGCGATCGCTGGCAAACCAGAGGGTGAGGGCGTTGGTATCCTTGTCCAGGCTAATGGACGGTTGGGAAGTGGTGTATCCGGGCAGGTTAATGGGCTCTGGGAGCCTTCTAGGTTTGGTCCAACGTCCTTTACGGTCCTTATTAATCATCCACAATTCGCAGCGGATTTCGCTGGGACTGGTATTTTTACAAAGGGTATAGATAAGAAACAGGCCATCCGGCGTAAACGCAGGGTGAGCGATGTGCGCGGAATCACCGGAGGGGATTCCGCGGAGAGGTTCTCGTGCTGCTCTTCCATTAATGGAGCTCATGAGCCGAGTATTTCTAGTTTTATTGCGGGTTTTACGATCTGTTTTTTCAAAGCGGTAGGAAGAGAAGTACAAGGTATCTCCTCGGACCACTGGCGAAAAATCGGAAAAGGGGCTGTTTATTTTTTTATCCAGGTGCTGAATCTGGGCTTTGGGCTTTTCACCTTGGGCGTTTATTGCCCATTCGCAAGAGCTGAGCAACCGATGGGCTTTTTCAATCCAAACGGTATCGCGGGAAGGGTGTTGGAGGTAGCTGTTGGCCAATTCAATTGCGGTGGCATACTGACCTTTGGTTTGGGCAATAATAGCCAATTGAAGGAAGGCCAGAGGGTATTTTTGGTTGCCTTTCTCCTTGGAGAGCACTACTTTGTAGGCGCGTTCAGCGATATCATAGGCAGCAAACTGTAGGGCGCTTTCCGCGAATTTCAAGTGTGCCCCTAGGTCGTTTGGTGCTTTTTCGATGACTTTTCCGTAGTATTCGAAGGCAGAACTATAGTCTTTTTTCTGATACGCTAAATCGCCTGCTCGTTCATAGGCCCGCTTGGACTGCCCCCATAGAAGCACCTGGCTTCCTGTCAGGAGGAGTAAGAAGAGGAGGCGGAATACTAACTTATTTGGATCCATATTTAAAAGGTTGGACAAACCTTAAGGTCCTTGATGGGTTTAACGGGGAGAGAGGTATAGACGATGCCAAGCTCAAAACCTCCCCTTCGGCGGGTAGCTACCTTAAAGGGAGAGTAGTTGACATCGTAACTCAGCCCAACGATCCACTGCCGGAACTGCACCTGAATGGATGGAATCATTGCGTCCTTCCAACGGCTTGCTCCACTGAACTGCAAGGCGGTCTCATCGTCTAGCCAGTAGCGAACCCCAGCACCCATCACCGTTTCTCGGGCAGTACTTAGTTGTTGGTATTGAGAGAAAAAATACCAGTCCATCAACTCATTTTGTTGCCAATAGCCTTGGACATATCCTCCTATACGAGCTGGAAGGGCGTAGGGCAAATCTGATTGAAAATGAATATCAGGCCGGTTTAGATGAAATCCCGCTAAGCCAACATCTATCTTTGTTCGATTGGTTGGATCTTGGAAATGCCAATTGATTCCTGCGGACAAGCTGGCTTTTATCCCTGATTGGTTGTTAAGTACCTCCCTCGAAGAAAGGTCAGGGTTATATAAGTCGCCATCCCATTGGTTATTAAATTTTAATTGGCTTAGGTCCACCCTTCGTTGTACTCCTTGGATTCCAAAACCGACTGAAAGTTGTTGGTTTTTACTCAAAGCATGTAGTGCAGACACCTGTAATCCGATTTGTGACCAACGGAGCACGGCATCTCCTGCCTGATCTTGAGCCAACAGGAGGCCGAAGGCCAAGCCATTTTTTCCGAATGTTTGACTTTTAAGGTCCGCAGCGGCAGAACCCGTGCGGTATTGTACGGGTACAGACTCCCATTGGCTCCGGTAGTGCGCAGAGGCCCTCCAGTCTCCCGAAAATACACCCGTTAGGGCGGGATTTTGGAAAGTGGCATGCAGGGGAGCTTGGGAAAAGTGTAGGTCTTGCCCCCAAGCACCTGCGGCACTACCGAGGAGTAGGAGTGCTGGCAGTACTATTGTCGTTATAGCTGGGGCGCATTTCATAGACTTGAAGTGTATTAGAACCCGAAGGTCTAATTTTTTTTGATAATTTTGCCCATATTTTTTTCAAAATCTAATGTTTCATGGCTTATATTGAAATTTGCGCTGCCAACTACGCTTCTGTGGTAGCGGCTGGTGAAGGGGGAGCGCACAGAATTGAGCTTTGCTCTGGACTGGAGAGCGGGGGCTTAACTCCTTCTCCAGGACTAATTAAGGCAGCGGTTGCACACCTAGACATTCCCGTTTTTGTATTAATTAGGCCCAGGGAAGGCGATTTCTGCTATTCCCCTGGGGAAGTGGAACTAATGTTGGAGGATATCCGCTTTTGCCGTGAGGCAGGGGCCGCGGGCGTTGTGGTTGGGGCGCTCACTCCTCAATATGAACTGGATGCACCTGTTTTTAGGGCTATGATGGCGGCAGCGGGGCCACTACAGGTGGTCTGCCACCGTGCGTTTGATTTTACAGCGGATCCGAACAAAAGCTTGGAGCAATTGATTGATTGGGGAGTGGTTCGGGTACTGAGTTCAGGTCAAAAAGCCAGTGCCTGGGAAGGCAGGGAAAACCTCGCTGCTTGGGTCCGTGAATATGGAGATCGGATTCAAATCATGCCAGGAAGTGGTATTTCTGATCAAAATATCCAAGCGATTCAGGCGCATACAAGGGCACAACACTTTCACTTTTCCGCCCGTAAATGGGTTGAACAAGCAAATCTATCGGATATTCCGGGATTGCCTGCAGGTATTTTTGTAAGTGATGCCGAGATGATTCGCCAATGTGTAACAATGGTAAATAATTGATTTTAACTAAAAAAGGTGTCTTGCGAGCGCGAGACACCTTTTTTAGTTAGGGCAAACAAGGCCTAGATCAGGCGCTTTAGTCGTACCTCTTCCACCCTTCGAAGCACCAGAGGTACTTTTTCTACTGCCACCGAATCGCTGTCCAATCCAAACCAATTGTCTGGCGAAGCAGTCACTGATTTAACACCGAGGTACAGGGACATTACAATTTGTTCGTAAATAGGCAAGTCATTTTCGTGGGAAAGGAATTCCTGAATAATTACAAACTTGAAATCGCCTGTAGGTAGTTCGTTCCGGTTAACATGGTACCGGGGTTCAATATTCAATTCTCCAGTTTCCATCAATTCTTCGACTACCTTTCGGAGGAAAATGTTCATCCGCTGCTCCACACGGAAACCAAGTCGGAAGGTTACTTTGTAAATATCATCCGGGGCGATGGTATTTACCTTGTACTCCATCGTATACGGTTCGTCGGTTACTTCAATGTGTAGGAACCAATAGATATCGGCCCGTTTGGGTTGGGTTTGTAAAATGGAGTACAGGATTTTTTCTTCTACTTTTTTATTGGATTTGGCACTGCTCAAGTACACCAAGTTGGTGGCATATTTGGGAATTGATTCGTCATTGCTCAGCATGATCAGCTGATCCACATAATCGTGTATCTTGGTATTCTGGACAAATCGGGATTTAATGTTTTTGGCCAGCCTCCAAATGAACATTAACGCAAAAATAAAGGAGGACATGATGACGGTGATGAAGCCTCCATCCTTAAACTTAAGCAGGTTGGCAGCAAAAAACACCCCTTCAAACACCAAATAAAACAACAAAAAGCCCCAAACCAGAGGCTCTTTGATCCGGTTGATGACAAAATAGTTGGACAGCAAAATGGTGGACATCAGCATTGTCACGGTAACGGACAGACCATAAGCGGCTTCCATTTTGGAACTTTCCTGAAAATAAAGGGTAACCCCAATACAACCTGCCAGCAACACCCAGTTCACCGTTGGAATGTACAATTGGCCTTTCATATTACTTGGGAAAATGACCGTCAACTTTGGCAATAATCCCAACCGGATGGCTTCGCTGACTAAGGTGAAAGAGCCAGAGATCATCGCTTGGCTGGCAATGATCGTTGCTGCTGTTGCAATCATGATCCCTACCGCCAAAAACCAGTCCGGCATGATTCCAAAAAAGGGATTGGGCTGGTCAGAGGGTAAAAAAGATCCCTCATATTTCAATGCCCAAGCCGCCTGGCCCATGTAATTCATCACCAGGCATATTTTTACGTAAATCCAACTGACCCGAATGTTCTGCTTGCCACAATGCCCCAAATCAGCGTAAAGAGCCTCTGCTCCAGTGGTGCATAAAAACACCGCACCCATCAGTACCAAGGCGCTGGGGTAGTGTAAGATCAGGTTAATTCCGTGCCATGGGTTAAGGGCTTCCAGGATGGAAGGTTGTTGTACCACTTCTTTCAAACCCAATACAAACAGCATGGTAAACCACACAGACATGACAGGACCAAAGTACCTACCTACTGCAGCGGTGCCAAATTGCTGGATTAAAAACAGGGTTGAAATAATTCCAATCGTAATGGATACCACAGGGATATGGGCTCCATGCAACATCGGTAAACCCTCCAGTCCTTCGATCGCGGACGAAACGGAGATGGGAGGGGTAATCATCCCTTCCGCCAACACTGCGCTTCCCCCAATCATAGCCGGGTACAGCAACCATTTTTTTCGACGCCGAACCAGGGTGTAGAGGGAAAAAATACCGCCCTCACCGTTGTTATCCGCTTGTAACACCAGCGTGATGTACTTGAAGGTGGTCTGTATGGTTAAAATCCAGAAAACAAGAGAAACAGCTCCCAGAATGGTGCTTCGCTCAATAGCTGCACCGCCAATTACGGCTTTCATTACGTACAGTGGAGAAGTTCCAATGTCTCCGTAGATGATACCGAGGGTGATAAGAAGACCGCCTAGGGTTAATTTGTGGTGCGCCGAACTATTGGAGTCCATCCCGAAAATGTAGAAAAAGTGGAATAATCGGCAAATGTAGTTCGAATGCCTCCTAAAACAAGTACTTTTTGGCTACAAGATTTTTCAAAGATTCTTTTCCAACAACTTTTCTACAAAATGGGACCAGGAAAAGCGCTTTTTTTCGGATTTAACGCCCGCCTCCAATTTTTCCTGGCGGTTGTTCTCAAAAAAGTCCCTCAAAGCAGCTCCAATCGCAGCAGGATCTGGTTCCGTTACATAACCTGAAACTCCATCGCGGACAATTTCTGGTAAGCCCCCTACCCGGGTTACCAGCATAGGTCTATCAAAATGGTAGGCAATTTGTGAAATGCCGCTTTGCGTGGCAGTCTTGTAGGGTTGAACAACCAAATCTGCCGCAGAAAAATAAGTTCGAACCTCTCCCGAGGGGATAAAATCAGTGAATAACCAAACCCTGTCTTGCAGTTCATGCTCAGTGATGATTGCCTGATAAGGCGTCCAGTCTTCATAACATTCACCAGCAATCAGTAGGCACACATCCGGACAATAGGGAAGTGCCTTGAGCAATAAATCGAGTCCTTTGTAGGCGCGAATAAAGCCAAAAAAAAGCACCAATTTTGACTCTGCGGGGATACCAAGCAGCTCGCGGGCAGCTTTTTTGTCTACCGAAGTTCCGTATTGATCGTAGATTGGATGTGGTGAAAACCGGGCGGGTCTGGAACTAAATTGCTTCAGCTCCTCTTGAACGGACCTCGACATGGTAAGGAAATCGGAGCATGTAGCGGCAAAATACTTGGAAAATAGCCGATCTCCGGGTCGTTTCTCATGTGGAATTATGTTGTCAATCAGGCCGGTTACGTGGATGTTTTTTTTAGAGAAAAAACGCAGAACCCTTACAATCGTTCCTAAAGCAGGTCCCATGAACGGGAGCCAATACCGGACGATAACTCGATCTGGCTCTTGCCGAGCAATAGCACGTCCGGTGGTCCACCAGCTGATGGGGTTAATCGAGTTGATAGTAGTCAAAATGGTGAGTCCCTCGGGTGCTGGATCGTCGGTTAATTGGGTTTTTCCCGGGAATAAAAAAGAGGGATATTGAAGGGAAAAACTGTACACCAGCACCTCATGGCCTTGCTGCTGGAGTTCCAAGGCCAAACGTTCAGACAGAGCTGCAATGCCCCCTCTAAGTGGGTGTGCGGGTGAAATGAGTACAATCTTCATCTTAATACGCCATTAGTGACCGGATGGCTTCTGCTACTTTCTCGATAGAAGGAATCATTTCTGCTTCGAGGGTGGCGTTGAGTGGAATCGCTGGAAGATTAGCGGAGCCTAAGGTGCGAACGGGTGCATCCAGGTATTCAAAACAGTGCTCCACAATTCGGCCAGCTATGGATTGTGCAAAGGTATTTTGAACGGGCTCTTCCGTAAGTACCAAGACCCTTCCATGTAGTTTTGCTTGCTCAAAAATAGCTTCCTCATCTAGGGGGGCTAAAGTCCTAAGGTCCAGCACGGTAATTCGGCCGGCAAAGGCTTCGGCAGCGTTGAGGGCCCAGTGTACCCCCATTCCATAGGTTACTACCAACAGGCTGTCTCCTTTCTGAACGGCCGCCGAACTTGCTTCCAGCGCAATTCGCGCTTTCCCGAACGGCACCAGATAGTCCTCTGACGGTTCTATTGTCTTGGCAGCATCGGTTCCTCGAACCTTAGACCAATACAATCCTTTGTGTTCGAGAACGACCACAGGATTAGGATCCAGAACAGCTGATTTGAGCAGCC
>Ga0315900_10010884_pt1 | contig 11325 bp, 8 predicted proteins | sample LakEriMetagenome_FD_203521 | JGI IMG/M metagenome (GOLD analysis project Ga0315900, IMG submission 203521) | Freshwater fungal communities from buoy surface, Lake Erie, Ohio, United States - Buoy 12 MA114 | ecosystem: Environmental > Aquatic > Freshwater > Lake > Lake biofilm | place: USA: Lake...
GCTCCCGAGCGACCTCAACGCCATGAGCGTGCTGCAGTACGCCGTGGAGGTGCTCGACGTGAAGCACGTGATCGTGACCGGTCACTACAACTGCGGCGGCGTGAAGGCCGCCATGGGCACCGCCAGCTACGGGCTCGTGGACCTGTGGCTGCAGCCCATCCGCAACGTGGTGCGCTGGAACCGGCCGGAGCTCATGCAGATCGAGGATGAGCAGGCGCGGTTCGACCGCGTGGTGGAGCTCAACGTGCTGGAGCAGCTCTATCACCTGTCGGAAACGCCCATCGTGCAGAATGCGTGGGCCAAGGGGAAGCGCCCCCTGCTGCACGGCCTGGTGTACGACATCCACGAAGGGCTGCTGCGGGAGATCGCCACCGGCGTGGACTGCCAGGAGGCGGCCGATGCATTGGCGCAGCGGCGTCAGTCGGGGGTGCCGGCCGGCCCGCCGCCCATCCTCGGGCGCATGTCCACGCCGGTGCTGGCTGGTGACGAGTTGGCGGACCAGATCGCGCAGCGTGTGATGGAACGCCTGTCGCGGCCAGGCGCGTCCGGCGGTCCGTCGAAGTAAGTTGGGGCATGCCCAAGATTCCTTCTCCGTTCAAGGCGCTCCCCATGGAGCGTCGGCAGTGGCTGGTGCTGCAGGCCCTGGCCAGGCACAAGAGCGCGAAAGCGCTGTACGCACAACGCATCGCGGCCAAGGGCGGCGGCTTCCGCGCGTCGACACTCGTCTCATGGCCCGCCGACAAGGTGGGCAAGGAAGCGCTCCGGCTGGGCGCCCTGACGCCGCAGGATGAACTGGAGCTCCTCCAGCTGCTCTACGTCGATCTCGAGCCGCAGTACCAGATCACGTTCCTCGACACCATGGGTGTGGCCCATGAGAACGGGGTGCTCCCCGAGGATCTGGAAGCGCCCTATGCCGACGCCGATGCCGTGAAGAAGGGCGCCGAGGCGGTGCTCGCCGCGCACGGTGACGCGGGTCGTCACTACCTGCGCACGCTCGTGGTGTACAACCTGGCGGCGTGGCCTGGGCTGGACCGCGTGGTGCCGGCCGAGGGCTGAGGTCGGGATGCGCGTCAGCGCATCCCGAACATCCCACCACCGCCGAAGGGGAGGCGCGGCATGCCGCCTTTGCCGCCACCCTGCATGCCGCCCATCTTCTTCATCATCTTCTGCATCTCGCGGAACTGCTCGAGCAGGCGGTTGACCTCGTTCACCGGCCGCCCGCACCCCTTGGCAATGCGCGCGCGGCGTGATCCGTTGATGATCTCGGGCTTCTTCCGCTCCTGCGACGTCCTTCAGCATCTTCGAGTTCACCCCGGGCAACAGCTTGAGGAGATTCTCGAAGGGCCCCAGCTTCTGCATCTGGCGCATGGCCGACAGGAAGTCCTCGAGGTCCATGCCTTCCTTGCGGACCTTCTTCTCGAGCTTCTTGGCCTCGGTTTCGTCGAACGCTTCCTGCGCCTTTTCCACGAGCGACACGATGTCGCCCATCTGCAGGATGCGGCCGGCCATGCGCTCGGGGTGGAACTCCTCGAGCGCGTCGGGCTTCTCGCCCACCCCGATGTACTTGATGGGCTTCTTGAGCACCCCGTAAATCGAGAGCGCCGCACCGCCGCGGGCGTCACCGTCGAGCTTCGTGAGGATCACGCCCGTGATATCGAGCGCCTCGTTGAAGCCCTGCGCGATCTTGACCGCTTCCTGACCGGTCATGCCGTCGGCCACGAACAGGATTTCGTCGGGCTTGATCGCCGCCTTGAGCCGCTTGAGCTCGTCCATCATGTCGGCGTCGATCTGCAGGCGACCGGCGGTGTCCACGATGACCACCCGATCGCGGTTGCGGGTGCCCTGCTCAATGCCCGCCTTGGCGATCTTCACCACATCCTGCGTGGTGCGATCCGCATAGACCGGCACGTCGAGGGCCTTGCCGAGCGTCTCGAGCTGATCGATGGCGGCCGGCCGGTACACGTCGGCCGCCACCAGCCGAGAACTCTTGGCCTCGAGCTTGAGCTTGCGGGCCAGCTTGCCGGCGGTGGTGGTTTTGCCCGACCCCTGCAACCCGACCATCATGATGATGGTGGGAGGCACGGTGCTCATGCGCAGCCCCTCGCGCCGTTCGCCCAGCATGGCGGTGAGCTCGTCGTGCACGATCTTCACCAACTGCTGCGCCGGCTGCACCGTCTTGAGCTGCAGCACGCCGACCGCCTGCTTCTCCACCCGCTCCAGGAACTCGCGGGTGAGGGCGAAGTTGACGTCGGCCTCGAGCAGGACGCGGCGGACCTCGCGCATCCCCTCCTTGATATCGGACTCGGTCAGGACGCCTCGTCCGCGCAGCTTGGCGAAGACGTTGCCGAGTTTGTCTGTGAGCTCGTCGAACATAGACGGGAAAGGTAATCGATCCGGGAGGCTGGCGGACCCACGGCCGCCCCTGACGCATTCCCGGCGCGTCCGTGCCCCCGGGCACCGCATTTTCTCCCGGGGGGTGACGGAGAGGGCCACCGGTGACGCAACTTGCGTCGGAATCACGCGTTGCTCCCGTTTTTCGGCGCCCTAGATTGGCCCGCTCCCGGATCACGCTGTCACTCTTCCTGCCAGCCCGTGTCTTCACAGAACCCGCGGTACCCTGCCATCACGATGCCTCGCGGACAGCGCAAGGAGGAAATCCTCCGGGCCGAGCTGCCGCCATCGCTCCCGCTCATGGCCCTGCGCTCCACGCTCGTCTACCCGCTGGGAACGATCGCCGTGCAGATGGGGGCCCCCGAAAACCTGGCGCTGCTGCGGGCACACGAGGAATCGGGGCTGGTAGTGGCTCTGGTGGTGGCCTCCGGTGACGGGGACGACGCCATCGACCCGCAGCGGTTCGTGGGGCGGGTGGGGGTGGCGGCGCGTGTCCACGAGCGCATCAACCTGCCCGGGGAAACGGTGCAGATCACGCTGCAGGGGCTCCGCCGCATCACGATCGACGCCATCGATCAGGTGCAACCGTTCGCCATCGCGCGGGTGCAGGGCGCCCGGGAAACGCCCCCCGATCCGGCCGAACTCGACGAGCTGGTGGCGCGCACGGTCACCGCCGCCGAAACGCTCGCCGAGCTGGTCGATCGCATTCCCAACGAGGTGCCGCAGATCCTCAAGATGAACGTCTCCGACCCGGGACGCTTCGCCGATCTCGCCGCCACCAACATGAACCTGCGCATCGCCGACAAGGAGGAGGTGCTGCAGCGCCTCGACATCGGCCAGCGCATCCGCTTCATCCTCTCGCGCCTCGAGCGCGAGGTGGCGCGCGCCCGTGTCATGGAGGACGTGAAGAAGCAGACGGAAATCAAGATCGAGCAGCACCAGCGCGAGTTCTACCTGCGCCAGCAGCTGCGCGCCATTCAGTCCGAACTGGGTGAGGCGGATCCGAACGAAAAGGAGTCGGTGGACCTGCTGCGCCGCATCGACGAGGCGCACCTGCCGGAGAAGGTCGCCGCCGAGGCACGTCGCGAGACGGAACGCCTGCGCATGCTGTCGCCCGCCTCGAGCGAGTACCAGGTGCTTCGCACCTATCTGGACTGGGTGCTGGCGTTGCCGTGGCACACGCGCAGCGGCAACGACGAGGAGATTCTGCTCGCCAAGGTGGAAGACGCGCTCGAAGAGCGGCACTACGGCCTCGATGAAGCCAAGGAGCGCATCATCGAGTACCTCGCCGTCCGCAAGCTGCGGGGCGGCGATCCCACGGGCCCCATTCTCTGCCTCGTGGGGCCTCCGGGCACGGGCAAGACCTCACTGGGCGAGGCGATTGCCAAGAGCATCGGCCGCGCCTTCTACCGCATCTCCGTGGGTGGCGTACGCGATGAGGCGGAGATTCGCGGACATCGGCGCACCTACGTGGGTGCCATGCCGGGCATGCTCATCCAGGCGCTCCGGCGCGTGGAGGTGCGCGATCCGGTCATCATGATCGACGAAATCGACAAGATGTCGAGCGGCGGGCCCTCCGGAGATCCCACCGCGGCCATGCTCGAGGTGCTCGACCCGTCGCAGAACACGACGTTCGTCGACCACTACCTGAATCTGCCCTTCGACCTGTCGAGCACCCTGTTCATCTGCACCGCCAACAATCTGTTCGATATCCCGGGGCCGCTGCGCGACCGCATGGAGGTCATCCGCATCGCCGGCTACACCATCGAGGAGAAGGTGGAGATCGCGCAGCGCTATCTCATTCCGCGCCTGCTCGATGACCACGGGCTCACCCCGGAAGACCTGCATTTCTCCGAGACGGTGCTGGGCTTCATCACCAGTCGCTACTCACGCGAGGCCGGGCTGCGCACGTTCGAGCGCAGCATCGCCACCCTCATGCGCAAGCGGGCCCGCGCCAAGGCCGATGGCGACGAGAGCACCTGGGAGATCGGTGCCGCGCGGGCCGAGGAGCTGCTGGGACCGCCGCGCTTCACGCAGGAGGAAGCCGAGAAGGAGCCGGAGATCGGCGCCGTGACCGGCCTGGCGTGGACGGCCACCGGTGGTGAACTGATGACCATCGAAGCCCTGCGCATGCCGGGCGTGGGCAAGCTCACCGTGACCGGGCAACTGGGCGACGTGATGCGGGAGTCCACCGAGGCTGCCTATTCGTTCGTTCGCTCGCGTGCCGCCACCCTCAGCATTGCCGATGCGGAATTCCGCGAGAGCGACATGCACCTGCACTTCCCCGCCGGCGCCGTGCCCAAGGATGGTCCGTCCGCCGGCATCGCCGTCACGCTCGCTCTGGCCAGCGCCCTGTCGAGACGGCCGGTACGGCGCGACCTGGCGCTGACCGGCGAAGTCACACTGCGCGGCAAGGTGCTGGAGATCGGTGGCGTGAAGGAGAAGGTGCTGGCGGCCTATCGGGCCGGACTGCGCGAAGTCATTCTGCCCAAGGGGAACGAGAAAGACGTGCGCGATGTCCCGCAGGAGGTGCGCGAGAAGATGGCGTTCACCTTTGCCAGCACGATGGACGAGGTGCTGCATCTCGCGCTGCTGCCACACCCGGCCAGGCACCCGGCCGATCAGGTGGAGCGCCGCGCCACGCCGACCGGCCGCAAATCGCGGGCGGTACCTGCCGACTTGCGCTGACCGGTGGTCGGCCGGTCAGCTCAGCGACTGACCGACCACATACAGCAGCAGTCCCACCAGGCCGCCCACCAGCGTGCCGTTGATGCGGATGAACTGCAGATCGCGACCGATCTGCAGTTCGATCTTGCGCGAGGTCGCGTCGGCGTCCCACGCCGCCACCGTCGTGGCGATCAGCGCGGCCACTTCCTCGCGCGCCTGCTCCACCGAGTACGTCACGAGCTCCACCACCCAGCCGTTCACCTTGTCGGCCAGAGCGGGATCGGCGAGTACCTTCTCGCCCAGCCCCGCCAACCACCGTTCCAGCTGATCGGGCTCGGCTTCCGTCTCGGTGGCCAACCGTTCGGCGTACTGCGCCAGACGCGACTTCACGTCGCCCCACACTTCGCGTGAGAATTCGGCCACGCCGGGGTGGTCGAGCAACTCCAGCTTGATCTGCTCGGCACGGGCAATGGTCGCGGGATTCTCGCGCAGATTCTGCACGAAGCGCTCGACGGCCTCGTCGTAGCGCTTCCGCAGCGGGTGCGCCGGATCGGCGGCCACGGCCACGAGCGTCGCCTCCACACCACTCACGATCTTGTCCCCCAACCGGTTCTCCACGGCGCCCGGCACCCACCACGGGCTCTCCTGCCGGATGCGCGCACGGATCATCTCCTCGTTCTCGTCGAGGAAACGCGCGGCGAGCCGCAGAGCATCGTCGAGCAGCGTCTGATGCCGTCCGTCCGCGGTGAGGAGCTCGAACGTCTTGGCGGCCAGCGGCGCCGCCTGCAGACGCCGCAACCGGGCCACGATGCCGCGGTCCACAAGCGTCTGCACCTCCTCGTCGCGCAGCACTCCCACCGCACCGGACAGACCGTGCGCGGCGGCGCGCGCCAGGCGGCGGCTGTTCTCCGGCCGGGCCACCCACGCCGCCGCCCGCTCCCCCAGCTTCATGGCGCCCAGCTTGCTCGCCACGACCTCGCGCGTGAGGAAGTTGCGTTGCACGAAGTTGCCCAGCGCCGTCCCGATGCGATCCTTGCGCGCGGGCACGATGGCGGTGTGCGGAATGGGAATGCCCAGCGGGTGGCGAAAGAGGGCGGTCACCGCGAACCAGTCGGCAATGCCCCCCACCATGGCCGCTTCAGCGAAGGCGCGCAGATAGCCCAGCCACGGATACTGCGCCTCGTACACGCGGGCCGCGACGAACACCGCAGCCACCACCACCAGCATCGTGGTGGCGGCCCGCTTCATTTGCGCGAGGCGCACGCGACGCACTTCGTCGTCGGGGGTGATGCGCAGCGCCGCCGGCAGGGTGTGGTCGGCCGTGGGGGGGCCCAGCGGAGCAGGATTGGTCATGGGCACGTCATGCCCGTCCCCGGTCGGTGTGGTCAGCGGCCGCCGGCCGGGGGGTCCACCACGATGCGGGACGGATCGATGGGGGCCGAAACGGCGGCAGGAAGGTCCATGTAGACCACTACGGGTGTTCCGTTCACCTGTTCCACGCTCAACGTCACCGTGCGCGCGCCGCGCACCGGTGTGGCGGCCACCTCGTAGCGGCGCGTCGTACTTCCGCCCGTGACTTCCGGCTTGGGCAGCGCATAGCGCCGACGCGCCGCGTCGCCCATGGCATCCAGAAAGTCCGCCGCATCCGCCGGGGAATCCCACACGGAGGCCCAGACGAGGGCGTTGCCCTGCGCCGTCCGAATGACGGCATAGCGGTCTCCGTCCACGCCGGTGGCGGCGCGCCGTGCGAGCTCGTCGTCCTTGATGTGCTGCACCAGCGCCAGCCGCGTTTCGAACTCGCCGAAGGTGTTGCTGTAGATCACCTCTCCCGCACGCGGCGCCGGCAAGGTGACCCGCGCGGGCAGGTCACGCCCAGATGCCCCGCCACCGAAGTACGCGGAGTCGCTGAGGATCTGCTTGGTGGAGACCGGCAGGTCGGTCAGGAGTTCCTTCTCCGGCCGCACGTTGATGAAGCGCCGTACGAAGTCAGCCCCGCCGAGGTAGGGGAAGAGCAACCCCTCACGCACGGCGCGCGGCGCCGACGCGAAGACCGGCATCCCCACCGAGCCCTCGCGGATCATGTCCCGGATGCGATCCCAGCCACCAGGCGCCTTGAGCATGGGCCCGGCATTGGCGTCGATGCGCAACTGCATGAACACCGCCTGGCCTTCCAGCACCGCCTGCGCCGCCACCTGGCGATCCCCGTCGTCCACCTGGGCCTGAATGGAATCGACCTTCACATACTGGTCCTGCAAGGCGTGCACCAGTTCGTGCGAGACCGTCTGCTTGAGCAGCGCGTCGGGCGCCCCTTCCACCACGTAGAGCACCTTGGTGGCCGGGTCGTAATACCCTACGATCTGCTCCTCCAGCAGACGTTGCAGCAGCACGCCCAGCTGCATCGTGTCGGGCACAAGGCCGAGCAGCTTGTACGCGGCCTCCTGTCCGGCCACTTGCGTGCGCCCACGCTCGCTCTCGAGCTGCTTGCGCACGAACGCCGCCACCTCGTCGCGCGAGCGCTGCTCCACCTTGGGCGGCGTCTTGAAGGGCAGCCCCATTTCCCGCTCGATCTTGGGCACGAACTCGGCCACGAGGTCGGCATAGGGGCCCTCACCGTTCTTCGGCGTGTCGCCGCAGGCCGCGACGACGGAGGCAACCAGGACGAACGCCGCCGCACGGATGCGCGGCAGGCGGAGCGAATGGGTCATGGGCAAGGTCAGGCGGAGAACGCGCGCTCGACGTACCAGCGGATCAGCGCATCACCCCAAAGCAAGGTGAGCAACGCACCGGGCGCAAGGAAGACACCAAAAGGGACGTCCGGGAAGGCGAACGCCTCACCGCGCCGACTCGTGCGCAGCTTCACGATGGGTCCCACGATCAGCAGGAACGTGACGGCCCCCACGAACGCCCCCGTGATGATGGTGAGCAGCGAGCGTTCGGCCCCCACGGCCGCCCCCACCACCGCCATGAGCGTCGTGTCCCCGAACCCCATGGCCTCGCGCTTCATGATCACCTCCGCCAGCCACCCGATGATCGTGATGGCACCGGCTCCGACACAGGCGCCAAGAATGGCCGGCCAGGGCGAGACGAAGTGCGAGGGTTCGCCCACGAAGACGTTGGCGACGGCAAAGAGCAGCATGAGCAGCAGCCCCGAGACGGTGAAGCCGTCGGGGATGAGGTAATGCTTGGCGTCGGTGACGGCGATCCCCAGGAGCAGCGTGGCAAAGGTGGCCACCCGCACGGCTTCGAGCGTGACCCCGAAGTGGTAGACCGCCGCCGTCCACCCCAGTCCCACGATCACTTCGATCAACGGGTACTGGACGGAGATCGGCAACGCGCAGCCGGCGCACTGGCCGCGCAGGAGCAGCCAGCTGAGCACCGGGATGTTTTCGAACCAGCGGATTTGCCGTTCGCAGCGCGGACAGCGCGACCGCGGACGCACCACGCTCAGTTCGAGCGGCCAGCGCGCAATGCAGACGTTGAGAAACGATCCGAAGCAGGCGCCCACCACGAAGGCCGAGAGCAGAACCAGCAACAGCTCCGCGAGGGGGAACGACGCGAGCGCGGGGCCGGTGGACAGACCGCTCAGGGCGGCCGAATCGGCGACGGCGGGGGCAAACGGGGGCGATGCGTGCATGCCGTCAGGACGACCGAGCGCCCGCCTGCGCCACGCCCAGCGCGTACAGCACGATGGCGGCGGCTGCCGCCACGTTGAACGATTCCACCGTGGCAGCCATGGGAATGCGCAGCCGGCGATCGACCGCCGCCGCCACGTGGGGGGACAGCCCGGCCCCCTCGTTGCTCACCACCAGCGCCAGCCGCTCGGGGAGCGCACCGGCCGCGACCTCGGGGAGCGGGTCTCCCTCGAGATCGGCAGCCCAGAGCGCCACCCGATGCTGGGCCAGGAACCCCGCCAGATCATTCCACCCCATGGTGGCCACGGGATGATGAAAGAGCGCCCCCATACTGCTGCGCACGACCTTGGCGTTCCAGAAGTCGACCGTCCCGGGGAGGGCGATGGTGGCAGTGACCCCGAGCGCGGCGGCGGTGCGCACCACGGTGCCCACGTTGCCCGGGTCCTGCAGGGCGTCGAGCACCAGATACCGCGCGCCGGCGCCTGGAGCGAGGGTCGCCGCCGCGGGGATATCGGCCACCGCGAGCACTCCCTGCGGCGCGTCGGTGTCGCTCGCACTGGCCAGTTCGTCCTCCGTCACGACGTGCACCGGCACCCCGCGCGTTTCCGCTTGCTGCTGCAGCGCCAATCCGCGTGCCTGTCGTGGCAGCGCGTCGGTGACCAGCATGCCGGTTACGGTGACCGGGGAGGCGAGCAGCGCCTCCACCGTCCGCACGCCTTCGGCCACGAACCGGTGCTGCCGTTCGCGGCCCTTCCGACGCTGCAGGTCACGCGCAAGTGTGAGTAGCTTCACCAAAATGGGGGCAACTCGCGGAGTTCGCGGGTAGTACGTAACAGAGGCTCGGCAGCGGCCATCGGGCCGCGCGGAACAGCGGCAAGTGCCACGGCGGAGGGAATATGGCGGGAAACGGGGCGTGGGGTAGCGGTGCCGACACCGGCAGGGTGACCACGCGTGTGCGCCGCGCAGCGGCCGTGGGCGCCCTGTTGGCCGTGGGGGCCTGTGTTCCCGGCACGGCCCAGGAGGTGGCCATGGGCAGCCAGTATGCGCAGCAGATCGAGCAGCAGCTGCCCATGGTGCGCGACCCGGAGATCGTGCGCTACATCAACGTGCTGGGTGATTCCATCGCGCGGGTCGTGGACGATCGCAGTCTCACCTGGCGCTTCAACGTCGTCGACCAGCCCGAGATCAACGCCTTCGCCGTGCCGGGGGGGCACATCTACGTGAACCGCGGGCTCATCGAGCGCACCACCAACATGTCGGAGCTTGCCGGCGTGCTGGGGCACGAGATCGCCCACGTGACGCAGCGGCACAGCATGAAGCAGATGGCCGCCGCGCAGCGCGCCAACTACGGCCTCAGCATCGGCTGCATTCTGGCCCCCTCCTTCTGCCAGGGCCTTGCCGGGACGGGGGTCTCGGTGCTGGCGCAGGCCGGCTTTGCCAAGTTCAGCCGGGACGATGAAACCGAGTCCGATCGTTTTGGCGTGAAGTACGTCACGCGGGCCGGCATCGATCCGCGCGGCATGCCCAGCATGTTCCGCATCCTGCTGCGGGAACGCGAACGCAATCCGGGATCGGTGGAAGCGTGGTTCGCGTCGCACCCCATCGAAGAAAGCCGCATTCGCACCACCGAAGAGGAAATCGACCGCATTGACCCGGTGGTGCTGCGCTCGCTCACGCGCGACTCGCGCAGCTTCCAGTCCTTCAAGGAACGGTTGGCGGCGCTCCCCCGCTCACCGGCTCCGCGGCGATAACGTCAGGGGAGTCGCCGCACGAACTCGGTAATCAGGGCCTCGAACTGGCCGCCGGCGGCCTTCCCCGCCTCCATCACCTCGGCATGACTGAGCCGGTCAGCCGACAGTCCGGCCGCCTTGTTGGTGATGCACGAGACGGCCACGACGCGCAGGCCGATGGCGCGCGCCATGATGACCTCGGGCACCGTGGACATGCCCACGGCATCTGCGCCAAGGCGCTCGAGCATGCGCACCTCGGCCGGTGTTTCGTACGTCGGTCCCAGCAGTCCGCAGTACACCCCGTCCTGCAGCGGCACACCGACCGCCGATGCCGCCTCGCGCATGAGTGCACGCAGCGCCGGATCGTACGGATCGGACATGTCGGGGAATCGTTCGTCACCCGGCTCGACGGGCCCCGTGAGGGGATTGCGGAACATCAGGTTGATGTGATCGGCAATGAGCATCAGATCGCCCGGCGCGAAGGAACGGCGCACCCCACCGGCGGCGTTGGAGGCGATGTACACGGGGGCGCCCAGCGCGTGCAGCACGCGCACCGGGAACGCAGCGAGAGACGCCTGGTGCCCCTCGTACATGTGGAATCGACCCGCCAGCATGACCACCGGCCGGCCGGCGAGACGTCCCAGCAGCACCTGCCCCGCATGACCGGCCACCGTGGCCACCGGAAAGCCGGGGATATGGGAGAACGGGATGGCCCGCGCCTGCTCGAGGCGGTGCGCCAACCCCCCGAGCCCTGACCCCAGCACGATGCCGGCCACGGGGGCCTCCCAGTCGCCCCCGCCCTGCTCGCGAATGAACGCCGCCGCGGCCTGCGCGTGCGGGCCCCCCGCCGACTGCCTGGCGGTCGTCATGCGGCACCATCCACCTGATGGCCGGCCGGTAGAAAG
>Ga0315900_10010885_pt1 | contig 11324 bp, 16 predicted proteins | sample LakEriMetagenome_FD_203521 | JGI IMG/M metagenome (GOLD analysis project Ga0315900, IMG submission 203521) | Freshwater fungal communities from buoy surface, Lake Erie, Ohio, United States - Buoy 12 MA114 | ecosystem: Environmental > Aquatic > Freshwater > Lake > Lake biofilm | place: USA: Lake...
ATATTTGGTATCTATACTATCAAAGAAACCCTCAATATAAGATAAATCTTGAGTACCATCTTCCTTCATTGGGGTAGGTACACACACAAATATAAAATCTTGTTTCATTACTTCATTTAATTCATGTGTCTTTCTTGTAGGATCAACATCATAAATCTTTACATCAGCAACAGGCGCAAATGCAAATGCTTGTGATTCACCTACAAATCCAAACCCAATAACACCTACTTTAAATTTAGTCATTCTTATTTATTTACTTGTTTACTAATCCATTTGTATGTTTCAGTTAATCCATTGTATAATGGGTAATTTGGAGACCAACCTAATTTTTCTTGGATTAATTTATTATCTGAATTTCTTCCTCTAACTCCTGTAAATCCAGGTACGTTTTTAATAGTAATATTTTTACCACTGATATCAATTGCGTATTGAGCTAGTTCATTGATAGTAACCATTTCCTCACTACCGATATTAACTGGTCCTTCAAAATCAGAGCGCATTAAGCGTAATATACCTTCAACACACTCGTCAATGTATAAGAATGATCTAGTTTGTAAACCATCTCCCCATACTTCAATTTCTCCACCTTCTAGCATTTCAGCTACTTTACGACACATTGCTGCTGGTGCTTTTTCCTTACCCCCTTTCCAAGTGCCTTGTGGGCCGAAAATATTGTGGAAACGAGCTATTCTAACTGTTAAACCATGATTTCTAGCAAATGCTAAGAACATACGTTCACTAAATAATTTCTCCCATCCATATTCAGAATCTGGATTAGCAGGGTATGCTGATGATTCTTCACAATTTGGATTTTCTGGGTCTAATTGATTATGCTCTGGATACATACAAGCAGATGAACTGTAGAATACACGTTTTGATTTTTGTTCTACTGCCTCTTTAGCTACATTTAAATTAATTAAGGCTGAATTGTGCATTACATTAGCATCATTCTCACCACTGAAAATATAGCCAGCTCCTCCCATATCAGCGGCTAATTGGTATACTTCATCAAACTGTAATTTTTCAGAGAATGGATAAGGTAAATATTTGCAAGGTAATGGACGACCATTATATCCTTCTAAACGCATTGCTGCTTCTACATTTTTAGGATCACGTAAATCATAAAGTAAAAAATCGTCTGCTGCTGTTTCTTCAAATTCAGGACGTTTTAAATCGACTCCACGAACCCAAAATCCTTCTGATTTTAATCGTTTAACAAGGTGTGAGCCAATAAACCCACCTGCTCCTAATACTAATGCTGTTTTCATATTGTATTATAATAATTGTTTTGTTTTTCTTGTCTATCAATTGTTTTAGGGTGTATTAAATCAAATCCTGGAGGAAAGGAAGTAATTGTCATAGCACCTATTATTTTTTCATGTACTTTATTTACCCAATATATTTCAGGTTTATTTTTAAATATACGATTTTGATAATCAGGATAATTAACCCATCCTTTTTCATCTACTCTCCATCCCCATTGTTTAATGTGTTGTTCATTTAAACCCTCAACTGTATTAATGCGTGGAATAGAGAACATTTCAACGTTGTTATTATCTTCTAATATAGCAGGAAGATATATTAATAATTCTTCTGATAGATGTTCATCAGCATCAATTTGAAATATGTAATCTTTAGTACATAGACTTTTAAGATTATTTTTGAATGTAGCGAAATCTTTATTTAATGGATGAAAATAATTCATCAACTTATATTTGTTAACTACTGCTTTAACTTCTTCAGTAGCAGTAATATCCATTTGTACTACAATTTCATCTTCATCTCTAATTGATGATGACAATTGATCTAATAGTCTATCTAATTCAACATGCTCATTACAAGCTGTGATTGCATAACTAATTGAAGGCATAACATTATTTTTGTTTTTCAAAGAAGCCAATATAATCTAAAGCTTCCATAAAATCATGTTGTTCATATTCTTGTTTTGTAGTCATATCTGCTTTGCCGTCTTTAGCTTGTACAGCTGCCCATCTCCAGTCTTCAGTTGTTTTACCATCTGCAAACACCATTGACTTATCTTCTAAGATTACTGTATTTGGATACCAATAATAACCATTTACGTCTTTAAATTTTAAATCAAGATATAATTGAGGTACTACTGATTCTACTTCTTGTAAATTACTTTCTACTATAGTTGAATTAGATGTAAATCCACATCCGAAACAACTCCAAACAGTAAGTTTTTCATTTGATGCCTCATGACAAGCATCACCACCACATTTAGGGCATGTTATAAGTTGTTCTTTCATTACTATATTTTTTTAAGTTTTGGTAATTCAATTTTCTTTAAACTAGGCAATTTGAATTCTACTTGCTTTGGTACTTTTGTTTCTAATAAATCCATTAGTTTTTCAGACATTTTATCTAAACTAAATTCAGTACGTGAACGATACGCTTGTCTTTTTGCCCCATCAGTATACTTTTTATAGTTTTTGTATATATCTTTTAATTTATCGGCTGCTGCTTTATAGTCTACAGTAAACCAACTAGATTCAGGTATTAACATATCTTGTACTACAGCTGATGGGTGTATTTGTTTTACTTGGCCTGATAGTAATATTGACATATCGGCATTAAGAAAATCAATATGACCACTCCAATTACTAGCTATTACTGGTTTAGATGATAATGATGCTTCTAATAATGGGCGACCATATCCTTCACCTTTAGTAAATGATACAAATGCTTTCACTTTTGGATGATTATACAACTCATTTATCTCTTCATCAGTTAAATCACCATGAAGTAAATAGATACTAGGTAAGTCACCTTCTACTGTTGCTTCGATATTTCTAATTTTTTCTAAAATTTCTTCTCTATCCATAATAGATGAAGTAGCATTAGATGTTTTTAAAACTAAAGCAGGTCTTACTTTTTGATTTTTAAACGTTTCAAGAAACGTTTTAATCAATCCAGAAATATCTTTTCTATCTTCACCTTGATCACCTTTAATCCAATGTCCTACAAATAAGTAACAGAATGATTCAGTTACTGCATTTAATATTTCTAATATTTGGCTATTAGGATTTAAGTCAACTACTTTATATTTGTTTAAATCAGCACCTTCAAATAATACTTCTATTGGTGCTTTTAATTCAACAATACCTTCTACTTGTTGAGTTTGTTGATTACGTCTTTCAAATCTAGATTCAACAAATACTTTTTTAGCATGTTCTGAAGATACTAAATTTAAATTCATTCTATTTAATCCTTCAATCCAAGGTGCAGCACATAATGTAGTTTCAATGCCTGCTGTTACTCCAATATTAAATTTTCCTACTGGTTGGAATTCATTTGGTACTGTAATTTGCATCCAAACATCTGGTTGTTTATTTAACTGAGGTGTTTGTTGGATACAATCTAACATTAATTTATGATCAGGGTTATCTTGTTGTAGAAATCCGAATGGTGTATTACCCCATCTTTGAGATAATACTTTAACATCATACTTACCTGATTTAATAATTGATAATACTATATCTCTACTTCTAGCGCCATAGCCAGAAAATGTATCTAAAGGGCAGCTTATAACGAATAATGGTTTCATATTATTTTGCGATAACGTGTTTTACAAAGTGTTTTGGTTGTTCAAGTGGTTCTACCTTAATTAATTCAAATGCATATCTAGGTTCCCACTTAGCGAATGTTTCATCAATACCATCAATAACATTTTTAGCCATTAATCTAGCTGACATCATTGATTCATCTGAAGTAGCCCATTCATGAGCTGCTTTACATTGTTCCTTATACTCTTCAGGACCATACATTTTAGTAGCATAAAGTTCCGCAATAGAGGCAGCAATATCAAACGGTTCAGCTCTATCATCAAATATATAAGGTGTAGGTACTGATCCAACTAATGATAAATTAGATGGGAATACTGGGTAGGCCCATTTGCCATGCTTTCTATATTTACCTCTATGATTTGAACCAAATTCTTCAGTAAATTTAATCCATTCACCCTTTTCGTCTTCAAAACGCATTTGGTCTTGCATACCGCCTGTTACAGTAGCTATAATTGGCTTACCACACATCATTGCTTCTGTTAATGATAATCCCCAACCCTCATTTGAACTTACTAATGTTACTCCATCTACTGAATTATAAAGTAAATTCATTACATTAGATGGGTATTTACCTAGTGAGTACTGAATATTATACTTTGGATCGTTTCCAAATAACATTTGTTGTACTGCTGGTAAGTCAGTTCCATTTTCATCTACAGGTTGAGTATGCATTGTTAATACACACTTTTTAGCTTGTTCTTCTGGTAGTTGGTCAATGAATATTTTCCAAGCCAACATTAAATCAGGAACAGATTTACGACGGATGTTACGCGCATTATATAGTAAGTTAAAATCGTAAGTTTTTCCTCCATATAATTGTTTTTTAAATTCTTGTAATGCTAAGTATTCAGGATGTGATTCATCAATAGGGAAAAAGAACTTCTCGTTAATTCCGTGAGGGACATATTTGATTACTTTTTCAGCTGCTAATTCTGGTCCTAATACTGCTTTGTTTAAATTTTCTGTTTGTTTACTAATTGCCAATAATGTATCACATGATTCATAATATGGCTTATTGTACATTGGGTAAGGTAAGTCATCCCAGATATTAAGATATATCAATGGAATTTTTTTTCTAATCTCTTGTTCCATTTGAAATAACCAAATCCAGTATCTTGGATCTGTAAAGATCATAATAGCATCTGGTTTTTCCATTTCCATCATTTGTCTAATTAATTCTGGAGAACCATATCCATCTACAGGATAAAGATAAACACTAGCATCAGTAATGCCCGCTTGTCTATTAGTGTCTTCGTTTAAATCAAATCTTTTACCTTTATCTGGGTGAGTAATAGCTCCACCAATATTAACCCAGTTGTAATGGTGTGCAGTACCAATGACGATTTCTCTTGCCATAGTGGAAATACCACTTGTCATTCGAATATCATCACATAATAATAAGATTTTTTTGCGTTGCTCTTGCGGAATATAACCTTCTTTCATAACGTGTTACTCGGTTTCTTGAGTTAATTGTGTGTCTAATTGATTGTGAACTTGTTTTCTGAATTCTTCATTTGTTAGGTATAAGTACATTGAGCGTTCTGTTAATTTTTGTACGCTGAATTTGTATTTAACACAAGCAATTTTAAATTGCTCAAATAAATCTTCAGGAACTTTCACGCTTGTTAATTGCATTTTGTTTCCCATAATAATATATTTGCATATAAATATATACGCTTATATGGAGAACACAACTTTATCGCAAAGTTCTGGTGAGTCTTTATAAGGACACCATTTACAGCTGCTTTCACCTACATTTTTAAGGTACGACTTTAATTGAGGTTTTCCACTCTCATCAAAGCAATCTTTAATAAATGCTTGAAAGTTTTCTATTGCTTGTTTGCGCTTATTTTTCCCACTTGCTGGTTTAAAGGATTGAGTTCTGGGGATATTATACTCGGCGTGTTCGTAGATTTTTCGTTTGACGATAAAATATTCGACTTCGATTTTCTCAACATCGAACCCAAATTGTTTTGAAAAGTACTCCTTGTATAATAGGATTTGAGCAATTTTACTATCGTCTTTCTTTTCTCTATCGCTCCATCCTCTTGTTGATGTTTTGATGTCATATATATAAACTTTATCTAATTCTTCATCGTATAATACAAAGTCAATAAATCCTTTTAAAAATACATTATTAGCAACATTTAATAATAAAGGTATCTCTATACCTAATAAACGCATTTTACGTATAGTAAATAATTTATTACGGTTTTTCTTAATAAAACTAAGTATTGCAGTTGCATCTTCAAAGAAATTACCCATTTCTTCAGCATTAGTAAAATGTGCACCTGCTGCTTTATATTCTTTAGCGTATTCTTCCGAAAATTTAGTTTGAAATAAACCAATTAAATCCATTCTATCAGCTGCAGCTCCACTTTGTTCATACATTACTGTAATATAATCTTGTAATGTTTCATGAAAGGCAGTTCCAAACACAGTATGAATACTAGCTTGGTATGGTTGTTTATTCTCTACATAGGTAAGATACCATTTATGAGGACAAGATGCCCACATTGAATATTGAGAATAAGATACGCTGCGCTGAAATGAATGATTAATTTCTGGTGCTTGGTAATTTTTTATTTTAAGCTCAATATCAGTAGATTTTTTCTTCGCCACTTGCTATTTGTTTAATTTTTTCTAAATACAGAATAGCGTCCATGTGTTCTTGTTTGGCATGTTCGATCCATTCCAATAACGTTAAATCTGTACGATCAAGGTCAACTCCGTACTTTGCCTTACCCATTTTAGCTCGTGATGTAAATTGTTCTATAATTGATGTAACTACTGAGTCTAATTTATTATCCATTAATTTGTTGTGTTATGTTTTCTAATTCATCTTTGGGTAGCATATCAATATATTGCTTAGCTTCCTTTTTACTAACCTCATAATAAGCAGCTACTGCCTCTACTTGATCAATTTTATGTTCTTTTTTATTCTTAGCCTTAATATATTTTAAATACTTGTACTGTTGTGGTATAAGATCCTTATACAAATTGTATAGGTACTCACCTTTCATTTGCCAAGTATTCTTCTGAACAATATTAACTACCTCACAGTAATCTGGGTCCATACTGAGATAACGGTTAATCATCCAGTTATTCCATCCTTCATCACCTAAGTATGGTCCCTTATTAGTAGTGATGTTCTTAATATGATCAAATATATTCATTAGTAGTATCTTGATTCGTTGCTTCTATTAACTGAGTCAATTATTAAGTTAAGTTGAGTAATTTGACTTTTCAAATCTTTAATTTGATATTGTAGAGTTTCTATTTCTCTCTGTTGTTGCTGAACCATATTATCAGCATTTTTCAAATTAAAAGATATACCAGCGATCTGTGCTTTTAAACCGTTATTTTCTTGTTTTAGTTGTTCTAATTCCATTTTTCGTTTTTTAAAGAATTTCCACATCGCTAGATGAATTTTTACCATAAAATTGTTGTAATGGGACTGGAATAAAGTCTTCAACTAATTCACCACACTTATCGCAAGCGATTAACTGAATTGGAACTAATCTATCTGTAGGTAAACCTGACATTAATCTAGATTCCTTACGCATATACATTACTTCCTTAAATGTTTCGTTTCCACATACACACACTAATGGTGTTGTAGCTGAGATATCAACTCGTGGGCCTTGTTGTTCGAACTGGTTCATTATAATATTTGTTTTTTGTTTGTTTCTAAAATTTTAGCAATGCAGGCTGCGAAGTTAATCTCTTTGTCAGGCACGACACCTGCACGCCATATAAAATCATCCAATATAACCGATAATTCAGCATCATGTCCGTAACTAAATTCAGATAAGTTATCAAACATATGTCTATAAGCGGTTTGAAAATCATCTACTTGCGAATCAGCTACTAATTGGCGAACTTGATACCAAGCGTTTTTATCACGTTTTTTTAGTATTTCAACTAATGGTTTACACCAATTATCATCTAATACAGTAATAACTAAATTACTACCTTTAATATTTGATTGTAACACTTTAATAATAGAACGAACGTCAGGATATAATTCATTAATAATCTTAGCTACATCCTTCATTTCATAAGTAATACCCTCAACATCTAAAATATTAGTACAAATATGTCTTGCAACATCACCTTTAGATGGTGGTTTTAACATATGCAATTCACAACGTGATTGAAGGGGTTCAATTAAACGCTCAACATAATTACATGTTAAAATAAAACGTGTTGTAATAGAATATTCTTCAATTAAATTACGTAATGCTGCTTGTGCTGGTTGAGTTAAGAAATCAGCCTCATCTAATATTACTACTTTAAGTGGTTTAAATGTAGATGTAGAGGCAAATCCTTTAACTTTATCTCTAATAACATCAATTCCATTTTCATCGCTGGCGTTAAGGTAAAGATAATCGCACTGGATGTTCCTTACAATTAACTTCGCGAGTGTAGTTTTCCCTGTGCCTGCGCTACCAGCAAAGATGAAATGGGGTATATCGTTTTTAACAATACAATCGGAGATGCGGTCTTTAATCGCATCATTGCCGATGTACTGTTCTAATGTTTCTGATCTGTATTTTTCAATCCAAAGTGTGTGTTGCTTCATAACTTATTTTGATGTTTAATTACATTTGAAATATACGCCTCTATATTTGCCTTTCCAATAGGATTTGCAGAATGTACATTCCATTTTGGAAACGGAATATTATTATCAAGACAATAATTTCCTAACCATTTAGCAGCATCATAACCACTTAATGTTTCTTTTTTCTGCTCTCTTGCTTTACGCTTAGACATTCCTGCCTCTACTTTTTCTTTAGCAACGTCTTCTCCCAAATCGTGGTCGAATGATACTTCATCAGGAACTCCTTTTAATCTAATCCACGCTACGAAATCTTCGTAGTTACGAACGATATCCCACCCCTCTGTTTGTGGGGTACGGATATCGTCTAAATATAACTTTTTCATCCTATAAATCTACATTCCAAATCCTGACATATCAACTTCGTCTTTCTTCTTGTCAGATGGTTTATCGTGAATTACACATTCAGTCATTAATAATGTAACAGCGGCTGCAGCAGCGTTTTCAAGTGCGCAACGTACTACCTTAGTAGGATCTATAATACCTGATTCGAATGCATCTACTGTTTTTTCACCAACGATGTCTGGAACCATGTTTTTGGTATTTTTTAATACATCCATCCATTCAACTGAATCTTCACCAGCGTTATGAAGGATTTGAAAGAATGGTCTAGAGCATGCTTTAAATACTATAGCTCCACCTTTACCGAAGTCGCTATTACCTCTATCATTAATTGCATTTCTAGCATTTAATAAAGCAACACCAGCACCAGGTAAAATACCTTCTTCTAAAGCCGCTTTTGTTGCTTGTAAAGCATCATCAATACGGTCTTTTCTTTCTTTCATTTCAACTTCAGTACCACCACCTACATTAATAATAGCTACACCACCAATGATTTTAGCTAAACGATCTTGTAAACGTTCAATTTCATATGGTGAATTAGATCCTTCAATTTGAGATTTTAATTCTGAAATACGAGCATCAATTAAAGCAGTATCACCTTTGCCATCAACGATAGTAGTAGTATCTTTACTTACAGTAATTGTTCTAGCGCTACCTAACCATTGCATATTGAATCTTTCTAATTTCATACCTTTAGTTGGTGAAATTAAAGTACCACCAGTTACAGCAGCAATATCTTCTAAAACTAACGTTCTGCGCTCACCAAAGTCAGGTGCTTTAACAGCAGCTACTTTTAAGATACCTCTCATCTTATTTACAATAAGAGTAGATAACGCTTCACCATCAATATCTTCAGCGATAATTAATAATGATTTATTATCAGAAGATACACGCTCTAAAATAGGTAATATATCTTTTACAGCACTGATTTTACCATCAAACAATAATACTGAAGCATCGTTTAAAATTGCTTGCATTGAGTTGTTATCTGTAACCATATAAGGTGACTTATAACCTCTATCAAACTGTAAACCTTCTACTACCTCAAGTGATGTTTCACCTGAACGAGATTCTTCTACAGTGACAATACCATCACGACCTACTTTATCAATAGCTGTAGCTACTAACTCACCAATTTCAGTATCACCATTAGCTGATAATGTAGCAATTTGCTTAATTTGCTTCTCATCTGTAATATCTACAGATTGTGCTTTTAATTCAGCAACTACTTCTTTAACAGCAGCTTCAATACCATTCTTTACTTTAGTTACGTTAACTGAAGAGTGAGCAGTTGTTGCTAATGCTTGTTCAGCAATAGCCCAAGCTAATACTGTTGAAGTTGTTGTACCATCACCTGCTTGATCAACTGTTTTACTAGCTGCTTGCTTAATAACAGTTGCAGCCATATTCTCAGTTGGATCTTCCAATGTAATAGTTTTAGCAACTGTAACTCCATCCTTAGTTGAAGCTACTTGTCCATGTTCTTTTTCAATTAATACATTACGTCCAAAAGGACCCATTGTAACTGCTACAGCGTTATTTACTTTGTCAATACCTGCTTGTAGTTTTTCTTTCGCTTCGCGATTAAAACTTATTATTTTACTCATATCTTATTTTTCTAAAATTGCTAATAAATCATTTTCTTTCATAACAACGTATTCATCGTCTCCGATGTTCATTTTGGTTCCACCAAAAGCAGGAAATACTACTACTTCACCTACTTTAACTTGGGTCTCTAGCCAAGTCCCAGTAACTGAATAAATTCCAGGTCCTACTGCTATTACTTCTCCCATTAATGGTTTTTCTTTACCCATATCAGGTACTACAATGTTTCCATACATTGTTTCAGTTTCATCTTGCTGTTTAATCACGATGTGATTATGTAACGGTTTTATTTTCATATTATAAATTGTTTTATAAAGATACGACAGGTCTTCTTAATTTCAAAACTTATTTTTTCTTGCTTGGTTTTAATTCAAGCGGAGCATTAATTGCTATTTTCTTTGGTGCTCTTTCTTCTGATAATGGGATATCAATGATTAATAAGCCCTTATCCATTGTAGCTGTTAAACTTGCTAAATCAAATTTCATTGCTACTTTGTAAGCTAAATCAAAGGAACGGCGTGCTATACCTCTTTGGATATAGGTGTGTTCTACTTCTGCTGCCTTTCTGTCGTGTGTAATTCTAAGTGTATCTCCTTCTACTTGGATATCTAAGTCTTCTTGATTGAGACCTACTACTGCTAATTCGAAACGTAAACCATTTTCTGTTTCGTAAATATCAACTGGATAGTTGATTTTTTGTTCAATTGAATTGAACTGTGAGTTTACATCTAGGAAATTTTTCCAAACGATGTCAAATGGGTCCATTGCCCAACGTTGTAATTGTGTCATTTTTTAACATTTTGTGCTCCCCTAAGGTGAGCGGTTAATTAATAATCGTAACGAGACCTGTCGTATCTCGCCGATAAATATATACGGATTAGTTCTTAGGTGGAAGATAATATAAGGCTTTGATAGATTTTTCGTCGGTAAATTCTAATTTTAAAATACCATTCTCATCAAAATAACCTACACCTTCTGTTCCTTTATTAGTAGCAAATATCTCTAGTAAGTAATCTGCATTATATAAGAACTCTGGAGATGGAATTTCAAATGTAGATGTGCTAGTTTGGAATGCTATTTTATTATCATGTGATGTTTTACCACCTAATGTAAAATAGATACCTTTATCACCACTATCATTAATCAATGCTTGTACTTTAACCTCATCA
>Ga0315900_10010889_pt1 | contig 11322 bp, 7 predicted proteins | sample LakEriMetagenome_FD_203521 | JGI IMG/M metagenome (GOLD analysis project Ga0315900, IMG submission 203521) | Freshwater fungal communities from buoy surface, Lake Erie, Ohio, United States - Buoy 12 MA114 | ecosystem: Environmental > Aquatic > Freshwater > Lake > Lake biofilm | place: USA: Lake...
CTGCCAGTATGATGGCTTTTTGCTCGATCTCCGGGCGCGTTAGCGTATTACCTGGATCGCCCTTGGGTTCATCAATGCGCGCGTTTAACTCACGACCATCGGAAGTGGTAACGCTTACCTTCCCGATCCAACGCTGCGGATACAGTGCGTCAACCTCGGGATCGAGCGCCATGCTGACACGCTGACGAAAGGCCTGCACTGCACTCTCACGAAAATACTCGTTGAACTCGTACACACCCGCCTTGCCATAGATGGCTAGCAAGCCCAGCACCGTACCCATGGAAAACTTCGCCTGATGAACACTCTTTGGTTCATCGACCTGACCGAGTACATCAATTGCTCCCTGATGCACATGCGTGGTAACTGAGGCGATTTGATCGGCACTGAGCTGATGCTGCTGTATCAGCGAGAGCAAGGCATCCGCGGCCGGGTGGGTGTGCCGACACGATGCATGAAACTTGAACGAGGTTTCAATCGTGGCCCAGCGCTCGCCGAGGCGATCAGTGAGACGAGCCGGGTCAGCGTCCTGCGACATGCCTGCTCCCATGCCCTTGGCACCCTCGAGAATTTGCTTGGCGCCGGAGAAGCCTTTCTCAGCGAGTAGTGCTGACAATAACCCATCGAACGCCGCCTTGGCGGTGTGCAGCTGCTTGGAGTTGGCCGCATCTTTAAGAAACTCCCACAAGCCTGCTGCTTGCGTTCCTGCCGAGCCAATTGCATGCTGAATCTTTTCGGGCGGGAGGTTGATGGCGCGGCCCGCAGCAACTGCTGCTGCGATGGTACCGGCGGTACCCGTCGTATGAAATACCTTGTAGTGTGATTGGCCGAGAAACTCACCCACGCGAATTCCTACTTCGTACCCGGCCACCGCGGCTGTCATTAGCTCTTTCCCGCTAATGCCCCGCTCTTGCGCAATAGCGAGTACCGCAGGAAACACTACGGTACCCGGATGGAATACTGAGCTATTGTGAATATCATCCTGCTCCATGAAATGCGATGAGGCTGCATTCACCATCGCCGCAAATACCGAGGTAGTTTTACGCCGCGATAACAGCACCTCAGCGCGACCCTCTTGCGGGCCAATCTCACGCGCGACTGATTCAATTGCCTGTACAGGCCGACCGACTTTACCGGACAGTGCAGAGCCAAACCAATCAACGAATAACTCCTCGGCACGTTGCATCACTGCCGGTGGAATATCGTCGTACTGCAAGTTTGCAACGAATTGTGCAAGTTGTGCGCTGGGGGTGACGTTAGCTTTCATGGTCGGTGAACGTTTCGTCTGTTAATGGGGAGTTAGTCTGTCAGCTGCCTCACCGGCAAGTTTTCAATCAAGAAAATCTGGCTGCTCTTTGAGTATTCGCGCATACAGCGGCTGAAACTGAAACCAACCGGCGTAGGGTGAGCCGACGATGTCGTAACTCTGCTGCGCAGAGGCGGGCGCGATTGTTTTTAAAGGCTTGCCGTGCGACGCTGCCTCAGCTAGCAGCTGCACCTGACAGCTACGCTCCATACAGATGTACCACCAGGCAGCAGCATCAACCGTTTGTCCCGCAGTCAGGATGCCGTGATTTTGCAGTATGGCTGCTTTGTTGTCGCCAAGCGCACGGGCAATACGAACACCCTCATCAACATCCACCGCAACACCACCAAAATCGTCGTAGACCGCATGGTCGTTGTAAAACGCACAGGCATCCTGGGTGATGCAGTCGAGTGTTCTGCCTAGGGTCGACCATGCGCGGCCATAGGGCGAATGGGTATGCGCAGCCGCGTTTACATCTGGTCGCATGGTATGCACGGCGGAATGAATCGCAAATGCTGCGCAATTCACCGGATAATCGCCCTCCACCACGCTGCCGTGGTGATCGACGCGAATCAAATTGGAGACCTTGATCTGACTGAAATGAACACCGAACGGGTTCACCCAAAAGGTGTCGGTAAACTCGGGGTCGCGCGCCGTGATATGCCCGGCTACACCCTCATCAAAACCAAACCTAGAGAACAATCGAAACGCGCCGGCGAGTCGCTGCTTACGGTGCAGTCGCTCTTCTTCGACCGTGGCAAAGCTGGGAATAGTCGGCAATGGCCTTGATTCACCATTACTCAAGAGATGCTGGTTTAACTGTATCGCGGACAACTCGGCGTGGTCGTTCATCGTCTCCCCCATGGGCTGGGTAATATTATTGAATCGATAATTAAACGATATCGATCCCGATGACGAATCCTACCCCGACAGCTGGCTTTGCGGAAAGGCGAATTTCCCCGATATACCCCGAGTCCGCAGAGGGATTTTCAGAACAAAGCCATCGATTCCTGCAGCATATGACGGTAATCGTCCGCACTGGCTAGGCGTGGATTGGTTTTGTGGGAGTGATCCGCGAGCGCACCCTGAATGATGTGATCGAAATGATCGCTGGACAAACCCAGTGCCGCTAAGCCCGAAGGCAGGCCGAGCTGCTGATTGCGCTGAGTGATCGCCTGCGCGACTGCCTCAGCGGCAGAAGCTGCATCATCATGTGCCTTCAAACCCATCGCCTGTGCCATGCGCTGCATTCTGCGTTCACGCACGATTGATTCGGCTTGGGCATTGAACCGTACCACCGCTGGTAAATAGATCGCATTGAGCGTGCCGTGATGCAGCGCGTGATCGACGGCTCCAGTGGCGTGGCTCAGCGAATGTACGCAACCGAGACCTTTCTGAAACGCCATCGCTCCCTGCATCGAGGCGCTCATCATCTGCAGCCTGGCCTCCGCATTGCTACCGTCGCGCGTCGCCGACTCAATATGTGACCACGCGCGGGCCAGACCATCCAAGCCAATCCCGTCAGCGGGCGGGTTAAACGCGGGCGCCATGAAAGTCTCCATGCAGTGCGCAATGGCGTCCATACCGGTGGCCGCAGTCAATAACGGCGGCAAACCCAGCGTGAGATCGGGGTCGAGTATTGCTGCCTTCGGTACCAAGTTCCACGAATGGAAACCGAGCTTGCGGCCATCATCCACAATCACAATCGCACCGCGCGCGACTTCACTGCCCGTGCCCGCGGTCGTGGGAATGGCAATCAGGGGTAATACACGCTCGCTGATACGCGGCGAACCACCTTCGATGGTGGCGTAACGCGTCATCGGGCCTTCATGGGTCGCGATGATCGCCACCCCCTTGGCACAATCCATGGATGAGCCACCACCGAAGGCGATTAAGCCATCACACTGATGCTGCTTAACGAGCGCAGCGGCCTCGCGCACTGCCGCCTCGGTTGGGTTATGCGGTGTGGCGTCATATACCGTGATTGATTCCAGCTTCGCGCTGCCGAGTACATCCACCAACCTATCCATCAAACCAGCCGCTCGAATACCCACATCGGTGACGATAAGTGGCCGACGAATACCGACCCGCGTACATTCCGAGGGTAGTTGATTGAGGGCGCCAGATTCAATGCTGACGTGAGTGAGATAGAAGATTTGAGGCATGGTAAAAATTAACAGTTCATTTAATGATTGATGAGATGCGCAGGCAATCGCACTACTAATACCACGCTTATCAGCAAAATACCTGCGAATAGAATCAGGCTATTTTGTGAGTTACCCGTCAGATCGGTAATCCAACCCACCAACGAGGTACTCACCATACCGCCAATATTACCGATAGAATTGATCAGAGCTAACCCCGCAGCTGCTGCGGCACCACTCAGGAATGTCGGTGGCACACTCCAGAATGCGGCTTGCGTCGTCGAGGCTGCCGCCGCGGTGATACTCAATACCAGCATAGTCAGTACCAGACTATCGAAATGCACCCAACTCACTGCCATGCCGATAGCCGTAACCGCACATGGCAATGCCGTATGCCAGCGACGCTCACGATGACGATCAGCATGCGCGTTATTCAGCAATGAAGCAACAATCGCACAAAAATACGGTATCGCAGTGAGCCAGCCGATTTGAACCGGATCGCTAATGCCATGTTGCTTGATCAGGGTCGGCAACCAGAAAATCAGGACATACACCGCGCTGACAATACAGAAATAAGCAATGCTAAGTTGCCACACTAACTTGCTACGCAGTGCGCTAAAAAATCCACTGTGCGCTTGATTGCGTTCGGCCTCACGGGCCATATCCGCCGCAATGATCGCTGCCTCTTTCTCGCTTAGCCAGCGCGCATCAGCCGGTCGGTCAACCAAGACTTTGAGTACGACGAAGCCAAGCACAATCGAGGGAATGGTTTCGATCAGAAACAACCACTGCCAGCCATGCCAACCACCTACGCCAGCAAATAACGCCAAGATGTAGCCCGACAAAGGACCGCCGATCACGCTCGACAATGGCACGGCGGTTAGGTAAAGCGCCAGCATTCGACCGCGCCGATCCGACGGAAACCAACAAGAGATAAAGTACATGGCACCCGGACTGAAGCCAGCCTCTGCCACGCCCAACAGAAAACGGAGAATGTAGAACTGAGTCGGCGTCTCTACAAATGGCATCAGCGCACCGATCAGTCCCCAGGTAATCATGATGCGCGCAATCCAAGCGCGAGCACCGATACGATGTAGTAGCGCATTACTTGGCACTTCAAACAGAAAGTACCCAAGAAAAAATACACCCGCGCCAAGTCCAAAAACGGTATTGCTGAATCCCAGATCGTCGAGCATGGTCAGCTTGGCAAAGCCGACGTTCACCCGGTCAAGATAGGCTGCAATCAGACACAGACAAAGCAAGGGCATGAAACGCAGCATGGCCTTGCGGTATACCGCATCGCGTTGCGCGGCATCGGAAGCTTCTTCGCCTAAAGGCGCGGAGGTATTTGGGCTCACGGGCCAGTCCTTTTTTAGTTTTTCTCGCCGTATCGGGATGCTCAGGGTGCCAACAGCGGCACTCAGGTAGACTCTGCAGCATACCCAAGACATTAGGCAACCCGCTAGGTCGGATCAGTATCGTGTCTCAGTATACGGCACCAGCTCATCACCCACTCTGGATTTAGTATTCGCACGACTTATGACGACTCCCTTAAAAACCACCGGTAACACCTGGCTAAACGAAATTTCCTCCGAAGGTGCCTTTGTACGCGCGGCAACCAGCTTCCGTGGCACGGTTTCGAAAGAATCGAGCCATCTGCACGCTGCCGAGCCCAACCGCTATCACTTGTATGTGTCACTCGCATGCCCATGGGCGCACCGAACGCAGATGGTATGTGCGCTCAAAGGTTTGGAAGACCTGATTAGTATCGATGTTGTGCACCCCTACCTCACCGACAAGGGGTGGTCGTTTGATACCGACTTCGACGCCGCTACCGGTGACCGAGTTAGTGGGCACAGCTTTCTACAACAGATTTATCGAGCGGCATCGCCCGACTATGCAGGCGTCATCACGGTGCCGGTATTGTTCGATAAGAAGCTTGGCACGATAGTCAATAACGAATCGTCCGAGATTATCCGGATGTTAAACACGGAGTTCAATGCCTTCGCGCGGCACCCGGAAATCGACCTCTATCCAGAAAATCTTCGTAGCCAAATCGATGCGGTGAACGCCTGGATTTATCCAAGTATTAACAATGGCGTCTACCGCAGCGGCTTCGCGCAAACCCAGCAAGCGCACGAAGAAGCAGTTAATGAGTTGTTTGATGCGCTTGACCGCGTTGAGCAGATACTCCAAGGGCAGCGATTTCTTTGCGGCGACGTTCTTACTGAAGCAGATGTACGACTGTTCCCGACGCTGATTCGTTTCGATGCGGTATACCACACCCACTTCAAATGTAATCGCAAGCTGATTGCGCAATACCCAGCCATGCACCGTTACATGGCTAGCATCTATCGCCTTCCGGGTATTGCTGAGACCATTAATATGGAACATATTCGATTCCATTACTTCTTTTCTCATCGGCATATCAATCCTACTGGTATCGTGCCCAAAGGCCCCGATGTGCTTGCGGCGCTTTAATCAGGACTAAGGACCGCGGATTGATGATCAACCGACTGCCATTCGTTATATCTGCCCTGCTCTTGCTCACGTCATGCGGGGTGGTGACTGAGCGAGGCATCTATGAAGGTATACGCGCCAACCAGAAAGCCCAGTCGCCCGTTGGCGCTGAGGGAGCGGCCACGAAGCAAATGCCTGAATACGATCAGTATAAGAAAGACCGCGAGGGCGTCACGAACCGATGATTTACTGAGATTCATTCATTCGGAAACCGGGCAAAGCTTCCGACGGCATTGCCATATGAACCGAAGATAAAAATTCTAACGAGAGTCCTGCATGTCAGAACAACCCCCACGCCTTTGGAGCCCAAGTGCCGAGCGCGTCGCCCATAGTCAAATCAACCACTACCTGCAATGGCTGGCCGCAAGGGATCAGCACTTCACGGACTATCAGGCTTTGTGGCAATGGTCTGTAGACCATATCGAAGAATTCTGGGCGTCGATCTGGGAGTATTTTGATATTCAGTGTTCGGTGCCGTACCAGCAGGTCGTATCCAACCATCAAATGCCTGGAGCTACATGGTTCGAAGGTGCACGACTGAATTTTGCAGAGCAGCTGTTCCGCTTCAATACCGACGCCGCAACAGCTAACAAAGATGCCATTGTGGCCGAGTCAGAAACCCGCGACCGAGTCACGCTGTCATGGGGTGAAGTGCGAGATCAGGTCACAGCAGTAGCGAACACCTTGCGTGCGCTCGGCGTCGGACCCGGGGACCGAGTGGTGGCGTACTTACCAAACACCCCCGAAGCAGCAATCGCTTTTTATGCGTGTGCCAGCATCGGTGCGATCTGGTCGTCTTGCTCGCCAGATATGGGCGCTTCGAGCGTGCTGGATCGGTTTCGGCAAATTGATCCCAAGCTGCTGATAGCGGTGGATGGCTATCGTTATGGTGGCAAGGCATTCAACCGGCTAGAAGTCGTGCAGCAGATGCGCGATGAACTTCCCACGCTACAGCACACGGTACTCCTGCCTTATCTTAATACGGCTCTGGATGTTAACGCTGCGCTGCCCGGTGCAATGTGCTGGCAAGATTTATTCACGCATCCAGCAGCGCGAGCGAACCCTATTCGTTTTGAACAGCTACCGGCTGATCATCCGCTCTGGATACTCTATTCGTCCGGCACTACCGGTATGCCAAAGCCCATCGTGCATGGGCATGGTGGATCATTAGTTGAGTGCCTGAAGGGCAATGCACTCTCGCTGGATCTTGGCGAGGATGATCGTTTTCTGTGGTTCAGCACTACCGGCTGGGTGATGTGGAATGCCCAGATCAGCGGTCTGCTGGTAGGTGCGACGATCTGCATCTACGATGGCAATCCCGGCTACCCCGATTTATCGAGGCTGTGGAAATTTGCGCAAGATATGCGGCTGACTTTCTTTGGTGTCGGCGCTGCCTTCTTTGCAAATTGTATGAAAGCGGGTATCGAGCCACGCAAGATCGCTGATCTTTCATCATTGCGTAGCGTTGGTTCGACAGGTTCCCCGCTTTCTGATGAGGCGTTTCATTGGATTTATCAGGAGATACACTCCGATGTAATGCTGGCATCGATTAGCGGCGGCACGGATGTCGCAGCGCCGTTTGTCGCCTCATCGCCGCTGCTGCCGGTGCATGCCGGTGAGATGCAGTGTCGCTCGTTGGGGGTAGCGGTACATGCGCTCGACGAGCAAGGCGAGCCAGTGATGAATGAGGTGGGCGAACTTGTTATCACCAAACCGATGCCAAGCATGCCGCTGTTTTTCTGGAATGACCCGGGTAACAAGCGCTATCTGGACAGCTACTTCGATCACTACCCCGGGCTGTGGCGACATGGTGACTGGATAAAGATTACGCCGCGCGGTGGCGCAGTCATCTACGGACGCTCGGACGCGACGATCAATCGTTACGGTATTCGAATGGGCACTGCAGAGATTTATCGTGTAGTGGAAGAATTACCAGAGGTGCTCGACAGTATGGTGGTTGACCTTGAATACCTTGGGCGCGAGTCATACATGCCACTGTTCGTGGTTCTGCGCGAAGGCCATTCACTCGATGACACGCTAAAGCAGTATCTGTGCGACCAGATACGCACGCGACTCTCAGCGCGTCATGTCCCGAATGAAGTATTCGCAGCACCCGAAATTCCACGCACACTGACCGGCAAGAAAATGGAGCTGCCCATCAAAAAACTTTTGCTTGGCGCGAAGATCGATAAGATTGCCAATCCAGATGCGATGAGCAATCCGGGATCGCTACAGTGGTATGCGGATTTTGCGAAGCAGCGCGAGATCGACACCGCTGGCGTGGGCTCCGGCATGATTCGACGCGACTCGCGCGGTGCTCAGAATGTATATCGGCAGTCGTTCAGTGTCACCCGCAAAGACCGGGAACGCCTTAACGACCATCAGGGTAAGGTCATATGGCTCACCGGGCTGTCGGGCTCTGGCAAGTCGACTCTGGCTAACACCCTCGAGGAAGAACTCCACGCCCAAGGTAAGCGCACCTATATTCTGGACGGTGACAACGTCCGTCAGGGCCTCAACAAAGACCTCGGCTTCACCGATGCCGAACGCGTAGAAAATATCCGGCGCGTGGCAGAAGTAGCGAAACTGATGATGGATGCAGGCCTGATTGTAATAACCGCGTTTATCAGTCCATTTCGTGCGGATCGCGAGATGGCACGCGAAATGATAGGGGAAGATCACTTCATCGAAGTGTTTGTAGACACGCCGCTAGAGATATGCGAGCAGCGCGATCCCAAAGGGCTTTACAAGAATGCACGACTCGGCCTGATACCGAATATGACTGGTATAAATAGCCCTTACGAAGTCCCACTAATGCCGGCGTACGTGGTGTCACATACCAACGCAGACTGGAATGGCATTAAAAAATCATTGCTAACTCTTCTAAACAAGTAATTCAGTTATCAAATGCAATCACAAGGCCTATTGAGGGCATCGCTTCCTCAAAAATCTTGTACGGTCTTTTATTCACAGTAATATCAAGAGCCTGAGTTTTATATTCCACAGATGCTCCATCGAGAAAAGCTGCAATTTCTGACGATCTCAGAGCAAAGTTGACATTTTGTGGTAAGTCGCCAACTCTTTTTGCTATACCCACTGCATCGAGCTTTTTTTGAACAATGCCGATGACAAGGCCATCGGGTGCCAAAACCGGCCCCCCAGAGCTACCTTTGTGTACCTCAGCGCTAACCTGCATGATCCGTGCGCCACGCTTTCGTCCACCAAATCCATTGACTATGCCCTGCGTCATCTTCATAGAGTCACCCTGTACGCGAGGCAATGGAAATCCGAGGACATAAGCTTCAAGACCGATCGGTAGATCGGGAGATAAAGCCAGTGGTAGCGGCGGCGAGCCCGTGCTGTCTGTCATGACTTGAAGCAATGCTAAGTCACGTTCCTCATCTGTCTTCAGAAGTTTGGTTGGGCGCCAACGCGTATCATTATCGACCCGCACGAGTACTACCTTACGGTCTTTGATCACGTGCCATGCCGTAATAAAAATACCCGCCGATCCCACAAAAAATCCACTTCCTGTCACAACACGATCTTGGCGCGGCATGATCGCCGGATCAAAAGTAAGAACCTCTAAATCCGGGTGGGCAACCACAGTAGACGGACCGACCAAAGGATCCGCCCTAGCCGATTGTGGTGAGAAAAAAATCAGGCTTGTCGCAATTGAGGTCAGTACGATCGAATGACAAATGAAAGCAGTATTCAACTTATTAGCATGGAAATTCATCAGACTAAATACTCGTGCAAAAGTTGACGTACCCAGTTTCCTGAGCCAACCGGTCCGAGGTTTATGAAGCTTGAACACTCGCGGCTAACTCAGCCTCGTAGGCTTCCATCAAGGGGCCTATCTCATCAATGAGTGGTTTGAGATATTTCTCATACTTACGCCAACGGCCGATCGATGAGGTATATATCGGCTGACGGACCTGGCCCAGACTGGCAGTTTTCACCGCACGCTCGGTTTCATAAAAATGTAAGCAAGCACTGTTCCATTCCAAGCCAATATGAGAAATGATTTTTCTAGCCATGCCCTCAAGATCTGCCACCACATCCTCATACCGAACTGAAAGCATGACGCCTGCTGGTAAATTTGATTCCCAGTACTGCATATGTTCATGGTACGCACGGAAGCATTTTCCTAAGTTACGCAGGTCATAGCTCCATGGCATACCATCTGGAAAAAAGATCCGATAATTTGATATACAAACGTCTGCTGGATGACGCCGGGTATGGATAATTTTGGCGTTGGGCAAAACGATCGGTACAAGTCCTGTCCAAAAGTAATTTCCCGGCATTTTGTCGACAACACGCCGACTATTACTGCGGCCTGCGGCATTGATGATAGCTTGTAGTGCTTGCACATAGCGCTCGCCGCGCTCAGCGAAACCCAGCTTGGTGCAATTGAGATCAACACCGGGGACGAAGGTCGGGACGACGCCGGGATCTGCGAGTGTTTGTATCCGAACCCCGTTGACTGCAAGGCCATCGACTACCCGATGCAGCAGTTTGAGTTCACCAGCACCGTAGGCCTCTGGATGGCTGGAAATAATCTGCTCCACCAGCGTGGTACCAGAGCGCGGCATCCCCAAAACAAAGACAGGAAGATCACTTTGGCAGCCGGGTTGGGCGTTCTGGTAGCTTGAAGGTCCCATACCTAATCTTACGGTCTTCAGCAAACCATTCACGGCGACCTCGCGGTAAGGCGTAATCTCGGTTTGCTTGCGACCCGCCAAGCGGTAATGTTCAAACGCAGTATCCAGATCGCCCACGTCCTCAAAAGCTTTGGCAGCGGCATAATGCATCTCAACCTGCCGCGGTTTTGGCAGGCTATCGATCAACGCGAGCGCATGATTGACCCGATTGAAATGAGGGTCCCCATAGACGAAGTGGTGCTCTGCACCGAATATCCTTAATACTAGTGGATCAAGCGGCGCGAGATCAAGCGATCTGTGAAGACTCGCCTGAGCCTCGGATAACTCGCCAGCTTGACGCTGTTGTATGCCAAGCTCGTACCACCATTGATGGTTCGAGGGATCCAATCCTAACGCACGTTTTAGACTATCGATGGCAGCGCTCGACTGATCCATACGATGGCGCGCTCGGCTAAGGCATGCGTAAAACACAGCCTCTTCACGCCCAGATGCTAACCGCGCTTCGATCTCACGTATCACCGTCTGGGGGTCATTTTTTTCGACGAGGTGGTATGAGGTCCAGAATTCAATCGCACCTTTGAGCAGTGGCGTACGATCGAGCTTTAGAATCGCGATTGCGAGCGCTTCATCCTTTAAACCGAGGAGTGACAGCAAGCGAATCTCGGCGATAACCAGTTCATCGGTATCGCGT
>Ga0315900_10010890_pt1 | contig 11322 bp, 10 predicted proteins | sample LakEriMetagenome_FD_203521 | JGI IMG/M metagenome (GOLD analysis project Ga0315900, IMG submission 203521) | Freshwater fungal communities from buoy surface, Lake Erie, Ohio, United States - Buoy 12 MA114 | ecosystem: Environmental > Aquatic > Freshwater > Lake > Lake biofilm | place: USA: Lake...
CATCCGGATCGTGCCGTCCTCGCGGTCGATCGCGAACAGCGTATGGCTGCCGCTCGGGTCCGTGACGCGCACCAGGAAGCACGGGCGCCCCTCGACGTCGTCGTCCGTCAGCCGCTCGACGCGGAACCCCGGCTCGCGCGCGAAGCGGATCGCGCTGAAGCCGAACGCGCTGGCCTCATCGCTCGCGGCGCGCTCCGGCGGCACGGGTCCGTTCTGGTCGTACGAGCGCGTGCCGTCGAAAGCGGTCTGGAACAGCACCCGTCCCTTCGCCACGGCATCGAGCCGGAACTGGCCGGTACCGGCGTGCGCCGCGCGCAGCTCGCGCGGATACCGGCGGTACATCACGTAGCGGTCGGCGGTCACGCACTTCGCCGGATCCGCGTCGCGGCACAGCGTCGCGTGGCCCTCCATCACGTTCGTCTCGGCGTGCAGCCACGCGTCGCCCCCCGAACTCGCCGTGGCGAACTCGAGGATCTGCAGCGCGCTGGCGGTGCTCGGCGGAGGCTCGATGTGCGGCGGGGCTGCCGGGGTGGCGGCCGCGGCGATGCCGCCCGCCCAGGCGACCGTGACCGTCACGGCGGCGGCCGCGAGTCCACGCACCGGCGACCGGCGCCGTCCTGCGATTCCAGGGCGATTCACGGCACCGCTCCTTCCTTCAGCCGCACCGGCTCGATGCGGCGTACGAACAGCGTCACGCAGAGCGCCGACACGACGTGCATGAGCGACACCGCGACGAATACCGGCTCGTAGGACCATGTGTCGATCACCCAGCCGATCACCGGCTGAGAGAAGGCGGCGGCGAGGCTGCCGGCCGCACCGCTCGCCCCCCAGACCGTCGCGACCGCGTGCGGCGGGAACAGGTCGGCCGGCACCGCGAACAGCGAGGCCGACTTCACCTGGATCGCCATGACCCCGATGCCCATCAGCACGACCGCGAGCACGGGCGAGTCGACCCACACTGCGGGCAGCGCAAAGGGTACGCAGAGCGCGCCGGCCCAGATCATCGTCTTCCGGGACGCGTCCACGCTCATGCCGCCGCGGATCAGTCGCTGGCCGGCCCAGCCGCCGAAGAACGAACCCACGTCGGCGAACACGAACGGCAGCGCCGCGGCCCACGCCACCTGCAGCAGGTCGAAGCCGCGCTCCTCGACCAGATACAGCGGGATCCAGAACGCGAAGAAGTAGAACGCACCGTCGCCGGTGAAACGCGCGGCCGCGAGGCCCCAGGTCTCGCGGTAGCGGAACCAGTAGCGCATGCCGCGGAAGTACGCGGCGAGTTCCGCGCCGTAGCCGCGCCGCTCGGCCGGCGCGACCGCGGGCCGATCCGCCAGGATGAGTTCGCGCTCGGCCGCCTCGAGACCGGGATCCGTCTCGACCGGATGGAACCAGCGGTTCCAGATCCACACCCAGACGAAGCCCATCAGCCCGGGGATGATGAACGCCGCGTGCCAACCGTCGATCGGCGACCAGCCGATCGCCTTCAGGTGGTCGAAGCCGACGATGATCGCCGCGATCATCGGCGGCGCGACGATCGCGCCGATGCCCACGCCCGCCGTGATGAAGCCGCTGGCGAGACTGCGCTCGGCGCGCGGAAACCACTCGGCCACCACTTTGTAGGCGGCCGGGAAATTGACCGCCTCGGTGATGCCGAGGAACGCGCGTGCGGCGAGGAAGCTGCCGACGCCCTGCCCGAACGCGTGCGCGACGCCGGCGATGCTCCACCACGTCACGCCGAGCGACAGCGAGCGCTTGCTGCCGAGCCGATCGATCACCGGACCGAGGAACAGCTGGCCGAGCGCGTAGGTCAGCAGGAAACCCCAGGTGATCAGCCCGTAGGCTTCGTTGCTGAAGCCGAACTCACGCTTGACGACGGGCGCGACGACCGACAGCGCGAGGCGGTCGATGTAGCCGATCATCGTCACCGCGCAGAGCAGGATCGCCACCCACCAGCGCTTCTGGGTGTACCAGGGCTGCACGAGGGCGCCGGGCAGGGTCGTCGCCATCAGCCCGGCCCCCGTCCGTCGCCGACGTCCTGCACCGCCCCCGTGAGACGAGCGCTTGCGGTACTCCAGACCAATCGACGTTCGCCGTTCACGCTCGACGTCCTCGCTCTACGGGGTCGTGCCTGGCAGCGCCGCGGCCGCTGCGCCCCGCGGTGCTGTTTTGTACAATCGACATTGCGCGCGCAGGGCGCGCCGGAGCAGCCGAATGCAGAGCCGGATCATCGTGGTGGGCGCGGGGCCCGTGGGTCTCACGTGCGCGGCCCTGCTGGCCCGCGAGGGTATCGCGACGCTCGTGCTGGAAGCTACACCGGAACGCGGGCGCGACCTCCGCGCCTCCACCTGGCACCCGCCGACGCTCGACCTCGTCGATACCCTCGGACTCGCGCAGCCGCTGATCGAGCGCGGGCTCGTCTCGCCGACGTGGCAGATCCGCATGCACCCGTCGGGCGAGCGCGCGGTGTTCGATCTCGCGCTGCTCGCCGGCGAGACGCGTCACCCCTTCCGCCTGCAGTGCGAACAGCAGGTGTACTGCGAACTCCTGGAGGCGCGGCTCGCCCGCGCGGACTGCACGATCCGTCGCGGCGCCGAGGTGGTGGCGCTCCGGCAGGGGCGGTCGGCGGTCGAGGTCGACGTGCGCACCGCGGCCGGGCTCGAGACGCTGTCCGCCGAGTGGCTGGTCGGCGCGGACGGCGCGAAGAGCACGGTCAGGCGCACGGTCGGCCTCGAGCTGCAGGGCAGCACCTATCCCGAAACCACGATCCTCGCGACCACGACTTTCCCGTTCGAGCAGCACCTCGAAGGATTGTCGAACGTGAATTACTGCTGGTCGCCCGAAGGCACGTTCAGCCTGCTGCGCCTGCCGAGCACGTGGCGCGTCAGTCTCTATCCCGATGCCGACGAGAGCATCGAGGCGGCGCTCGAGCCCGCGTCGATCCAGGCCAAGCTGCAGCGCATCGTCCGTACCGAGGCACCGTACGTGGTCACCGAGATGCGCCCGTACCGCATCCACCAGCGCATCGTGGACACCTACCGCGCCGGCCGCGTGCTGCTCGCGGGCGACAGCGCGCACCTCAACAGCCCGAGCGGCGGCATGGGCATGAACGGCGGACTGCACGACGCCTTCAACCTCGCCGAGAAGCTGGCGCGCGTCTGCCGCGGCGAGGACGACGCGCTGCTCGACCTCTACGTTCGGCAGCGCCGCCCGGTCGCGGCGGAGCAGATCCTCGCGCAGGCCCACCGCAACCGGTCCCGGATGCAGGAGCGCAACCCGGCGAAGCGTCGCGCCGCGCTGGACGAGCTCCTCGCCACCGTGGCGGATCCGGCGCGCGCCCGCGAGTACCTGCTGCAGAGCTCGATGATCGTGGGCCTGCGGCGCTCGCAGGCGATCGCATGAGCGCCGCGACCGGCGACGTCGCGTTCCGGGACTACGGCGCACGCGGCCGCTTCGGGCTGCTGACCCCACAGGCGAACCCGACCGTCGAGCCCGAGTTCCGGCGCCTGATGCCGGCGGATACCGAGCTCTACGTGGCGCGGCTGACGAGCCGCAGCACGGACCCGCGCGAGCGCCTGGTCGAGTACCTGGAAAGCCTGCCGGACGCGCTCGCCCAGTACGACACGCTGCCCCTCGCGGCGATCGCGTTCGCGTGCACGGGCTCCTCGTACCTGCTCGGTGCCGACCGGGAGTCGGATCGGCTGGCGACGGCGGCGCGCGCGATCGGTGCGCCGGTCCACTCCTCCGCCACCGCGATCCGCGAAGCGCTCGCGTGGCTCGGCTGCCGCAGCGTGTTCGTCGTGTCGCCGTACCCCTCCTGGCTGCGCGACGCAGGGGTGCGCTACTGGCAGGCTGCGGGCTTCGCCGTGACCGGCACCGCGGACGTGCCGATCGGCCGCGCCGACACGCGTGGCATCTACGAACTCTCGAGCCGCGACGCCGCGCGCGTGCTCGCCGGCCTCGACGTGCGCGGCGCCGATGCGCTCCTGCTGTCCGGCACGGGCATGCCCTCGCTCGCGCTGCTCGGCTACGGTCCCGGCGCGGACCCGCTGCTTCGCCCCGGTCGCGGCACCGCGGCGCGTCCCGTGCGACTCGGCTCCAATCTCGCGCTCGCGTGGCGCCTGCACCACCACGTGCCGGGCTGGCAGGCGGCGCCGGACGGCCCGCTCCTCGGTTGAGGCGCTCGCTGCGGCTACCGGCCGCGCACCGCCCGACGTCACGATCGCGCAGTCAACTTCCCAGCCTCCCCGGAGTCACGATGAACGCAGCCACTGGCTCGCCCCCGCGCCCGCAGTTCCCGGTCGTCGACCGAGTGACGAGCCTGATCGCCGGCCAGCGCACGTCGGCACCGGGCGGGCACGAGATCCCGGTGATCTGCCCTGCCACCGAGACGGTCGTGAGCCGGCTCCGCGAGGCGGATGCGCAGGAAGTCGACGCCGCCGTGCGCGCCGCCCGCGAGGCCTTCGATCGCGGCCCGTGGCCGCGCATGACGATCGACGACCGGAAGGACGTCCTCTACCGCATCCGCGACGTGATGCGCGCGAATGCCCAGGAACTGGCGTACCTGGAATGCCTGAACACCGGCCTGCCGCTCGCGAGGATCCGCGATCACATCGCCCGCGCCGCCCGCAACTTCGAGTTCTTCGCCGAGGTCGCCAGCACTCTCAAGGGCGAGACCTACACCGGCCTCAAGGGGTTCCTGACCTACGTCACGCGCGAACCGAAGGGTGTCGGCGCGCTGATCGCGCCGTGGAACGCGCCGCTCGCGCTCGCCTCGATGCGCGTTGCGACCTGCATCGCGTTCGGCAACACGTGCGTGCTGAAGCCGTCCGAGTACACGCCGCTGTCGATGCTGCGGATGGTCGAACTGTTCCACGAGGCCGGGCTGCCGCCCGGTGTCGTCAACCTCGTCAACGGCCGCGGAAGCGTCACCGGAACCGCGCTCGTGTCCCACCCCGGCATCGACATGGTCGGCTTCACCGGCGGCACGCACACGGGCGCCGCGATCATGTCGGCCGCGGGCCGCCACCTGAAGCCCTGCATCCTCGAACTCGGCGGCAAGAGCGCGAACATCGTGCACCCGTCCGCGAACCTCGAGCGCGCGCTGGACGGCGCGCTCGGCGGCATCTACTCGAACAACGGCCAGCAGTGCCTCGCCGGCTCGCGCATCCTCGTGCACCGCTCGATCGCCGACGAATTCATCGGCCGTTTCGTCGAGCGCGCGCAGCGCATCCGGATCGGCGATCCGCTGGAGGACACGACCGAGCTCGGGCCGCTCGCCTACCGCGACCACCTCGAGCGCGTGCTCTCCTATGTCGAGGTCGCGAGGTCCGAGGGTGCCGAACTGCTGACCGGCGGCCGTCGCGCACCCGGCTTCGCGAAGGGCTACTACATGGAGCCGACCGCCGTGCTCGCGAAGAGCAACGCCGCGCGCGTCTGCCAGGACGAGATCTTCGGCCCGTTCGCCACCTTCCTCGTCTACGACTCGCTCGACGAGGCGATCGCGATCGCGAACGACTCGCCGTTCGGGCTGGTCGCCTACGTCTGGGCGGAGGACCTGAACGTCGTGATGCGCGCGAGCCGCGAGATCCGCGCCGGCACCATCTGGGTCAACACGACGCTGGTGCGCGAACTGCGGGCGCCGTTCGGCGGCTACAAGCAGTCGGGCGTCGGCCGGGACGGCGCGACCGCGAGCGTCGAGTTCTTCACCGAGCAGAAGACCACGACGATCCCGATCGACCCCGCCCCCCTGCCGCAGTTCGGCAGGCAGACGCGCTGAGTCCGAGCAGTGGGCTGCAGCCGGGTCCGCCAGGCGCCGTGACGTCCGGGCGCCGGCTCAGTCCGGCGTCGTTGCGACCGCCGGACTCCGCTCCCGCAGCGGCCTGATCATCGCCACGAACGGCAGCATCAGCAGGATCGCCAGCACCAGCCAGCCCACCACGTGCAGGTAGGCGAGCAGCCCCGCCTGCCGCGCCAGTTCGGCCTGCAACTGCGCGACGCCGAGGTCGCTCGCCCCCAGCACGCTCGCGCCGACGTCCGGATCGACGGTCTCGACCAGCGCCTGGGCGCGGCCGTGGCCCTCGCGCGTCAGCAGCGTGAACGCGAACGCGATGCCGATGCCGCCGGAGATCTGCCGCACCAGCTGCACCAGGGCCGCGGCTTCGGTGCGCAGGCGCGCCGGGAGCGTCGCGAAGGTCGCGGTCGTCAGCGGCGCGAACATCACCCCGTAGCACACTCCCTGCACCACGCCGGTCCACGTGAGGAGCCACGGGTCGGTCTCGAGGCTGAAGCTCGTCATCGAACCGATCCCGATCGCGGAGCCCACCAGGCCCGCCGAGATGATCACGCGATCGGACGCGAAGCGGCGCAACGCACTGCTCGCCGCGACGCCGAGCAGCACCCCGAAGCCGCGCGGCGCGATCATGTAGCCCGCCGCGTCGGCCGGGTAGCCGAGCACGCCCTGGAGGAACGGCGCGAACATCGAGAGGTTCGAGTAGAACACGCCGCTCGTGACGAACGTCACGACGACGCACGCGACGAAGTGGGTGTCGCGGAACAGCGCGGGATCGAAGAACGGCTCGCGGCTCGTCTTCGAGTGCGCGACGAACACCCAGCCCGCGGCGAGCGCCAGACCCGACAGCACGACGATGTGGGTGGCCTCGAACCAGTCCGCGCGCTCACCGCGCTCCAGCACGAACTGCAGGCAGGCGAGCGACAGCGCGAGCGCCACGTAGCCGAACGTGTCGAACCGGCGCGCCGTCACCGCGCCGTCGCGGGGCAGGAATGCCACGATCGCGGCGTAAGCGAGCGCGCCGAACGGCACGTTGACCAGGAAGATCCAGCGCCAGTCGAAGTTCTGCACGAGCCAGCCGCCGGCGAGAGGACCGACGATCGGCCCGACCATCACGCCGATGCTCCAGTACGCCATGGCACGCCCGTGGCGCTCCGGTGGATGCGCGTCCAGCAGCACGGCCTGCGATATCGGCACGAGCGCCGCGGCGAAGGCGCCCTTCGCGAAGCGGAAGGCGACCAGCGACTCGATCGACCACGCGAGCCCGCAGGCGACCGAGCACAGCGTGAAGCCCGCGACCGCGAACAGGAAGGTTCGCCGGCGCCCGAGTCGGTCGGAGACGGCGCCTACCGCCGGCGTCGCGATCGCCAGCGCGATCATGTAGGCGGTGAGGACCCACGCCACCTGGTCCGGCGTCACCGCCAGGCTGCCCTGGATCTGCGACAGCGCGACGCTCGCGATCGTGATGTCCACCGCCATCAGCGTGGTCGCGAGCACGGACGCGGCCGTCAGCGCGGCCCGCCGCGCACCGGACATCGCCCAGGTCGGCGTGTCGGTCACGGCACGGCCCGGCGCGGCACCGCCATCACGAGCCGGCGTAGGCGGCGAGCGCGCGCGCGTAGCGGCGGAAGCGCACGTTCGACTCGCCGGTGTCGATGCGAACCGAGACGCTCATGCCCGCGCGCAGCGGCAGGTTGGGCCCGCCCTCGAGCAGTTCGAGCCGCAACGGCACCCGCTGCACGACTTTCACCCAGTTGCCGGAGGCATTCTCGGGCGGCAGCAGCGCGAACTCCGCGCCGGTCGCCGGACTGATGCTCGCGACGCGCGCCTGCCACGCGAGCCCGGGATACGAGTCGATCTCGACCCGGGCGGGCTGCCCGGGCGCGAGACGCCGCAGCTGCGTCTCCTTGAGGTTGGCCTCGACCCACGGGCGATCGCCGACCACGAGGTGCAGCACCGCGCGCCCGGGCGCGACGTGCTCGCCGGGATGCAGGGTCACGGTCGCGAGCGTGCCCGCGACGGGTGCGGCGACACGCGCGTAGTCGAGGTTCAGTCGCGCCTGGGCGAGTTCGGCCAGCGCCAGTCGCACGCGGGGATGCGCATCCCCGGGACCCGCCACGGCAGGCCCGAGCGCCGCTTCGGCCTCGCCGATCGCGCGCGCCGCGGTGGTGGCCTGCTCGCCGGCCGCCTCGGCCTCGTAGACCGCGCGGTCGTACAGCGACCGGGGGGCGATACCGCGTTCGACGAGCGGCTGCAGGCGCCGCACCTCGCGCTCGGCCTGCGCGAGCGTGGTGCGCGCGAGCGCCGATTCCACGCGCCGACGCTCGAGCGTCGCGCGCAGCGCGGCGACGTCCGCACGCGCGCCGGCCAGGTTGGCCTCCGCCCGCGCCAGCTCCACCTCGAGCGGCGCGCGATCGAGATGGAACAGCGGATCCCCCGGCCGCACGCGGGCGTTGGAACGCGCTTCCACGGTCGCGACCAGGCCCTCGATCCGCGGGCCGACCGCAACGACGTCCGCCTTCAGGTACGCGTTGTCGGTGGCGACGTAGCGCCCGGCCGCCAGCCAGTAGCCCGCGCCGGCGATCGCCAGCAGAACCGGGCCGGACCAGATCCACATGCGGCGCCGCGCAGGGGCGTCCGTCACCGCGGGTTCGGCGCGCGGCGCGTTCACGGCGTCAGCCTCGCGCCGCGAGCAGGGTCGCGCGGACGCGGTCCAGCGACCCGAGCAGCCGGCGCCGCTCGTCCGGCGTCAGCGCCTCGAGCGCCTCCCGCTCCGTGGCGTCACTGAGCGCGCGCACGCGCCCGCGGATCGCGTGCGCGCGCTCGGTCAGGAACAGCCGATAGGCGCGACGGTCGCCGTCCAGCGGTCGGCGCTCGATCCAGCCGGCGCGCTCCATGCGGTCGACCAGCCGACCGAGCGAGATCGGCGTGACGTCGAGAACCTCGGCCAGCTGCGCCTGGTTGCAACCCTCGGCTCGGTACAGCGCTGCCATCAACGCCCACTGGGCGCGCGTCAGGCCGAACTCGCGGACGCGCGCCTCGAAGCGTGCGCTCGTCAACCGCGCGACGTCGAGGATCAGGTAGCCGAAGGTCCGGCTGCGGTCGTCCATGGCCACAGCTTAGAGATCCTGCTGATCATAAGCAAGGTTAGTATCCGCCTGCCGATCCGTACCGGATCGAGCTGCGCGTCGTGTACCCGGCTCTCCGCAGCCGCGCCGCGCCGAAGCCCGCCCGTCGTCCCCGCTCCGACCCGTACTCGCGGCGCGCTCCGTTGTTACCGGCCCGCCCGCGGAGGATCATGGCGGCCGCCCAGCGGCACGCGACCCGGAGCGTCCAACGATGATCGAACTGCACACCACGCCCACCGCCAACGGCTACCGCGCCTCGATCGCCCTCGAGGAAACCGGCCTCGCCTACGTATCGCGCAGCTACGACCTCGTGAAGGGCGAGCACCTCGCGCCCGACTTCCTGAGGCTCAACCCGGTCGGCCGTGTGCCCGCGATCGTCGACCGCGGCTCCGGCGAGGCCCCGATCGTGGTGTTCGGCACGCAGGCGATCGCGACCTACGTGGCCGAGAAGACCGGCCGGCTGCTGCCGAGCGATCCCGTCGCCCGTGCGGCCGCGCACTCCTGGGCCGGCATGGTCGCAAGCGACGCGGGACCCGCGTACTCGGGGCAGTTCGTGTTCTCGCGCTTCGCGCCGCCGGAACAGTCGTGGGGGCTCGAACACTTCCAGAAACAGTGCCACCGGATGCTCGGGGCTCTGGAGACGCGCCTCGCGGAGGTCCCTTACCTCGCCGGCGACGAGTACTCGATCGCCGACGTGCTCGCGTATCCGCTCGCGGCGGTGTCGGCGCTGCGCTATCCCGGCGACCTGGCGGCATACCCGGCGCTGCGAGCCTGGGCCGAGCGCGTCGGCGCACGACCCGCCGTGCAACGCGGAATGCGCGTGCCCGCCTGAACCGCGAGCGCGATCGCGATGCTGACGCGCCCCCACCCCCGTGACGCACGCGGCCGCGAGCCGCGCGCGCGGTTCAGAACGCTGGCTTCAGCGCTCCGAGGTACGCGTTGACGATCAGCCCGATCCAGATCACCACCACGAACGGCCGCGCCTTGTTCATCGCACCGTTCAGCTGCGCCTCGGCCTCCGGCGACGAACCCTCGCGCATGATGCGGGCGAATGCCGGGCCGAACGGCGCGGCGGTGATGCGGATCATCAGCCCGCAGAGCACCAGCAGGCCGAAGATCACGACCTTGAGCGCGAGCCAGTGCTGGCCGGGCTGGATCGGACCCGCGTCGTTGAGCCCCATCACGCCGATCGTCAGCAGCGTCGCGATCAGCACGACGCGCAGGCCGAGGTCGAACTTGCGCAGGTTCTCCGCGAGCTTCCGGCCCTGGAAGTGATGGACCGACCACACGATCGCGAGCCACGCGAACGCGAACACCCACGCGCCGGCGACGACTGCAGCGGAGGCCGCCCACCACCCCATCGTCGCCGCCAGGGCGACGCCTACCGGCAGGATCAGCACCATGCAGTAGCGCGGCACCATGTCGACCCAGCCCATGATCTTGAGCGCGGTCAGCCGCGCCTCCCGGGTCAGGTTCGGGTCGCAGACGCGGTAGCTCGAGTAGAACACCCCGATGTCGCCGCCCAACCAGTAGGCGAACAGCACGAGATGGGCGAGCAGCAGCAGCGAATACTCGATCACGATGCTTCTCCGGTCCGGGAATGCTTCAGCGTGCGGCGCGCCGCGAGCACGTGCGAGCGCATCACGGACGCCGCCCACTCGCCGTCGCGCGCCTCCAGGGCGCGCACGAGTTCGAGGTGGTGGGCCGCGCTGCGCTGCAGGTCGTCGGCGCTGTAGTTCAGGAAGGTCTTCATCACGAGCGGCGCCTCGAGCAGCGCCGCGAGCGCGCGGCTCAGCCGACCGCTGCCGGCCGCTTCCTGCAGGCGCCGATGGAAGCGGTTGTTCAGGTCGCCGATCCGTTCGAGATAGCCGGGCCGCCGGTGGAGCGATTCGTCGTGCTGCTGCTCGGCGAGCGCGCGCAACTCCCCGATCTGGGCAGCCGTCGCACGCACCGCCGCGCGCTCGGCGCCGTACGACTCGAGCATCGCCCGCAGGTGGAAGATCTCGTCGGCGTCTTCCGTCGACCACTCGGTGACGACGGCGCCCTGGTTCGGCGTGAAGTCGACCAGGCCTTCGGCGTGGAGACGGCGCAGCGCCTCGCGGACGGGCGTGCGGCTGACGCCCGCGGCCAGCGCGATCTCCTGCTCCGTGATGCGGCTCGCCGGCGCGAAGCGACCGGCGAGGATGCCGTCGCGCACCGCGTTGTAGGCCTTGTCGACCGCGCGCATACCCCCTCCGGACATGGTTGCGAAGTGTATACAGCTTGCCGGGCGGCGAGTCACGCGGCTGGACGACCGCCGCCCATAGCCGCCGTGGAATCAGGCGTTTGGTAGCGCGCGGTCGGCCGCACGGCGCCGCCGGTCGCGTTGCCGGCACCGCGCTTGTATGGAATCATTCCGCGTCGGCGCCG
>Ga0315900_10010893_pt1 | contig 11321 bp, 17 predicted proteins | sample LakEriMetagenome_FD_203521 | JGI IMG/M metagenome (GOLD analysis project Ga0315900, IMG submission 203521) | Freshwater fungal communities from buoy surface, Lake Erie, Ohio, United States - Buoy 12 MA114 | ecosystem: Environmental > Aquatic > Freshwater > Lake > Lake biofilm | place: USA: Lake...
ACATACGCTAACTTACCACGAGAACAAGGTTATGCACTACAGCATCCTAAAACAATAGAACGTCAAGCACGTCAGAACGCATATTATGAAACACTCTAGTCCATTAACGTTTTGTATATCTACGTTTAATAATTTACCTTACTTAAAACTAGCTATTCAGTCTGTTAGAAAGAATAGTTACTTTAAAGATGCTCCGTTTATAGTACATGCAGAAAATTGTACAGACGGAACAAATGAATGGCTAACTGAAAACAAAGATAAGTATCAAATAACTACTATTATCGAACCCAATAACAATATTGTCAGAGGTATTGGCGGTGGTATGAATATTTGTGCTGAACATGTAGAAACAGAGTACATAATGTTTTTACATTCCGATTTTTACGTAACGAAGGACTGGGACGTAGAACTACTAAAGATACACGAATCATATCCAAAAGAAATGCTATGGGTCAATTCATATCGTATAGAACCAAACATGTTTGGCTCGCCAGATAGACACGGCACAACGCTTGTACCGATCGACGCATTTGGAGCTTATCATAATGATTTTAATGCAGAACTTTTTGAAGAATGGGCTGCGGAGTTTAAGCAACTTAACGGCAGTTATAAAGTACCAAAAGGCGAAGGTGTTTCCGGACTAGTGCGCAAATCAGTATGGGACGCGGTTGGTGGTAATGATCCGAGATTTGCTCCAACTAGTTGGGATGATATGGATCTATTTTTACGTATGTTACAACACGGTGTACGTTTTGTGTTACCGGCTACATCGATTGTTTGGCATTTCGGTGCTCGAGGTAGTCATCGCTTAGAAGAAAATAGTGGTCAAACGTCGCAACGACAACGTGAATCTGAACAAAAAAATATACAAAAATGGTTGGATAAATGGAAACGTTTTCCTATATTCGACGAATATGGAATGATTAATGGAATACAATAAAATGCATACTAACATTAACGCAACAGATCTAAATAATATTGACTTATCTAAATATGCGTCATTTATTATTGAAGATGAGTTTAGAGACTACTACTTAGGCGAGGCCGGCAGTGAACATTATCGTTTATTAGCACATTTAAGTAATCAGTATACCGATTCTGCACTATTAGATATCGGAACATACAAAGGATGTTCATCTTTAGCATTAGCACATAATCCTAAAAACTTAGTTAAGTCATTTGATATTAGATCGGGATTGCGTAGTATTTCAGATTATCCTGACAATATCGAATATATCGTAGACGATATTACTGAGTCCAAGTATTTAGATTTGATTAGTTCTAGTCCTTTAATATTATTAGATACAGATCATGATGGTATATTTGAACAGAAGTTTTATTTACATCTTAAATCAATCAATTGGTCTGGTTTGTTATTATTAGATGATATTAACTACAACGATCCAATGAGAGATTTTTGGAATAGCATAACGGAAGAAAAATATGATATAACTCATATCGGACATCATTCCGGTACCGGTTTAGTAATCTTTAAATAATATGGAACAATTTTTAAAAGTAGATGGTATAATAGCAGCACAAACTCATAAGATCGAAAATGTATTTAAACCGATACTTAACGAATTTGATTTAATTGTTGAAATTGGATTTGATAGGGGAGCATTTAGTCTTTGGCTATATAAAAACAAAAACGAAGATGCTAAATTAGTATCGTATGATATTAGTTTTAACGGGAAAGAAGTAGAGTGTGACAAAATAGATTTTCGTCAGGGCGACTGTTTTGATATGACAATTGTCAATGAAATTACTGAATTAATTAATCATAGTAAGAAAGCATTAATTTTATGTGATGGCGGAGCTAAAGAACGGGAGTTTGCGTTATATTCTAAAATTTTACGTTCTGGCGACGTAATTATGTTACATGACTATGCACATGATCATAACGATTATGTTAAAATCTGTACAGATTTAGGGTGGAATACAGCAGCAGAGTCTAATTTTGAAAACATACAAGTAGCGATTAAAACAAATAACTTAGTTCCTTATAACTACGATGCTTTTAAAGCAGTGTTATGGGGTTCATTTATAAAACAATGATTAGTGTAATATTACAATATAGTACAATCGACTACCGATTTCTTAAAACAAATTTGGAACAGTTGTCTAAATTTGCTGACGAAATTATAGTTCCGATATGTGATCACTTTTTTAACGGAGATCCTGAAAACTTAGAACTTTTAAAAAAGTCATTTGAACTAATTAATAGTACGCCAAAATGTACAGGATATATGTTTGAGTGGCAGGGGTTAAAGTCAAATCCAGGATACTATCACAATCTTAGTCGTGCATTGGGCACATCAGTTGCTAACGGTGATTGGTTATTATTTGTTGACGGCGATGAAATTGTTGATGATTCTTTTAAAGAATGGTACGAAACTAAGGCACAATATACTGATAACATATATTGGATTACATGCTATTGGTACTTTCGAGATCCCATATATCAATCTAAGTCATATGAAGGCTGTGGATTACTAATTAAACGTGACATTTGTAATTGGAATGTCGATATACGAGACGAACGTCAGCAATTTCATGCAGGCCCTAAATTTATACATGGCGGTTACAATCATATACTAGTAGACGGAAAGCCGATGATGCATCACTTTTCATGGGTTCGTACTAAAGAAGAAATGTTAAAAAAAGTACATAACTGGGGACATAAGAATGATACTAATTGGTTAGACTTAGTAGAAGAGGAATTTAGTAGAGACTTTAACGGTACTGATTTTATACATGGATATGAATACAATATTGTAGAAAATAAATTTAATCTATAATGGCAAACGGAATATATAAAATAACTGAAGACTTTGAAAAGGCATTAGGAGATTACACATCGGCTCCATATGTAATTACTGTTGATAATCAAAGTAATGCACTTTTTCTTGCTTTATATTACGAAAAATATGTAGCTAAGACTATACAAACTAATGAAATTACAATTCCAGCGCGAACTTATCCTTCCGTGCCATGTGAAATTATACATGCTGGTTTACAGGTCAAATTCGAGCAAGTGTTGGGTAAGACACTAAAAGGCGCATATCAACTTAAAGGAAGTAATGTATGGGATTCGGCTTTGCGGTTTACTGCCGATATGTATATACCAGGTAGTTTCATGTGTATTTCATTTACAGGACCATATAAACACTTTAAATTGTCGAAGGGTGGAGCAATATTAACTGATAGTTATGAAGCTTATTTATGGTTTAAGCGAGCACGTTATTCTGGTCGACGCGAGTGTTCATATCATGATGATAACTTTGATATGCTCGGTTGGAACTTTTACATGATGCCCGAACTAGCAGCTCGAGGCATGCTATTAATGAATCAGTTTTACAATATAGATGGCTCTAAAAAGCATAACTTAGATTTAGAGTTGCCATATCCTGACTTATCAAAGTATGAAATATACACTAAGGGTAATAGACTATGAAACTAGCTTTATTTGGCTATGGCGGGCATGCGCGTGAAGTAGCTAAACAAATTGACGAAGAAGTTACATTTTTTGTGGATGATATGTATGCTAATGATGTAGCTAAGCCAATTTCCGAGTTTGATGTTAATGAGTATCGTATGATGGTAGCTGTAGCAGATCCTCGTACGAGATATGATATTATTAACAAACTTCCGAAAAACACTAACTATTTTTCTTTCATACACCCAACTGCTTTGATTATGGACTCAAATATTATAATTGGCGAAGGAAGTTTTATTGGCGCCTATTCTGTACTAACCACAAATATTAGAATAGGTAAACATGCTTTATTAAATAGAGGGAACCATATAGGGCATGATTGTAAGATTGGAGACTATTTTAGCGCAATGCCAGGATCTATCGTTTCTGGCAATGTAACAATTCATGATCTTGTGTACTTAGGAACGAATTCATCTATTAAAGAAAAACTTTCAATACATAGTTTAACTACTATTGGATTAAACTCTGGAGTAGTCAAATCAATTAACGAGCCGGGCATATATGCTGGCGCGCCAGTAAAGCTAATAAACAAATGATACATATACTATATAGACATACATCGAATATCTCGGGTATTGGTAAAAACCGGCCGGAATGGTTCTCATATGAGTCTTGCTTAGATAATATTTTAAATACTATCGATGGTCATTCAAATGTACATTTTCATTTACTATATGATGGTAAGTGCAATATAAATGACTCTAGAATACATACCGTTGAAGAGTTCGCCGGCGGTAGCGATAAAGAATCATTTTTCCATGCATGGTCATATGCAAAAAAGTTAAATCTAGAATCTAATGATTTAGTTTATTTTTTAGAAAATGATTATTTGCATGTACGTGGATGGGTAGATAAAATTACTGACTTATACGAATCGTTTAATGTGCCTGGATACGTTTCTTTATATGATCATATGGATAAGTATACACTACCAATGTATGAAGAGTTACAAAGTCAAATCTACGTAACTAATACATCGCATTGGAGAACAGTACCATCAACATGCGGTTCATTTATTGTTAACAAGCAAATTTTAGATGAAGATTATGATGTTCATACTTCATTTTATAGTGATCATGATAAATTTATTTATTTAGGACAAACGAAAAACAGAATAATAATTAGCCCGATGCCAGGTTTATCAACACATTGCGAATCTGAGTATATGGCTCCTATAATCAATTGGAAATATGTTAATAGCAACACTTAATCACAATCTGCCATTATGGACAGATAATCTAGTAAATCAACTCACACGTGATCCGTTATTCAAACACTGTGAACTTATGGTAGTAGATAACGGCTCAGTCGAACCACTAGCAAAGTCAACGACGCATCGTTTAGATCAAAATATATATTTCGGTGGCGGGTTTAACGTAGTATTAGAGTATTTTCTATCTACGAACCATGAGTATTTGTATTTTTTAAATAATGATCTCGTATTCCATGGCCATGCATTTCTATCTACTTCTATCAAAGAAGCTAAAGAATCTGATGCTGCGGTATATTCGCCAACTGTTATTAATGCTTCAATCGACCAATGTCATTGGAAACAAATGTGGAATTGGGGTAAAGGGTTACGTGAAGTTAAATGGATTGATTTTCAGGCACCTTTATTACGAAGAGACGTCTTAGAAAAAATACAACACTATCCGGACGAGTTAGTATATGGATGGGGGTTAGATTTCTATACGGGATGTGTTACCGAACGTAGTGGATTAAAAACTGTAGTATCAGATAATAATACTATAACACATATGAATTCACTAACGTTTAAAGAAAATAAAATCGATATCGGCGTAAATGAATTTTGTAGAAACGCAGAGGCTAACTTACATAGTTACTTTCAAAACTCAGATATGTTAGATCTATACTTAAATTTACGACAATATGGAGAACAGTATGACATTAGATAACTTAGCTTCTAAACATAATACGGATAAAGGTCCGCATATGTATACTTCTAGGTATAGTATATACTTAGAAAGTTTTCGTGATATAGAGTTTAACATACTAGAGATTGGAGTTTACGACGGAGCTTCTATACGTATGTGGAAAGAGTATTTCCCGAAAGCTAATATTATTGCAATTGACATTGATCCTAGATGTAAGCAGTTTGAAGAAGATCGTATTACGATACATATTGGAGATCAAACGGATATTGCTTTTTTACAAGATATAGTTTCAAAGTATAAACATTTTGAAGTTATAATTGATGATGGCGGTCATTCATGGAAACAACAAATCGTATCGTTCGAAACATTATTTCCAGTGTTAACACCAGGCGGCTTGTATTTTCTAGAAGACATGCACACGTCGTATAGAAAAGGTAGTACATGGGATGACTATCATATTACTGGAGTTAATTACTTTAAACAGCTTGTCGATGACGTAAACATTAACGGCAAAAGTTTTTGTGGATATGACGAAATTGGTAATCAACCACTAACGTATATAGAAAACAATCTAGACTATATTCACTTTTATAAAAGTCTAATCGTTTTAGGTAAAAAAGAATATTCGATAAAATGATTACATGCAGATTTAATGGCCGTTTAGGTAATAACATGTTTCAGATAGCTACGTCATTATCGTTAGCTAAACAGCATAATACCGAAGCTATTTTTGACTATACTACATGGGCTGGCCATAGGGGAGAGATACCTGTGGATCTATCAATGTTTAGTTACAACTTTAAAAGGGGTAACTATCAAGCTGTGGAAGCATATAACGAAACACATTCTAGTTATAATAAAATCCAAACATCGAATGACGTACGATTATCAGGATTTTACCAGTCATGGAAATACTTTGATGACATACGCGATGAACTTTTAAATCAATATTTTCAGCCATCAGATACAATTGTACATAGTCTGTCTAAATACAACATATCTCCTAATTCTTTAGGAATATCTATAAGACGCGGCGACTATTTAATGTTACAAAGTAATCACTGTGTTCTATCGACAGACTATTATCAAAATGCTATTGATAGATATTTCTTGTCTAATACAGAAGAAATTTATATATTCAGTGATGATATTGAATGGTGTAAGAATATATTTGGTAGCGATGTGCACTATGTTAGTGATACTATAGGTACGCAATTGTTTTTAATGACTAAAATGCAAAACTTGATTTTATCTAATAGTACGTTTGCTTGGTGGGGTGCTTACTTAAATCAAAACAACGGAATAGTTGTAGCTCCTGACCCATGGTTCGGTCCGGATTATTTAGATAAAGATACATCTGATTTATACCATCCATCATGGATACGCTTTAAACATAACATTGTTACTCACCCATTTACAATAACACTTAATATGTATGAATAAAATTTATAGAATAGTTCAGTATATACAACCATGGGAAATTGATGATTTTGAGCGTCAACTCGATCAATTAATCAAATCATCATATTACTTAGATTCGGACTGTACAGTAATATTAGACTGTACTATGAATTTAGATATTGTAGAATGGGAGTCTAGTAGTATACCTAAGGAATATTTTCTAAGCAAGTTTAAGTGTTTAGAGTCTAGAGTTTCTAATCGTTTGATTGCTGAGTTTGATACTGATAGTAAAATATGTGGCGTAACTGATAAACGTCGCTCAGTACAGAATAAAAATCAGGACTATGTAATTTGGCTCGATTCTGATTTGTATTTTTCTGTATACACGTTAGCATATATGATCCATGGTACTAAACAAATTACGGTGCCGAATTATATTCTATCTCCACAGATTATTAAATATTGGGACTCAAGTTGGGACTCGATAGTAGCTGATAAATACTTATCAATGCCGTTTAATCATAGAGACTTTTTTGATACGTATTCTCTAGATTACGATGCCACTGATTCGGTTTCGATTAAAGAAAATTCAACTATCAAATTTGGCGGCGGGTGGTTTAATTTGTTTCCAAACTCAATGTTTAGCTCAATCCCAATCGATGAACGTATAGGTCCATATGGACCGGATGATACATACTTAACATATTGTTCTATGATTAAAAAGTATCCACAATTTGTTTTAGAAAACGTAGTAGTTTCGGAAATTGGTAATCTATACCTTAAGGATAAAAACTATATCAAACCGTTATTGTCCGTTAAGATAAATGATAAAGAAAAAATAACCGATTATGAGTTACAAACACTAATACATGATTATTTTGTACAAAGTCAGACGTTTTAATTTAAAAAAAAGTATGATATCATTTATTATTCCAAGTTATAATAACTTACAACACCTAAAAAATGTATACGCTAGTATACTAAAACATGCTCCAACGGCTGAAGTTATACTATTAGATGACGGATCTACCGACGGGACATGGGAGTGGATCCAGGAACTTGCAGAAGGACATCAACAACGAGAAGTAAAGTCATATCGTTCTACATCTAGGGTTGGCCATACTATACTTTATGATAAAGGCATTGCTATGGCTACGAATGAAATTGTAGGTATTTTACATGCTGATATGGTTATTGGACCAAACTTCGTTGAAAATTTAACCAAACATGTTAAGCCAGGTACGGTAGTTTGTGCTACGCGCATTGAGCCGCCACTTCATCCGGCCGGCAAAGAAAAGATAATCAAAGACTTTGGTCAAGACTTCGATACTTTAAATGTAACGGCATTTGAAGAGTTTTGTTTAGCTAATCAACGAGAATTTGCAAATCAAACAACAAAAGGAATGTTTGCTCCGTGGATTCTCTATAAAAAAGACTTTCAAGCAATTGGTGGGCATGATCCGTTATTTGCTCCATTTCCATATGAAGATTCAGATATATTTCAGCGCTGGATATTAGCTGGTTATGAATTAGTACAATCGCGTGATGCGTTTGTATATCACTTGACATGTCGCGGCCATCGATGGAATGAACAGATTGGTAAAGACGATGAATATTATAAAATAGTATCACATAAGGCAGCTAGAAATTACATACGTAAATGGGGAGCTTGGATTCAAAATGACGACTATCAGTACCCAATTATTACACCAAAGTATGATATTGGATTCATAATACATAATTGTAACGATCAATTGTTAAACGCCCTAGAACCATGGTGTAGTACGGTATATGTAGATTGTTCTCCAGATGCGTATATCTGGCAAGAACAACCTAATACATTGTATGATTTATTAGATCGTATACGAGACATTAATGACACGAAACATAACAATATACTCGTAACGATTGAAGGCGCTATGTTTAATCAAAACGATATGAATGTTATAATTAACCTATCAAAAATTATACAACAAACAAACGAGATTGGTGATTTTGAATTAGGTAACTTAAAAATACAGATTGATCGACTAACAACATTTGAACATGGTAACATCGTCTGCGAATACAATATTTATAACAAATGAGATATTACATACTTTATCCAGAATCAACACAAGAAGATTTAATACGAGACGATCACCAATTGGGTGAAGATAATGGTTTTGGAGTCTTTTGGGCAGCAACGGGTTTCCGTATACTTAAAAAGGCTATAGACCAAGAACATGATATCGTAAATCACTTCAACATAGTAAATGACCGCGGTAAGCATATGTCAGTTGAAGAATTTCTAGATGCAATCGCAAAACTACAAATCAGACAAAATTAATGTATGGGCAAAATTGACATTCGCAAGATCGAAGAAGTCGATGATGAGTCAGTAAGTTTTCAAAAAATCAAAAAGAAAAAAACTACTGAAACAAACGACCAAACACGTATCGCAAAGCCGAATAAACAACGCAACTGATGTATATTTATACTAAAAGGTAATAATGATACAACTTAAATCACTTGTTACGGAAGCTATGATATCAGAAGCATTACGTTATCATATCGATAAAAAAATATCGATTCATGAGAACGTTTTTCGTTACGGCTCGGAGTCTTATTGCAAATTAATGCTTGAAGCAAAACGTTTGTTAGCTGAAGGCCGTTTAGATGCAGATGTTTATGACCGTGAGGTATTATCTACAGATATCGGAGAGTTTGGTACGTTTAAAGGACAACAAGTACCACTTGATCTGCCATTAGTAGAAAATATACAAGAAGCTGAATATCAAGGTAAAGATGTTCAATTGAATAAACCTAAACGTGGTGGTAGTAAAAAGTACTATGTATACGTTAAGAATCCTAAGACCGGCAATGTAAAGAAAATATCATTTGGTGATACTACAGGACTAAGTGCTAAAATACGTAATCCAGAAGCTCGTAAATCATTTGCAGCACGTCACCAATGTGATAAAAAGAAAGATCGTACTAAAGCTGGATATTGGGCTTGTAACCTTCCGCGTTATGCTAAAAGCTTAGGTATGGGTTCTAACATGAGTACTTATTGGTAATGAAACCTTACACAGAACAAAACGTTGATAATGTATCCATTCGTACATTTACGGCAGATACTGACGAAATGGAGTTAATTTGGCATCGCGATGCTGAAGATCGTTTAGTAGAAACAGTAGAAACAACGGATTGGCAATTTCAATTTGATAACGCTCTGCCAATCGATATGAACACGCCTATATTCATACCTAAAGAAACGATTCATCGTGTTATAAAGGGTACAGGCGACTTGAAAATAAAAGTAACAAAATATTTATAAGAAAGGAAGCGATGGCAGAGCCAGCAAAGTATTTCGATAATGTTACGCTAGGACAATTTGTTTTAACTGGAATACCGGTTGATGTATTTGTTGATGGCGCATACTTACGTATTACAGAACCAGATGATATTGAAGATCCGATGTACGGGTCAGGAATGGATCAGGACGGAGCTATGCATCCGTTTGATTATCGTATGATTGATCATATTCTCGTTAACGGCAATAATATTACGTTGGATAAGTATAACAAAGCAATGGGAGCTACTGCTACGAAAGAAGAACCAGCAGCTGAAGAAGAAGAAGCTTCTGAAGAAGAAACAACAAAGGAAGAATCTACAATGAAACTAAAACCTATGCTAAAGAATCTTACAAAAGAAGATGTCAATTCAGCACGTGCTGCAGTACAGAAAGAAAAAGAAAAAGTAGCAGCAGCTGAAGAAAAATTAGCAAATGCACAAAGCAAATATGCTAAAGAAAAGATGAAAGCTGCTAAAATGGAAGAAAATGCAGATGTTACATCAGTATCTGAACCATATATGTTTAAAGTCGGGGATATGGTTCGTAATACTAATCCGTCTTGTACTCACTTTGGGTCTATGGGAATTATTCAAAAGTTATTAACATTACCAAATGATATGGGTACACTTGTTAAGTATACTGTTACTAATAACGGCGATACGTATTCGGCCGGAGATTCGTTAACTAAAACAATGGATCAACTAACATTGGCACATGATGGCGAAGAAATTGACTTTAATGACTATAGTGATGATCTTGACGATTACGATGTTGTTGATTACGATTTTGGCGATGACGTCGATGACGATGATTGGGAAGACGGCGAAGATTATGAATACTATGACGACGAAGAGGATGAAGATTAATGATTCGCCTGCGCAACATACTACAAGAAGCACGAGGTAAACGTTTAGTTGTATTTGATTTTGATGATACATTAGCTCGTACCGATTCATTTATATACTTAACAAAAGCCGATGGTACTAAAGTTACTTTAGATCCAGCTGAATATGCAGTATATAAAGAAGAACCGGGTGACACATTTGACTACAGTGATTTCAATCGTATGTTACGTAATCCACGCATTATCAAGCACAATGTTGACATGATGCGAGCGGCAATGCGCAATCCTCAAAACAAAGTAACGATATTAACGGCACGTGCATTAGCATTTCCAATACGTCATTAC
>Ga0315900_10010894_pt1 | contig 11320 bp, 7 predicted proteins | sample LakEriMetagenome_FD_203521 | JGI IMG/M metagenome (GOLD analysis project Ga0315900, IMG submission 203521) | Freshwater fungal communities from buoy surface, Lake Erie, Ohio, United States - Buoy 12 MA114 | ecosystem: Environmental > Aquatic > Freshwater > Lake > Lake biofilm | place: USA: Lake...
GTTCTTCCGGCACTGCTGCAGCTCGCTGCAATGGCGAAGGCCGGACGCAAGATCCGCCTCCCCCTGCTCCACCGCGAAATCCCTCTGGTCCTCGACACCTGGGCCAAGCCGGAACTCGGTTCCGGCTGCGTCAAGATCACCCCTGCCCACGACCCCAACGATTACGAAGTTGCCAAGCGCTGCCAATTGCCGCTGATCAACATTCTCAATCCGGATGGGACGCTGAACGCCGAAGCAGGCCCGTATGTCGGATTGCCGCTGAAGCAGGCCCGACAGAAAATCGTTGCCGATCTGGAAACACAGGAGTTGCTGGAGCGGGTCGAAGAGCGCGAAATCGAGCTGCCAATGTCCGACCGCAGCAAGACGCCAATCGAACCGTACCTCGCCGACCAGTGGTTCGTCCGAATGGCCGAACTCGCCGAGTCGGCAATGGAAGCCGTTCGCGATGGCCGCGTGAAAATTACGCCCGATCGCTACGCCAAGGGTTACCTCGATTGGCTTGGCGAAAAACGCGACTGGCCTGTTTCCCGCCAACTCTGGTGGGGTCACCAAATCCCCGTCTGGTCCCAGCCCGCGGCCACGTCCGCCGAAGCCGAGGACTTGGCCACCGAGGTCCGTGCCCTGACCGCTTTTGATAGCCGTCGCTTTGCGATTCACATTGAACACAGCGAAGAGACTGATGTCGCCAAACGCGAGCGACTCGGTCTCCCTTTCGCCACGGTTCACGTCTGCGTCCGCGACGAGAACGATCCACTCGAGCCCCAAATCGAGGAACTTGGCTTCGTCCGCGAATCGGATGTGCTCGACACTTGGTTCAGCAGTGCCCTCTGGCCACACAGCACTCTCGGCTGGCCGGAATCAACCCCCGAGCTGCAATACTTCTACCCCACCAGCACGCTCGTCACCAGTCGCGACATCATCACGCTCTGGGTCGCTCGGATGGTCTTGATGGGGCTGAACAACATCGGGCAGATTCCGTTTGACCAAGTCTTCGTCCATCCCAAGATTCTCGATGGCTTCGGCGAGACCATGTCCAAGTCCAAAGGCAACGGGATTGACCCGATCGACGTCATCGACAAGGTCGGGGCCGATCCGCTCCGGTTTGCGATGGTCCATTTGACGACCGAAACGCAGGACGTTCGCCTGCCAGTCCAGTTCGAGTGCCCGCATTGCCAGGCCGCCATTGAGCAGACCAAAAAGAATCGCGAGTTGCCGGCGATCGAATGCCCCAGCTGCAAGCAGAAGTTCTCGACCCAGTGGGCCCGGACTGCCGAGGATCGGGCATTGCCCAAGGGCCCGGTGCTGAGCGAGCGGTTTGAAGTTGCCCGGAACTTCATGAACAAGCTTTGGAATGCTTCGCGTTTTGCAATGATGCGGTTGGACGGCTTCACCCCCGGCCCTGTCGATACAGCCAACCTGCATGTCGAGGATCGCTGGATCCTCAGCCGCTTGGCAACCACGATCGCCGCCGTCACCAACGGTCTGGATCGCTTTGCCTTCGCCGAAGTCGCCCGGACGCTGTACGACTTCACTTGGTCCGACTTCTGCAGCTTTTATGTCGAGATCCTCAAGGAACGTTTCGCCGACGAGTCTGCTCGGCCGCAGGCCCAGCGAATGCTCGCTTTTGTGCTCGACAACATTCTCCGACTGCTGCATCCGATCATGCCGTTCATCACCGAGGACATCTGGCAACACCTTCGCGGCTTTGCCTCCCATCGCGGCCTGGAGCAACCGGAACCGGCCAGCGAATACCTGCTGAACGCCCCCTGGCCTCAGCTCTCGGCAGCCTGGCAAAACCCTGAGATTGAGGCCCAATTCGCCCTGTTCCAGGACGCGCTGGGGGCCCTCCGCGAAATCCGGGCCCGACAGAATATCGCTCCCAAGAAAGAGATCGCCTGCGTGATTCGCTGTGACCAGCAGACGGCCGAGCGGCTTCGCCCCCTGGCGATCTACTTCGGACAACTCGCCAACGCCACCCTCGGTGATCTCGGTCCCGCAGTGAGCACGCCACAACTCGGCGCCCAAGTTGCCGTCGGCGCTGCTGAAGTGCATGTCGACCTCACCGGCTTGATTAACGTCGAGGCTGAGCTGAAGCGGCTGGAAAAAGAAAAGGTCCGCATCGAGGGTTCGCTGGCTGGCAAGGAGAAAATGCTCAGCAACGAAAAGTACGTCGCGGCCAAGCCCGAAGAAGCAGAAAAGATTCGCGAGCAATTGGCCCAGTTGCGGGAGCAACTGACTGCAGTCGCAGGGTCCCTCGAGACGTTGGCAAAGATGCCACGCTCTTAGGATGATGGCCGCCAACCGGGTCATGCTGAGTATCCGGGCCAAGGGCAACTGCCGGAAACACCGCGGCTTGGTGATAACGGCTCGGGCCAGCAACCTTGGTGATAACGGCTCGGGCCAACCACGTAGCGGAGATCCGCTAGGCCGGGGGTTGCTGCCGGACCATCTGGCTGATCAGCTTGAACTGTGGGTTTGCCGACGATTCGCACCACTCGAAAAGCACTGACTCGGTGGTCGTCGCCGTTGCCCCGGAGGCTTTCATGCGTTCAATCGCAATGGAGTAATCGAGCTCGAACCTCGAGCCAATCGCGTCAACCGCGAGAAAGACGTTAAATCCCTGGGCCAGCAAGTCGAGCGCCGTTTGCTGCACGCAGACGTGAGCTTCGATTCCAACCAAGAGCACGTTGTCGATCCCCTCGTCGCGAAGTGGAGCGAACAATGCCGAGCATTCGCGGCAGCTGAACATCGACTTCTCCGGCGGTTCCGGCAACCGCTCGCGCAACTCGGCAACCGTGGCTCCCAACCCTTTCGGATACTGCTCGGTCGCGAGCGACCGGACCCCCAGCAGCTTGGCCGCGTCGAGCAGCCGTCCAATGTTCCAGACGATGCGGCGGTGGTTCGGAATCAGGGGGAGCAATTTCTCCTGAACATCAATGACCAACAGGGCTGAGTTGCCGGCATTCATCAGTAGATTGCTGCGGCGGGGCGTCTGGTTCATGAAAATCTCTGCCTCTCGATTGTTTCGTGAATCGACCGGTTCGCTCGCCGAGCCCTGACCGAGTTCGGGTCCTAGCTTAAACAATCCTCTCCGAATTTGATAACATGGGACCAGCGCAATCCCAGGAGAAAATGAGTCATGTCGCAACCTCGCATTATTCCCAGCCTGTTTCTTGCCTGCTCCCTTTTCTTGCAGAGCAACCTGTACGCGCAAGCTCAAGTCACGCCGGGCGAGTTGGGGTCGACCAAAGTCGTTCGCAAATTTGAGAAGTGGCTTTTTGCCAGCCAACCGTCAGAGGCCGACCTCGCGGCCGCCAAAGCGGCAGGCGTGGAGCGCGTGATCACACTGCGAAATCCGCAAGAGCTCAACTGGGACGAGGCCCAGGCCGTCAAGCAACTGGAGATGGAATTCAGCCAACTCCCGATCGACTTTCCGGAGGGTTTAACTCCGGCCAAACTGAACGTGGTCTGCATTGCCTTGGAGGACGCTGAGGGCAAACCCGTTCTGCTCCATTGTGGATCGGCCGTCCGCGTCGGTGCTGTCTGGATGGCCTACCGCGCGACGCGACAGGAAATCCCGCTGGAACAAGCCCAAGCCGAAGCTGCGGCCATCGGCCTGAGGAATCCCGAAGCGATTGAGGCAATCAAGGGCTACGTACTCGCTTGGCGAGATGCCCAAAGACCCAACAGCAAAAGCCCGAACAGCATTCCTCTGCCTGCGGATATCAACAAGGACTTTCTCGACCCCAATCTGGATGTCCAGCGCTGGATCGATCGCTTCGAACTGGAAAGCCGCGAGATCTTTGCGGCTCGGCAGTCGATTCTCAAAGCGACTGGCGTCAAACCTGGCCAACGCATCGCGGACATTGGAGCGGGCACCGGGCTGTTTACCAAACTCTTTGCCGAGGCCACCGGCCCCAGCGGCTGGGTCTACGCCGTTGACATTTCCCCCAATTTCATTGAGCACATCCGGACACAGCTGGACAAGTCAGATATCCGCTTCGCCAGTCCTGTCCTTTCCTCACAGAAGTCGGTCACCCTGCCGCCAGACTCTGTCGACCTCGCCTTTATCTGCGACACCTACCACCATTTCGAATTCGTGCCGGAGACACTCCAGTCGATTCACTCGGCACTGGTCGACGGGGGGACCTTGGTGGTCATCGATTTCGAACGGATTCCGGGCAAGTCACGGCAATGGGTGATCGACCACGTGCGGGGCGACAAAACTCGCTTTCGGGAAGAAATCGAAGCGGGTGGCTTTGAATTCCTCGAGGAAGTGAAAATCCCCGAATTCAACGAGAATTATCTGCTCAAGTTCAGGAAGCAATCGCGCTGAGCCCCGGCGTCAAATCCGCGTTGGGGCGGGAAAATCGGTCGATGAACGCACTGCCCCGACTCAGTTCGACTCAGTTTTCTTCATCACGGCGGTAGTCATCGATGCGGAATGTCCGCTTCCGCGACTCGGATTCCGGGTCCGAGCAAAAGCTGTGTCGATCGTACAGCCAAGCCTGACAGACATCGCGGTCGGTTACTGGCCAGGCGCCTGCCCCCACCGTCGCGATTGGCCGATCGCCCAAGCCGGCGATCAGAACTGCGTCTTCTTCGGCTGCGTTCTCGAGAACCCATTCAATAGCGCGAAAGCGATTTGGGATCGGGCGCGCCGACTTTGGTTCGCTGAAGCCATCCAGAACTTGATGCGCCGCCTCGAAGCTGGTCGCACCGGAACCGCTGCTCTGCGTGATCACGGACTGGTCGGCCGAGCGTTCGAGCACTTCCCCGAGGCGTCGCCGCATCGAAGCAGATTGCGTTCCGTCGGTTGAGGCCACCACCCAGACGCGGCGGTTGGTCAATTGCCTGACCGCGTGCACGGCGGAAGCTAATTGGTTCGGTCTTGAGGCGGAGTCGATCCAGACATCGAACGGCTGTCCGCAGTGGACCCGCTCTAACCTTCCCGGAATCTGACCGACCGCCTCCAGACCGCGGACGATCTCGGGCAGTTCGATTCCCAATGCCAAGCCGACTGCGGTCGCCGCGAGGCAGTTATAGACATGATGCTTGCCGATCATCTGGGTGCGGACGACGGAACACTCATTCCCCGCCTTGAGCATGAACAATTGCTCGGAGTTGTTCCGCTCTAAAAGTTTGGCTGTCACTTCAGCCGGCTGATGGATTCCCACGGTCAATGCAGGCAAGTCCAGTTGGTCAAGCAGCTTGGAAGTGTTCGGATCGTCGGCATTGAGGATCGCCACCCCCTCTGGCTTGACGAACCGCAGGATTCGCTGTTGCACTCGGCGGTAATTGTCAGCCGTGCCATGGAGGTCAAGATGGTCGTTGCGAAGATTGGTCAATACGGCAACATCCAGTTGCATCCCCGTCAGACAATGCTGGGCAAGGTTGCGGCTGTGCACTTCCATGACGGCGTGACTGCAACCATTGAGCACAGCATCGGCGAGCCAATTGGCCAAACGGGGCGAGTTGAGCGATTCGCTCCGAATAGACTGTTCATCCAGCGTGCGAAAATCGCCGAGGGAGGTTGCCGCTCGTGAATTTCGACCGGCGGCGTTAAGGATGGAATCGATCAGACAGGAGGTGACTGTCTTGCCATCCGAGCCAGAGACGCCAATCGTGGTCACCCGTCGCGCCGGGTGACCGGCGAGTGCCTGGCAAAGCTTGCCATAGGCTTGCCGCGAGTCGCGGACCAGAAACTGGGGTCGATCGATCGCCAGGAGGCGCTCGGTGATCACCCCTACTGCGCCTCGGTCCAGAGCCATTTGGGCGAAATCGTGTCCATCGGCATCTGCCCCGACGATGGCAACGTACAGATCGTTGGGTTGAATCTCCTGCCAGACGCCGCAACAGGAGCTGATTTTTAAATCGCCACTGCCAATCGGCTTGGCCTCGGGAAGAACTTCCTTCAGCGAAAGTCCATTGGCAGCGGAGCCATTGGCACCCGGAAAAGATTGGGGCGAAAACGCTCCCGTCGGCTGGCTGTTCATCAGGCCTCCTTGCCTTTCAGAAAACGTGCCTATCAGCAATCAAACTCAAAACCGCTTCCTGCGATTCGTCAAGAATTCTGGCGATCACGGGGAAACTGTCAAGACGAAACCCGGCATCGAGGAGCTGAAACAAGAGCGGTGAAACTACCTCGATTCGCCAGTCCAGCACGGCTCCTTACCCAATCCAGCCCACTCTCTTGACGAGGTCGCCCTCGGCCGCCCACCCTGCCCAACTGCTCTTGCCCCCAAGCGGGAAATCTGTCCCAATCCCGAGTGGATGCCAGGCCTTCCCTCGCTCGCGGGGCCGCGTTCATTCGGCCTCGCCGCTCCTTCTGATTACACCCCGTTTCCCAAGGACGATTCCGTGGATGAATCGTTTGACGTTCATTCGCTCGCCCGCTTTCTGCACTTGCCTCCGGACCAGGTGCAGAAAATGGCTGAGCGTGGCAAACTCCCCGGGCGGAAACTCGGGGGCCAATGGCGGTTTGACCGGGCCGAAATTTTTCACTGGTTCGAAGATCGCATCGGCCTATCGGGCGATGTTGAATTGCAAAAGGTCGAGCAGGTTCTGGACTCCGCAGCCAAACAGGCGATTACGGATTCCGTCAGCTTGAACCAATTGCTGGATGAGTCCCTCGTTTGGCTTGATTGCCCGGCTCGCAACAAGAACTCCCTGATCTCGGATTTCTGCCAGCGAATCGCTGACACCGGCCGGCTCTGGCAGCCCGTCGAAATGGCAGCTGCGGTCCGTTCCCGGGAAGAGTTGCATCCGACCGCGATGGAAAATGGAGTGGCCCTGCTGCACCCCCGTCGCCCGCAACCGACGTATTTCGACGAACCATTCGTTGCGATCGCGATAACCCCATCGGGGATCCCCTGCGGCGGCCCGAAAGGCGCCCTGACTGATATTTTTTTCCTGCTTGCCTCCAGCGATGACGCCTTTCACCTGCGGCTGCTGGCGCGGATCAGCCGATTGGTTAATCAGGCGGAATTGTTACAAAAGCTACGCGCTGCCCAATCCCCCGCCGAAGTGTGCGCGACACTGCACGATGCCGATGAACAGTTGAGTTAACTCCAACGAACGTCTCGAGATTGTGACATGAATGAGCCCCAACCCAAGCTTCTCGTTTCTGGCGAGTTCTGGCACCAGGACTTCGCCGACCTGATTAGCCGGGTAGAGGTCCCGACGACGCTGATCCCGGGCGAAAAGCTGGCTCAACTCATTGCCCCAGCCGAGCAGTACTCGGCTGTTCTGATTGCCCAGTCCCGCCGAGGATCGGTCAGCCAGACGTTTATCAATCATGTTCGAAATCTTTTTCCGCATGCACCGATTGCTTTGTTGCTGGGGAGCTGGTGCGAGGGGGAGACGCGGAGCGGCAGCCCCCTGCAGGGCGTATCGCGAATGTATTGGCATGAGTGGAATGGTTCCTACGGGAGCCTCGTGGCGAGACTGCACGCGCACGGCATCCACCTGCCGCATGCCCTCAACCATCGCCGCCCCTCGCAGATTCTCCGGTCGGTGGAATCGCAACCCGGCGGACCGACGCACTCGGCTGGGCCAGCCAACATTCAGCCCTGCGTGGTCGGCGTAAGCGCCCTGACGCTCTGCCAGTACGAAACGCTGGAGGAGCCACTTCGCGCATTGGGGGCGACGCCGGTATGGCTTGAGCAGTCCACTTGGCGAGCTTGCGACCCACAGGAGATCGCAGCGATCTGCCTCGACTCGGATGGGGTTGGCGAATTGCTTTACGGTCGAGTCGAATTGGCTCGGGAGATTGTCCCAACCGCCCCCCTGATTTTGACGCTCAACTTCCCCCGCAAGGAGGAACTGCATGAACTGCGGGCTGAATTGAATGTAAAAGCAGTCGTCTCCAAGCCGTTCGACTTGCACATGCTTTGGCAGGCATTGGAAAAGGTAGGCATCGAACTTCCAGAGCCTGCGCCCACGTTGCTCACGCCCAGCCCAACCCAAACGCCGACCGCGCGCGGCGTTTCCGCTTCGACTGGTGGACTCGCCCCGCAACGCTAGTTTCTCTCCGCGCTCCAGGCTGCGGACCGCAATTCAAGCCGGGCCCCGCCAAGGAATCTTCAGCGCCCGACCGGAAAAAGTGCTGGCCACTTGGGAACTCCCCCAAACAACCGGCCCTGACCGAGCCTCTCTCCGGTCGTGAAGCAGCTCTTTTCGACTACAATCCGGGTTATCCCGCTTACTTTGCCCCGGTCGTTCTGAGAGCGGGCTGTTGTTCTGGCAGATTTTTCGCCAGTCGCCCGCTGACCGCAACCAGTTGATTGACACCGATGGATGAACTCGCCGCCAATCGCGAACTCTGCTCCGCAGCCCTCCGCTGTTGGTACCTCACGGGAGCCACCGCCGTGGGCAAGACGGCCATCAGCCTTCGCCTCGCTGCCGCACTCAATGCGGAAATCATCTCACTCGATTCGATGTCGATTTATCGGGGGATGGACATTGGCACCGCCAAGCCCCCGCTGGAACTCCGGCGGCAAGTTCCGCACCACTTGATTGACATTCGCGACCCGCACGAGACCTTCAGTGTTTCGCAGTATCGGGAACTCGCGCATGCGGCGATGGGGGAGATTCGCGCCCGCGGCAAGGAGGTCCTTTTCGTTGGCGGTTCGGCACTGTATCTCAAGGCGATGCTTCGCGGATTGTTTCAAGGCCCCCCCGCTGATTGGGATTTTCGCCGCGAGGTCGAAGCCGAGGTTGCCCAAACGGGTGATGCGGCCCTGCACGAGCGACTGCGGCAAGTCGACCCCGTTTCCGCTCACCGTCTGCACGTCAACGATCGACGGCGAATCATTCGGGCTTTGGAGGTCTTGCGTTTGACCGGCAGGCCAATCAGTCACTGGCAACTGGAATTCGATTATGCGACCCCGGCGGATCAATGTCGGGTCTTCACGATCCGCCGACCGCGAGCCGAACTCCATGAGCGAATTGCAGCAAGAGTGGAAGGAATGTTTCAGCAAGGCTTGGTCGACGAGGTCAAGCGATTGCTTGAGACCGGGTTGGAATTGAGCCACACTGCCCAGCAAGCCGTCGGGTATTGCGAGGTGCTCGCTTACTTGGCGGGAGCCATGGACCTGCCAACCACCAAGGAGCGGGTTCTGATTCGCACCCGTCGCTTCGCTCGGCATCAGGAGACCTGGTTTCGGGGACTGAGCGAGTGCCGGATTCTTGACCTCTTGCCCGACGAGCGGCCCGAACAGACTGTCGAGCGAATTCTCGAACTCGGCGGTCTCTAGCCAACTTGGGCGGGCGAGTCGTTCTTGCCGGTTGGACTGAGGGTCGGACTATTCACGGCTTTCCCCGGGGCCGCTTCGGCCGCAAAGGCCCGCATTCTCCGCGAACCAGCCTGTTCGATTTGCCTCAAAATTGAGATATTGACCGACTGAGCGTTCCGACCGGTCGAATGTGACTGTTTTCCATTTTTGATGACTTGCACTCAGGAGCCCCCTACTCGTGCTGCGGACACACACTTGCGGCGAACTCACCGCCGCCCATGCTGACCAGACCGTGACCCTCTGTGGTTGGGTTGAAAAAACTCGCGACTTGGGCAAGGGCGGCGTCTTTGTCGATGTCCGGGATCGGTACGGTAAAACGCAACTCGTCGTCCGCCCCCACCTTCAGGAAATGCTTGAGACCGCGAAACAGCTTCGCTCAGAGTTCGTCATTCTCGGGCGGGGCAAGGTGTCGCTTCGCCCGCTGGGCCAGGCAAATGCCAACATGGCGACGGGCGAAGTTGAAATTCTGCTGGATGAGTTGCAAGTCCTCAACGCCTCGAAGGTACCACCGTTTCTTCCCTCCGCCCAGGAAATGCCCAGCGAAGACGCGCGGTTAAAGTACCGCTTCATTGACCTCCGCCGCCCGAAGATGCAGCAGACCCTGGTCCTCCGCAGCCGCATCGTCAAGAAAATCCGCGACTACTTTGAAGAGAACGGCTTCATTGACATCGAGACCCCCATCCTCGGCCGGAGCACCCCGGAAGGCGCCCGCGACTATCTTGTCCCCAGCCGCGTCCACAATGGCCAGTTCTACGCCCTCCCGCAGTCCCCGCAAATCTACAAACAGCTGATGATGATCGCTGGCTACGATCGCTACGTTCAAGTCGCACGCTGCTTTCGCGACGAAGATCTCCGCGCCGATCGCCAACCCGAATTCACGCAGCTCGACATGGAAATGAGCTTTGTCGACGAGGAGGACATCATCGGGATGATCGATGGCCTGATGAAGCGTCTGGCGAGGGAAATCCTCGGGATCGAACTTCCACTTCCCCTGCCGCGGATGTCCTATGACGAGGCGATGAGGCGGTTCGGACACGACGCGCCCGACCTCCGTTTCGGGATGGAACTGATCGATTGCTCCGCTTGGGCGAAAACGGTCGACTTCCGGATTTTCCGAGGCGCCGTCGATGAAGGCAAAGCGATTCGGGCCATCAATGTCCCCAACGCAGCCGAATTGTTCACGCGGAAAAAGATCGACGAACTGACCCTCTTTGTTCAGGAAGACTTCGGACTCAAGGGTCTCGCCTGGCTCAAATGCACCACGGACGGGAAACTCGAAGGCCCCATCGCCAAAAACTTTACTGAGAGCCAACTGGCCGAGCTTGCATCAGCGACGGCGGCAGTCCCCGGCAGCGTGCTGCTCTTCGCAGCGGATGAATATGAACGAGCCGGCAAAGCACTCTACGGATTGCGGCGCAGACTCGGGCTGGAATTGAAACTCTACGATCCGGGCCAAATGCATTTTTCCTGGGTCGTCCGCTTCCCGATGTTCGCCTACGACGCGGAGGAGAATCGCTGGGCTGCAATGCACCACCCATTTACCGCACCGCTGGACAGCGACCTCCCCAAACTCGAGTCCGAGCCGGCGGCGGTTCGCGCCAAGGCCTACGACCTCGTGATTAATGGCTACGAAGCCGGCGGCGGAACCATTCGAATTCACGATAACGTGACTCAGCAGAAGGTCTTTCAACTCCTTGGAATGTCACCCGAAGAAGCCGAACATCGTTTTGGATTTCTGCTCGAGGCGCTCCGCTTCGGGGCTCCTCCGCACGGCGGCATTGCCCTCGGCATCGACCGACTGATCATGCTCTTTGCCGGATTGGATAACATTCGCGACTGCGTCACCTTCCCCAAAACGGCCAAAGCAATCGACCTGATGACCGAAGCCCCCAACGTGGTCGATGACCGCCAGCTCCGGGAACTCGGCATCCAAGTCAAACCGAAAAATGGCTGAACAACCCCAGCGGCTCCCTTCAGCTTCCCTGCCTCCTCATGAGTTTTCACCGCGGAAAACAACACTGCGG
>Ga0315900_10010895_pt1 | contig 11320 bp, 8 predicted proteins | sample LakEriMetagenome_FD_203521 | JGI IMG/M metagenome (GOLD analysis project Ga0315900, IMG submission 203521) | Freshwater fungal communities from buoy surface, Lake Erie, Ohio, United States - Buoy 12 MA114 | ecosystem: Environmental > Aquatic > Freshwater > Lake > Lake biofilm | place: USA: Lake...
TTATTTTCGATCATCCCCTATTTCCCCAAAAGTTTAAAAATTAAAAAGCAGATACTTTCGATATTTAAAGACATCTCACCTAATTCAAGTACCTATCGATTCATATTAGATATCATCAATGATTTGTTAAGCCAACACGTTGGTATATTCTCCTTCGGTTTTCTGTTATTGTTATTTTATGCTTCTAATGCAATGACTGGTATCATTAGAAGTTTTGATAAGTCCATTATGCAAAACAAGCCCTTCTTTCTGCATCAAAGAATGAGGGCCCTTCGTTTAACATTGATTTTAATGTTACTTGTTTTTGCAAGCCTATTGGTATTGATTGGACAGGATCAGTTAACAACACTATTGAGAGAACTATTTGATATCAAACGAAAAACAATTTTACCATACTGGAACAGTATTCGATGGGGCATTATTGTTTTGCTTTTATTTTATGGCAATGCCTTTATTTACAAGTATGCACCACATGTAAAAGAAAAATGGGCCCTGCTTTCTCCTGGAGCCATCCTGTCCACTGCATTAATGTTAGTGACTACTTTGGGCTTTTCTTACTGGGTTAATAATTTTGGAAGCTACAGTAAAATTTATGGTTCAATAGGAACCGTACTTGTAGTCATGACATTGATTTATATCAACGCACTTATTTTACTGATTGGATTCGAGTTGAATGTAAGTATTGAAATACTTAAAAAAGAACAGGACCAGGTAGACTACTTTAACTAAAAAAAATGAGCCTCTTTTTGGGAGACTCATTTTATATTCAAATTGTTTTCAATTTTAAATTAGATCCATCTTATTTATTTGCCATATCTGGTATTTCCGCCACTTTATATGCACCTGCATCCAATTTTGCCTTGGTCTCACTAAATGCTTTTAAAGTCAAGTCAATCTCCTCCTGTGTATGCACTGCAGTAGGAATCAATCTGTAAATGATATGCCCTTTTGGAATCACAGGATATACTACAATAGAACAGAAGATTTTATAATTTTCTCTGATATCCATCACCATAGCTGTTGCTTCTTCTACCCCACCTTTCATGTACACTGGTGTCACAACAGAATCCGTTTTACCAATATCAAATCCTCTTTCTTTCAATCCATTTTGTAATGCCAATGCATTCTTCCACAAATTTGCTTTCAATTCTGGCTTTGATCTTAACAATTCTAAACGTTTTAAGTTACCTACCACATATGGCATTGGTAAACTTTTTGCAAAAATCTGTGAACGAATATTATAACGGATATAATCAATGATATTTTTTGGACCAGCCATAAACGCACCAATTGATGCCATACTCTTAGCAAAGGTAGAGAAGTATAAATCAATTTCATCCTGACAACCTTGCGCCTCTCCTGCACCTGCACCAGTTTCACCCAATGTACCAAAGCCATGCGCATCGTCCACTAATAAACGGAATGGTACTTTCTTTTTCAAAGCAGCTATTTCTTTTACACAACCTTGATCCCCAGCCATTCCAAATACGCCTTCTGTGATCACTAGTATACCACCTGATTGTTGTTTGTCTATCAATGCCTGTGCTCTATGTAATTGTTTCTCACAATCTTCTACATCGTTATGTTTAAAAACAAATCGGTGTCCTGGAATCATTCTTAAACCATCAATAATACATGCATGACATTCTGCATCATACACTACTACATCATGACGACCACAGATAGCATCAATGGCACTCATGATGCCTTGGTATCCATAGTTCATTAGGATTGCGTCTTCCATCCGCACAAATTCAGCTAGTTCTTTTTCTAATTGTTCGTGTAAGTCACTATTTCCACTCATCATTCTAGCACCCATTGGTAAGGCTAAACCATATTTTGCAGATCCTTCTGCATCTGCCTTACGTACTTCTGGATGATTGGCTAAACCTAAATAATTATTTAAACTCCATACAATCATTTCTTGCCCTCTAAATTTCATTTTAGATCCTATTTCTCCTTCTAATTTAGGAAATGCAAAATAACCATGTGCTCTTTCACGGTGTTGACCAAGTGGGCCATAGTTTTTAATTAGTCTTTCAAATATATCTGCCATAGATTTTAATTATACTTACAAATTTAATAATTTTTTAGCTTATAGAGCCTATAATTATACGTAATTTGCAGTCCTAAAATCATGTGAACATGCGTATTTACTCCATTTTATGCTTTTTGCTCCTGTCTTTTGTAAGCAACGCACAGGCCCCAAAATCAACCCAATCAAGCAACTTAAGTAAACCTAAACTAATTGTAGGTATTGTGGTTGATCAAATGCGCTGGGATTATATCAATCAATTTAAATCCCATTTCACCTCACAACAAGGTTTTATGCGCTTTGTAAATGATGGCGCTAGTTGTAATAATAACTTCATCCCTTATGTACCCACTGTGACTGCTTGTGGACATGCTGCCGTTTATACCGGATCAACGCCAGCAATTCATGGCATTGCAGGAAACCAATGGTACGATAACTATCAACAAAGGACGGTCTATTGTGTTGAAGACCCAACCGTAGTATCAGTTGGTGTGGAAGGAAGTTCCGCCGGAAAAATGAGTCCAGTCAATGTTTGGACGACAACACTTGGAGATGAGATTAAATTGGCGAATAATTTTAAAAGTAAAGTATTTGGTATCTCCATTAAAGATAGAGGCGCCATCATCCCGGCTGGTCATAGTGCAGATGGGGCTTTTTGGTATGATAGCAAATCGGGTAATTTTATCAGCTCAACCTATTATGGAAAAAGCTTGCCAAAATGGGTCTCTGAATTCAATGGTCAGCACAGAGTAGACAGTTTATACGCAAAGGGTTGGAACTTGAGTTTAGCAAAGTCTGTCTACGAAGCAAATTGTGATGGAGATGTCAACGCCTATGAATCCACCCCTTTAGGTGCCGAACAAAAAGGGTTCCCTTATACTTTGAATCAATTTATTGGCAAGGACTATGGCAAAATATCCTCTACTCCATACGGCAATAGTATTGTGGTTGAAATGGCAGAAAAGGCCTTGGTGAGTGAGCAATTAGGCAAGGATGATATCACAGATTTATTGGCAATAAGTTTTTCTTCTCCTGATTATATTGGTCACTCATTTGGTCCAAATTCTTGGGAAACCTTGGACGGCTATATCAAGCTTGATGCAGTCATCGCTCAACTTTTTGCAAGTTTAGATCAACAAGTTGGAAAAAATAATTACACCGTTTTTTTAACAGCAGACCATGCTGTAGCCAATATTCCTGATTTTTCTAAAAAACATAAAATTCCAGGTGGCTTGATTAGTGAATCAGGTATTAAAAAAGAATTAGGACAATTATTGTTAAAGCAAGGCTTAAGCGATAAATTAATTACTGCAATCAATGAATACAATATTCATTTTAATCACCCATTAATGGATAGCCTTGAGGTGGATCAAGATGACCTTGTTAAAATTGTTCGTGATTATATTGAGAAAAAGCCAGGGATTTTGCAAGTTATAGAGTCTCGCGAAGCAGCCGAAGCACCTTTGCCAGCAGCACTAAGAGAGCGCATTGTCAATGGATACAATCCTCAAAGAAGTGGCGATCTATTTATAGTTACTAAATCGGGTTATATGGATGGATATGCCACTGGAACAAACCATGGTGTTTTCTATAATTATGACGCACATATTCCATTATTATGGTATGGTAATGGTATCAAAAAAGGACAAGTGAATTCGGTGAACTATATGACTGATATTGCGCCAACAGTCACCACCCTTTTAGGTATTCAGATGCCAAGCGGTGCTATTGGAAAACCTATTTTAGAAGTATTGAAATAGCCGTATTAACAGCCATTTATTAGACCTTTAAAGAGATTTAACAGAAAAATGAGTAAAATCATACTAAAAGGATCATTAATATCTAATTGATTGTGTAAATTGCATTAGCATTTAAATTCAATAAAAATATAAACATAAGATCATGAAAAAATTAGCTACTGTATTATTTGCTTCTGTATTATTATTAGCTGCAAACACTGCCTCTGCAAATTGTGGTAAGAAAGATTGCAAAGACTGTAAGAAAGAAGCAAAAGCACACAAATGTGATAAAAACTGTATGAAAGATGGTAAGTGTAAAGAAATGAAAAAGAAAGGATAGTCTTCTTATTCAAGTAAATGATTTAGACCAGTTTATATGGTCAAAAAAGTAGCCACTCAATTGAGTGGCTACTTTTTTATTTAGTCCTGCACAAAGTTGACGATAAAGTCAATCTTTATACTAATTTATTATGCTAATCTTTTTTGCAAATTGTTATCCAATGCATCTAAGAATTCTTCTGTGTATACATAGTGTTCGCCATGCTTCACCTTATTACCATGAACACAAACTGCTAAATCTTTAGTCATGATGCCAGACTCCACTGTTTCTACACAAACTTCTTCCAATGCTTTTGAGAAACGAATTAATTCTTGGTTATTATCCAATTGACCTCTAAATTCTAAGCCTCTTGTCCATGCAAAAATAGATGCAATAGGATTGGTAGAAGTTCTGTTGCCTTTTTGGTGCTCACGGAAATGACGTGTTACAGTACCGTGTGCTGCTTCTGCTTCCATTACTTTACCGTCTGGTGTAATTAAAGTAGATGTCATTAAACCCAATGAGCCAAAGCCTTGTGCTACTGTGTCAGATTGTACATCACCATCATAGTTCTTACAAGCCCATACAAAATTACCATTCCACTTTAAAGCACTTGCAACCATATCATCAATCAAACGATGCTCATAGGTAATACCTGCATCTTTATATTTTGTGATGAATTCATTTTGATACACATCTTCGAAAATATCTTTGAAACGACCATCGTATTTTTTTAAGATAGTGTTTTTTGTAGATAAATATAGTGGCCATTTTTTTGCCAAAGCTTGATTGAAACAAGCCCTAGCAAATCCATAGATACTCTCATCTGTATTGTACATGGCCAAAGCCACACCATCCCCTTTAAAATTAAATACTTCAAACTCTTGCACAGTTCCGTCTTCGCCTTCAAACTTTACCGTTAATTTACCTTTGCCTTTTGTAACAAAGTCTGTTGCACGGTATTGGTCTCCGAATGCATGACGACCTATACAAATTGGTGCAGTCCAGTTTGGTACTAAACGTGGCACATTAGAACAAACAATTGGCTCACGAAAAACCGTACCATCTAATATATTACGGATAGTCCCATTTGGACTCTTCCACATTTGTTTTAACTTAAACTCTTGAACTCTTTGTTCGTCTGGAGTGATTGTAGCACATTTGATACCAACACCATATTGTTTGATTGCATTAGCTGCATCAATCGTCACTTGGTCGTTTGTTGCATCACGGTATTCCATACCCAAGTCATAATATTTAATATCTAAATCCAAATAAGGTAAAATCAATTTATCCTTTATGAATTTCCAAATGATTCTTGTCATTTCATCTCCATCCAATTCTACCACTGGATTGGCTACTTTAATTTTTGCGCCCATACTTTAAAAAATTTTATCTGCAAATGTACAAAATGTAACTAAATAGTGCCCAGAATATTAAGCCGTTTGTTGAACAATCAATACTGGAATCTTTACTTTATGCCTAACTGATTCTATGGTCTCTCCAAAGAAATAATCCTTCCAACCATAATGATGATGCGCACCCATCACTAACAGTTGTGCCTCTGTCATATTTACAATACGTACGATCTCTTTAACCCTGTTTTTATAACCTAATACAAAATTAACCTGATAGCCTTTTTCACTCAATGTTGCGGCATATTGAGCGAGTCTTTCTTTATCTTTTCTAGATTCTTCATCATCACTTATTTCTTGAAAATAACTAGCTGTCACACTTTCTACTACATGAATTAAAATGAGTTCGGTTCCTGCATGGGCTTGCGAAATGGCAGATTTGATCAAATTAGCGTCCCCAGCACTAAAGTCAACTGCAATTGCGATGCGGTCTATAGGTGTAGCTTTGGTCCAATCTAATTCAACTGCAGCACCATGTAATGCTGTTCGCTCTTGCTTTTTCTTTGACTGAATCATCGGATAAATGATGATATAAAAAAGTAATGAAACAAAGAAAAGTATCAATAAAACGAGTAAAATTTTTATCAAAATAGAAGTTGGTCCAATTAAAAAAGCTTTGGCAAAATCAAATACTAAATTAGCATTCAAATACACTAAAATACTTGCAACAATCCATGCTAAAATTTTAACCCAAGACTTGATTGCAAATTCACCCATCGTTTTTTTATCACTTACAAAATGAATCAATGGAATCACAGCAAAACCCAATTGTAAGCTCAAAATAACTTGGCTAAAAATAAGTAATTCATCCACCCTGCCCTCTCCCATAAGTCCAATCACAAAAACAGCAGGCACGATGGCCACTAGTCTTGTAAGTAGTCTTCTGATCCAAGGATTTAATCTGAGGTTTAAATATCCTTCCATTACAATTTGACCAGATAAAGTACCAGTGACTGTTGAACTTTGACCAGCAGCAATTAAGGCGACTGCAAATAAGATAGGTGCTAGTTTTGAGCCCAATAAAGGCGCCAACAATGCATGCGCATCTTCGATTTTAGCAACAGATTGATTGCCTGTTTGATAAAACGCAGTCGCAGCTAAAATCAAAATTGCTGCATTCACAAAAAATGCTGCATTTAATGCGACCGCACTATCAATAAAATTATAAAAAAGTGACTTTTTAATCCCAGCGCTCGTCCTTTCAATTTTTCTAGTTTGAACCAATGCAGAGTGCAAGTATAAATTATGTGGCATCACGGTAGCCCCAATCATACCTACAGCAATATACAAAGCCCCAGGTGATAATGCAGAAGGCACTAAACCCTTTGCTGCGCTCGCTAAATCTGGTTTAGCAATAATCATTTCGGCAAGGAAACTACCACCAATAGTGGCTACTAAAACAAAAATAAATGCCTCCATTTTACGCATACCATAACGTTGTAATAGCATGAATAAAAAAGTATCTGTAACAGTAATGATCGTACCATACATTAAAGGCAAGCCTGTTAATAATTTAATACCAATTGCCATCCCCAAGACCTCGGCTAGATCGGTCGCAGCAATGGCTAACTCTGCTAAAAGGTATAAACAGAAATTGACAAATTTGGGATAGGTCTCTCTATTCACTTGTGCCAAATCTAAACGCCTCACTATGCCTAATCTTGCACTCAGACTTTGAAGTAAAATCGCCATGATATTACTTAGTAGTAAAATCCAAATTAATTGAAATCCAAAAGCAGCACCACCCTGTAAATCTGTTGCCCAGTTTCCAGGATCCATATAACCTACACTAACCAGATAAGCTGGCCCAATAAAGGCAAATAATCGTCTCCATCCAGTTTTATTTTGTACTGGAACTGATTCGTGAAGTTGATCTAAGGATTTATGAAACATAATTGAATTGTAAATTTAACTATAAACCCTTTGTGAAAGGCATTTTGTTGCCTATTTTAGCAAAAAATAGAGTGCCATGCGCTATCTAAGTAATCTTTTGATCTTATTGGCATTGATTGGGTGTGCTGAAACAAAAACAGATCTGTCTGGGGATACCCCTTTGAAAATAAATGATTTTAATGCTGCATTCAAAAATATTGAATTGCCCATTCGAATCAATGATACCAATTTAACATCCTACACAGATACTTTAGAAATTGGCAGAAAAGCATTGGAACAATTTATACCTGATTCTGTAGTGGACGACATTGTTCCCAAGGAACTAAAAAATGCATCTCTTTTCCCAGTTGGGAAAATTGAAAAAGAAACCGAATATTATTTATTATTAAATCATAAAGATGCTAAGAACCAAACAGTATCTGTGATCGCTTTTAGTAAGAAAAATGTTTTCTTAGGTTATAAAATTTTAACACAATTTGATCTTATACACAAGGGTTCACAGTTTTATGGTAAAACATTATTGATCAATAAAGAACCTACATTTTTAGTTGAAGAAAATAAATTAGACCCTGAGCTTGGACTTAGCAATGAAAAAAAAGGATGGGCCTATACCGACCAAGGATTCAGATTGATTTATATAGATGCTAATGTGAAGCCAGCACAAAAAGCCATTCTAAATCCAATAGATACATTGCCAACACTCAATACATTTAGTGGTGACTATGCTAGAGATAAAAAGAATTTTATTTCATTAAGAGACTTTGGAAATGCCAATAAATACCAATTTTTCTTGCATTTTGAAAAGAAAGATGGCACATGTGTTGGCGAGCTTAAAGGTTTATTGAATTTTAATAAAAATCAAGCCACTTTTTCTGAAAAAGGCGATCCTTGTACCATTCAATTTACGATCACCGGAAATGTAATTAAAATTAAGGAAGATGGAAATTGCGGTAATCATAGAAATATGACCTGTTATTTTAATGATAGTTACGATAAGAAAAGAAAGCCAAAGATTAAGAAATAATCCACATTCTGCCATTGCAAACGATTGTTATTCACACTAGGCTTGCCTCGGTTCAATTTTAAAGGCAAATAAGATATATTGCGGGTCAATTTAACCAAAGAACAAAAACATGTCTTTTAGAAACTTCCAAGTTCCTTATCCTATTAATGAAAAGTACTCCAAAAAAGCTGCTTATTTCTCTATGGAGTTTGCGATCCACCAGCCTTTAAAAATTTACAGTGGTGGATTGGGGTTTTTAGCCGGTTCACATTTGAGAAGTGCATTTGAATTAAATCAAAATATGATTGGTATTGGCATGCTATGGAAATATGGCTACTATGATCAAGCAAGAAACCAAGACCAAACATTGCAAGTTTCTTTTATGGAGAAGATGTATAGCTTCTTAGAAGATACTGGTATTAAATATCAAATATTAATCCATGACCATCCAGTTTGGGTAAAAGCATTTTATTTAGCACCCAATATTTTTTGTAGTGCCCCTTTGTTTTTATTAAGTACCGATTTGCCAGAGAACGATTATGTTTCTCAAACAATTACACATAGATTATATGATGCAAACGTAGCTACCAAAGTGGCTCAGTTTATTTTATTGGGTGTTGGTGGTGCAAAATTGATTGATGAATTAAATTTTAATCCAGAAGTTTACCACTTAAATGAAGCACATGGATTTTCAGCAGCATTTTATTTATTGAATAAGTATAAGTCATTAGACGAAGTTAAAAAGCGTCTAGTGTTTACAACCCATACGCCAGAGGAAGCAGGTAACGAGAAACACGATATATACTTATGTCATAGTATGGGATATTTCTGCGGCTTAGGTTTGGACGAGGTAAGAAGATTGACAGGCATTCAGGATGATCAATTTAACCACTCTTTGGCGGCACTTAGGTTTGCAAGAAAGGCCAATGGGGTATCAGAATTACACGGACATGTAAGTCGTGAAATGTGGGGTAAATATGAAGGCATTTGTCCAATTGACCATATTACCAATGCTCAAAACTGGCGTTATTGGTCAGACAAGCAATTGTACAAGTTTGCTGAAGCTGCGGATGATAAAGGTTTTGATGATAGAAAATGGTATTTGAAAAAACGCGCTTTTGAAATTGTGGCCGATCAAACTGGAAAAATATTTGATCCAAATGTGTTGACTATTGTATGGGCTAGAAGATTTGCAGGTTATAAGCGTGCCGACTTCTTATCATGGGATTTAGAAAGATTCGAAAAATTATTGTCTAATTTAAAATATCCTGTGCAAATTATATTTGCTGGAAAACCTTACCCTGTAGATCATCCAGCAATTTCTCAATTCAATCATCTGGTAAACCTAAGTAAGAACTATAAGAATGTAGCAGTCTTGGTTGGATACGAACTAGCATTAAGTAAGCGTATGAAGCAAGCATCTGATGTTTGGTTAAACAATCCAAGAGTCCCAAGAGAAGCATCAGGGACAAGTGGAATGACTGCAGCAATGAATGGCTCTGTGAACTTCTCAACAGATGATGGATGGATACCAGAATTTATCAATCATGGTAACAATGGTTTTGTAGTACCTAAAGCAGATTATGCCAATATGAGCACAGAAGCACAGGATGAATATGATTTAAATGAATTGTATAAAATATTAGAGCAACAAATTGTACCAATGTATTATGAGCAAAAAGATACTTGGAGACAAATTACACAAAATGGAATGAAGGATGTTCGTTTCCAATTCGATAGCAATCGTATGGCAGACGAATACTACGAGAAGATGTATAAAATCTAAATATACCCGATAAGGCCATCCCCTCTAATGCAATATTAGAGGGGATTTTTTTTATCTATTTGCTAGTCAACCTTTAAACCCTAATTTTGTTATTGTATTATGCCAAACAAAATCGTCATTGCCATCACAGGCGCCAGCGGAGCCATTTATGCTAAATGCTTACTGGACAGCTTAAAACAAATCCCAGCTCAATACGAAGCGGTTGGGATTATCATGAGTGATAATGCCAAGACAGTTTGGGAGACAGAATTGGGTAATCAGGATTATTTAAATTATCCATTTGACTTTTACCATAAAATGGATTTTAACGCGCCATTTGCTTCAGGTTCTGCGCAATACAATATCATGTTTGTGGTACCATGCAGTATGGGTACATTAGGCAGGATTGCTGCTGGAATAAGTGATGATTTAACCACCCGTGCTGCTGATGTGATTTTAAAGGAACGTAGAAAATTAATTCTTGTCGCAAGAGAAACGCCTTATAACTTAATTCATATTCGCAATATGGAAACAGTGACACTTGCAGGTGGTATTATCTGTCCAGCGACTCCTAGTTTCTATAGTGTTCCAAAAACTATAGAAGAAGTGGCTATGACTGTGGTTGCAAGAATGATGGACCTGGCAGGTCTTGATATTAAAACCTATCGTTGGAGTACCCCATCCTAAATTAAATATTTTATGCAAGTATAAATTTTAATTTCAAGATTCAAATAAACAATACAAAATACAAAAAGGCCCTGAGTTATTAATTCAGGGCCTTTTTATTTATATTTTTGAAAGCTTAATCTTGCTTTGGTTCCTTAGGTACTTTAGGAGCCTTCTCTTTCTCCTTTTTTTGTAAAGTAAAAATAAGCTTGCCATTTTCTTTATCTAAGTCCCCTATTAAAGTATCTCCCTCTTTCACTGAATGATTTAAAATCTCTTCGGCCAATGGGTCTTCAATATACTTTTGAATGGCTCTATGTAAAGGCCTTGCACCAAATTGAACATCATACCCTTTATCTGCAATAAACTCTTTTGCAGCACTTGATAAAACTAAGTTCAAACCTAGGTTCACTAAGCGCGCTAGTACGTGCTTCATGATGATATCAATGATCAAATAAATATTGTCTTTGGTCAATGAATTAAAT
>Ga0315900_10010897_pt1 | contig 11319 bp, 11 predicted proteins | sample LakEriMetagenome_FD_203521 | JGI IMG/M metagenome (GOLD analysis project Ga0315900, IMG submission 203521) | Freshwater fungal communities from buoy surface, Lake Erie, Ohio, United States - Buoy 12 MA114 | ecosystem: Environmental > Aquatic > Freshwater > Lake > Lake biofilm | place: USA: Lake...
CTCCCTTATTCAGCCATCAGACCGGGAGCCAAGACACATGACGATACCATCCTCGCGCCGCGCCGCGCTGCTTGCCCTGCCGGCGACGCTCGCCGCCACGACCCTCGCGGCGCAGCAGCAGCCCGCCCAGCAATGGGAGGTGACCGCGCCAGGCCCGGACACGCCGCGTCCGCTGCCGGGCGAGCGCGCCATCGGGCGAGCCGATGCGCCAGTCACGGTCATCGAGTTCCATTCGCTGACTTGCGGAAACTGTGCCCGCTTCCACACCGAGATCTTTCCGCGGATCAAGGCTACCTTCGTCGAGCCCGGCCTGGTGCGCTTTCTGCTGCGTGACTTCCCGCTGGACCGCGTGGCGGTCGATGCCGCGGCGATGGTCCATTGCGGCGGGCCGGAGCGGTATGAGGCGCTGCTGACGACGCTCTACACGAATAAGGAAGCGTGGGCGCACAGCCCGGATGCGCGCGCCTGGCTGCGCCGCACAGGCACGCTCGCCGGGATTCCTGCACCGCGCATCGAGGCCTGCTGGAGCGATCGTGGCTTCACCGATCCGATCGTGCTGTCGCGGCTCGAGGCCACGCGCGACTTCAACGTCAACGCGACCCCCACCTTCGTCATTGGCGGGCGCGTCTATCCGGGCGTTTTGACGTTCGATCGCTTCGCCGAATTGGTGCGCCCGCTGCTGCCCGCGGGCACGGCGCCGCGCGGATGAAGCGGCCAAAGGTTGCCTCGCCCACCCGCTTGCGGCAGACCCCCCCGATGATGACACTGCGACGCATTCCCCTCGCGGCTATCATGGCGGCGCTGCCCGGTGCCGCGATGGCAGCACCTTGCCCGATCGCCATGCCGGTGGTTGGGGAATTCTCCTCCGGCTTCGGCCCGCGGCATGGACGCCCGCATCCCGGAGTCGATATCCGCGCGCCGCTCGGCACGCCGGTGACCGCGGCCGGGCCCGGCGTGGTGGTCTTCGCCGGGCGGTATTTCGACTACGGCCTGATGGTCGAGATCGAGCACCCGGACGGCTCCCGCGCGCGCTACGCGCACCTCGCCCGCTTTGCCCCTGGCATCGGCGCGGGCGCGGTAGTGCGGGCGGCGCAGGAGATCGGCGTTGTCGGTCGCACCGGCCGCACCACCGGGGCGAACCTCCATGTTGAGCTCCGCCGCGATGGTCGCGCGGAGAACCCCTGGCCTTGGTTGACGCGGCAGGCCTGCATCCCCGGCATCGAGATCGCCGAGGCGCCCGCCCGGCGATGAGGACCGCCGCGATCTACGCCGCGGCAGCGCTCGCGGAGATCGCCGGCTGCTTCGCGTTCTGGGCGTGGCTGCGGCTTGGACATCCGGCGTTCTGGGCAGTTGCGGGGATCGCGTCGCTCGTGGCCTTCGCTTGGCTGCTGACGCTCGTCGAGGTCGCTGCCGCCGGGCGAGCCTTCGCGGCCTATGGCGGCGTCTACGTCGCTGCCAGCCTGGTCTGGCTGCGTGCGGTAGAGGGCGTCGTGCCCGATCGCTGGGACCTGGCCGGTGGCGCGGTTGTGCTGGCGGGCGCGGCGATCATCGTGTGGGGGCCGCGCCCCGCATGAGGCACATCTGGCGCGCCTTGCGAGGCCCCGTCTCCACCCTGGTGCTGCTCGCCATGGTGGCGCGGCTGCTGGCGCCGCTGCCGGCCGTGGCGGCGATGGACAGGGCTGCCTTCGACGCCATGCTGCGGGCAAGCCTGTGCCTGCCGTCCGGCCTGCCCGCGCCGGAAACACCCGGCCAGGCGCCGGATGCCGCGGACCTGACGCACTGCCCGCTATGCCGCCTGCCCGACGCGGCGGATGCGCCGCCGCCCGCCCTCATTGTGTTGCCAATGCCGGCCTGGACGGCGCCGACCCCGCCGCGCGCCGTGATCGCCGGCGCATCACCTCTGCCGCCGGCGCGGGCACCGCCGCCGGCCCGCGCGCCGCCCACCATTCCGACCCTCGGCTGAAGCCGGCCCCGCCTGGCGCGAGGCTGTTCCATTCCCTGTCGGAGTATTTCTTCCATGCGTCGCACCGTTTTGCGCGCGGTCTTGATGACCGGCGCCGCCTTCGTCTCGCTGCCTTTCCTGGGCAAGCCGCTCGCCGCCCACGATTTTCGTCTCGGGGACTTGGCCATCGACCATCCCTGGACGCGCGCCGTGGGCGCTGCGGCGCCCACCGCCGCCGGCTACATGGTCATCCGCAACACCGGCACCGCGCCGGATCGCCTGGTCGCCGCGGAGACGCCGCGCGCGGCACGCGTCGAGATGCACGAGATGGCCGTCACCGACGGTATCATGCGAATGCGTTCGATCGCCGGCGGCATCGCGCTGCCGGCGGGCGGGGAAGTGCGGTTGGCACCCGGCGGCCTGCACCTGATGCTGGTGGGGCCGCAGGGCGGCTTCGAGCGAGGAGGGCGCGTGCCAGTGACCCTGGTCTTCGAGCGCGCGGGGCGGATCACGGTTGAACTGGCGGTCGATGCGCCAGGTGCGCGCGGCACTGCGCCGCACCAGGGACATTGAGCCGGCCGATGCTGCGCATCATCCGTTGGGTGGCCTGGGGCGCCGTTGGCGTCGTGGGCTTCCTGCTGCTGGCCACCACCGGCGGGTGGCTGGTATCCGATGGCCCTCTGGCGCCACCACGCAGCGCGACCGGGCCACAGACACTGGCGATCGGCGGGCCCTTCAGCCTGACCGACCACCGCGGCCGTGCTGTGACGGAGCGCGACTTCCGTGGACGTCCAGTGGCGGTGTTCTTCGGCTTCACCTATTGCCCGGATGTCTGCCCGACGACGCTCACCGAGATGACGGGCTTCATCGAGGCGTTGGGACCGGACGCGGATCGCATTCAGTGGGTCTTCGTCAGCGTGGATGCGGAACGCGACACGCCGCAGGCCATGGCCGCCTACCTGGAGGCCTTCGATCGCAGGATCATCGGGCTGACCGGCACCGAGGCGCAGATCGCCGCGGCGGCGAACGGCTTTCGCGTGTTCTACCGCCGAGTCCCGTTGGAGGGCGGTGGCTACACGATGGACCACTCGGCGAGCGTCTTTCTGCTCGACGCGGAGGGACGTTTCGCCGGGACTGTGGACTACAAGGAGAGTGAGCAGGTCGCGATGGAGAAGTTGCGGATGCTGATCGGGAGGAGGTGATCGGCGGAGCCGGGCTCTCGACGCAATGCGCCTTCGGCTCTTCTGCCCCCATCACTTAACCACCTGTACCGATAAGAGCGCGGACGCCAGATCGATCGCTAAGGCGCTGACGTTCCGCGCCGTCGCGCGCAGGCTATTGTTCGACCACACATGGCAATCGAGCACGAAAGCGATGCTGCTGGTGTCGTAAGCGTCCTCCCTAGGCTGCCTTGCGGTGCGCGGTGCCGATCGGCTGACGTTCCTGGCTGATGGGCGGCGGGGGTGTCCGTTGTCGCCCTTACGCCTAGGAGTAAGGTCGGTGCCGGACAGTCGCGTGGGTGAGGTGATCAGCGTGGTGGCGCGTCGTCGCCGCTGGACGCTGGAGCAGAAGCTGGCCCTGGTTGAGGAGGTGTCGCGTCCCGGCGCGTCGGTCGCGGCGGTTGCGGACCGGCACGGCATGAGCCGCAGCCTGCTGTTCGAGTGGCGGCGCCAGGCGCGTGACGGGACGATGCCTGGCGTGGTGCGTGCCGATGCGGCCGCGACGCTGGTGCCGGTGCAGGTCGTGGAGGAGGCGCCGGTGCCGCGTGCGGTGACCGGCTTGGCGCCACCGCGCGGCCGCGCCGCGCAGGTGTGCAAGTCGGCGCCGACGATCGAGGTGGTGCTGTCGAACGGCCGCGTGCTGCGGGTCTCCGAGGCGATCCGGCCGGATGTGCTGGCGCGGCTGGCGGCAGCGCTCGACGCCGGATGCTAAGCTTCAACGCGGGGCTGCGGGTGCACCTCGCGCTCGGCGCGACGGACATGCGCAAGGGCTTCGACGGGCTGGCCGCGCAGGTGCAGACGGTGCTGAAGGCCGACCCATTCTCGGGCCACCTGTTCCTGTTCCGCGGCAGACGCGGCGATCTGCTGAAAGCCCTGTGGTGGGACGGCCAGGGCCTGATGCTGCTGGCCAAGCGCCTCGAGAAGGGCCGGTTCATCTGGCCGACGATCGCGCGCGTGGGCGTGGTGACACTGACGGCGGCGCAGTTGGCGATGCTGCTGGAAGGCCCGGACTGGCGCACGCCGACGCCGAGTTGGAAGCCCGAGATCGCGGTGTAGGCCCTTGCGCCGACGCGGCCACGTCTGAGACGATTCCGAAGTGACGCCGCATGCCGACAGCGCACTGCCCGAAGACCCCGCCGCGATGGCGGCGATGATCGCGGCGCTGCGCGGAGAGTTGGCCGAGGAGCGCACGGCGCGTCGCATCGCGGAACTCGGCCTGCAGGCCAAGACGCTCGAGGCGGAGCGGCTGCGGGTGCAGATCGCGCGCCTCCGGCACGAGCGGTTCGGGCGATCGTCGGAGCGCCTGGCGGGCGAGGTGGAGCAACTCGAGCTGCGGCTCGACGAGGTGCTGGCCGATATCGCCGCATCAGGCGGCGCAGACAGCGCCGAGGACGAGGCGGCCAGCGCCAAGGCGCCGGAGGAGAAGGCGCGACGCCGCGGTCGCAAGCCGTTGCCGGACAGCCTGCCGCGGCGCGATGTCGAGCACCTGCCCGCCGAGGGCTGCTCCTGCCGTTCCTGCGGCGGCGTGCTGCGCAAGGTGGGCGAGGACATCACCGAGATCCTCGAATACCGCCCCGGCCGGTTCGAGGTCGTGCGCCACGTCCGGCCAGCGTTCTCCTGCCGGGCCTGCGAGGCGATGACGCAGGCGCCGATGCCCTCGCTGCCGATCGAGCGTGGCAGGCCGGGCCCGGGTCTACTGGCTCATGTGCTGGTCTCGAAATACTGCGACCACATCCCGCTCTACCGTCAGTCGGAGATCTACGCGCGCGACAGTCTGGACCTGCCGCGCGGGCTGCTCGCGGGTTGGGTCGGCAGGTCGGCTGCGCTGGCCGAGCCGATGGCTGCGTATATCGGTCGCCATGCCCTGGCTGGCCCACGCGTTCACGCCGACGACACAACCATGCCGATGCTCGCGCCCGGAAAGTGCCGGACGCAGGCCGCGCGGTTCTGGGCCTATCTGCGCGACGACCGACCATTCGGCGGGACCGATCCGCCCGCGGTGTTCTACGAATTCACCCCGGACCGGAAGGGCGAGCATCCGCAGCGGCGCCTGCGCAACTTCCAGGGCATCCTGCAGGCCGACGCCAATGCCGGGTTCAACGCGCTCTACGAGGGCGGCCGCGTCATCGAGGCGGCCTGCTGGACGCATGCCCGGCGCTACTTCCACGACGAGTTGCTGGCCAATGGCAGCGCGTTGGCGCGCGAGGCCATCGAGCGCATGCAGCCGCTGTTCGCCATCGAGGCGGAGATCCACGGCCAGCCGCCAGAGGCGCGCCTCGCCGCCCGCCAGGCCCGGTCGGCGCTGGTGATGGCCGACCTGCACGTGTGGCTGGAAACAACGCTGCGGCGGATCTCGGGCAAGTCGGACCTGGCCAAGGCCATCCGCTACACGCTGGCGCAGTGGGGCGCGCTGACGACGGTGCTGCGCGACGGCCGCGCCTGCCTGCACAACAATGCCGCCGAGCGGCGCATGCGCCCGCTCGCGCTGGGCCGGAAGAACTACCTGTTCGCAGGATCGCTGGAGGGCGGCAGGCGGGCTGCGATCATCTACACCCTGGTCGGCACCGCGGGGATGAATGGTTGGGATCCGCAGGCGTATCTGCGCCTGCTCCTCGAGCGCATCGCCGACCACCCGATCAACCGCATCGGGGAACTAGCACCCTGGAACCTCCAGCGCCAAACCGACTGAGCCCCGTCAAGCCGTTGAAGCCGCAGCCGTTAGCGCACGCTTACCTGGTGTCGAGCACTGCGCCGGCGGAGTGACCACACCGTGCGCGCGGCACCGTGGCGTCCATGCTGGCTGTCGCGCTTGCGGCGGCGCTCTGCATCCCCCGGCCATTCCAGCGTCCGGCCGGCAGCGGAGCGCGTAGCAGAGTAGCTCGGCCGCCTCCTCAAGCAGGCAGGAAGGCCGGAGCGCCATGACCGGCCGATTGAGCCCGCGACGCTGTTGCCGGGGACGAGCAGGCTGTCGGATTCCCATAACCCCGACATCGTCGATCGCCCCCTCGCTGCAATGTTTTGTCATGATCCGGAAAAGACCCGTTCGTGTCCGGTAGGCATAAACAGGTCGTCAGCGGCGATGCGGAAGGGATTTCAGTGCTTATTCGGTTGGTATTGAGCGCCATCCTAGCGGGTAGCGCCATGTCGGCACACGCTGAACCACTGCGCGACGCCTTCGAGGCAGCTGCCGCGCTTAGTCCTGAAATGCGGACCCTTGAGGCGCAGCGTGCTGCCACAGACGCGCGCCTTCGGGGCGCCAATGCCCTGACACCGGGCGCGCCGAGCGTCGGGCTTGGCTACACGACCGATCGATTCACCCAGAACCGTGGGTTCCGCGAAGCAGAAGTCGAAGTCGGGGTGCCCATTTGGCTGCCGGGACAGTCGCGCGCCCAGCGCGGTCTCGCCGATGCTGAAGGCACGCGGCTCGCGGCGCAGATCGCAGCGCGGCGCCTGGTGATCGCCGCCGAAGTGCGCGACGCTTATTGGGCCTGGGCCGCCGCGGACGCTGCCCTGGCGGCGGCCCGGGCGCGAACTGCAAGCACCGCGGCGCTCACGCGCGATGTCGCGCGCCAGGCGCGGGCAGGTCAGGTTTCGCGAGCCGAGGAACTGCTCGCAACGGCCGATGCGAGAGAGAGCGAAGGCGCGCTCCGCGAGGCGGAGGCAGCCGTTCGGGAAGCGCAGCTAGCGTTTCGCGCGCTGACCGGCCGGAGCGCCGCACCCGGCTGGCAGGAATCTCTGCGCGACGGCGGCGCGCCTAGCGAGCATCCGCGCGTTGTCGCTGCCCGGCTCGGCCTTGATGTCGCGCGTGCAGGCATCCGGATTGCAGAGGTTGAGGACCGGGAGAGCCCTGAGATCGGAGCTTTCATGCGCCAGGAGCGTGACGATCGTGACTCCGGGTGGGACACCCGCTTTGGCGTGCGTGTTCGCATTCCTTTTGCGCATCCACCGCGCAACGCGGAGCGGCGCGCCACGGCGCAGGGGGAGCTCACGACCGCTTCCGCTGAAGCCGCTGCCGCGGAACGTCTCGTGGCCGCAGAGCGTGACCGGGCGCGGGCGGCGCTGGCGGACGCTCGGGCCGGGGCAAGGGTCGCCGAACAGCGGCATGCCGCACTCGCCGAAGCCGCTTCCCTTGGAGAGCGGGCCTTTCGCGATGGTCAGGCGACTCTCGCGGAAACGCTGCGCATACGAACCATCGTCGCCGGAGCGGATGCCGAACGCCGGCGTGCGCAGGTGGCACTCCGCCAGGCCATTTCCCGCTACAATCAAGCGATCGGGGTCGAACCGTGAAGCAGCCCGCGTCGATGATCCGCCGCCTCGTTCTCGCCGCCGCATTCGGCTTACTAGCTGCCGTGCCAGGGGCACTTGCCCATCCCGGACATGGGGATGAGGCACCGCCGCCTGCCAATGCGGCGCCGCGCGGCATTGCGCATTCAGACATCTTCGATGTCGTTGGCGTGCTCGGCCCCGATGCGCGGCTTTGGCTTTACCTCGACCGCTACCCGTCAGCTGAGCCGGTCAACAACGCCGAGATCACGGCCACCCTCGACGGACAGACCGTGCCGGTCACGCGCAACGCTGAGGCGACCTACGTCATCGCTCATCCCCTTCTCGGGCAGGCGGGGCCGCGTAGCCTGATCCTGACCGTTACGGCAGGATCTGACATGGACCTGTTGCCGTTGGACATCGAAGTCCCCGCAGTCGCTGCCGCTTCCGTCGCAACGGCGGGCTGGCGCGAAACGGTCATGCGTGCCGCCGTCGAGCCGGTGATGTGGGCAGCCGGCCTTGCGCTGCTTCTGATAGGCGTCATGGTTGGCAGGGGCGCCGCGCCGCGCAACCTCCCGCCACTGGTCGCAGCGGATGCAATCCCCATGAAGCCGCCAGCCGAGCTTCCGTCCGAGCCGCCGCACAACACGGCCGCCGGGCGGGTGCCCGCGCACGCGGCAGCGGCGCCGATGGCCCTGTTTCTCGCAATGGTTGCACTTCCCGCAGTTGCCCAGCCGATGGACCAGCCGCGCCGCCAGCCGGATGGCAGCGTCTTCGTGCCGAAGCCGACCCAGCGGCTGCTTGGTGTGCGCGCTGCGCTGGCGGATCGCGCGGACGCCCCTGTCGCGATCCAACTTGTGGGACAGGTCATTGCCGACCCAAATGCCTCTGGGCGCGTGCAGGCGCCGCAGGCCGGTCGCGTGGAAGCGCCGCCGTCTGGATTTCCGACACTCGGGAGCCGCGTCGAGCGTGGCCAGACGCTGGCTTATGTGGTGCCCGTCCTTGGGGCGCAGGAACGCAGCGGCGTGCAGGCAACACTTGCCGAACTGGATTCGCAGATCGGCATCGCGCAGCAGCGCACGCAACGGCTCGCGGGGCTAGCCGGCAGCGTTTCAGCGCGTGAGATTGGCGAAGCCCGGGCGGAACTGGAGGGCTTGCGCGCCCGTCGCGCAGCAGTGGCCGAAGGGCTGAATGGCAGGCTGGCCGTCCAGGCCACCGCGTCGGGCTTCATCAGCGTGGTGGCGGCCGTCGGTGGCCAGATCGTGGACGCGCGCGAGCCGCTCTTTGAGATCGTCGAACCGACGCGCCTCTGGGTCGAAGCGGTCGCCTACGATGGCGCGATGGTCGCGGAGATCAGCGGGGCGAGGGCTGCGACCTCGGCAGGGACGAGCCTGGAGCTGGCGTTCCTGGGGCGGGGGCTCGCCCTCCGCCAGCAGGCGGTTCCGCTGCAGTTCCGTATCCTCGACGCGCCGCCCGGCCTCTCGGTCGGAACGCCCGTGACCGTCACGGTGCAGACGAACCGACGTGCGGCAGGCATCGTCCTGCCCGGCGAGGCCGTGATTCGCAGCACGGAGGGGCCGCCCATCGTTTTCGAAATGACTACGGCCGAGCGCTTCGTGCCACGACCGGTGCGCGTGCAGCCGCTTGACGGGCGCAATGTCCTCGTGGTCGCCGGCCTCGAGCCCGGAAAGCGCGTTGTTACCGAGGCCGCCAGCCTCATCGCGCAGATCCGCTGAGGGCCGGCCCGGATGTTCAACTTCCTCGTCTCCACGAGCCTGCGCAACAGGCTATTCGTGCTCGCGGCGGCGGCGATCCTCGTCGTCTATGGATCGCTCACGCTGCGTCAACTGCCTGTTGATGTGTTTCCCGACCTCAACAAACCGGTCGTCACGCTGCTGACTGAGGCCGAGGGCCTCGCGCCCGAGGAGGTCGAACTGCTGGTCTCGTTCCCGATCGAGACAGCGCTGAACGGCATGCCTGGCGTGACACGGGTGCGGTCCGTCTCGGGGGTTGGCCTGTCGATCGTCTTCGTCGAATTCGACTGGGGTACGGACATCTGGATCAACCGCCAGCAGGTCGGTGAGCGGCTGTCGCTCGTACGCTCGCAGTTGCCGCCGAATGTCGTGCCGCAGATGGCGCCGGTCTCCTCGATCATGGGCGAGATCATGCTCGTGTCGATGTCGACCGACGGCCGCGCGAGTCCCATGCAACTGCGCGAACTCGCCGACTGGGTCGTACGGCCCCGGCTGCTGACCATTCCCGGCGTCAGCCAGGTTATCCCGATCGGCGGTGAGGTAAAGCAGTACCGCGTGACGCCGGACGTGGCGCGGATGCATGCGCTCGACATCACGCATGAGCAGATCGTCACAGCCTTGCGGCAGTTCGGGGCGAACAGCGGCGGTGGCTACGTGGATCAGGCCGGGCGTGAGTACCTGATCCGGAACATCGGGCGGACGACGCGGATCGAGGATCTCGCCAACGCGCCCATCGCGCTGCGGAACGGCCAGCCGATCCTGCTCCGCCAGGTCGCCGGGGTCGATTTCGCCGCACGCCTTCGGCGCGGCGAGGCCGGAAGCATGGGCAGGCCTGCGGTCATACTGTCCATCCAGAAGCAGCCCAACGCCGACACGGTGGTTGTAACCCGTGCGGTTGAGGAAGCGTTGCGCGACTTGCAGCGGGTTATGCCGGCCGGGGTGACGGCCGACAATGTGCAGTTTCGCCAAGCTGACTTCATTCAGGCGTCGATTGGCAACGTCCAGACCGTACTTTTGGAGGCTGTCGCGGTCGTCGCCGTCGTGCTGTTCCTGTTTTTGTTGAACGTGCGGACCACCTTCATCTCACTGACGGCGATCCCGCTGTCGGTGCTGATCACGGTCGTGGTGTTCCACCTCCTCGGCCTTTCGATCAACACCATGACGCTCGGCGGCCTCGCGATCGCGATCGGCGAACTGGTCGACGACGCCGTCGTTGACGTCGAGAACGTCTTTCGACGACTTCGGGAAAATCGGGAGAAGGGCAATCCGCTGCCGGTCTTCACGGTGGTCGCGAAGGCGAGTCAGGAAGTGCGCTCCGGCATCGTTTACGCCACGTTGATCGTCATCCTCGTCTTCGTGCCGCTCTTCGCGCTTTCGGGCATCGAAGGACGGCTCTTTGCCCCGCTCGGCGTCGCTTACATCGTGTCGATCATGGCGTCGCTGGTCGTGTCCATCACCGTCACGCCGGTGCTTTGCTACTATCTGCTGCCGCGGATGAAGCGGATGGATCATGGCGACGGCTGGATGGTGCGCAAGCTGAAGGCAGGAAACGAACGTGCGCTTCTATGGGCCTTCCGGCGCGAGCGGCTGATGTACATGATGGCCGGCGGCGCGATCGCGGTCGCCGTCGCCACGCTTCCTTTCCTGCCGCGCGCCTTCCTGCCGCCGTTCAACGAAGGCACGCTCACCATCAGCCTACAGTTCCAACCCGGCATCAGCCTGGCGGAGGCCAATCGCCTTGGCACCGCGGCGGAACGGCTGATCATGCAGGTTCCCGAGGTGCGGACGGTTGGCCGGCGGACTGGCCGTGCCGAACTCGACGAACATGCGGAAGGCGTCCATTCCTCGGAGATCGACGTTACCCTGCACGCCTCCGGTCGCGGCAAGCAGGAGATCGCCGCGGACATCCGCGCCCGGCTTGGGATCATTCCGGGAAGCCTCAACATCGGCCAGCCGATCGGCCACCGGCTGGATCACATGCTGTCGGGCGTGCGGGCCGAGATTGCCCTCAAGATCTATGGGGATGACCTCGATACGCTGCGAACGATCGCGGATCAGATGCAGCAGCGCCTGGGGAGTGTGGCCGGCCTGCGTGACCTTCAGATCGAACGCCAGGTGCGCGTGCCGCAGCTTCAGGTGA
>Ga0315900_10010898_pt1 | contig 11318 bp, 10 predicted proteins | sample LakEriMetagenome_FD_203521 | JGI IMG/M metagenome (GOLD analysis project Ga0315900, IMG submission 203521) | Freshwater fungal communities from buoy surface, Lake Erie, Ohio, United States - Buoy 12 MA114 | ecosystem: Environmental > Aquatic > Freshwater > Lake > Lake biofilm | place: USA: Lake...
GCTTTCCGTACCAATATCATTTAAAATTCGATAATCCATTTCACATTTAAAGGTCTCAATTGTATGCGCTTTTTCTTGTTGATTGCAATGTTCCTCATAGGGAATTATTCTCTTTATTCTCAAGGCAGCCTTGAACAATTCAAAAAGGCTGTAGAAGAAAAAGAATTTGTTGAAGCATTGCGATATGCACCTGAAGTAGTACTTCAAAATGCAAAAGATAATATGATTCTCATGATGGCAGCTGATGTGTATATGGAAATGGAATTACCCGATTCAGCTGTATCGGTTTTATCAATTGCAATGGATAATGATGATGATTCACCGATATTGAACAGAGAGTATGCATTGGCATTGTCAAAAGCCGGCAAAGTGAATTTGGCATTAAGCACGATGAATGCCTTGCTCAAGAAGAAGAAGATGGATAAAGATCCGGAGAATTTTGTTGCTCTATCGAATATCTATTTAAATGCCGATTCTGTGCTTCAAGCAGAATACTATCTCTTGATAGCCAGAGAATTGGATGATAAAAATGCTCAGGTATATATTGGTTTGGGTGATCTTTACTTCGCAAAAAAAGTTTTCGAATTGGCAAAAGATAATTATGAGGCTGCTCTTGCTGCCGATGGAAAGCAATTGACTCAAAAATCGATCCTGAATGCAAAGATCAAGTTGGCATCTTCATACTATAGGCTAGGGAATATGGAGATGGATCAGCAATTGTCAAATGAATATTTCAGACGATCACTCAATACTTGGAATGAGATAACAAAGGCAGATCCAAAGAATGCAACAGCATTTTATGAGCAAGGAAAAATCTTCTTCTTAGCATCAAAATTCATGGAAGCCGGTGCATCATTCAATCGCTATGCAATTCTAAGACCTGAAGGTTGGCTAGGTCGTTGGTATGCAAGTCAAGCCTGGTATACTGCCAAAAAATATGATTCAGCACTTGTGCATTTGGAAGTTGTAAGAAATAAAATTGACACCATCACAGCAAAAGCTAATGCAATGTTGGCACATTCATATTTTGAAGCCAAAAAATTTACAGAGTCAATAGCATTGTATAAGTCAATTCCCGGACTCAATCAAACAGACTATGAAAGAATGGGTTATGCGGCATTCTTTTCAAAAGATACTGTTACAGCGATTGATGCATTTTACAAATCAATCAATGGTGAAGAGAAGAAGTGCAATACTGCTTTTCGTTTTGCAAACCTTTTGCAATCAATGAAGAAATATGATGAGGCCATTTCTGTATTCAGAAAGAGAATTGCTGATTGCGAAGATAGCAATAGTGTGAAAGCACGATACTTTATCGGCTCATGTTTTTATCTCGCTCAAAAATATGATTCCGCATTGATCAGTTTGAAGGAATACTTGGCTTTGGATGGAAATAGCATTTCCGGTAGAGTGTATATTGGTAATACATTCAATGCGATGAAAAAGACAGACTCTGCAAAGAAGTATTTATCAGCCGGTGTTGAATTGGCTCAGCAATCGCTCACACAAAATCCCAGTAATCCATCAATCATCAAAGAGTCCGAGCAGGCATTTGAGGCTATTTGTCGCGTATCCCTTGAAGGCAAGGATGCGCCATCCGTAATAAAATATGGCAAGGCATGGCTTGAAATCAATGATAAATCAGCCTTACCTCATGTATATTTGGGATTTGCTTATCAAACGATAGGTGAGAAAGACAATGCTTGCAAAGCATATTCAGAAGCATTGAAAAGAGACCCCAAAAACTCTGCTGCTCAAAAGAATAAATCAGCACTTAGTTGTCCTTGACATGCTTTCATTGCATTTCGATATTGTTGAATCAACAAATATCATTGCCAAACAATTGTTATCATCCTATAATGAGGTGATAATTACGGCTGATATTCAAACACATGGAAAGGGACGCAATGGAAAAACATGGCATTCCGGCATTGGAAGAGATATCCTTTTTTCTCATGGTCAAAAAAATATCCTAAAATCCGAAAAAACTCCATTACTCATGCAAGCTTGTGCGGGATTGTCCGTGCAAGCTTTTTTATTGAATATTCTACCATCTTCAGCGCAAATCAAGATCAAGTATCCAAATGATGTATATATAAAGCATGGAGAAAAAATTGGTAAAATATCGGGTTCATTAATTGAAACTGAATACTCCGGAAATGCTTTGCATTCCATTATTACTGGAATAGGCATCAATGTTAATACGCCTACAAGTGAATTGCCAAACTCAAATCCTAGTATTTCCATATATGAGATACTTGGTCATGAAATAGATTTACAAAAGTCTAGAAAGGAATTTATAGATATCTATAAAGCTCTAATCAATGATAGAGAAGATAAATGGACCTTGTGGAAAAATCAATTGAACATCATTCAGAAAACAATACATATCCTCAATGACAATCAAGAATATATTGTCATTGATATTCTTGAGGATGGTAGACTCCATTGCAAATCCGATGATTCAGAGAGGTATATTCATTCAGGCGATAGTATTACTTATGCTCTCTTTGATTGATATTTCTTATCAGGGAACTTTCATTAAAAAAAACCGATTAAATCAGACCTGATCGATGATATATGATTATAAAGGTCTTATATTTGCATTCTTATTACAGTTTCAAGTGATTGGAATATGCTCAGGTTCACCAAAAAAACAGAATATGCATTGCTTTCCTTGCAATATATAGCTAACAAGGACGGCGTATTGGTACCTGCAAAAGAGATAGCAGATTCTCTTGGTTTGTCATTTGAGATTATAGCTAAAGTACTGCATCTTCTTGGTAAGAATGGTTTAATACAATCAATTCAAGGTGCTCAAGGAGGTTATCTTCTTAATAAAGAGCCACAGAAGATTAGTCTTTCTGATGTTATTACTGCGATAGAAGGAAAACCATCTCAATTGGTGGAATGTGTATCAGGAGATGATCCGGATGATACAAATTGCTCTTGTACAGTATACTCGAATTGTACTATCAAAGATCCGATGACAATCATTCAGAAAAAAATGGATGAAATGCTACAGTCAATCAGTATTCAAGACTTCCTTCATACACCTATTTACCACTCAATCACCGATTCAACGGTCACAATTGATTTATAAGAGATACAACAATGGAACAACAAACAGATATACTTGATGAAATTGTATCAAGTGAATATAAATACGGATTTGTTTCCGATATCGAACAAGAGATAGCACCTAAAGGTCTCAATGAAGATAGCATTCGTCTAATCTCTTCCAAGAAAAATGAACCGGAATGGATGCTCGAATGGCGACTTGCTGCATTTGAGAAATGGAAAACCATGATCGAGCCCAAGTGGCCGAATGTCAGTTATCCAAAGATTGATTTCAATGACATAAGTTATTATGCCGCTCCAAAAACCAAAGTGTCTCCAAAATCATTGGATGAAGTTGATCCTGAGTTGTTAAAAACATTCGAAAAATTGGGAATATCCCTTGCCGAACAAGAGCGATTGAGTGGTATTGCAATCGATGCTGTATTGGATAGTGTTTCAGTTGCAACAACATTCAAAGACAAATTGGCTTCAATGGGAATTATATTTTGCTCGATGAGTGAAGCAATTCAAGAACATCCTCAATTGATCAGAGCATATCTTGGAACAGTTGTACCTCCATCTGACAATTTTTATACAGCGCTTAATTCAGCCGTATTTACTGATGGATCCTTTTGCTATATACCCAAAGGTGTTCGTTGCCCGATGGAGCTTTCCACCTATTTTCGTATTAATGCGAAAGATACAGGTCAATTCGAAAGAACGCTCATAATTGCTGAAGAGGGAAGCTATGTCAGTTATCTTGAAGGATGCACGGCTCCAATGCGAGATGAAAATCAATTGCATGCAGCGGTAGTTGAAATTGTAGCACTTGAAAAAGCTGAAGTGAAATATTCAACTGTTCAAAATTGGTATCCCGGTGATAAGGACGGGAAGGGCGGTATTTACAATTTTGTGACCAAGCGTGGAATTTGCAAAGGAAGAAATTCCAAAATATCATGGACACAAGTTGAAACCGGTTCTGCAATCACATGGAAATATCCATCAGTGATTTTGCTTGGTGATAATTCCATTGGTGAATTCTACTCAGTTGCAGTTACAAATAATCATCAGCAAGCTGACACCGGAACCAAGATGATTCATATTGGCAAGAACACAAAGAGCAGAATTGTGTCAAAAGGAATTTCAGCCGGTGTATCCCATAATAGTTATCGAGGACTTGTCAAAGTTCAAAAAACAGCAAGTAATGCCAAGAATTTTTCCCAATGTGATTCTCTTCTCATTGGATCCACATGCGGTGCACATACATTTCCATATATAGAAGTAGCTAATAACACTGCAACCGTGGAACATGAAGCCACTACATCAAAAATTGGAGAAGATGTACTTTTTTATTGCAATCAAAGAGGCATATCCACTGAAGAAGCCGTTGCGCTGATAGTCAATGGATATTGCAAAGAAGTCATGAATCAACTTCCTATGGAATTTGCTGTTGAAGCTCAGCGATTACTAGCGGTCAGTCTCGAAGGAAGCGTTGGATAAACCTAGAATATTTGTTACATAATTATACATACTCACAATGTTGAATATCAAAAATCTCCATGCAAGCATTGAAGACAAACCCATTTTAAAAGGTATCGATTTAATCGTTAATCCAGGTGAAGTCCATGCAATCATGGGTCCTAATGGTTCCGGAAAATCTACCCTTGCTTCAATTTTGGCAGGAAGAGAAGAATATACTGTAAATGAAGGCTCCATTGAGTTTAATGGAAAAGATCTTCTTGATATGGCACCTGAAGAAAGAGCCGGTGAAGGCGTATTTCTTGCATTTCAATATCCTGTAGAGATCCCGGGAGTATCCACAGCAAATTTTCTTAAAACCGCATTGAATGAGATCCGAAAATATCGTGGACTAGAAACAATCGACGCGATGGATTTTCTTGCTTTGATGAAGGAAAAGGCGAAACTCGTTGAACTTGATATGTCATTTCTACAAAGATCACTCAATGAAGGATTTTCCGGCGGAGAGAAGAAGAGAAATGAAATTTTCCAAATGGCTATGTTAGAACCAAAGTTGTCTATTCTTGATGAAACCGATTCAGGACTAGATATCGATGCACTAAGAATCGTCGCACAAGGTGTCAATGCACTTAGATCACCCGACAAAGCGACAATTCTCATCACACATTATCAAAGACTTCTCAATTATATCGTGCCTGATTTTGTACATGTTTTATACAAAGGCAAGATTGTGAAAACAGGCGGAAAAGAATTGGCCCTTGAACTTGAGGAAAAGGGTTATGATTGGATTAAAGAAGAAGTCTCATTATCCTGAACAATATCCCTATGATACAATTACATTCTCTCGAAACATTAAAAGAACAGTTAAGAGTGCAAGATTATCCTCTTGCATTTTTAGATAATCCTCAGTTCTCTGATGGGTTGAGTTCTCTCACCAAATCAGGAATGCCTACACCAAGAAATGAAGAGTGGAAATACTTTCCACTTAACTCATTGCTCATGGCAGATTATGCGCTTCCATTAATGTCTTCACATCAGTATGATCCAAAGCAGTATCAGCCATATATTGCACAAGCACATCATCTTGTTATAATTAATGGGAACTATGTCAAATCAGATACTTTTGAAAAAGTTAAAGGTTTGACATTTACTACAGAACATTCACCCATATCAAATATCGAAACTAATCCGAATGATAATCCTTTTCCAATACTTAATGCACTATTACATAAAGATAGAATAGTATTGAGCATTGATGAAGAATATGATTTTTCAATTCCGATTCACATCTTGCAAATCATTGAAAGTGATGATAATATGCCTTTGCTTGCATCACCAACAATTACAATCAATCTTGCAAAAAGTGCCAAAGCAAAGATTATTGAATCATATCATGTTACTAATGTGCAGAAGGGTCTCATAAATACAAGCTTTTCCGTTCATGCAAATCATGATTCTGAGTTGCATCACATCATCATTCAAGATGGACTGCAAGATTGTGCATTGATCTACAATTGTGAATCAGTTGTCAAGAGTAATGCAAAGGTTCAAGATCATGTGATTGTTCATGATTCAAACAAAGTACGCAATACTATTACCGGAAAATTAGTTGAAGAGCATGCATTGTATAATATCTACGGTATAGTTTCCGGAGATAAACAATCACTCATAGATAATCATACAATAGTTGATCACATCGCTCCACATTGTGAAAGCAATGAATTATTCAAGCATGTATTGGATGAATCTTCAACAGCTGTATTCAATGGGAAGATATTTGTGCGATTGGATGCACAGAAAACTAATGCTTATCAATCAAATCGTACATTGCTTCTTAGCCCCAAGGCAACAATCAATACAAAACCTCAGCTTGAAATATTCGCTGATGATGTAAAGTGTTCTCATGGTGCAACTACAGGTTCTGTCGATGAAGAAGCTTTGTATTATCTACAGGCCAGAGGTATCCCAAAAGAAGTTGGAATGAGATTATTGACAGAAGCATTCATAGGTGAAGTGATACAGTTGATAGATATAGAAGAATTACAATCATATTTTACTGGTTCATTATTATTAAGTTCCGGTGAGTAATATTATGAATTCACTTGTGGATGAATGGAGATCCCATTTCCCAATATTGCAGAACAAGATGAATGGTAAACCACTCATTTATTTGGATAATGCTGCTACAACTCAAAAACCACAAGTTGTCATTGATGCGATTGTTAATCATCTAACCCAGACGAATGCAAATGTTCACCGAGGAGTATATGCATTAAGTCAATTAGCCACTGATCATTTCGAAAAAACACGCAGTGTTGTTAAAGACTTTATCAATGCTGATTCAATTCATGAGATTATTTTCACCAAAGGTGCAACTGAGGCCATTAATCTGGTTGCTTCTTCGTATGGTGAATATGCATTGTCTGAACATGATGAAATCATTCTTACAATAATGGAGCATCATGCAAATATTATTCCATGGCAAGAAATTGCAAAGAAGAAAGGATGTGTCATCAAAGTAGTACCAATATCAGAGGATGGTACCTTGGACATGGCTATTTATGCATCGCTCTTTACTGAAAAAACAAAATTTGTATCAATGGTATGGATTTCAAATGCCATCGGAGTTGAAAATCCAATTAAAGAATGCATTGACATAGCTCATGATTATAATGTTCCAATTTTAATTGATGCTTCCCAAGCAGTACTGCATAAGAAGATCGATGTACAATCACTTGATTGTGATTTTCTCGTATTTTCAGGACATAAAGTGTATGGTCCATCCGGGACAGGCATTCTTTATGGAAAATCGACATACCTTGACAAAATGCCACCATATCAAACAGGTGGTGACATGATTAGAAAGGTATCATTTGAGAAAACTACATTTGCCGATTTACCTTCCAAATTTGAGGCAGGTACACCAAATATTGAAGGTTTCATAGGTTTGGGTGCTGCAATTGAGTTTTTGCAAAAACTGAATATTGATGATATTGCAAATCACGAGAGGGAATTACTCTCTCATGCATTCAAACTAATTGAGAATAAAGAGTATATCAATATCATTGGTTACAATGGAACAAATGTTTCAGCTCTTTCATTTATGATGAATGGTGTCCACCCCCATGATATTGCAAGTTTGCTTGATCGGAATGGTATTGCAGTTAGGGCAGGACATCATTGCGCACACCCACTCATGCAGTTTTATGGCGTAAACTCCACAACTAGAATTTCCTTTGCGCTTTATACAACAAAGGAAGAAGTCGAACAGTGTATTGATGCATTGGATGCTATTTATTCTCTCTTTCAATGATTATAATTACTCAATTGGAAAAATATCTTGCATAATTACTCACATTGCATATTTTTGTGCCAGCAGCTTTCGTAAAACTATTATAACACAACGGCTAAACTCAGGTGTCAGCCGTTCATCCCCCAAGTAGATTCCTCTCCAAAATCAACCCATTGTTTCATTTTTTGGCCATGTAATGCGTACACCGCGAAATACCACTAGATCAGGTGTGGGTACACCTCGACGAACATCACAGCAACATTCTCATTCCTCTTCTCATGATCATGAGAGATCTTCTTATCATGATAGAACATCCAACCATGAAAAGTCCTCATATCATGAGAAATCTTCAACTCCTGCAGTTACAAGTCATGATGCATCCAATTCAGCTGGCGTGATAAATATAGCAGAATTAAAATCAAAGAAAATTGTCGAATTAACTCGCATTGCAAAATCACTTGGTATTGAAGATTATAGTGACTTACGGAAACAAGAACTTATCTTTAAAATCATTGAAGTTCAAGCGCAAAAGCAATCGAAAGATCAGCAATCTGAGGGTACACTTGGTGAAGGGGTTTTGGAGGTTTTGGGTGATGGATATGGATTTTTGAGAGCAGCTGATTATAATTACTTACCTTCTCCTGACGACATATATGTATCACCTTCTCAGATAAAGAAATTTGGAATGAGAACAGGCGATACTATTCGCGGACATGTAAGACCACCAAAAGAAGGTGAAAGATTTTTCGCATTACTCAAAGTTGACTCAATCAATTTTGTTTCTCCTGATGTAATGCGTGATAGAACAATATTTGACAATCTAACGCCACTTTATCCCGACAAGAAGCTTGTATTGGAAACGACAAGAGCTGAATATCCGATGCGTATCATTGATTTGCTTGCGCCAATTGGTAAAGGACAAAGAGGGTTGATCGTTTCGCCACCTAAATCCGGAAAGACTGTTTTATTGCAGAAAGTTGCCAATAGTATAGCAAGAAATCATCCAGAGGTGAAACTCATTGTTTTGCTCATTGATGAAAGACCGGAAGAAGTCACCGACATGCAAAGATCCGTTCGAGCAGAAGTTATTTCCTCAACTTTTGATGAACCACCCGAAAGACATGTTCAAGTTGCTGATATGGTACTAGAAAAGGCAAAAAGACTCGTTGAAGCCAAACAAGATGTTGTTGTACTACTAGATTCAATAACCAGATTGGCAAGAGCTCATAATACTGTTATTCCACATTCCGGAAAGATTCTATCAGGTGGAGTTGATGCAAATGCTCTTCATAAGCCTAAAAGATTTTTTGGAGCTGCTCGAAACATTGAAGAGGGAGGATCGCTCACAATCATTGCAACTGCATTGATTGACACAGGATCCAGAATGGATGAAGTGATCTTTGAGGAATTCAAGGGTACAGGAAATATGGAATTAGTTCTTGATCGTAAGTTGGCAGAAAGAAGAATATATCCTGCAATTGATGTGAATAGATCCAGTACAAGACATGATGAGTTATTATTGACACAAGAAGAACTTGCACGAGTTTGGATTCTTCGAAAAGTACTAAGTGAGTTCTCAAGCATCGAAGCAATGGAATTATTGCTATCGAAACTAGAGAGCACAAAAGACAATAGAGAATTTTTACAAGTGATGAATTCTTAATTATTGATAATGGATACATCTGTTTGACATGATATCAGAGTTACTTTATTGGACATTGTGGTTCATTTCTTTCAGCTTGATTGTGATAGCAATAGTGTCACTTTATAATCTGTTTACATTTGTTCGTGTCAAAAGAGTACTAGAGATTGATTATAAGGCCCCATTTATTTCCGTTCTTGTTCCGGCTAGAAATGAAGAACGAGGAATAAGAGAGTGTATAGATAGTTTATGTAATCAAGTGTATTCATCCTATGAAGTTTTGGTTCTTGATGATGGCTCAACTGATTCAACGCCCGATATACTTAAGGAATTGAAAGAGCAATATCCGGATACACTTACCATTATTACTGGTAGTTCTTTGCCAAAGGATTGGATTGGAAAATCCCATGCATGTCATCAATTATCAATGAAGGCAAAGGGAGAATATTTACTCTTTACAGATGCAGACACAATTCATTCTCCGTATTCTCTACTTTCATTAGTAAGAACCTCTAGGAATTATCAAGCAGACCTACTTACAGCAGTTCCTAATCAGAAATTGTCTTCTTTTTGGGAACATCTCACGATACCATTTATGCATGTTTTATATCACGGATATTTACCTAATTCAATGATATATTCAAATCATGATAGTAGATTTTCCGCTGCAAATGGACAGATAATGCTTTTTCGATATGATGCATATCAAGAGATTGACGGACATAAAAGTGTGAAATCTAGTTTGGTTGAAGATATTGACATTGCAAAGAAAATAAAGCAAAATAAAAGCAAGGTAGTTTTGGCCAATGCCATTGATATAGTTTCTTGTAGTATGTACAGTGGTTTTAACGAAGTGTTCATGGGTTTTTCAAAGAATTTCTACTCCGGATTATCTGAAAGATTCTCAATTTTCCTTTTCTTTGTTTTCCATCTTTTTACTGCATATGTATTACCACCAATTATCATAATCTTTGCTTTGATCAGTGGTAATGCTGAACTTATGCAGTGGGGACTATTATTGACAATACTCGGTATGTTCATCCGTTTAAGTTCAACCATTCAGTTTTCTTTACCTTTCTTTCATATTTTTCTTCAACCACTGAGTGCGCTTTTTGCTATCGTAATTGCAGGAAATTCGTTTCTTTGGTCATTACCAAACAGCGGAAGAAAATGGAAGGGTAGAACTTATTGAACATAGAATAAAGTGATGTCATGCTAGATGTATTGATGGATATTCTTCTCTTCAGATTGCATAAGAGAAGTTACGATAACAAAACTCCAAAATTAACAACCGGAACAATTGTTTTTGGAGGTATGATAAGACTTTCTATCATTGTCATGGCCACTTGGTGGATTTCTGATTTCTGGGAATTTCATCAGTTTTGGCCGATCTTTGCAATGATGGTTATTATGATTGTATTCTACCCCGCTTATCGAGAAATGTCCATCTTTTCAGATACGGTAGAATCTCTCAAAGAATCCACACTCTGTGGAAGTTGCAAACACTTCGAACCATCCGCTCAAATCTGTTCCAGATATGATGAACATATTACCGAGGAACATATTCCTTGTGAAGGAATGGATTGGGAACCACATTCACATTAATGTCATGAAACCAGATATACTATTTGAAGATGAGTCTATCGTAATTATTTCGAAACCTGCAGGAATGCTTACAATTCCTGATAGATTCGATAAGGACTTTCCGAATATCCGTACATTTTTGATTGATCTATATGATGAGATTTTCACTGTTCATAGATTGGATCGAGATACCAGCGGTGTTTTGGTATTTGCCAAGAATGCTGAAGCTCACAAACATTTAAGCATGCAGTTTGAACATCA
>Ga0315900_10010899_pt1 | contig 11318 bp, 6 predicted proteins | sample LakEriMetagenome_FD_203521 | JGI IMG/M metagenome (GOLD analysis project Ga0315900, IMG submission 203521) | Freshwater fungal communities from buoy surface, Lake Erie, Ohio, United States - Buoy 12 MA114 | ecosystem: Environmental > Aquatic > Freshwater > Lake > Lake biofilm | place: USA: Lake...
CGCCTCCGCCACCGCCGCCTCCGCCACCGCCACCTCCCCCACCGGTCACCGTCAACACCGCGCCGCGGCTCCGCACCGTCGCGGGCCATCCGACGGTGTTGGCGCCGAACTCGACCGAGTACGTGCCCGCATCGCCCGCGCCGGCGGTGGGCAAGTCCAGCCGACTCAGGTAGACGCTGGTGTCGACCGTGGTGAGGTTCGTGGTGCCCGGCAGGGCGACCCCGTCGCGATACCATTGGGCCCGCGCCCCCTTGGCATAGATCGTGGCCAGTGCCCAGAGCGTCACCGGTTTCCCGGTGGCCACGGACACGGCTTCCGGGTGGACTCCGATGTAAGGCGAATAAGCCTCAGGCTTGATGGCCTCATGCGCCGCCGTGAGCGAGGTGACGACCGGAGCCAGCGCGGCCTGACCGATGAGGTCGGTCTGCTCCAGGGGATCGTTGAGGATGTCGAAGAGGCTCTGGGTGAACCCGCCACCGGCACCCCCCGACTGCTTGGCGCGGATGAGCTTGAAGACGGTCGATCCGCTCCCCTGGGCGAAGCGTCCGAACACGGCGCTGCCGGCGCCGCTGCCCGCGACGAGCGGCGACGACCGAAACTCGTCGGCGTTCCACCCATTCGTGGCTCGCAGCAGTTGCGGCCAAAGGTTGAGTCCGTCGAACGGTGCCGTGTTGCGCGGTTGGACCCCGGCGGCCGCGCACAGGGTCGGGAACCAGTCGGCCACCCCGATGAACTGCTGACAGTTGGTGATTCCCGAAGGCAGCACCCCCGGCCACCGGATCGCCGCCGGGGTGTGGATGCCCCCGTCGAAGAGGTCGCCCTTGTCGCCGCGCAACGGCAGGTTGGACCCACCGGTCGACGCCTGACCGCCGTTGTCGCCGAAGAAGACGACCACCGTGTTGGTACGGTTGCCGCCGGCGTCGATCTGGCCCAACACGCGCCCGAGCGCGTCGTCCATGTGCTCAAGCGCCGCGAGGAGTTTCTGGCGATTGGCATTGGTCGTGCCGACGGAGGCATGCCGGGCGAGGTATTCGGCCGGGGCGCTCACCGGCCCATGCACCGCGTTGAACGCCAAGTACAGCACGAGGGGCTTGAGCGGATCGCGCTCCCTCAGGCTGCGCACGGCCCGGTCGGCCAGCAGGTCGGTGGACCAACCCTCGTCGAGGTTGGTCCTCCCGTTCTGCCACCAGTCGAGGGAGCCGGTCTCCTGGCTGACGTGCGTGAGGTAGTTGATGGCTCCGGTGTATTCCCCGTAATGGAGGTCCCACCCGCGGTTCTGCGGCTGGTATTCGGTGTTCTCCCGGATCACCGGCCGGGAAACGCCGTTGATGAGCACATTGGTCTCGGTGTTGTACAGGCCGCCGAGATGCCATTTCCCGAACATGAAGGTCTGGTAGCCGGCCGTGCGGAACGTCTCGGGCAGGGTGTGTTCCTGCAGGCTCAGGCCCCGTGAATTGTTGACGGCCGTGCGGATGGGATGGCGGCCGGTCAGGAGGGCCGACCGGGTCACGCTGCACACCGGCGTGGCGTAGAAGCGCTCCAGGCGGATGCCGTCGCGGCCCAGGCGGTCCATGTTGGGCGTCCTGGCAAGGCCACCATGGGCGCCGAGATCACCGAACCCATGGTCGTCGGTCACCACCACCACCACGTCGGGCCGGGTCGTCGGAACGGTCACCAGCACCCGGTTGGTGGCGCTCAGGGGCGGAGATCCGGAATCGGTCACCACCACCTCCACCGGATGCACCTGCCCGGCTTGGGCCACGGTGGGCGACCATTCGAAACGGCCGCTGGCCGGCTCGATGGTCGCCCCGGCCGGGGCCAGCGCGAGCCGGTAGGACAGGCTCTGCGACGCCCCGTCCGGATCGGCTGCCGCCGACTCCCACCGCACGGTGCCCCCGGCCCGGACCTGCCTCGGATCGTCGGCCCCCGCCGGGAACACCGGCGCCCGGTTGGTGGTGCCGCTTCCGCCCCCGGATCCGGCACTGCCCGTGAACCGGACGAGCACCTCGTTGTCGAGCACCAGGTTGGACGACCAGATGAACCTGGCTCCCGATTGAGGGAACACCGACGGGAAACGGGTGTAGGCCGGCTTGTTGTCCACGCCGACCTGGGCCTCGGAATACACCGAGGCCATGGGCCAGGATGTGTCGTCGAAGGACGGCTTGGCCCAGTCGGCGGGCACCGGATAATGCAGCGCCCAGGCGTTGGTGCCAGGGTTGGCATCCAACGGGACAGCCGACGAATCCCGGGTCCCGTCGGCCCGCTGGACCACCAACGAGGGATCCGTCAGCGGCGCGATGTAGAAGCTCTGCGCACGCCAGGCCGGCCCGGTCACCGTGCCATCGCTGAAGCTGGCCATGAACCCGCCATCACCGGGGTGAAAAGGATTGCCGCCATTGAGTTCGGTTCCCAGGCCCAGGTTTTCCTCCCAATCCACCAGGCGGACGGCATAGGTCACGGGCCGCCTGGCGCGGAACCGAACCACGCAGGAATTGAAGGGCGTGTAGGGCACCGGATCCACCGCCACCCGGGTGCCGTTGACGTACAGTTCGAAGTAGTTGTCCGCGAACAGGTATCCGGTGATCACCTCCCCATCGGGATCGACCGTGACGACGGGAACCGCGTCGAGATCCACGGCGCCGATCCCCTCGGGGCGGACGCCCGTCACGTCGTTGTAGAGGTCCGAGGCCCTCGGTCCCTCCAGGAAGGCTGTCGCGGCCGGAACCGTCCAGATCGAGCCATCCTGGCCGGTGACCCGCCCCACCCCCGCGATGCGCTGCCCCGCCGGGAGCAGGTTGGCCACGACCGTCTGGGCCCTTCCCCGGGACATCGATCCGGTCGGGGTGGCGCCGGACACCGTCACGACCGCCTCGGCGCTCTGCGTGTTGCCGACGGCGTTGGAAACCCGCACCGAGTAGGCGCCGGCCGAGGCACCCGAGATGGGCGACAGGGTGAGGGTCGAGGAACGGGCGCCGGAGATCCCGTCCCCGTCGACCAGGGCCGACCCGTTGCGGAGCCATTGGTAGCCGAGGGTGCCGGCCCCCTGCGCCGTGACCGTCAGGCTGACGCGTTCGCCCGGGGACGCCTGGCGCGCTGGCGGCTGGACGACCACCAGGGGCTCCTGCACCGAGGCCAGCGCCGGGGCGGGTTTCCAATTGGGATAGTTGGTGGTCCGCAGGCCGACCGCATCCAGGTAGGTGACCTTGAGGATGCCCGCCGCCCGGTCCAGGGAGTAGGTCCAGCTGTTGGTCGGCGGCGCGTTGGAAGGCACGCTGTAGCTCAGCCGGTACTGGTCGGGCCCCAGGCGCTCGAAAGTCTTGAGGGCGGCCCCGTTCAGGCCCGTGCCCGACGGCCGCACGGGATTGACCCTGGGCTGGACCCCCGCCTGACTGACGACCTGGCCCTGCCCGTTGGTGCTCACCACCGCATCCACCTCGCCGTGAAACCCGCCATTCACGAAGGGCATGGTGAGCGAGGCATGGTAGTGGTAGAATCCCGTTCCGTTGGTGTGCCCCCGGAAGGTGTCCAGACCCACCGGCATGGATCCGTCGGGCTCCGTGAGGCCGTAGATGGGATAGCCATCGAGGGCGAAGGCGATGGGAAGATCGGGACCGAGGACGTTCGTCAGGTGCAGCGGGGCGGCATGGTAATGGTAGTCGTCGGCCCGACCACAGTGTCCGCCCCAGGCATCCAGCTCCCCGATCAGGGCCGAGATCTCGCCCCGGTTGTTGGCCGGGTTGAAGATGGGAATGCCGTTGGCCGCCAGCGCGATGGCCCCCTGGAGGAAGGTCTGCGAGGTGATGGCCTGGGGCTTGGCCGCGACCACCGGCTCGAGCGGCAGGTGCCAGGTGTTGGTGCCGAAGTAGAACGTGGGCACGGGGATCTGCCGCTGCCAGGCGGTGATGCCCTCCATCATGCCGTGGGCCGGCATCCCGTCGGACCCGATGCGGAACTCGTCGGCATTCCACCAGAACCTCAGGGCCGGCTGGAACCGAACGAAGGTGCGGGCCATGAGGTCGGCCCGGGCCGACGCCTCGGCCGAGACCGGGATCGCCGTGGACCCGGCGGCGGCGACGCCCGGACCGTTCGCGGCCTTGGGCAGGTTCCGGAGACGGATCTTGGCGACCACGGACGGCGCCGGTGTCGCCTCGTGACGATGCCAGTCGTGACCCAGGAGGCGCATGGCCAGCAGCAACGGCACCATCAGGCCGGTCCAACGGATCCCGGTGCCCCATGCCCACCCCCCGCCTCCGATCCCGATTCCCTTCATCATCACCCCACTGGACCCGATCTCCATGAAGGGACCCACCGGATCCGGATGACAGTTTTGTCATGCGAAACCGCTCGAAAGCCCATCGCGCCCGGAACACGGTGGCCGTGGATGAGGATCCTGGTGGTGGAGGATGAGCGGAAGATCGCCGACCTCGTGCGCAAGGCGCTGGAGGCCACGGGCTTCGTCGTCGAGACCTGCGGCCACGGCGACGAGGCCCTCTCCTGGGCCCTCCGATCGGCCTTCGACGCGCTCGTGCTCGACATCATGATCCCGGGTCGCGACGGCCTGAGCGTGCTCCGACAGCTCCGGGCGGCCGGCAACCCCACTCCGGTCCTGCTGCTCACCGCGCGCAGCTCGCTCGACGAGCGCATCGAGGGCCTGAACCTCGGGGCCGACGACTACCTGCCGAAACCCTTCTACACCGAGGAGTTGGTGGCCCGCCTCAACGCCATCCTCCGCCGCCGCGACCCCGGCCACACGAGCCGCCTCGAATCCGGCTCGCTGTCGGTGGACCTCCTGACGCGGCAGGTCCTGGTGGCGGGAAAGCCCGTGGAGCTGACCACCCGGGAGTTCGCGCTGCTGACCTGCCTGATGCGGTCCCCGAACCGGGTGTTCACGCGTCCCCAGTTGTGCGAGCGGGTCTGGAACTACCACCACGACCCGGGCACCAACCTGGTGGACGTGTACGTCCAGCGGATTCGCCGCAAGCTCGGCGAGGAACCGCTCCAGCCCCGCATCGAGACCATCCGCGGCGTCGGCTACCGGTTCGTCCCGGAGACCTCCGCCCCGGCACCCCACCGCGCCGCCGTGCCATGAGGATCGACTCCTTCCGCCTCAAGATCGCCCTCGGCTCGGGACTGCTCTGCGCCGGCTTCCTGCTCGCCGCCTCGGCAGCCTTCTGGAACTGGAGCCTCCGGCGCGACCTCGACCGGGTGGACCGTGAACTGCGGACCCTCGGGGTGCAGCATCTCGACCGGGTCAACGGCACCGACCACTGGGTGCGCTTCGAGAACGCGCTCGGGTTCGTCGCCGGCGGCGGGGAACGTCCCCAGTTCATCCTGTGGGTCCGGCTGCAGGACCGCGAACTCCACCGCTCCGCCCACTGGCCGGAGACGCTCGACCCGCGGACCCTGCCCGGGCTGACGACCTACGAGCCGCCCTACCGACCCGATCCGGGATCGCCCGCGCCCCCGCCGCCGCGACGCAATGAACCCATCTCGGACCGCAACCCCGCGCTGCCGCGGAAGGTGCCGGTCTTCCTGACCCACGATCCCGGAGGCCGGCCCTGGCGCATAGCCGTCATGGGCAACCCCCACCTGACCCTCGCCCTGGGCACGGACCTCGGCCCGATCAACCAGGAACTGGCCCGGCTGCGGACGGCATTCCTCACCGCCGTGCCGCTGGTGCTGTGCCTGGTGGGCGCCGGGGCCTGGTGGCTGTCGTCCCGGGCGCTCCGGCCGGTCGCTCTCCTGACGCGCAGCGTCGAGGGCATCACGGCCCGGGGGCTCGATCAACGCCTGGTGGCCACCGCCCACGACCGGGAGTTCCAGCGGCTCGTCTGCGTCTTCAACGCGATGCTCGACCGCCTGGAGAAGAGCTTCCACCAGGCCACGCGCTTCAGCGCCGATGCGGCCCACGAGCTGCGGACGCCGTTGACGATCCTGCAGATGGACCTGGAAATGGCCCTCCATTCGGCCGAGCAGGGATCCGAGACCCAGCGCCTGTGCGTGCGCCTCATCGAGGAGATCAGCCGCCTGCGGGCCATCCAGGAGAAGCTCCTGCTCCTCGCACAGGCCGACGCCGGCAAGCTGCCCGTGCAACCGGTGCCGGTGGACTGGAGCCTGGCCGTCCGGGAAGCGGCGGAGGACGCGCGCAGCCTCGCCGGAGCCGACCTCCGGATCCTTGAGAAGGTCCCGGACGCGGTTTCCGCACCGGCCGACCCCATCCTCCTGGACCAGATCCTCCAGAACCTCGCCACCAACGCGGTGACCTACAACCATCCCGGGGGATCCGTCGAGTTCGAGCTTCTCCAGCGACCGGGGCAGGTCGAACTGAGGGTCTCGAACACCGGGTCGGGGATCGCAGAGGATCAGCGGCACCGGCTCTTCCAACGGTTCCACCGCGCAGACCCCTCCCGGCATCGAGAGACCGGCGGCACAGGCCTGGGGCTGAGCCTGTCGCGCGAGATCGCCCGGGCGCACGGGGGCGACCTGGCCCTGGCCCCGGACACCGGTGACCGGACCACGCTGGTCCTGACCTGGCCGGACGGACTGGTCCACGCCTGATCCCGGGGCCGACTGTGCGGGTTTTCCCGCCCGGGACGCCGGTGCGCGGCAAGACCACCGCCCCCATCCCGCCCCATCCTGTCCACCGATGCAGGGACATGTGGCCATCGTCGGCGGCGGAGTGATCGGGCTGAGCACCGCCTTCTACTGCGCCCGGGCCGGGTATTCGGTGACGGTGATCGACCGGAACCCGCCGGCGCGCAACGGCTGCTCCTTCGGCAATGCGGGCATGGTGGTGCCGAGCCATTTCATCCCGCTGGCCGCGCCGGGCGCGGTCGCCCTCGGACTCAAGTGGATGTGGAATCCGGAGTCCCCGTTCTACATCCGGCCGCGATGGGACGCGCAGCTCTTCGAATGGGGATGGCGCTTCTGGCGGGCGAGCACCCCGGAGCGGGTCCGGATGGCGGCGCCCCTCCTGCGGGACCTCAGCCTGGCCAGCCGGACCGCCTTCGAGGAACTCGCCGCCCTGCCGCGCCTCGACTTCGGACTCGTGAAAAAGGGCCTGCTGATGCTGTGCCGCAGCCAGCACGCGCTCGACGAGGAGGCCCACACGGCGGAGCAGGCCCGCGCCCTGGGAATCCCGGCCGAGGTGCTCGACGCCCGGCAGACCGCCGATCTCGACCCGGCCGTCACCCTGTCGGTCGCCGGCTCGGTGCATTTTCCCCAGGACTGCCACCTCAGCCCGGACCGCTTCATGGCCGGTGTGCAGGCCGAGCTCGAACGTCTGGGCTGCCGCTTCCGCTGGAACGCAGAGGTCCGGGGATGGCAGAGCGAGCGGGACCGTGTCCGGGCGGCCTGGGTGGACGGCGGGCCGGTCGAGGCGGACGAGTTCGTGATCTGCGGTGGGTCCTGGTCGCCGCAGACGGCCTCCCAACTGGGCCTCCACCTTCCCATCCAGGCCGGCAAGGGCTACAGCCTCACCCTGCGCGAACCCCGGGAATTGCCGGCCCTGTGCTCGATCTTCACCGAGGCCCGGGTCGCCGTGACCCCCATGGGAGGCGCATTGCGGTTCGGTGGCACCATGGAGATTGCCGGACTGGACGAGACCATCAACCCGGTCCGCGTCCGAGGCATCATCCGTTCGGTGCCCCGGTACTTCCCGAGGTTCGAGGAAACCGACTTCGAGGGCATCGAGCCATGGTTCGGCCTGCGACCGGTGCCACCGGATGGCCTGCCCTACCTCGGTCGGACCGGGCGTTTCCGCAATCTCTGCCTGGCCACCGGGCATGGCATGATGGGCATCAGCCTGGCACCGGTGACCGGCCAAGTGGTCGCCGGCATCTTGGCCGGGGATCGGCCCCGATTCGACCTGTCGCTGCTGTCACCCGACAGGCACTCCCGCTGAGCCCCTCCAAGGCCGTGCGACGGGGCCCGTTTTCATCGCTGGACCGGCAACGTGACATCGCGGCAAAGCGGGTGAAAAGGACGGGGGCCGGCCGTTTCCGGCCGGCCCCCAAGTGACGGGAGCGATGTCGCCCTCACTCGGGGCGCCGTAACTTCGACGAGGCCAACACCCAGGGGCAATCACGACCTCGACACGAGCAAGCTCCCTTTGCCAACCCTAAGCGATCGCCCACCAACCAACGTCTCCGACGTCGGAGACGGCGGATTGCTCAAACTTTTTTCTGAAAACTCCCGTCACCGAGGGCCGAACGCCCACCAGGCGGTTCGTTTCATCGGACGGGGCCCGTCGCCACCCGCAGCATGACTTCATTCCTCCGGAAGAGGGTGGGGGTCCACGGGGGATCGAAGTACCCGTAGACCGGGGAGGCATCGGCCGCCGGGTGGCCCTTCGAGGTCATCCAGTCGCGCAGACGGCCCAAGACCTCGGCTTCGCGCTGCGACGACCGCCCCCCTCGGAACCGCAGCACCGCGAAGCGTCCGGCGCCCATCTCGCGCTTCCGGACCGACGGATCGCTGGGGGCCGGCACCGCCTCGGCCGCCATGTCCTTGGGCATGACGAAGGCCATGACCCGACGGGGGGCCTCGCCGCCTGCCGGGTTTTCGGTCATGTAGACCGGGGTGGTCATGGCAATCTTTCGCCCCGACTGGTTGCTTCCGGAGATGAAGCGAAACAACCGGCCGAAGCCGCCGTCCGAATCACCATCGCCCGTCCCGGTGGGGGTCTCGACCCACTGCATCGTTGGGTATTCCCGGAGCTGGAAGTCACCGTCGGCATCGATCACCCGGTAGGGTGCCGTCTCATAGCCGGCGCGGGTGGCTTGGCATCCGGCCGCGGCCAGCAGCAGGGTCACCAGTCCGGCGCCCGTCCACCATGCCAAGGTCCGTGGGTTCATGGGTCGAAGATCGACGCATTCCATCGCTTCTGCAACCCGCCCTCAGGACACGCCCAGCGGACCGGCACCCCAGCAGCCTGGACCGCCCTCCCGAAGTCATTCCCCCACGGGCATGGGCACCCCGGGGTCACCAGCGAACGGACGACGGCGCCCGGGCGGGCGCCCCCTCGGTCCGCGCCGAGGGATCCCACCCGCGGGGAACGATTGGCCACTTGACGGTCTTCAAATGCGAGTGAACGGTCATTCGCGTTTATGAAACCCGCTGGCACGCGCCACCGAACTTTTCCCGAGCGGCAGGAGACCATCCTAAGGGCCGCCTGCGAGGTGTTCGTCCGCGACGGCTTCCACGCGGCCTCGATGAAGGACATCTGCGCCGCCGCGGACATGAGCCCGGGCTCGGTGTACCGGTATTTCCGCAGCAAGGACGATCTGGTGCAGGCGATGATCGACTCCGACCGGGCACAATGGATGGCCGCGATGGATGCGCTGCCGGCCGACGGGGGCCTGCTCGCGGCGCTCGAGGCGCTGGCCGAGTTGGGCCTGCGGGACCTTGAGAACCGGGGCTTCCTGAACCTCTGGGTGGAGACCGCCGCGGAGGCAGCGCGCAACCCCGGGGTGGCCGCGCGACTCCGCGAGAGCTACGCGAGCCTGCAATCCCGGCTGACCACCCTGATCGCAGCCGCCCAGGCCAACGGCTCCGTCGCCTCGACGAGCGACCCGACCACGCTCTCGTGCCTGGTGATGGCCGCTTTCGACGGGCTCATCCTCCGCGCCACCTTCGATCCCGGGCTCGATGCCCGCCCGCTCACCCGGGGATTCCTGGACTTCATCGGACGCGCCATCGGAGCCCGGCCGCCCGGCCACGGCGGTCCGCCCCCTTCCGATCCGGCGCCACGGACGGCCCCTCAAAAGCCCCGCCGCCGGCGAGCCGGCGGTCCGGAATCCCGCGAGCGAAAGGGCCGCGGATGACCTGGGTGGGTCTCCAGATGCTCCGGAACGACCGGGCCAAGTTCGCCGCGATGATCGTCGCGGTATCGCTGGCGGTCTTCCTGATGCAGAACCAGGCGGCGATCCTCGCGACGATGCTCTCCATGACGGCGGCGCAGATCCGCGACGTGCAGGACGCCGACCTGTGGGTGACGCAGCCCGAGGTGGAGTGCTTCGACCAGGTGAGGTCGCTGAGGGACATCGAACTGTTGCGGGTGCGCGGGGTGCCGGGCATCGCCTGGGCGGCACCCCTGGTGAAGATCGACGCCATCGGTCGCGCCGACGGCGGTCGCCTGAACACGGTGACGGTGCTGGGCATCGACGACGCCAGCCTCGCCGGACTCCCCCATCGCATGCGGGTGGGACGGGCCGACGCGATCCGGGAGCGCGACACCGCCATCATCGACCCCGGGGGCCACGAACTGTTCTTCCCTGGCGAACCATTCCGGCCAGGGCGGTCGATCCGCATCCGCGACCGCCGCGTGCGCATCGTCGGCGTGTCCGATGCGGCCGCCCCGTTCACCGGACTGCCCCTGCTGCACACCTCGCGGTCGACGGCCGCGGCACTCAGCCTCGGCGAGCCCCATCTCACCAGCTTCATCCTCGCCAGGTCGGCTCCGGGGGGCCGCCCCGAGGACATCTGCCGACGGATCGACGCGCTCGGCGGGCTGCGTGCCCGGACGACCGAGCAGTTCGCCCGGGACGCGATGCGATTCTATGGCAGCCAGGGAGTGCCGCTGCTCTTCATGGTGACCATCGGCATCGGACTCATCGTCGGGGCGGCCATCACCGGCCAGACCTTCCTGATGTTCATCAAGGAGAACGCCCGGCCGCTGTCGATGCTCAAGGTGGTGGGGACGACCGACCGGCAACTGGGCCGGATGATCCTCCTGCAGGGAGCCCTCGTGCTGGGCCTGGGATCCTGCTTCGGCAGCGCGATCGCCGCGGCGGTCTGCGACCTGGTGCGCACCCAGCCCTTCCTGCGGAGCCTGTACCTTCCGTGGGAGATCGCCTTGGGCACCTGCGGGGCGCTGGCGTCGGTCACCGGGGTGGCACTTTACGCGAGCTTCCGCCATGTCCGCGGCCTCGAGCCGGCCGCGGTCTTCCGTTGATCCCATGGCTCCGCAAGATCCAACGGCCGTGCGATGCACGGGCATCCGCCGGCATTTCGGCGAAGGAGACGCCCGGGTCGAGGTGCTGCGCGGGGTGGACTACACCGTGCGCCGGGGTGAGCTGAGCTTCCTGGTCGGTCCCAGCGGTTGCGGCAAGACGACCCTGATCTCGGTGATCGCAGGCCTGCTCGAGACGACCTCCGGCACGGTGTCCCTCTTCGGCCGGGACCTCGCCTCGATGCCCCCGGACGAGCGCGTCCTCTTCCGGCGGGAGCACCTGGGATTCGTCTTCCAGCAATACAACCTGCTGCAGGCCCTGACTGCCGCCGAGAACGCCGCCGTGCCGCTCCTGGCCGCCGGGATG
>Ga0315900_10010900_pt1 | contig 11318 bp, 12 predicted proteins | sample LakEriMetagenome_FD_203521 | JGI IMG/M metagenome (GOLD analysis project Ga0315900, IMG submission 203521) | Freshwater fungal communities from buoy surface, Lake Erie, Ohio, United States - Buoy 12 MA114 | ecosystem: Environmental > Aquatic > Freshwater > Lake > Lake biofilm | place: USA: Lake...
TTTGGTAGTCCACGTCACAGGAATCAATTCTGAGGCCGTTTTTGAGGCCGTGGCTGCGTTAAAACAATTCAAGGCTAGGAGGATATTCGCCCATTACCGCGAAACGACTCCAGGCCTTCTATGGGACTCGGAGGTGGACGCATGAACACCCTACCTGAAAACATCGACTTTCAGACGTGGTACGACATGATGGAGCCGGCAGTCATGATCCGGCCAGCCAAGGACATCGTCCGCCAGGCGATTGAAATGCTCGAGACCGAGCAGCCACCCCCTGTGGTCATGCCCTGGGGCAAGCTGAAAGACATGTTCTCCTTCCGGCCTGCTGAAGTTACGGTTTATGCCGGCCAGAACGGCTCAGGCAAGAGCATGATCACGGGCATGATCGCGCTGCAGTTGATGGCACAAAAGCGCAACGTCCTGATTGCCAGCTTTGAGATGAAGCCCACCACAACCTTGCAGCGCATGGTCAGGCAATTCACGGGCACGCAATTTCCCACGGCTGACGATTACCGAAACTTTGCAGCGTGGGGCGGCAACTACCTGTGGTTTTATGACCGGCAGGGCGAAGTCTCTCGAGAGCAAATCATCGGCGTTGGCAACTATGCAGCGCGTGAACTCAAGATGAACGACTTCTTCATTGACTCGCTCATGAAATGCGTGAAGGGCGAAGACGACTACAACGCTCAGAAAGACTTCGTATCGGATTGCACGAACCTGGCTCGAGACACCGACCTTCACATTCACCTAGTCCACCACATCAGGAAAGGTGCGACTGACGAGGCCATGCCGCAGAAAGTGGATATGAAGGGATCGGGATCAATTGCCGACCAGGTGGATAACGTCTGGATGATGTGGCGCAACAAGAAGAAGGAGCGCTTGATCGAAGCTGGCCAAGCCGTTGATCCTGCAGAACCCGATGCCATGCTGCTTTGTGAGAAGCAGAGGAACGGCGAACACGAACCGCGGTTAAGACTTTGGTATGACCGCACATCCCAACAGTTTTTGGAGAAACCCGGTGCAAACCCCTACCGATTCGACCCCGATTTTTGAGGTGACACTGCCATGGCCACCTACCGTCAATACTTACTGGCGACACAAAGTCACTGGCAGGCTCGCAACCGTGTACGTTTCAGGAGTGGGCAAGATCTATCGCAAGGCAGTGAACGACCTAGTGATGGAAGCCGCAATGGTTCAGCGCTACCTCAAGCAGGCTGGACCCTTACGCGTAGTGATCGAGGCCTTCCCGCCGGACAGAAGGAAGCGGGATCTGGACAACATCCTGAAGTCCCTGCTGGATTCACTGACGCACGCAGGGGTGTGGGAGGACGACAGTCAGATTGATGACCTGAGGATTTACCGATCAACCATCGCCGGCATGGTGAAGGTGCGTGTTTACGATTTAAGCCAAAAAAAGGAGGAGGTAGTAGGGTGACATCAACCAATCAAAAAAAATCGCTGTTTAGGCCTCATGGCGAGGCTAGAAAGGGCATCTATGGAAATTGAAGAGGTACACGATCCGCATGACGCGGTGGACTTTATGGTGCTGCACGCAAAAAAGTACGCTGCAGCCAAAGCTTTGAGGATTTACACCGAGGAGTTTCGCAAGAGCAAGAAAGCGATCTTGATGAAGCAAAGCCTAGAGACCGCAATCGGCGCACAAGAGCGTGAAGCTTATGCGCACCCGGAGTACATCGAATTATTACGAGAGTTGCAAAAACACGTTACTGAAGAGGAAACATTGAAATGGAAACTAACAGCAGCACAGGCACGAATCGAGATTTACAGAACGCAGCAGGCGAATCTCAGGGCGGAGGGCAAGGCGACGATATAAGCGACTCGCATCTGATCAGGGAGCGCATGCTGGCCGACTTTGCTCGGTTCATTGGAAGTCAAGCCTGGGAGGACGATAAGGGGTGGACACAAGCCGTTTACCACAATGCTTGGGGCGATGGCTTTTATGCCGGCCTTCATTACGCCAAATCACTTTTCTATGAAATCCATGACGAAAGACGAAAAAAAACATCTTGGTAAAGTTGCCGCTATCGGTTGTGTGCTCTGCTATCTGAAGGGCACGCCCGGTACGCCGGCAGAGATCCACCACCCCAGAAAGGGAACCGGCATGGGCCAGCGGGCAAGTCACTACGACGCAATCCCTCTGTGCCCTGAGCATCACCGCGGGAACACGGGCATTCATGGCATGGGCGTGAAGGCTTTCACTAAGCGCTATGGGGTGGATGAGGCTGAGTTACTGCACATCACCCGCCGTTTGGTTGCACATCATGACCATTTGTCGGATGGATGGCGTACTCACACACAAGTGGACTAAAAGTGTGTAGGATTGAGCCTGTAGTAACCAAACAGTGAAACCAACAGGAGAAACGAAATGCTTTTAATTGAATCAGTCAAAAACATCACCATCGCAAAAACACGCAACTCACGTTTTTACGGCGAGCCAACACTCTTTGCGATGATTGTGGATGAGTCCACCGGCTACGCACACGAAATGGAATTTGCCAACATCGAAGAGGCAAACGACTTTGTAGCTCGCATCAACAAGCTAACCAAAAAATAAATCAACCGGGGCTACGGCCCCATCACATGGAGAACATCATGCAACACGACGTTACCGCAGAAAATTACGACAGGATCAGCCTCAGCGATTACGAAGGCGGTTTGTGGATGTCTATCTGGAAGGTAGGCGCACACTGCAGCATTCACTTGAATCAAGAGCAGATCAAAGAACTTCACAAGGCCATCAGCGAATACATCAAGGAGACGGCAGATGAACTATGACTGGTGGCTCGACAGGCAACTCTGGGAATATGACCAAGAGCGGCTTGACTCAGAGGAGCAGGAGGACTTAGACTCGGACGAGTTTCCATGTGATGTCTCCTGTTGACTTACCTCAAGTCTTTTCCCCGGCGCAATGCCGGGGTTTCTTTTTGTAGCAAAGCATAGTAAAATCAATCAGTTACATGAGCGCCTGCGCAATAATCTTGCAGGCCGCGCCACAAAACCCTACGATTAACGGATCGAGACGAGTCACTGAGAGTATGTGATGGCCAAATCCGCAAAACCCAAAGATGATGCTGCGCCGCGCAAAACAGGCCGGCCAAGCAAATACACGCCTGAGATAGCCACCAAGATCGTAGAGCAGCTAAGTGAAGGTATTCCACTAAGAGAGATATGCAGACAAGAGGGCATGCCAGCTTGGCGAACCATTTACGATTGGATGTATCAGGATGATGTTTCTGGGTCGGCGAGCGTCGGTCTTTCCGCAGCCATCGCGAGAGCACGGGAAATTGGCTACGACAAAATGGCTGAGGAATGCATTGAGATTGCCAACACGCCAATGTTTGGCGAAGTCAAGACGATTGATGGCGACAAGCTGATTGTCCGCAGGGAAGATATGCTTGGCCACCGCAAGCTGCAGATCGAGACCAGGCTCAAGTTACTGGCCAAGTGGAACCCCAAGAAATACGGTGATCGCCTCACGCATGCTGGCGACGCTGAGAACCCGCTCGAGGTTAAGGCTGATGTATCCATCTTCGACGCCATGCTGAAGAACTTAGAAGCGAAACGCCAACTTGGGGACAAGTGACCTCGAGACCCTACTGCGTGATCCGCAGGTAAGGGCTGAGTACACCAAACTTCCTGCTGACCAGGCTGCGGCTTGGGGCTGGAGAATGATGTGGCTCACGCGAGCGCTCAAGCACCAGATCCTGCCGACGGGTGACTGGTGGTCGATCTGGCTCATGCTAGCTGGCAGGGGTGCCGGCAAGACAAGAACTGCAGCCGAGCAGATCGCCTGGTGGGCATGGTCCCACAAAGCCACCAGATGGCTCGTGGCGGCGCCAACATCATCAGATGTGAGGGCTACATGCTTTGAGGGTGATTCGGGCCTCCTGCAGGTCATTCCGCCCGTCCTAGTGGCTGATTACAACAAGGCGCTGCACGAGTTACGCCTAACCAACGGCTCGTTGATCAAGGGCATACCCGCGAGTGAACCGGAGCGCTTCCGCGGCCCGCAGTTCCACGGTGGCTGGCTTGATGAGTTGGCAGCGTGGGAATACCTGCAAGAAGCCTGGGACCAGATCCAGTTTGGCATGCGACTCAAGCTCGAGAACATGAAGACCAGGCTGATCTGCACGACCACGCCAAAGCCTAAAGACTTGATTATTGATCTGATGTCAAGGGAAGGTGACGACGTCGTACTGACAACTGCATCGACCTATGCCAACCTCGACAACCTCTCTGAGAACTTCAAGCGGCAGATCCTGCAGTACGAAGGCACGAACTTAGGAAGGCAAGAAATCCACGCTGAGATCATTGACGCTGAAGAAGGCGGTATCGTCAAGCGGGATTGGTTTCGCCTATGGCCTGCAGACAAACCTCTGCCGAAGTTGGAGTTCATTGTTCAGTCCTACGACTGTGCTTTCACTGAGAAGACGCAGAACGACCCGACGGCCTGCATTACCTTCGGTGTCTATAAGCCAGAAGACGGCGGCATGCGGGTGCTGATTATTGACGCCTGGCAAGACCGGCTGCAGTACCCTGACCTTAAGCCTAAAGTATTAGACGAGTACGAGATCGTGTTTGGCGAAGGCAAGGATGCAAAGCGGGTTGACTTGGTGCTAGTCGAGGACAAGGCCGCGGGTATCGTGCTCATCCAAGACCTGCAGCGTGCCCATATCCCGGTAAGGGCATATAACCCTGGCCGGGCAGATAAGATCCAACGCTTGAGCATTGTGGCCAATATTGTCAAAGCAGGACGGGTTTATGTGCCCGAGTCAAGCGTTAACCCTGGCTTTGTCAGAGACTGGGCAGAGGCTATGGTCACGCAGATCTGCTCATTCCCAAACACAACAAATGATGATTTCTGTGACGCGTTTAGCCAAGCCCTGAGATACCTGCGCGATGCTGGCTGGCTAAGTATCGACCCGCCACCGCCCGATGATTATGACGAGGAAGACCTGATCGACGCTGGCGTTACGAAGACCAATCCGTATGCGGCTTAAATCAGAACAGCGTCAACTCAGTATCACGCAACTGAACCTTCTCAACGCCATAAACAAGAACACGCAACCCAGCCCAGGCCGAGTCCTTCTTGCTTGCAAGCAGTTGCTGAATCAGCTTGGCCTGCATCTCTGTCGTAATTTCAATATGGCCATACCGATCAAGCCAGCCGCTACGCAAAGGGTACGGGATGCCAAACACTCTGCACTCCATGGCAAGGATCGCCCCCGGCTGATCAGTCTTGTATTTCGCGCTAAGATATTCTCTAACATTCATAACGATCCCTCCTATAAGTTAACTAAGTTAATACTGAGTTATATATGCGGAGGGTTTGAGTGGAGCGATCTGGGCAAATACTCACCTAACCCTGTAGTTAACAAGGTTAGTGGGTACCATGCGGACGGGAATCGTTATCGCTACATGGGGCCAGCCTTTACGCATGGACTGACTATGGCAGTTACGGTGTCGCGCACCCCTGTTTCTGGTCTGCCATCCCTCTTGCGAGGTCACTCATATCAGTTGGGCTTGAAACAGTTCCCCGTGGCCCTCTCGCGCAATTACGGCGGTGATCGGTCTAGCTGCGCCAGTTATCGGTTTCGGCTGGGTTCTGAGTCCCACTCCATTCACAGCAAACTTTGGTCTGTGATCCGTGCGGCAAACAAAAAAGCCACTTACTGCTGCTCCCGGTTGCGGGATCCCGGTGTTCTGGGATCGGGAGCATGAGTAAGTGGCCTTCAACTAACATTGCCCGCGACGACAACGGCTCAATGATAATGCTCACTAATAGACTTTGCAAGTCCCTATGGGTATCATCCGCACAACATGAGGGGCTAGCATGAGCAACTTACGGGCAAGGCTTGGGTTAAAGGAAGGCGGAAGCCTGCGTGAGCGGCTTGGCTTGAAGGACGGCGGTGTCGTCCGCATGCAAGACGGCGGCGATCCCACGGCCAGGTTCATGGGCAAGACGCCCAAGCGTGGCGTCAGTGCGCTACCCGGCTATGGCCAAGGCAACATCCTGCAAGACATTGAGGGCGTGGCACCGCAAGTCGCTGGCGGGCTGGACGTGCTGCTGACTGGTGCGCCTATCGTTGCCCGTGCTTTAGCGTCACCCGCGGTAGGCGTTGGCACCTTCGTCAAAGAAGCGATCAAGAGCGGCGACCCAAGAGATCCGACGCCACGCCAGCGTGCCGGCGAAGCAGCGCAAAGCTTCATCACTGAGAACCTCCGCCTGCCACAGACTGAGAAGGGCATTGAGTACCTCGAGAAAGGCGCTGAGATGCTCGAGGACATGCCAGACCTCAAGCTGCCACCATTCCTGCCCCAAATGGCCATGCTGCCACCGACCACGGGTGTTGCCGGCGCTCTGAGGCAAGCGGCAAAAACTGCCGGTAAGGAAATGTTAAGACCCGTTGATCAGGCGATGCGCGGCGAGGGAATGTTGGCAAAACCGCTACAAGGGGTAGCGCCAAGACAAGTTATGCCTGGCACAATGGCAGACCAAGGAGTCACCTATGAAACAACCACAGAAGGACCGTTCTACCGAGTCCGCCCTAGCCGTTCTCAAGCGGCTGCAGGGGAGGGTCGAGGCATTGTCGAAAGAGTACGGGACGAAGCAGTTGCCCCAGGACGAACTGGAAGCGATGTTTCGCAACCAACTACGGATGAGGCAGTCAAGCAAGCGATGAGCGACCCGGCGAACTTTGTTCGTCAGGCCGCAAGCACTTACACGCAGGAAACCACTGGCAAGCCTTATGCGTTGCCAGACATGCCTGAAAGCTCCATCCTCAAGCAGGCACCAATTGGCCGCACCTTCATGCTGGCCACGACAGATGATCCCGGCTACAAGCAGGAGATCTTCCGTCAGTACGCCACGCAAATGCCAGAAGTCATCGAGCAGTCTGGCGCAACCAACTACGACGAGTTACTGGTAGCCGCATACCGCCAGATGGCCAAAGAGACTGACGAGCAGTTCAAGCGCTTGCCAGTTAGCCTGTCTTATCACCGCGCAGGCGAAGGCAACTACCGCAACAGCAAGCAAATGCTGCAGGACGTATACGGCAACAAGCACCTTTACGTTTTCCAGGGTGGCGATGAGCACCCCTTCCTTAAGGATGTTGACCCCAAGACGGGATTAAACGAGAACGAGAAGTTTCGCGCCGTGCATGACTTTTTCGGCCATGCCATCCACGGCAATGAGTTTGGCCCCAAGGGTGAGGAGATTGCTTGGGCTGCGCACAGTCAAATGTATTCGCCGCTGGCACGCCTGGCTATGAGTACCGAGACGCGAGGCCAGAACAGCACAGTCAACTACACGCCGCTTAACGCCGCATTAAAGCGCACCATCAACGAATTGCAATCGCTGCGCTACGAGGCCAACCGCCGTGGCCAAACAGAGCAGGTTAAGCAGATTGATAAGGACATCGCCAAAGCTTACGAGACGTTCCAGTTTGCACCGCAAAAGCCTTTGCTCCTGCCGCCAGAGTTCTTGAGCACGTCCTACGCTGGCGAGATGCCAGACTATCTGCGCCCACTGATCAAGCCCATGGAAGGCACGACAGTCTCCACGCCGATGCTGCACTACAGCAAGCAGGCAGGGCTGACCGAGACTGACCCGTCGTTCTACGGCACGGGCATTAAGGGCGAAGAAGCAGCGAGACTCGGATTGCCTGGGGCTATATCGCCGCGCACCTACTTTTATGCCGGCCAGAACATGGAGCCAGAGGTTGGCCTTGGCCCACACAAGTACCGTGCGATGGGCGAGAACCTGTATGACCTGGCAGCAGATCCATTGCAACTGCAAATGCTTGCACGCGAAACCACGCGCATACCGATGACGGCCACGTCAAACAAGGGATTGGCACAGCCTGCTGAGGCTACCAACGCACTAGAGCGCCTTATTCGTGACTATGGCTATGCCGGGTACCTAAGTCCGAGACTGGCCAAGCCTAGCGTTGTCATGTTTGGCAAGACGCCCGTGCAACCTTACGCCAAGGGAGGCAAGGTGAGATTTACTGACAATCCCGACGTACAAGCCATGGTCGTTCACATGGCCAAGGGCAAAGGTGTAACACAGGCTGTTGCTGAAGCGGCTAAGGCTGCTGCCAAGCGTGCTCGTGACGTGCAGCGCGAGAAGGACAAGGTAGCCAAGGCATTGCTCAAGGAAAATCCCAAGATCAAGCCCGAGGAGCTAGACAAGAGCGCTGAGAAAATTGCAGAGCAAAATATCAAATGGGCGCAAGAACAGAAGCCAGCGTTTGAAAAAAAGTACGGGCAGCTTGTTCCTTCCAAGGGCAGTGAGTCGCTAGGGGAAAGGCTGCGTAACGTGCCCGAGGTTGTAGAGCAACGCGCCAAACGTGCAGAAGAGTTTCTTGCTCAACCTACTGAGCCATGGCAACCACCGCGGCCAGCACTGCAAGCCTTTGATCGCGCAATGATCAAAGATGCAATGGAGGGTTTCCCTGGTATTGAGCAGACGCGTTTCCCGCGATATGAGCCGCCAAGAGCCGACCTTGGTTACATTGATGAGATTTATCAAGATCCTCGCAACCGAGCGTTGATTGAGGCGCAAATTAAACGCGGCTTACCTTTGGGCGGCGAAACCTTTTATCCGTCGCTGTATCCACTAAAGGTAGCCGCACTTGAGCGTGGCATACCAGAGCAGCGGTTCAATCAGTTTATTTACGAGACAGCGCCGGCATCAGCGCGAAACACTATTCTCAACGAGATGGCGGTAGGTCAGTTTTTGCGAGACATGAACGCTAGAGGCTTGCCGCTTGACGAGCAAACCGTTGAGCGTGAGATGGAATTGTTTAAGCAGAAATATGGTGTTGGCTTGCCTTTGATGCCAGTTCACCGCATGGGCGTGCAAAGCGTCATTGAGGGCAATCGTGATTTGCGCGAGATGTCAAAAGCAAACATCCCCGTCAATTACAAGATCCCCACTTGCGGCACACAGAAGGCTGGCGACTTTGGCCAGTCAATTACCCTAGATGTGCATGAGGCTTCAGGTCAAACGCAAGGCAGTCAGTACCATCCATACTTCAACAAACAAGGCGGTTTTGGCCAAACGGAGTATGGGCGTGGCGAAGACTACATGCTGGATATTGCTAAAGGCTTAGGATTGCCTGGTGGCACAGCACAAGCTGGTAGATGGTTCGGCGGGGGCGAATTAACAGGGCTGGCATCGCCTCGTGGTGATGCATTAGATCTGCTTGAGAAGCAAACCGCTTATACGCTGCATGGCATGGGCATCAACCCAACGCCGAGAAATGTGCGCAATTACCTTCTTAACATGGTTGAGACGGGCGAAGGGGTGCTTATGCCCTTTTATGCAAGCAACAAACGGCCACAGCTACCTGATGTCCGCTCTGAGAAGAAAAAGGGCGGTGCTGTTGGTGGCCTTAGCGCCTTAGAAAGGGAATATGACTATGCCTGAAATGCCCATTGAGCAGGAATATGGCCGCTACGTCGATCCGATGCAGGATGAAGAAGACCTAGAAGAGGGTCTTGAAGTCGAGTTGCCTGAAGAATCGGCAGAACTCGAGGAGCTTCCTGATGGTTCCGTGCGGGTTCACTTCGACGATCTGAAGGGTCCAGAGGATTCGCCAGACTTTTACGAGAACCTGGCAGAGAAAATCGACAGCGTAAAGCTGTCAGCGCTGGCTATGCGCTATGTCAACCTGATCGACAAGGACAAGCAAGCCCGCGAAGACCGCGATAAGCAGTACGAAGAGGGTCTCAAGCGTACCGGCATGGGCAAAGATGCGCCCGGCGGCGCCACGTTCATGGGTGCCAGCAAGGTTGTCCACCCGGCGATGGCTGAAGCTTGCGTGGATTTTGCCTCTCGAGCCATCAAAGAACTGTTCCCGCCTGATGGCCCGGTCAAAACCAAGATCTTAGGCAAGATTGATAAGGACAAAACAGAGCGTGCCGAGCGCAAACGCGACTGGATGAACTGGCAGCTTACCGAGCAGATCGAAGAATTTAAGGATGAGCAGGAGCAATTGCTCACCCAATTACCCCTTGGTGGCTCGCAGTACCTAAAACTTTGGTATGACGAGCGCAGAAAGCGTCCTTGCGCTGAGTTTTTGCCCATCGACAAGGTGTTAATCCCGTTTGCCGCGTCCAATTTCTACACCGCACAGCGTGCCACTGAGATCCACGAGATCACAGAGTTTGAATTTAGGCAGCGCATTGATGCAGGCATGTACAAAGATGTGTCAATTATCCGCGCCACGATGGAGCCGGATGAGACGCACGCAGAAAAAGCCAACAACAAGATTGAAGGCCGCAAGTTTGACGAGAATGACGACGGCTTACGCACGGTTTATCACACCTACACCTACCTCGAAGTCGAAGAAGACAGCGTCACTGACGGCGAGATGGCGCCTTACATCCTGATGATCGACAAACTGGACAACGAAGTCATCGGTTTGTACAGAAATTGGGAAGACGGCGATGAAACGATGACCAAGCTGGACTGGGTTATCGAGTACAAGTTCATTCCATGGCGTGGCGCCTACGCGATTGGCATGCCGCACTTGATTGGTGGCCTATCAGCAGCGCTTACGGGAAGCTTACGAGCGCTTTTGGATGCCGCGCATATCAATAATGCCCCAGCACTACTAAAGTTTAAGTCGGCCAAGGTCTCTGGCCAAAGCCAACAAGTCGATATTACGCAAGTCGTAGAGATTGAAGCGGCACCAGGCGTGGATGACATTCGCAAGCTTGCGATGCCCATGCCGTTCAACCCTCCATCGGCAGTGTTATTCGAGCTTCTAGGCTGGCTAGACAAGGCTACAAAGGGCGTTGTGACCACGGCTGAGGAAAAGATAGCCGATGTGAACGCACAAGCGCCTGTAGGCACCACACAAGCCCTGATTGAGCAGGGTGCCGCGGTGTTTTCTGCCATCCACAGTCGTTTGCACTCCTCACAGGCGCGTTTGCTCAAGGTTTTAGGTCGTCTGAACCGCTGGTATCTCAAAGATATGCGCAAAGGCGAGGTTGTTCACGATCTGAAGATTGAGGTTGAGGATTTTGAGCGCAATGGTGACGTGGTTCCGGTCTCTGACCCGCATATTTTCAGCGAAACCCAGCGCATGGCCCAGATTCAGGCGGTATTGGCCCGCTCGGACAAGGCCCCAGACCTCTATGACCGCCGTGCCGTTGAAGAAAGACTCCTAAAGCAGCTAAAAATCCCTGCTTACAACGAGTTGCTCAAGAATACGCCAGCACCTAATGAGCTTTCGGCCATTGATGAGAACGTGGCCATGTCGCTTGGTCAAAACGGCTACGCTTACATG
>Ga0315900_10010902_pt1 | contig 11317 bp, 8 predicted proteins | sample LakEriMetagenome_FD_203521 | JGI IMG/M metagenome (GOLD analysis project Ga0315900, IMG submission 203521) | Freshwater fungal communities from buoy surface, Lake Erie, Ohio, United States - Buoy 12 MA114 | ecosystem: Environmental > Aquatic > Freshwater > Lake > Lake biofilm | place: USA: Lake...
GCCTTGATTGGGGCGATTGCCGCCACACAAACGATTGTCGCACAGCCGATTTTTTCGCGGCGGATCATGGTATTTATGACCGGCTTAATTGTGACGGTCTTGTTTCTGACCTTTTCACGTGCGGCACTGGGCGGGTTAATCATTGCGGCAATTTATGTGGCGACCGTGCGCTATCGACGGTTGTGGTGGTTGATTATTGGCGGCGGATTGATAGCAACCATTTTGCTGGTCTTTTTGGGAGTGGGCGAGCAGTTTGTCAATCGTATCGTCCAAGGTGTGCAGTTCCAAGACCAGGCGAATCAGATGCGCCTCGATGAATTCAACAATGCATTTGCAGTGATTCAGGCCTATCCGTTTTTTGGGATTGGCTTTGGGCGTGCGCCCGATATCGACCTTGTGGCTGGTGTATCGAGCATCTACTTGGCGATTGCCCAACGGATTGGGCTGATCGGACTAGGCTTTTTCTTGATACTCATGGGCAGTTTATTTGTACGCAGTTGGGCAAGTCTCAACCGTGCTATCCAACGCAATCACGAGATGTATGCCAGTTGGTTGATTGGACTCCAGGCTGGTCTCGTGGCAGCGCTGGCTGTTGGTGTGTTGGATCACTACTTCTTTAATATTGAATTCAGTCATATGACCGCCCTGTTATGGTGCACGGTTGGGCTCAAGCTAGCAATTGCGCGGAGCATCGACCATGCACACGATGAAGTACCGCAATGAAACCGTGTATTTTGGGCATCGCTGGCGGGAGTGGTGCCGGCAAAACGACGATTGTCAACCAGTTGATAGGGCGCATTGGTGAAGAACAGATTGCCTGGTTGCCATATGATGCATATTATCGCGACTTGGGGCATCTGACACTGACCGAACGCCAGCAGTACAACTTTGATCACCCGGATGCGTTTGATACTGAGCTCTACATGAGGCATATTGCGGCATTACAACAGGGTCAAACGATTACTATCCCAAATTATGATTTTGTGAGTTATACACGAGTTGCGGGCGGTATCGTGACTGCACCACGTCCAATTCTTATTTTGGATGGTATTTTGTTGTTTGTACCGGTAATGCTCCGGAATATTATCGAGATGCGCGTATTTATTGATACCGCTGATGATATTCGTCTGTTGCGCCGGATGCAACGCGATACCACAGAACGTGGCAGAAGTATGGAATCGGTCCGCCAGCAATACTTGCGCACGGTGCGCCCAATGCATCATGCGTATGTGGCGCCTTCGCGCCAATATGCACATGTGATTGTGCCCGGAGATGATTCAATCGATGTGGCCACCACATTACTCCAGCATCATATTCAACAACTGCTCATCCATGGCTGAGCCGTACGTGCTACCAAGATGGTTGAACAATTTATGAAACCAACAATTTATGCGTTGCCACCACGCCTCAATCACAACGCCTACTTAACGCATCTCCATGAGGCGTTATCTGACCGCTATGAGATTTACGACGGATCACTCCGTGGTGCCTTATGGCAAATGGTGCGCAAACGTGATTTGTGCATCTTTCATATTCATTTGTTTGACGAGATCATCCAAAGACGCCGTTGGATACACGCATGGATCAGGATGATTGGGTTTGTGACTATGTTGATGTTCTTGCGCTGGCGCGGCGTACATTTAATTTGGACCGTCCACAATCTCAAGCCACATACCTGTTGGCATGACGATATCGCCCATAAGACAGTCCAGCATGTCATCAATCAGTGTCATGCGGTCACGTGTCATCATCATGCCACACGACAAAAGCTACTCAATGATTACCGGGTGAATCTCCCAGTAACGGTGGTACCACATGGACATCTCGCGCAGCCTTTTGGGCCGTTGATGTCACGCCAACACGCCCGGATAGAACTCGGATTACCGCAAGATATTCCAGTGTTTGTGTTTTTGGGCATGATTCGCCCGTACAAAGGGATTGATACAGCAATTGCTGCCATGAACGCTATCCCACAAGCACACATTATCATTGCAGGGTTGCCAGCAGATAAGCAGTATTTGTCACAAATCCACAGACAAACGGCAAACATGACGAATGTGACGGTCAAGCCGTATTTTTTGCCGGATCATGAGGCAGCACTCTATCTCGCTGCATGTGACGCATTATTGTTGCCGTATCGTGCAATTACGACATCCGGTATGTTAGTGAATGCGCAAGCGGCAGGGGTAGTTTGTGTAGTGCCTGATTTACCGCCACTTGCAGAGCAAGTCCACGATGGTGTCAATGGATTCGTCTATCAAGCAGGATCTGTCGATGATTTGGCACGATCCTTAGTACGTCTCCTTGCGCACCCACAACGTGATACAATCGGCATACGAGCCCAGCAGCAGATTCATACCAATACATGGGACACTATTGCCAAACAGTTTCATCTTGTCTATACGCGATTTTTTGATGTAACTGCCCACTAACACACTGTTACTAATTATTGAGGAAGCCACATGCCACATCGGCCACATATCGTCTATTTGCTGAGTCATGAGGTCAGCATTGACACGCTTGAATACGTTGTGCACCTGATTACGCATGTCCACACATTGCCGTATCGCATCACGGTTGTGACACAGTCATCGCGTGTCTATCCGCAATTGACGGCGGTCAGCCAATTGGATTCCGTTGATATTGTTACATTGCAGATACCTGATGATGCGTCTTTTCTGTTTCGTTTGCGCGTGTTAATTGCATTTCTCCGTGAAAAGCCACCGACGCTCGTGCATTGTTTGGCTACCTCGCCTGATACTGATACCGAAAGCATCATTGCGATGTGGCTTGCCCAAATCCCATGGAGGATTGTGACTTTTGCACATGTGCCTGTATCGCTCAAAAGCGATGGGATTCGGCCACTTTACCACACGATGATGAAGCGATTATTACGTACATTACATAGCATCATTGTGTACACCAATAATGCCAAGCAACAACTGCAACAGAACTTTGCAATTACCATGACGCCCATTCATGTGATTCCAATAGGGATCGATAGCCAACGCTATGCGCTCCACACCATACCACACGCCTCACGACGCGAATTGCGTCTCCCTGATGCCGGACGCATCATCGGCAGCATTGGGCCGTATACCACAAGCAAAGGATATGCCACGCTGATTCATAGTATGGACAATGTATGGCAACAAAACCCTGACTGTCATTTGGTGCTCGTAGGTCAAGGCGAGGATGAGCCATACCTGCGTCAACTCGCACAAAAAAGTGCCCAACCCAATCAGATTCATTTCCTGATCCGTGAAATATATCAAGATAACGCAGACGTATTACCGGTCATCGATATCTATGTACAACCATCTTTCGCCGAGGCGATGTCGTTTAATTTGTTGATTGCGATGGCCATGGAGCGGCCAATTGTGGCCTCGAATATCACGAATATTCAAGAAATCATCGATTCAAATGCGAGTGGGTTACTGGTACGCCCAGGTGACCCCAACGCCCTTGCGACTGCAATTAACCGCATGCTCAATGATCCGAGCATACGCATTACAACTGCACTTAATGCACGATCGCGCGTCTCGCAACGATTTTTGATTGAAACCTGGCAACACGCCACTGCAGCCTGCTATCACTTTGTATAACTGGCATCAGCACATCTGAGGAGTGTTCAGCATGACGCGGGTTGCGGCAATCGTCCCATCACTCCATGGCACACACCTTGAACCACTCCTCGCTGCGCTACGCAGTCAAACACGACCTCCTGACGACATAATCGTCATTCGTGGGGTCTCACCCAATGGGCGCGCACGCAATGCAGGAGTTACACAAACCGATGCAGAGTGGTTGTTGTTTATTGATGATGACGCCATACCTGGCCATGTCGATCTCATCGAACGACTACTAGCCACTGCGCAACGGCCAAATGTTGTGGCCGTCGGTAGCGCACGTCTGTTGCCACCTGATGCACCTCCGTTCCAACGCCACGTTGCTGATCAAGTAGCACGCATTGTCCATCCAGTTGTTGGTACTGACACCATTACAAACCCCGACCCGCCACATTTTTATTGTGACATCACTACCACATGTCTTTTGATGCATCGCACATACTTTGATCAGATTGGCGGATTTGACGAATCATTGATTCGTGGTGTAGATACTGAGTTCTTGGTGCGCTTACGTCGGATATCGACATCCGACAGCCCGGCAAACATCGTACAGTCTGGCGACACGTGGGTGTACCACCCGGCACCATCTACCCTCAGCGGATTATGGCGCAAACACGTCCAATACGGCATCGGCCACGCACAGGAGGTAGTCCGCGACCCAACACGCGCACGGGGTGGTAACTGGTTTGCCACACCGATACATGCGGCGGTGTGGCTGCTCTGGCGCACGTTGATTGTACCAATCCACTGTATTCTGCCCTATTCATTTGCCGATCCACGCTGGCGTTTACGCTGGGCGCCACTCAAGGCACTGTCATCGTATGCGAGTGCACTTGGGTACATCTATGGATGGTACCGATATGCACGCACCTAGTTTCCATTTGTGCGTCGACGGACGATGCATAACAAATCACTTTCCAGGTATTGGCCGTGTGACGAGTATGCTCTGTCAGGCCTGGGCAAAACATCCACAGGTACGCCGCCTAGATATCATCATCAACCCACATTCACCGCGTGATTTCTTTCGGTTACCCGAGGCACAACCACATGTGCAGGTGCATCAACTTGACGCACCACCATTTGGCATCAAAGAGTGGTGGCAGATGCGACAATTGATGCGCATACTGACGCCAGATTGGCTTTATGCGCCGTATTTTTTCATGCCGCCAAGGCATCTGCCAACCAAACGCATGCTGACGGTGCACGACGCGATTCCACTTGAACTACACACGATGTCCTGCATACGACAGATGATACTCAAGCAGATAGTCAGATTCAGCATGGCACAGGCCGATAGTGTCACGACGGTATCACGCCATGCGGCCCAGCAAATACAACAATACTACGCACACAGTGGTCCCATCGAGGTGATTCCCAATGGTGTGAGTGATATGTTTTTTGGTGAGCCCATAGCACATGAGCTCACCACGTTCGGCATCACACAACCGTTCGGGCTCTGTGTGAGTTCAAACCAACCCCACAAAAACCTAGACGGTCTCATCCATGCATGGGCCCAAGCCTATCGAATAGGGCGTATTCCTCGCCACAGTCAGCTCGTTATTGCAGGACACGTCGATACACGACGCGACATGCCATGGCGTAACCCACACTACGCCGACATCCCCCTCATCCATATCTCCAATCCAAACGATGGATTGCTTAACGCCCTGTATCATGCAGCGCATCTATTCATCTTGCCATCGTTGGCCGAGGGGTTTGGGTTGCCCATTCTCGAGGCATTAGCAGCCGAGCGGGTCGTGCTTTGTCACGACTACCCTACGTTAAAAGAACTCCATGGCGATACAGTTGCATACACGGACATGCGCCAGCCAGACCATATTGCCGACGCCATTCACCTGTTATGGCATAATCACAACGCACGGAATCGGTTGACACAGCGGGCCAAAGCACACGCTCAGACCTTTCGATGGTCAGTGGTGGCCGACCGTTACATTACCCATATGCACACGCGCTGATGGAGGATGAATCCTCCATCAGCGCGTCGCCTTGACCACAGATGTATGGGTGCTTAGTTTGTGACTTGCACAGGCGCTTCAGCCACCGGTGCAACGGTCTCAGGAGCGACATAGCGGATGCCACCGTTGGGTGTCAAGCCGGGTGTCCACAAATTCGGCTGGGGTGGTGGCATTTCAATGATTGGCTGGCCAGCCTGCATATCTTCTGGGTTAAGCACAAAGATATTTGGCCATGGTTTGAACTGCGTCAAGAAGATATCTTGTGGGCGCACAGTGCCATCCGGATTGATAACGGTACGACGAATCTCAATGGACAACCCGTCACGCGCGCGATCGCTGTGCTTGACCGTACCCACTGGTTGCTCGGCATCGGCGACATAGACAGGGTCTGTAGGTGCCGGTGAACGCGCGTAGATGTTATGTACCAACTCCACCTTACGGTTTGTGGGTGTTCCATAGAACTTAATTGACGCAACGCCTGTTTTGGCGTTTGATTCAGCCTGCATCAGGATCCAGTTGCCGGTATCATTCACAAACTTCAAATCAGGACCACCAGTAAAGATGGTAGAGTCCATCCCTGTTGGACCGTACTTATCGTACCAACTGATATAGAACGAGTGTCCCCAACGTTCGGTAATCGGCAGACCGGCCCAGAACGCTGCGCGGAACAATGTCGTTGAGTCTTGGCAGATGCCACCACCGAACTCAAGTTGTGTGCGATTTGCAATAATCGCATACCCCTCAACAAACCCGTTCTCGGCATCGATGTTGCCAATGGCATTATTAAACGAGAACTCCTCGCCTGGAGCAATTAAAATACCATCAAGTCGTTTGAGACCGGCCTCAATGTTAGTCACGCGATACGGTGCAGAACCAGAGAAATCGCTTTTCCCCTCCGAAATCATCGCGACGAGACCGAGCGTATCAAGGTTTGACTGGTTAATCGGCACTGCCATATAGCGGGGGCGTAACTCAACCGTTCGGTTCGACTGATTGACATTCGCAATCACCTGATCGCGTCCTTCATACTGGTTGACGCGCCAGCCCGGCTTACCCGGATCAGTAATCAACAAGTTGCCGTTCTCCCACTTCAAACGGGGATTGACATGCGGTGTCAACGTCTCATCTGCAATGGTTGAAATACGACGCTCAAGCATATATGGATTGAACGCCAACTCAAAACGGTCAGGACCACCTTCAGTAGTCACCTGTGCCACATCAACCATGCGCGCCAACGTATCACTATCCCACATGTATTCTTTGGCACCGACCTTGAGGACAAGTGGTTGACCAATCAGCTGATAAAAGCGCGCCTGCGCATCTTTGATTGCTTGATCGCTAATACGCGGTGCAAGCGCCTTCGTTGCAACTGTTACCGGTTGATTCGGCACAAGCGCAGGTAACACCTCGCGGATACGAGCAACTGTCTCATCGACCAAGATCATTCGGCCATTCTGGCCGGGGATAACCCACAACGATGTGCCTGTTGTTTGGAGACGCGGGTCAACAGCGGGCGTATCGATGACACTTGCCAAGCGTGCAACACTCTCCTGGGCTTTGCGTTCGTCGATGACAATAGTAACGGGGATTTCGGTCCCTTGTTGCAACACCGACCGAATTGTCTGCATATTGACAACCATATCGCGCGTGCGACCGATGCGATATGCTTGTTGGAGGCTCGCGTCAAAATTCATCGTGAGCCCGAGATCTTCACCAGTTACGCCCCACGTACGATCCTCGAATGACAGTACAATCGGCGTCTCATAAAACGGCCTGACATGATCCTCGAGCGCTTGTTTGGCCTCAGGCAACGACAAACCGCCTACATTCACCCCAAGGACTGTAACGTTTGGGTAAATACGTGACTGGTAACGACGCTCGATGGACAAGAACCACACGGCCCCTGCTGCCACCAAAATCAACAAGACCAGTACGCTGTTCATCATGATTTGGGCACGACGACGAATACGCCGGCGTTGCTCTGTTACGCTCCGACGTGGCGAGCGTTGTTTGTACTGAGTCGAAGACGTATCGTTAGAGCGTTCAATATCCATGAGATGCTCTCTTTGGTGAACTAACAAACCAGCAAACTACGTTGCAACTATCTACGTACATTTATACCATATCCAATGATGTCATGCGCTTCGCTAGAGCTCACAAACGACTGATATACCACTCATGCGTTAATTTGAGTTTGATTTACGATTTTTACGACGCAATCGATGACGAAATTGAAAGGTTGAGCCCGATTGTTGACGCAAATTATCGAGCAACGACAGACTAAACAAGCGCAAGCGCCGGCGATTTTCGTCAGCGTACTCACGGCGACGCATCCAACGTGGTAATTCGGCGATGTTGACGAGCCGCGACCGGCGCACTAACGTGGGTGGGGTCATGTGCAACTGCTCAATAATAATATTAGCAATACGATGCGCTCCATCACGCGGTACAGCTCCTTGCAAACGCTCTACCGTGGTGGCATGCAGTTCGGGGTCCATCAAATTGCCAACTGATTGCACGATATCACGAATATTCCGTGAATGCGCACCAAGGCCACGTTCAACGACAAATGTAATATTCCCTGTCTCCTGTACACCGACCGCCTCAGTAATTACCACTGGACGCCGCATCACCAAAGCCTCCATGAGGGTACCTGGGCCAGCTTTGGTCACGACCACATCACTTGATGCCATCAATTGCTCCATGTTATCCACAAAGCCATAGATGCGCACATGAGATGGGAGATTCAAGCGTTGTAATTCATTGCGTAAGGTAGCATTGCGCCCTGTAATAACCAATAATTGCACCTCAGGGTAGGCGGCATTGAGTGCAATGACCAACTCGCGCAACCGCCCCGATCCCACACCACCAGCGGTTAATAAAACCGTAAAACGTTGGCGATCGAGTGCAAGGATCTGTCGCGCCATGTCAGGCGTCAAGTTGCAGGCCGTAAACTTGGGGTGTACTGGGAATCCAGCAAACAACACCTTATCTGCTGGCATCCCCTGATTGAGCAACACTTGTGCGCCTTCGTGCGTCGGGGCAATACACAAGTCAGCATCCGGATCACCCCATGATGCATGCAAGCTCACCAAATCAGTCACCACCGTCATAAACCGAAACGGCATGTGATACGTGGCACGCGCATGGCCAATAAACCGATTCGCAATCGGGTGCACCGATACTACCATATCAGGCTTGAATTCATCGAGTGTTCGTTTGATGTTGCGTTGCGCAGTCAGATACGCTATTTGAGCAATCGTATCAACACGCCGACGACCATTGGTCAGTTGAAAGAAAAGATTGAATAACGGCAACCAACGCGTGGAGAGCTGATCATACAAATTTGGCGCATTACGAAGCAATGGCAATCCGGTAGCCGTAATCAAATCAATCGTATCGTAGTCAATATCGCGACCTTGAGGATGCTGTAACAATGCGGCGTGCAATGCCTGTGCACCCGAACGATGACCACCGCCGGTATCTGAGATGGCAAATAAAATGCGTTTGCGCCGGCTCATACGGTAACACTCCTGCTGTATCACGGGTGCGATGCGCAATTCCGAGTACTAGACACACCAGTCGAGTAATCTGATTTATACACCATACTACCATACCTTCATGAAATTTCTTTTAAATACCGTATGCAACGACTATATCGCCTTTTCATCATAACGTTTACTTATTTCTACTACAGGCTATAATACATATATATCCTTCATCCTACCATAGCCAAAGAGGACTCATGGCGCCGCTGACACACGTGCTTGATACATGGCAACAGATGCAACGCCAACGGCGCCGACCGCTTTCGCCCGCAACCGTCGCCTCATACAGTGACGCATGGAGCTCGTTCGTCCGTTGGGCCGCCAGCCAACAACGTCACAATACCGAGGACATCGTGGCCGACGATGTCGCCCGTTGGATTAATTCACTCAATCATCTTGCGGACGGATCAGTCCAGACATACAGTCACGGCGTATTGGCAATCCTACGCTATTTAGCCGACCGCAAGCATTTAACCTGCGATGTGTCGCTCATCGAGATGTACATGAGCGATGCGCTACCGCGTGTTAGTCCTGGTCGCGCGCCCGACGTAGCCGACTTACGCCGTCTGGTGACGTTCTATGATATCGAGTTACCAGCTGGCCCTGTCAATAGCAAAGCCGAACGCGAACGGCTAAGCAAACTACGCAACGCCGCCCTGCTCCATCTGCTGTTCTCGACCGCCTGTCGTATCTCAGAAGTTCTGGCGCTTGATACCAACGATTTGCGTGGCGATCACGGTGCCGTCTCACACCGTGTATCAGTCATTGGCAAAGGCAACAAACGCCGCACTGTATTCATACGACCACACGCACGAACTGCACTAGAGCGCTATTTATTAGCGCGCAGAGCATCATTCCCACAGGCATTGCCCGTATTTATCTCGCATGGGCCACGTGGTGCCGGACATCGGCTCAACCGCATCGCCGCATGGGATGTCGTCACGCATGCCGCAATGACATTGGCGGACCAAGTCGAACAAAGCGGCCGATTCCGCGAAGCACAGTTGCTCCGCGAAACAACACCGCACACGTTTCGCCATTTTGTGGCCATGTGGCTGCTCAACGAAGGTGTCCAGCTCTCAGAGGTATCTGCCATTCTCGGCCATGCAAACACACGCATCACTGAACAATACTATGCACGCCACACCGATGATCGGCTAGCCGAGCTCTATGACCAATTTGCTGCTGATCCAGAGAGGAACAACGAACGCTAGCATAACGTCGTACTCCTAGGTTCCTCCCGTACTATCAAGAGTATCGTGTCATGCTGCGGCGCATCCGTAATGTAATCATTATCATCGTTATCATCCTCACCACTATCGCTCCTCATCCACTCTGGGCCCAATCAACCGATATGTGTTTTGCCGAAACGCAGCAGTGTATCAGTGGCCCCATCAAAACATATTGGCAGACAAACGGCGGTCTAAGCGTGTTTGGCTACCCCATCACCGCACAACGCTACGAAGTTGTTGAAGGGCGCACGCTCCTCGTGCAATGGTTCGAACGCGATCGCCTCGAGCTACAGATTGACGGTCTTGTGACCGCTGGTCGGCTTGGCGCACGTTTTCTCGAACTTACCAATCAACCGTGGCAGTTTGGCAGTGGCGCTGTTCCAGCAGCCGACCAAACAAGTCATGGCAATAGTCGTTGTCGTCTTTTTGCTGAGACTGGATATGCCCTCTGTGGCAAGTTTTATACGTATTGGGAACAAAACGGTGGGCTTGCGCGCTTCGGTTATCCCATCGGCAATGAAACACTGACGCAAATCGATGGGCAGTGGTTGTGGGTGCAATACTTCGAACGACGACGCATGGAGTATCATCCTGAATTAGCCGACACTCCCTACGAAATCCTGCTCGGACTCCTAGGAACAACTGTTTACAACACCCAAATGGCGTGTATTCAATCGCTCATACCAGCGATGATGCAAGCATACCAACAACTCACCCTCAAAACTCATCCAGGTTGCCCTACATTGATGCCAGCGACCGATGTGGCAGCATCACGCCAGACTTTTGAATATGGTGAGATGCTTTGGTTTGATCATGGACCATACCAACGGTGGAGTATTGGTCCACGCATATTTGCAATCATCACGACTCCTCGCTGGTCGTTCCGCGTATTTGGTGATACGTGGTCATCACAAACAACTCAACCGGTGTTT
>Ga0315900_10010903_pt1 | contig 11317 bp, 10 predicted proteins | sample LakEriMetagenome_FD_203521 | JGI IMG/M metagenome (GOLD analysis project Ga0315900, IMG submission 203521) | Freshwater fungal communities from buoy surface, Lake Erie, Ohio, United States - Buoy 12 MA114 | ecosystem: Environmental > Aquatic > Freshwater > Lake > Lake biofilm | place: USA: Lake...
CCTTGGTGGGCCTGGGTTTGCTTCTGGTGGGCCTGGGGGCAGTGGCGCGCCGGGGTCACTAAAATCAAGCGTTTGGCCGTTTCGGTCCCCGCTGGCCACGCGCCTGGCCCACCCATGCGATTTCTATGACCACCCTGACCTTCCAGCAAATCATCCTGCGCCTGCAGGACTATTGGGACCGCCAGGGCTGCGCCTTGCTGCAGCCCTACGACATGGAGGTGGGTGCGGGCACCAGTCACACCGCCACCTTCCTGCGCGCCCTGGGCCCCGAGCCCTGGAAGGCCGCCTATGTGCAGCCCAGTCGCCGCCCCAAGGACGGCCGCTATGGCCAGAACCCCAACCGCCTGCAGCACTACTACCAGTACCAGGTGGTGTTGAAGCCCGCGCCGGCCAACATCCTGGAGCTCTACCTCGGCTCCCTCGAAGCGCTGGGCTTCGACCTGAAGAAGAACGACGTGCGCTTCGTGGAAGACGACTGGGAGAACCCCACGCTGGGCGCTTGGGGCTTGGGCTGGGAGGTGTGGCTCAATGGCATGGAGGTCACGCAGTTCACCTACTTCCAGCAGGTGGGTGGCATCGACTGCCGGCCCATCACCGGCGAGATCACCTACGGCTTGGAGCGCCTGGCCATGTACCTGCAGGGCGTCGAGAACGTGTACGACCTGGTGTACGCGGCGGGGGGCGACCGGCCTTCAGGCCGGTCTGGGGGCACCATCCTTTATGGCGACGTGTTCCACCAGAACGAAGTGGAACAAAGCACCTACAACTTCGAGCATTCGAACGTCGAGTTCCTGCTGCACGCCTTCGGTGCGCACGAAGGCAATGCGCAGCATCTGATGGCACAGCAGCTGGCGTTGCCGGCCTACGAGCAGGTGCTCAAGGCCGCGCACACCTTCAATCTGCTGGATGCGCGTGGCGCGATTTCCGTGACCGAGCGCGCGGCCTACATCGGCCGCATTCGCAACCTGGCGCGCAGCGTGGCGGCCAGCTACCTGGACAGCCGCGCCCGGCTGGGCTTCCCGCTGGCGCCGCGCGAATGGGCCGAAGAGGCACTGGCCAAGTTGGCCGCGCAAGACGAACAGCAGAAGAAGGCGGCCTGAACACCATGTCCCAACCGAACATGAACGCCGCCAATCTACTGGTCGAACTCTTTGTCGAGGAGTTGCCGCCCAAGTCGCTCAAGAAGCTGGGCGCGGTCTTTGCAGATTCCTTGACCGCCGGCCTGCGGGCTCAGGGCCTTGCTTCTGAAGCCAGCGTGGTCACCGGATTCGCCACCCCCCGGCGCCTGGCGCTGCACCTCACGCAGGTGCTGTCGCGCGCCGCGGACCGTCCCCAACAGACCAAGCTGATGCCCGTGGCGGTGGGCCTGGATGCGGCTGGGCAACCCACGCCGGCGCTGCTCAAGAAGCTGGCCTCGATGGGCCTGGGGGCAGAGGCCACGGCAGGCCTCAAGCGCCAGGGCGAAGGCAAGGCCGAGACCCTGTTCCTGGACACGGTGGTGCCCGGGGCCACCTTGGCCGAAGGCCTGCAGAGGGCGCTGGATGAGGCCCTGGCCGCCCTGCCCATCCCCAAGGTGATGAGCTACCAGTTGGAACAAGGCGGGCCCGATGTACAGCCCGGCTGGACCAGCGTGAACTTTGTGCGTCCGGCGCACGGCCTGGTGGCGCTGCACGGGGATACGGTGGTGGCCGTGTCGGTCCTGGGCCTGAACGCCGGCCGCACCACGCAGGGCCACCGCTTCGAGGCGCGCGTGCCTTGCATCGAGCTGCGCGATGCCGATTCCTACGAGCAGCAGTTGACCGAAGACGGCGCGGTGATCCCGCGCTTCGAGGCCCGCCGAGCGGACATCGTGCGCCAGCTGAACGCTGCGGCGTCCCAGCTGGGCCTCAAGCCCATCGACGATGAGGCCCTGCTGGATGAAGTGAGCGCCCTGGTTGAGCGACCCAACGTGCTCACCTGCCAGTTCGAGAGCGAGTTCCTGGCCGTGCCGCCGGAGTGCCTGATCCTCACGATGAAGGCCAACCAGAAGTACTTCCCGCTGCTGGATGCCGCGCCGGGCAAGGAAGGCAAGCTCACCAATCGCTTCCTCATCGTCAGCAACATCTCGCCGTCCGACCCGTCGGCCGTGATCCAGGGCAACGAGCGGGTGGTTCGTCCGCGTCTGGCCGATGCCAAGTTCTTCTACGACCAGGACCGCAAGCGAAGTCTGGCCGACCGCGTTCCTGGCCTGGCCAAGGTGGTCTATCACGGCAAGCTGGGCACGCAGGGCGAGCGCACCGAGCGGGTTCGCGGCATCGCCCACGCCATCGTGAACCAGCTGCGCATGGCCACCGTGCCCTACACGGTGGAGGCCAAGGACGAGTTCGAGGTGCTGGACAGCAAGGTGCAGCAGGCGGCCCTGTTGGCCAAGGCCGATCTGCTCACCGACATGGTGGGCGAATTTCCCGAGCTGCAGGGCATCATGGGTGCCTACTACGCCCGCCACGAGGGCCTGCGCGATGGCGTGGCCATCGCCATCGAAGACCATTACAAGCCCCGCTTTGCCGGCGACGCCCTGCCACGCAACCACACCGGCACCGTGGTGGCACTGGCCGACAAGCTCGAAACCCTGGTGGGCCTCTTCGGCATCGGCCAGCTGCCCACCGGCGACAAGGATCCCTTCGCGCTGCGCCGCCACGCGCTGGGCGTGATCCGCATCCTCTCGGAAAAGAACCTGCCGCTGCGCTTGCCTGAGCTGATCGCTGCGGCCGTGCCGGTCTTCGGCGACCGCATCGCGGACCCGTCGGGCGCCCTGCTGGATTTCTTCTACGACCGCCTGGCCGTGTCGCTGCGCGAACAGGGCTACACCGCCCATGAGGTGGACGCCGTGTTGGCTTTGCGCCCGGCGCGCTTGGGCGAAGTCGCCAAACGCCTGGAAGCCGTGCGCGCCTTCGCGGCCCTGCCGCAGGCCGCCTCGCTGGCGGCGGCCAACAAGCGGGTGTCCAACATCCTCAAGAAGGTTGAGGGTGCCCTGCCCGACGGGGTGGAGGCAGCCTTGCTGCGCGAAGCGCCGGAGCAGGCCCTGGCCGCGGCGCTGCAGGCGGCGGTACCCGGGGCGCAGCGGCAGTTCGATGCGCATGACTACACCGGTTCGCTCAAGGCCCTGGCCGTACTCAAGGCCCCGGTGGACGCCTTCTTCGACGGTGTGATGGTCAATGCTGAAGACGAGGCCTTGCGCCGCAACCGCCTGGCGCTGCTCAGGCAGCTGCACGCCGCAATGAACCAGGTGGCCGACCTTTCGCGCCTGGCCGCCTGAGGTGCACCGTGCCCCACATCGCACACCACGCCGTCAAACTCATCATCCTGGGCCGTGACGGCGTGCTCAACCGTTATCGCGAAGACCATGTGAAGGAGCCCCAGGAGTGGGAGCCCCTTCCCGGTGCGCTGGAGGCCGTGGCTCGCCTGAACCATGCCGGCTGGCATGCGGTGGTGGCCACCAACCAGGCCGGCATCGGACGCGGCCTGATCGACATGGCTTCGCTCAATGCGGTGCACCAGGCCATGAACCGGCGCCTGGCGGACGCGGGCGGGCGGCTCGATGCGGTGTTCTTCTGCCCGCACACGCCCGAGGAGCAATGCGAGTGCCGCAAGCCACTGCCAGGCATGATGCTGCAGATCGCGCAGCGCTATGGCATTGAACTGGCAGGTGTGCCCATGGTCAGCGACAACCTGCGCGACCTGAAGGCGGCCGTGGCGTCGGGTTGTCAGCCGCACTTGGTGCGCACCGGGCGAGCGGCGGCCTTGGACGATGAGCAGGTGGTGGCCTTGCTGCAGCAGGTGCCGGGCGCGCGCGTTCACCGTGACTTGGGCGCACTGGCCGAGTCACTGATGCGGCCGCAGGCGCCGGTGAGTGCGGCCTGAGCCCGATATGTTGAGACTTCTGCGATCGGTCACTTTCTTCCTGTGGATGGCCCTGACGGTCATTCCGTGGGCCGTGGCAGCGCTGGTGATGTCCATCTTCGTGCGGGGTGATCCCCTGTACTGGTTCTGCATGGGCTGGTTGCGCGTGGCCATCTGGGGCGCGCGGGTGATCTGCGGCGTGCAGTACCGCTTGCAGGGCATGGACCGTCTGCCCGCACCGGATGCGCTCACGCCGGTGATCCTGTGCCCCAAGCACCAGTCCACCTGGGAAACCTTCGCCTTCCCCACCATCATGAGCCACCCGCTGGCCTATGTGTTCAAGAAGGAACTGCTGCTGGTGCCCTTCTTCGGCTGGGCCATGGGCCGCTTGGACATGATCCACATTGACCGCAGCAAGCGGGCCGAGGCCTGGGCCAAGGTGGCCGAGCAGGGCCGGCGCCTGATGGCCCGCGGCGTCTGGGTGATCATGTTCCCCGAGGGCACGCGCACGCCGCGCGGCTCGCAGGGCGTCTACAAGTCCGGAGCCTCCAGATTGGCGGTGGTGACCGGGGCCTACCTGGTGCCCATCGCGGTGAGCTCGGCCAAGTGCTGGCCACGCAAGTCCTTCCTGTTGCGCCCGGGCGTGATCGATGTGTCGATCGGCGAGCCTATCGCGTCGGCCGGTCGGGATGCCGATGAACTCATGCGCGAGGTGGAGATCTGGATCGAGGGCGAGATGCGCCGCTTGGATCCCGACGCCTACGCCGCCTAAACTTCGCGCCATGGCGGGCTTTCTGCAACTGGCGCTGGGGTTCTTTGATGAACCGGCGGCTGCGCCGACGCCTGCCCCACGCGAGCAGCCGCCTTCGCTGCCGGCCGTTCTCGACCACCCCCAGGGCAGCCGCGACATCGTGCTCAAGGGGCAGCGGGTGCGCTATGCCTTTCGGCGCGGCAAGCGGCGCACCATCGGTTTCGTGGTCGGCCCCGAGGGCCTGAGCGTGAGCGCGCCGCGCTGGGTGGGCCTGCAGGAGGTGGAAGCCGCACTGCTGGAGAAGGGCCCGTGGATCCTGCGCAAGCTGCAGGAGCAGACCGACCGTAACCGCCGCTTGGACGCCGCACGCATCGACTGGGCCGATGGGGCTTTCGTGCCCTACCTGGGCCGCACGGTGCGCCTCGCCTTGAGCCCGGCCCAGGTGGCGGCACCCGGAGGCGCGATGTTGGACGTACCGGCGGTCACCGATGTGGCCTCGACCCTCTGGCTAGGCCTGCCGCCCGACGCCCAAGCTGAACGCATCCGCGATGTGGTGCACAGCTGGTGGCAGCGCCAGGCCCGGCGCGTGTTCGAGGAGCGCTGCGCGCTGTATGCGCCGCGCCTTGGCGTGAAGGTGCAGCGCCTGTCGCTGAGTTCGGCTCAGACCCGCTGGGGCAGCGCCACGGCCGACGGTGCGGTGAGGCTGAACTGGCGCCTCATCCAGTTTCCACTGAGCACCATCGATTACGTGGTGGTGCACGAGTTGGCGCACCTGCGCGAAATGAACCACAGCGCCGCCTTCTGGGAGGTGGTGCGCTCGGTGTTGCCCGACTATGAGGCGGCCCAAGTCCCTTTGAAGTCGCCTGTGCCCCTGTCCGACGCTTGAGCCTCAGGCACTGGGCGAAAAGCGCCAGACCCCATCTGCCCCTCGCTTGCGAACGAGATCCCCGCGTTGCCACAGTGCATGCAGGTGTGCCACCGCCTCACCCATGGCGAAGGTGGTCTGGTGCAGGTCCAGGTTGGGGCGGAAGAGGATGGGCAGCAGGTCGGCCGCGCTGGCCGGTGACTGCGCACAGCGTTTGGCGGTGTCGGCCAGGCGATCAACATGGTGTTCATGGAGTTGGGCCAGGCGCTTGTGCAGGCCCGTGAAGGGCCGGCCGTGCGAGGGCAGCACCAGGGTGTCTTTGGCCAGGTCTTCGTAGCGGCCCAGGGATTGCAGATAAAGGGCCAGGGGGTTGGCCTCGGGCTCCAGGTCAATCACGCTCACGTTGGTGCTGATGCGCGGCAGCACCATGTCGCCCGAGATCAGCAACCGCTGGCTGTCGCTGTACAGCGCGATGTGCTCGGGCGCGTGGCCATAGCCGCTGATGCAGCGCCAGTCGTGGTCGCCGATGCGCAGCACGTCGCCATCGAGCAGGCGGCGGTATTGGTCGGGCACAGCCGGCACCATGGAGCCGTAGTAGTTGCTGCGCTGGCTCACCTTCTGCAGTGCCTCCGGGTCGGTCAAGCCGTGGCTGCCGAAGAAGGCGGCCGCACTGGCGCCGCCGTGACCGATGGTCGAGCGGCTGGCCATGCGGGCAGCGTTCCAGTCGGTACCGCTGATCCACAGGCGGCAGGGCTGCTCGGGGGTGCCCCACTGCTCAGTGAGCCATTGGGCCAGCCCGATGTGGTCGGGGTGCATGTGCGTGACGATCACACGCAGCACCGGCAGGCCTTCCAGCTGCTCGTCGAACACCTGCTCCCAGGCGCTGCGGGTGGCGTCGTTGGTGATGCCGCAGTCCACGATGGCCCAGCCTTCGCGTACGCCTCCCTCGGCGTCTTCCAGCCGGTCGCGCAGCAGCCACAGGTTGATGTGGTCCAGCGCGAAGGGCAGGCCCATGCGCACCCACTTCACGCCTGGGGCCACGTCGAGGGTGCTGCCCAGTGCCGGCAGTTGATCTCCCAGGGGGTACTGGAGCTCGTGTTCCTTGGAATTGGCCATTGCGCTGCGTTCGCCTTACATTTACGTTTACGTTAACGTCAGTCTAACCAAGCCTTCCATGAGTGCAAGCCGCAAGGCCGCGCCGCCCGCGACCACCCACACGATCACCGAGCTCGCACTGGAGTTCGACATCACCCCGCGCGCCATTCGCTTCTATGAAGACGTGGGCCTGCTCACACCCGGGCGTGAAGGCCGCAACCGGGTGTACACCCACCGCGACCGTACGCGCTTGAAGCTCACCCTGCGCGGCAAGCGCCTGGGGCTGACCCTGCAGGAAATCAAGCAGCTGGTGGATATGTACGAGTCGCCCGACGACACCGCGCCCCAGTTGCAGGCTTTTCTGGGGGTGCTGCAGGCCCATAGGCTGCAGCTGGAGCAACAGAAGGACGACATCGAGGTGACGCTGGCCGAGATTGCCCAACATGAGGCGCGTTGCCGCGACTTGTTGGGGGCGGCCTCGCGCAGGGCGAAGGCCGCGCCGCGCCGCTTGCGCCCCAAGGCCACGGCCGAAGCCTGAACCCGGAAACCAACCCGCGATTTTCTACAATTGACGTTTACGTAAACGTCAACCATCTCGGAGCTCTCATGAACCTGCCCGGCCTGAACTTCCAACTCGGCGAAGACATCGATGCGCTGCGCGACGCGGTGCGCGCCTTTGCCGACGCCGAGATCGCCCCGCGTGCGGCCGAAATTGACCGCAGCGACCAATTCCCCATGGACCTGTGGCGAAAGATGGGCGAACTGGGGGTGCTGGGCATCACGGTGGGCGAGGAATACGGCGGCGCCAACATGGGCTACCTGGCCCATATGGTGGCCATGGAGGAAATCAGCCGGGCCAGCGCGAGCGTGGGCCTGTCGTATGGCGCGCATTCAAACCTGTGCGTCAACCAAATCAAGCGCAACGGCAGCGAGGCCCAGCGCCGCAAGTACCTGCCCAAGCTGATCAGCGGCGAACAGGTGGGCGCATTGGCCATGAGCGAGCCCGGCGCGGGCAGCGACGTGATCAGCATGAAGCTGCGCGCCGAGGACAAGGGCGGGTTCTACCTGCTCAACGGCTCCAAGATGTGGATCACCAATGGCCCGGATGCCGACACCCTGGTGGTGTATGCCAAGACCGAACCCGAGTTGGGGGCTCGTGGCGTCACCGCCTTCCTGATCGAAAAGGGCATGAAGGGCTTCTCGATTGCACAGAAGCTCGACAAGCTGGGCATGCGCGGTTCGCACACCGGCGAGTTGGTGTTCCAGAACGTGGAGGTGCCGGCGGAAAACATCCTGGGCGGTCTGAACAACGGCGCCAAGGTGCTCATGAGCGGCCTGGACTACGAACGCGCGGTGCTGGCCGCCGGGCCCATCGGCATCATGCAAAGCGTGATGGACAACATCGTGCCCTACATTCATGACCGCAAGCAATTCGGCCAGAGCATCGGCGAGTTCCAGCTCATCCAGGGCAAGGTGGCCGATATGTACACGGTGCTGCAGGCTGCACGCAGCTTCTGCTACACGGTCGGCAAGAACCTGGACCTGCTTGGGGCACAGCATGTGCGTCAGGTCCGAAAGGACTGCGCCAGCGTCATCCTGTGGTGTGCCGAGAAGGCCACCTGGATGGCCGGCGAGGGTATCCAGATCTTCGGCGGGAACGGCTACATCAACGAATATCCCTTGGGGCGCCTGTGGCGCGATGCGAAGCTCTACGAGATCGGTGCGGGCACCAGTGAGATTCGCCGCATGCTGATCGGTAGGGAGTTGTTCGCCGAAACGATGTAGATCAGGCGCGGGCGAGGCAACAAGGATTCGACAAGAAGCCGATCACCGATCGACCATTGGGGGAGTGGAAGCGGCCATGAGTCTGCATCTGGAGGAGTTGTTCGACAACAACCGAAGCTGGGCCGCGGCCACCGAGGCGCGCGACCCGGGCTTCTTTGCGCGCCTGGCCAAACAGCAGTCGCCCAAGTACATGTGGATCGGCTGCGCCGACAGCCGCGTGCCGGCCAATGAGATCACCGGACTGGATCCCGGTGAGGTGTTCGTGCACCGCAATGTGGCCAATGTGGTGGTGCATTCGGACCTGAACGCACTGTCCACGATTCAGTTCGCGGTGGAACACCTGAAGGTCGAGCACATCATGGTGGTGGGCCACTACGGCTGCGCCGGCGTGCGCGCGGCCATGCGAGGCATACGCGTGGGCCTGGCTGACAACTGGCTGCGGCATGTGCACGATGTTCGGCTTCGCCACCGCAAGCGCCTGGACCACCTTGAGTTCGGCGAGCAGGAAAACATCCTGTGCGAGATGAACGTGATCGAGCAGGTGGGCAACATTGCCCTGACCACCACCATTCAAGATGCGTGGGCGCGCGGGCAGAACGTGGCCGTCCACGGCTGGGTCTATGGTCTGCACAACGGCCTGTTGAAAGACCTGCATGTGACCATGCACAAGCCCGATACGGTGGTGGACGTGTTCGCCGCCGCACTCAAGCGATACCCTTTGCGCATGCCGGGTGATGCCTGAGCCTGCCGCCATCCCGAACCCCGCAACGCGCCCATGCCCGATTTGAATGCCCGCACCATGTTCCCTGACGCGCTGACCGATGCGCGCGCGCCGGCCATCGCCAAGGCGCTGATCGAGGGCTTCAACCGCCACTACACGCTGTTCCGACAAGCCAGCCGCGAGGCCCAGCGGCGCTTCGAAGAAGCCGACTGGCACGGCCAGCAGGCCGCACAACGCGAGCGCATCGAGTTCTATGACCTGCGCGTGCGCGAGGCCTGCGAACGGTTGCAGGCCGAGTTCGGGGCCAGTGAGCTGCCGATGGACGTGTGGCAGCAGGTCAAGCTGCATGTGATCGGGCTGCTGGTGAACCACCACCAGCCCGAACTGGCCGAGACCTTCTTCAATTCGGTCACCACGAAGATGCTGCACCGCAGCTACTTCCACAACGACTTCATCTTCGTGCGGCCTGCGGTATCCACCGAGTACATCGAGAACAGCGAGCCCGAGGCACAGCCCACCTTCCGCGCCCATTACCCCAGAAAGCGCATGGAGATGCTGGGCACATGGCGTGAGCTGATCTCAGCCTTCGGCCTGACGCGCCCCTTCGCCGACTTGGAGCGTGACTTGGCGCTGGTGAACCGCGCGGCCTTGGCCGAGATGGGCGAGTTCCGCGAGCGCGCGAATTTCCAGGTGCAGGTACTGTCCAGCCTGTTCTTTCGCAACAAGGGCGCCTATGTGGTGGGCAAGATCGTCAATGGCTACCGCGAGCTGCCGTTCGCACTGCCCATCCTTCACGACGACAGCGGGCAACTGTTCATTGACGCGGCGCTCTTCGGATCGGATGACCTGGCCGCTTTGTTCAGCTTTGCGCGCGCCTACTTTCTGGTCGACATGGAGATCCCCTCGGCCTACGTGCAGTTCCTGCGTAGCCTCATGCCCCACAAGCCGCGTTCGGAAATCTACTCGGCCCTGGGCCTGCACAAGCAGGGCAAGACGCTGTTCTACCGGGACTTCCTTCAGCACCTGCGGCACAGCACCGACAAGTTCCGCATCGCCCCGGGCATCAAGGGCATGGTGATGCTGGTGTTCGACCTGCCGTCCTTTCCCTATGTGTTCAAGGTGATCAAGGACTACTACCCGCCGCAGAAGGACACGACGCGCGAGCAGATCAAGGGCAAGTACCTGCTGGTCAAGCAACACGACCGCGTCGGGCGCATGGCCGACACGGCCGAGTATTCGGAAGTGGCCTTTCCGCGTGAGCGCTTCGAGGATGAGTTGATTGAGGAGATCCAGAAGTTTGCGCCTTCGCAACTTGAGATCTCCGACCGCGACGGCGACGGCGCGCAGGAGGTGATCCTCAAGCATGTCTACATCGAGCGGCGCATGATCCCGCTGAACATCTTCCTTCAGGAGTGCTTCGACGCTGGCCCGGATGACCGCAAGGCGCGCCGCCAGTTGGAGCATGCGGTGGTGGAGTACGGCAATGCGATCAAGGATCTGGTGGCCGCCAACATCTTTCCTGGCGACATGCTGTGGAAGAACTTCGGCGTCACCCGAAACGGCAAGGTGGTGTTCTACGACTACGACGAGATCGAGTACATCACCGACTGCAATTTCCGCCGCGTGCCGCCGCCCCGACATGAGGAAGACGAGATGAGCGGCGAGATCTGGTACTCGGTCGGTCCGAAGGACGTGTTCCCCGAAACCTTTGCACCGTTCTTGCTCGGCAACGACGAGGTGCGTGAGATGTTCATGAAGCACCACCGCGACCTCTTGGATGTGCAGTTCTGGCAGTCGCACCAACAACGCATCCAGGCCCGCCAGGTGATCGACGTGTTTCCCTATGACCCCGAGCGCCGATTTGCGGCGCAACCGGCGCCCGGCAGCCGAACGGCAGCGGCCCGTACCGGGGGGATGCCCTTCACCTCCTGAGACCGCCTCCGTCTGCACAAGCCAAACCCCACGACATTCATTTCAGTCCAAGGAACCCCTCATGAGTGACCCCATCGTCATCGTCTCCGCCGCCCGCACGCCCATCGGGGGCCTGCTGGGTGACTTTGCCAACCTCAGCGCCGCCGAACTGGGCGCCGTGGCCATCAAGGCCGCGGTGGAGCGCGCCGGTGTGCCTGGCGCGGCCATCAACGAGGTGCTGATGGGCAACTGCCTGATGGCAGGTCAGGGACAGGCCCCTGCACGCCAGGCCTTGCGTCAAGCCGGCGTG
>Ga0315900_10010904_pt1 | contig 11317 bp, 15 predicted proteins | sample LakEriMetagenome_FD_203521 | JGI IMG/M metagenome (GOLD analysis project Ga0315900, IMG submission 203521) | Freshwater fungal communities from buoy surface, Lake Erie, Ohio, United States - Buoy 12 MA114 | ecosystem: Environmental > Aquatic > Freshwater > Lake > Lake biofilm | place: USA: Lake...
CAGGTCGCGCTCGACCAGCTCACAGACCCACTTGGCGGGCGTCAGCTTGGTCGCTGAGATTTCCCACCAGTGGTTGTTGATTGCCATCGCCGTCCACTTGGTCAACTCGCCCCATGTGACCGAGCGGAGCTGCGCTTCCGAGTTGGCGCTGACGATGACCGTCGATCCTATGCGGGTCGTCAGCATCCACAGGATCAACCAACTGACAAGCGCCGACTTACCAATACCGCGCCCGGACGAGACCGCTTTCCGCAGCGTGTCCATCTGGAGCTGGCCTTTGTTTTTCTTGATATGCTCGGCGATCTCCCGCAGGCGCTCGCGCTGCCATTTGCGCGGGCCTGAGAAATTAGCGAGCGGTGTGTTTGGCTGGCCCCAAGGAAAACAAAAAAGTACAAACGCTTCCGGGTCGTCAGCCAGCCTCGGCGACCACAGGGTCGACATCAAGACTTGTTCGTCTGCCGAGTTGTAGATTGGCATCTGAGCCATTGGTTACTATCCCCTCAATAACGCGTGTCTTGGCGTCTGCCAGCGCTTGTGTGATTGAGATGCGCTGGTACACGTCCACGCTGATCTCTTGCTTGGCCGACCACTCATGGCGGTGCTGCAAGATCGCCAGCGCCGCCTTGGCGTCGCCCTCCTCGGCTGCTTTGTACAGCGTCTTGGCGACCTTCATCTCCGAGTCGGCGCGTCCCTTCATCTCAGCCATCTCGGCCATAGGGTCCATCTGGCAGAGCCGCCGGTACTCTGACGGCAGCATACCCGCCGCCAAGGCCAAGGCGTCACCTTTAAGCCCGAACGTGGCAGCTTCATAGATGCGCTGAAGCCGCGCCTCTGTGGCTTTGATTTCGCGTGGTTCGTAAGGCAGTGATTCAAACATGTGTCAAAGATAACCTTTCATCGGGGGCTTTGCAAATTTTATAAAAAATAAAAAATTTTTGCAGACCCTGCCCAAACTCAAGGCCCTTTCGCAGGGCCCTACCCCCCGTCAATTCTGTGTTTCAATCTAATACACAACGTTAGATTGTAAATTAACTCAGCGCACAATGCTTGACGCTAGCAGCGCGATGCACGCAAGCGCTTGCGTCTAGCTTAAATTCTTTTGCGCTTTCACCTTCACCAACCTTCACATGCACGTCGCCTTTCTTTACCCGGCAAGACAGGGTCAGCAAGCAAGGCAAGCCAGGCGCAATCAAGCGATCCAATTCACTTGATTGTTTTCTTGTCATGTAACCCCATCGCGTGAAGCGATCTAAGCGATCGCGCAAGTCGCGTCGGCTGTGCAGCGTATCAAAAAGCAAGTCAGTCATCGGGTTCATGATTGTCACCTTGTCAAATTGTCACCCTAAAAATATTAGCTTTTAATTTCATGCCAGTCAAATGCTTGGCCATGCAAATTGTCACGATTGTCAATTGTCATCGATGTTTAAGTCGCGACCAAAACGGTGAGCGCAATTCTGCGTGCGGATTCTTGTTCACATTTATATTAGTATTATATAATATATCATCATATTCTTAAAATATATAGATGACAATTTGACAATTATAACAAAAACCCAAATTTCCCTAAGCGTGACAGTAACTTAACCCTTGTCATCACCCCCCAACCCACACGACAATCCATGACAATTTCAGCCAAAACGCAAAATAATGTTTTGCACCCTATTGACAACGCCATTAGATGCTATAAATTCTGTTGCATCAACAACGCGTCGACGACGCAAACCGGGAGACAGACAAATGACGACTGAGCAATTTAACGCGTATCAAGATTGGGTTAAGCGTTTATCAGACCGTGAATTAAGTAGCTTGTGGGCTACCTATTGCGCGCCGACTGAAAACGAAAACGCAATTTCCGACGCTGACCGCGCGCTTTTAATACATAACGAAATGACAGACCGCGCGTTGCTACCAACGCAATCGATCCAGTCTTATTCTGATTTTATTGACGCTTGACACGTCACGGCGCAATATTGCAAAACAATCTTTAGCAAGGGGAGAGCACAAAATGACGAATGACAACACATACAACGGCTGGACTAATTATGCGACATGGCGCGTCAATCTTGAGATATTCGACGGAATTGATCCGCGCGACAATGGTTGGGAAAAGTTTAGCACTTATGAGTTAGGCCAAACCCTTAAAGAATATGCTATTGAAATTTTGGAGATGGACATGCCGGATGGTCTGGCGCTTGAATATGCCCGCGCATTTATCAGTGATGTGAATTGGTATGAAATAGCTAAGCACATGCGCGAAAACTATGAATTGACCGACGACAAACCAGAGGAAGCTTTCGCTTAATTACAACTTGACCGGCGCGTCGGATTATTTCCGGCGCGTCTTTTTTATTGTCTCAAATTACAACTTGACCGGCGCGTTTAATTCCGGCGCGTGGGAACGCGTAGCTTGGCGCGCCGCGTGACAATCAGTCAGGACAGCGTGCCAAGCGCGCGCTGTCTCACTGATTGCCATGAGGCGCAATCAAAACGAGAGGAGGGACTAACCATGCGTGCAGAGTACACGATCCGCGCAAGCGTAGTTTATCAAATTGAGATCATGGCAGAGGATGAGGACGAGGCGCTTGAGCTTGCGCTAAAATACAAGTTCAAAGATTGGGGCGAGATTGACGCGGAATTTTTTATCCACGAGATCACGCCAGTAACGATGAACGGGCCGCGCCATGATGACGATTGAACCCGTGATTGATCCCGACAATCCAAGTGAAATACTCTGCTATTTAGTAATCGACGAATACGATATACCAAGGGGGCACTATGACAGTTACGATGACGCGCGAGACGCTATCAGAGCACTACAAGGCGATACGGACGCGCCTCGGCGATCCGCGCATGGCGCGACCTACTATCCCAATTGAGCGGATCAGACCGCAACCATTGCCTGAGCCTGAGCCCGTGACAAAACACGCGCCAGTCGTTCGGCGACCACCGCCAGCGCCTGAGCCATTGCCAGCACCGAAGCCTAACGCGCGGCAATACGTCAAAATTTTGCACGACGTCGCAACGCGGCACGATATGACGCCTAACGATATCGTCGGCAAATGTCGTTCGCCGCGTTTTGTTGAAGCCCGGCAAGAAGCGTTTTATCTGCTAAAACAAGCTGGCTATTCTATGCTGCAAATCGGACGGTTCTGTAACCGTGACCATACGACGGTTCTGCATGGCGCAAATAAGCACGCGGCAAAATTGAACGGCACGACATACACGCGCAACATGAAGGGAGCGACAAAATGATACGGATTTTAGAGGATGGGTTAGACTGTTACGCGGTCATAAAAGACGACGCGGCGCTTGGCTGGATCAGTAAATCACACTGGCATGGCAAATGGCGCGCGTTAAGCGTCAAAACGAACCGCGTCACGTTTCACCTAACACGCATGGGGGCGGTTGATGCAATTGTTACAGGAACGTAAAAAGACGCATGGGAATTATGATCAGACCGCGCAGACCGCGCAGATGATTAAGCGTTTGATCCGTCACGCGCCGTCATACATGGACACAAGCGAGCGTCAACGTGAGTCGCTGGACATGATCGCGGTCAAGCTCGCGCGCATCATGTGCGGCGATCCGCACGAACCGGATCACTGGAAAGACATAGCAGGCTACGCGCTATTGGTCATCGGGGGCGATAAAGATGGATGAAGTGGAGGCGATTGTATCGGATCAACCAAGCGAGGCATTGTTACGCGCGCGGATCAGGGCAACGCTATTGCTGCGTGACTACACGGCAACCGCATTGGTGGCCGAGACAGAGCGTCTTTACATGGCGCTTGAACTGATCGCGTTCTCGACGCGTGACGAGACGACGGCGCAATACGCCCGCGCGGTATTGGACCCAGTAATCAAATGGGCATGACCGCGCTGGCAATACTGATCGGATCAGTCTGTTACGGCCTGATCTTGTGGACACTGTGGACCATGCTGCACCATGCGGTTGAGATGCAACCTCTGCCGCTCAACAAACTAAGGGAGACGATACGAATGTTATACTGGACAATCAGATATGAGGACGACGAGGACGGGACGTGGCAAATCGTCGAGAGCCGTGAAGGCGAGCGTTACCGGATACTGATCCGCGACCTTGAGGGAGAAATGAAATGGTAAATGACAATCTGCTAGAGACCGACCGAAAGCGTTACGCCGACGACGTGACCGTGCAGGAGCTTGTGCGTTTGCGCGTCGAAAATGATAAACAGCGCGAAGGGATTGAGCGGTTGCGTGAGGCGTTGCGATTAGAAAGACAATTGCGTGACTCGGCTCTTTCATTGGCGAATGATTTACAAAATGAACTTAACAGAATGAATGGGCATACATGGTCTGTTGCTGCCGCCCTTCAACAAAAGGAGAGCAAGTGATGGAGTGGTTTATTGTTGTCGGTTTGTTGGGGCTTTTAGGGTGGAGCGTGTTCAAATGATTGTGGCAATCGCATCTGCGGCGCTTGTGGCTTTTCTGAGTGCTGTGCTAAAGGTTTGACTCCTTGCTATACAGCAGACTAAAGGCCGGTCTCACGACCGGCCTCTTTTTTATTTTACAACTGTAAGCCTTGCCTCTGGCGGTGTCTCGACCATGCGCCTAAGATCGGACTTCGGTAAATACGCCAGCTCCGGCGCGCAATAGATTTGCTTTTTCGTCGGATAGTCCGACGCACCAAGCCGACCCATGTTGACCCACTTGGCTTCTTTGAGCGCGTGGAGAAGCGCGGCTTGTGGAACCTTTACGCCTTGCGGCATGATACCAGACAGGCGGTCGCAGAGCGCGTGGAACGGCGCGGCGATGACGCCCTTGGCGAAGTCATCCTTACGCATACGGATCGCTTCAACGATATAGCTCTCGGCGACGCTCATGCTGTTCTCGACAAGGTTCATCTTGAACTCTGTCATCATCGGCGGTTCTGCCGGATTAAACTTCGACACATCGCGCGTTTTGAGCCAATGGCCGACCGCCTGATAGCCGCCGTTCTTATACCACGCCCAGAGCTTCTCGGCCTCTGACGGGATCATGCGCGGATTGGATGACCAGATGCAGAACCAGCGGCGGTCTTGTGAGGCGAGCGAGATCGGCACGGGATCATTCGAGAACGCCAGAACGAACATCCGGTTGACCATATCGTAAGGATGCAAGCCCTTGCGGTTGATTGAGATCATGTCGGGCGGCGCGGCGATCAGCGGCTTCAGTTTGTTGGCAAGCGCGCGGCGCTCATGCGCGCCGGGTTCTTTCAATTCGTTGAGGATCAGGATTTCGCTCTCAAGATGATAACCCCATGCGGACGACACGCTGTCATTGTCTACAAGCCCGCGATTTCTAAGATCAGGCCCGCAGACGGCCCAGATGAACGGCGCCCACATTGTGTCCTTGCCGCAGCCTTCGTCCCCACCATGCAGCACGGCGTGGTTGATCTTGATGTTCGGGTTTTGCACCTTGAACGCCATCATGTTGAAAATGTGTTCAAGCTCGTCGGCTTCCGGCACAAGTGCGCGGCAGTGTTCGAGCCATGGCGTGATGTCGCCTTCCCTATACTCAGGCCGCGCGTCGCGCCAACGGTTGCCGTAAACAAGCCCGTCGCGTGCCACAAGCACACTCTCGCCCGGCGCGTAAGTGATGCCAACAAGCGAGTGAGCGCCCATCGCCTGACGGTTCTCGTCAAAACACGTCGCCGCCTCAATGCGGCGCTTGGCGTTGTGGATCGACACGCAGGTGACGTGACGATAAAGCGCGTTGAATGTGTAGCGCGTCACCTCGCGGCGCTCTTCCATGTCAAAAAACGCGTCGTCGGATTGGATGTAGGCGAAGCGTTTGAACCAATCCTTTTTTTCCAGACGGCCCATTTCCTTTTGTTCTACTTGCTTGATGACACGCGACGCTTCGTCTGGAAACGCGTCTGTTGGCTTAATTTTCGATAGTGCGGCTTCCATTTGGAGCGCAAGGAGATCATCGCGGAGGCCATGCTTACGCGCTGGCCCGCCTTCGTCGGCGACCCACCCGAGGAAGCGTTCGCTGTTCCAATCGCCGCAGTGGGAGTGGAAGCAGACGTAAGCGCGGTTGACGGGGTGATAGCGGCCTGTCGGGTTGCCGTCCGAGTGTTCTGCATGGTTCGGGCAGATAACGCCGACCCAACCTTCGGCGTTCGCCTTCTCAACAATCTCACCGCGCCCCGCCATCCACGCAAGCACATCATCGTTGCCGTCGTCATCAAGATGCAGCTTGGCGATCTGCGCGGTGCTGGCGTCCTGCGGCACGACGCCAAGCGCGTCGCAGATTTGTTTCAAACTGAACTCACGCTCGGGATGGAACTCGGTCAGCACAGCGGCGAAGTTGTCTCTGCCGGGCTTGAGGTTCAGTGAGCCGGGGATGCGGAAGTTACGCACGGGGTTGATCGCGCCGCGGTCAGTGTAGCCGGCCTCTGCAATAGCGATGATCGCTGCCGAGAACTCGCCCTTGGTCGGCTGTTCATCAAGCGCGAACGTGTAGCCCCACTGATAGTTGTTAGGTGATGTCTCGATCTTCCACGTCGGCTCAAGCGGCGGTGTCTTGGACTTGGTGTCAATGTCATCAAGCACCATGAACGCGACGCGTTCGCAGTTGGTCGCGGCGGCAGACACTTTGCCGTCCTTAAAACGATCCAAAATGAAACACGCTGTGTTGGCATACCACGCAGCAGCACGCTTGCCGTTGTAATCTTTAGGCAAGAACGCAGGCCATACGCACTTCAACGCGCCGTCGCTATGCGTGCCGCCTGTCGGCTTCTGACGCACGAACAAAATTGTTTCGCCTTCAGGCGCAATGCTTGTCAAATAATCAATAAAATTCACTTGCCATACCTCCCCATAATCTTGACCTCGGCGTTCAAAGGCAGACCCGCCGCCCACTCAGGCGGCGTACACATGACCTGTTTAAGATGCTGTGCGTATGCTTCGGCGTCGGCTTCATTCACTTCCGCCACGACTTCATCGTGCACATGCAGCACAACATCGTCAAGCTGTCTGAGTGTATGACGCAACAAATCATTCGCTGTAGCTTGACAGATATTTTCCGCCGCAAGCCCGCGCCACAGTCTTGCACGCGGCCATTCTTTTGCATCAGCCGCCGGCTTCCATGATGCTTTCACATACGTGACTTCATCGCCTTCGATCTTGGCGAACGGATAACACAAGATGCGCTTTGACGGTAAGATATACCATAAATGCGTACCATCGTGCATATACGTGACGCGCCCTGCGCTAAACTCATGCTTCGGGTTGCGGATCGCACGCATATACGCATTTTCAAGCGCGCTCCAATAGTTGACGGCCCACAGATTCGCACGACGCCATGCGTCAACGATGCGCTTCACTTGATTTTCCGTCATAGCTATGCCGTAAGCGCGGGCCATGTTGTTAAACGCGCCGACTGCGCCGCCATAGCCAAGCGACAAGATCGCAACTTTACCAATCTGGCGTTCTTCAGGCTCGACGCTTGCTTCGTCTTTGCGAAAGATACCAGCGGCTTCTTTGATGTACACGTCACCGCCGTTTTCAAACACATCAAGAATGTCTCTCGCCATCGGGTCGTTCGCCAACCAAGGGTTGCACCGCGCTTCAATCGCCGACCAGTCGGCAACGACGAACACTTTGCCCTTCTCGGGGATCAGCGACGGACGCAGCATACCTTTCAACACGTCAGTAACGCGCTTGCCATACTTCGGCACGATCTCATGCCCGCGCACCATCGCCTGACGCACAGCCTCTGGCTCTTTCGCGCACTTGCGTGTGAAGTTATGCACCTGCGCGCCGTAGGACGACGCGCGGCCTGTCGCGCTGCCGCCGTTGAACACGAACGCACCACGCACGCGGTCATCGTCAAGATCGGCAAGATTATCAAGCCGTTGGAACTTTGCGACTGACGACGCCCAGATGTCGTCGGCGCACTGGATGACGTCCATGACGTGCGGGGGCACTTCGTCGGGGTCTTCCATCGCCAACAGACCGGCGCGCACCGTCTTGTCGATGCTGGTCTTGTTGTCCTTCTGCATGATCTGCTTGGCGCGCGGGCCGACGCGATCATACACCCACTGACGCATCTTGGGGCTACGCACAGACACAAGCTCGCCGTTTGTAACTTCACGCACTGTGTCGTGTATGTCGTTCATCTCAACATTCGCAAACCGACGTGCGGCACGCACCAGCTCGCGGTCGATCAGCACGCCACGGTCGTTGATGCGCTCGTTGGTGTGGTAGTCGGCCAGCTCAAGGATGCTCAAGTCGCGCATGGCCTTGCTGACGGCGCGCATTGTACGGACATCTTGCAAAGCGTATTCGCCAAGTTGCTTTAAAATTTCAGGATCGGTAGAAAACGGCGGTAAACAGCATTGCCTAATAAGCTGTTTGCCGCGGGGGTCTTTTCGCATTGTTGCCCCTGCGAACCTACTGACATCTTCTAAAGCACCGGGGGAACAATTTGCGCGCGCTTGCGTCGCGGTGCAATAAAATTGCTCCAACACGGGTTTAGGCACGCCGTAATCGGAACAGATGACAAACCAAAATATAAGTCTATCAAAAGCCGCATTGTGAAATCTAAGTTGTCCGCCCCTTCTTATGTGCTGAATTATGCGTGCAGGAAAAAGTTTTCCAGATGATGGCCACCAAATTTGCGGCTCTTCATCGTTAAACGCATAAGTTAAGCATAACAGCTCAGTGCTGGCGTGTTGTGCATAATTGTACACGCCGTACACCGGCAAATCACATTCACTTTTAGTTTCGGTATCCGCCCATAAAATATCAGTCATGACAAATAAACTTTCTTCGTTTTGTGTGCCAGTGTCGCAATTCGTAAGTGTGAATCCGATGGCAGTTCGCACATAAAATTTCACACTTGGCTATTTCTTTTGATAGATCGGCCCAAGCGCGTTTAGGGTCTTGGCTAATAGAAAAATTTTTACGACCGTTGATGTGGTTAAAATCTAACGCCGCAGCGTGTGCATTATAGCCGCAACGCGCGCAGCCTTTTGACAATTTTATCTCGTTAATCATATTGCGCCGCGATTGTTGAAAATCACGCGTGTGTATTTTCTTGCGCGGCGCGTTATGCCGGCATTTATCGCAGCAATATTTTTGCCACGCCCGTTCAGGCGCAAACAAACGCCCGCAAGTCAGACACTCTGTCATGATGTTGTTTCTCTAATAAAAGTCGTGGGCGTCAATTTGGTTGCTCAACAAGACACGGCGGAAAGCCAGAAAATACCGTGTGTGCAACATCCTTGAACGCTGGCTTAACCGCCCACGTCGCTCACTTAGACAGCCGCGCGACGGCGACGTGTCGGCTGCGGTGCTTCTTCTTCCAATGGCAATTCAGGCTCGGACGCATCCGCGCCTTCCATGCCAATCCACTTCACGACCTCAAAGACAGGCGTGAAGATGCGACCATACGACTTGTGCTGGTAATGCTCTTTCTTGAGCTTCACCACTGCAACAGGCTTTGTCTGGTCTGTCTCAACCTGTGTCGCGATGGCAACAGCGAGCGCGGACACTGCGCGTTTGCCGCCAACGGACGTGGTTGAAAAGCGGCACTCAAGCCCCGCGTCGTCACCATCAAGGCACTTCAGCGACATGCCGACTTGCTGTTCCCATCCACGCTTCGCGTTTGCGTGCGCCGGTTCCATCTCTGGCAACGGCGTAGAAACAGGAACCATCTTCTCCCCGAGAACTTCACCATCACCCCAAGCAATAAAGCCGTGGACGAAAGAGAACGGGTTGATGGCCCAAGTCGAGCCTTCCTGCACTTCGGTCTGGTCAGCGCCGAACACCCAGTGACCGGTCTTGTCCATCTTGAGAATGGCAACACCGGCAGGGCCGACGTCAGTCTGAATAGAACGCAGTGCGTCTGTCAGGCTTGCAACAGCCGGAAGACCGGCTTTCGAGAACATTGATACTTCATTCGACATTATTTTACTCTCCAAGTTTACCTAGGGCCGCAGTCAACTGCTTCCCGATGTTGAGCACGGCTGGTCGAGGATCATCCTCTGGGGCCAGTGTGCTACCCGACGACACTGATACAACCAGATCAGCCGGTAAAGGGATACGCTGCTTTTTCAACAGCGTTTCTGCTTTGGCCGGTGAGATCAGGCTGGTTTCGATGACGTCGGATTCCTTTAGGTGCTTGAACAGCTCGACTTTCGCCAGCTCTTCATCCACCCATTGTCTTGTGGCGCGCTTCGGCACGAGCTTCCACCCCGTGACGGGGATGTCTTTCTCAAGCATCTGCTGCGCGAGTTTGTGCAGGTCTTTCGACCAATCTTCAAGGCGCTTTGCCATGTGCAGGTAGTAGCCCAGCTCGTCAACGTCGAGCGCCTGCAAGGTTGTCACAACCGCACGTTCAACCTCGCCGGTCAGGATTGGGCAGATCGGCTTGGCGGCACAGAACCGGCAGTGCGCGCCTGCCTTGAGCGGTGCGTCCGGCTGCCCAGCGATCTTGACGGCGCGTTTCAGGTCACGCTCAAACCGGTCAAGCCGGTCAGGTGTTGTCACCCAGCGAGACATACCACGTGTGGGTTGGATGATGACGCATTCAATGCTGTCCACATCTTTAAAAATCCACTTGGCTTCTTCAGTTCGGCGGGCGGCTGAGGCGTAGAAGAGGAGCTGGGGGTTTTCTTCGGCGATGACAGGCACACCGTCCCCGAACTTCCAGTCCACCACAAAAGCACGGCTGCCAATGCGACCGAGAATGTCGCAAGACCCAAAAACGTCAGGAAGATACTGACCAAAAGATACCCGTGTTTCAATCATCAACTCCATTTCGCCGTCGGGGTCCAACTCTTCAAACAGCAAAAGCGCGGGCAACAGCTTCTCGCCGTACAGCTCTTCTGTCAGTGTGATGCCGTTAAACTCACGACCAATAAATTTACGCGGTTCAATACCGTCTTGCATGATCTCGGCGATCACTTCGTGCAGCAGCGTGCCTTCGTCGGCGTAAGAACTTGACGGCGCTGGCGGAACTTTCTGGACGAGCGTCACGCTGCCGGGGCATGAGATGACGCGTTTGGCGGTCGAGCCGCCGACAATAGTGGAATGCACTTTACCTTCTCCCTTTGCGTTGATGTATCCACACTAAGATTGCGCCATCTGAGTTGTCAAACAATTTGTTACGGCTTATGTGGATAGCCATGTTGGAAAAACACGTAGAGCAGTATTTTAAAAAGCGCGTCGAGGACATTGGCGGTCGGACGTACAAGTTCACGTCCCCCGCCCATCGCGGCGTATCTGACCGTATCGCCTGCCTGCCAGACGGCTCAACATGGTTCGTTGAGATTAAGACGGTTGGCGGC
>Ga0315900_10010905_pt1 | contig 11316 bp, 8 predicted proteins | sample LakEriMetagenome_FD_203521 | JGI IMG/M metagenome (GOLD analysis project Ga0315900, IMG submission 203521) | Freshwater fungal communities from buoy surface, Lake Erie, Ohio, United States - Buoy 12 MA114 | ecosystem: Environmental > Aquatic > Freshwater > Lake > Lake biofilm | place: USA: Lake...
ACTACATTGGGCCTGCGGCCCTCGCCTTGCGCAAAGTAGTGATGGGCTTCAGCCCGTCACCGTCGTGAAGGATGAAAAGGGGATGCGTTGGCCTTCCGCGCGGTCACGAGCTGAAGCTCATGACTACATTAGGCCTGCGGCCTTCGCTTTGCGCAAAGTAGTGATGGGCTTCAGCCCGTCACCGCCGCGATGAAAGAAAAGGGGACGTGGTGGCCTTCCGGGCTGTCACGAGCTGAAGCTCATGACTACATTGGGCCTTCGGCCCTCGCCTTGCGCAAAGTAGTGATGGGCTTCAGCCCGTCACCGTCGTGAAGGATGAAAAGGGGATGCGTTGGCCTTCCGCGCGGTCACGAGCTGAAGCTCATGACTACATTAGGCCGCGCTGCTCGCCTCCCATCCCGAGTACATAACCACTTTTCAAGCCTGCTTTCCTGGGATTTTCAGCAATGTAGCGGCGGAAATGTTCGAGCTGTGCCTCGCTGCGCACAATGTGATCAAAGGGTTCTTGCTGCCAGAGAGGACCTTTTCGATCCAATGTTATGTTGATGTCATGGGCGCTCCCACCTTTCCAGTGACGGACGATTTCACCAAGCGTGTTGGGTTCAAGCGGTTCGACCAGTGCATGGAGATGATTGGGCATGATGCACCAGGCGTCGAGGCGGTAGGCCTTGCCATGGCCGGCCGTCAGTCGTGTGGTCAAGATGTCGGCGCATACAGGTTTTGCCAGGTGGCATTCGCCGCTGCCGGCATCGAGAAGTTCATGAAAACCGGCGGTAAAATTACGGTGGTATTCGTGACGATCAGCCTCGGAGAGCTTGTCGAGGGGGTCTGTTCTCTGAAGGCCATGAGAAAGCAGCCAGGCATCCCGTTTGCGACGCCATTCGACTGCCACTGCCGCAGGCATTGAGTCGGCCAGGCGCGTGGTGACGAAGTAAGTGGAACCCCACTGCCTCCAGTGAGGAAGTTTTTGCCGATGAACGTGGGTTTCCGCCTGAGGGTCGTATGGCAGGAAGGCCATGCCTCACGAGTTATCGAGGGCTGTGTTCAGGGCAAGCAAAGTAGTGATGGGCTTCAGCCCGTCACCGTCGTGATGAGAGGGAAAGGAGGCGTGGTGGCCTTCCGCGCTGTCACGAGCTGAAGCTCATGACTACATTAGGCCTGCGGCCTTCGCTTAGCGCAAAGTCGTGAGGGGCTTCAGCCCGTCATGGTGATGATTAGAGGAAAGGGGCGCGGTGGCCTTCCGCGCTGTCACGAGCTAAAGCTCATGACTACATTGCGTAAAGTCGTAACGGGCTTCAGCCCGTCACCGTGGTGAAGGATGAAAAGGGGACGTGGCGGCCTTCCGCGTTGTCACGAGCTGAAGCTCACGGCTCCGTCAGCCCCACGTGCTTCAGGGCCTCGACCGGAGGACCCTCAAAGGTGCCTGAGGGCAGGTTGCCGGTGTAGCCGATGGCCTTGGCGCCTTCAGGCGTGGTGTAGTAGCCGCCGGCAGTGAGGTCGCGGAAGCGTTTGAAGAAGGCGGCGGCTTTTTTGAGCGCGGGCTTCGGTTTCAGGCTGGCGATGTCATCGCAGATCGCCGTCTGCTGCCCGGACGTGAGGTCGGCGAAGGACTTCTGAAAACGGCGCCGGGACTCTTCGTCGATCCATTTCAGACCGTCGAGGATCGTGCGGCGGTCGCCGGCCTGCGCAGGGTAGGGCGAGCTGATCCATTCGTCGATGAAGTCCGGCACGCCGACGGCGGAGGCGCCGGGCGAGATGTTGTCCGCGGGGATGATGAGGTCACACAAAGCGTGAGCGGTGCGGCGCTGCGGCTCGGTGAGCGTGAGCGGCCACACGTCGCCGGGCTGGTAGATTTTCACCATGCTCGGGTCAGGGCCGTAGCCTTTCGCGGTGACGACGGGATCGGCGGCGTGAAGCTGCCTGTCGCGAGTGGCAATCGCGGCGGCGGCTCCGAGCACCCACTGGAGGGACGCACGTCGGCTGATGCGGGGAGGTGGAGCAGGCGCGGTCATCAGAGGTTCTGCTTCTTGAGTTCGCTCATGAGATGATCCGCCATGCGCCAGGCGAGCGCCATGATGGTGAGCGTGGGGTTCTTGTCCGCGGTGCTCGCAAACGGAGCGCCGTCGGCGAGGAAGAGATTTTTTACGTCCCAGGTCTGGCTCCACGCATTGGTCACGGACGTCGCCGCATCCGCGCCCATGATCGCGCCGCCGACCTCGTGAATGACGGTGCCGCCCTGGCGGATGACCTTGGCGGGATCGGTCTCGGTCTTCGACACCTTGCCGCCCATGGCCTCGAGCAGGTCGCGAATGTGCTGCTGCTGGTGTTTCACCAAATTGAGTTCGGCCTCAGTCCACTTCCAATGAAAGCGCAGCACCGGGATGCCCCACTGATCCTTCACCTCCGGGTCGAGTTCGGCAAAGCAGCCGTCATTCGGCAGCATGGTGCCCTGGGCGCCGATGCCCAGCTGGCTGCCATAGTGGCGCCGCGCCTCCTCCTTGAGCCTTTGGCCATAGAGCACGCTGGTGCTGCCGGACCTTGCATCAACGCCGCCGGCCGCGTTCATCGTGGGCATCTGCCGGCCGGTGGTGAACTCCAGGTGATAGCCGCCGGGGAATCCGAGCTCGGCCCGGCGGTTCTGCGCGTGCCGCGTCCAGGGCACGTAGGCGTGCGGCCCGCCCGTGCCGTCCTCGTTGTGCAGCGGCATGTTTTCAAAGGCCGGGATGTGGGCGCTGAGGCTCGATTGCACGGAGTCGGTGATGTGTTTGCCGACCTTGCCGCTCGAGTTCGCGAGGCCATCGGGGAAGAGGCTGGACTTCGAGTTCAGCAGCAGGCGCACGGATTCCTGCGAACTCGCCGCCAGCACCACGACACGGCCTCGGGCATGGCCTTCACGGCCGGTGGTCTTGTCGATGAAGGTCACGCCGGTGGCCCTGCCGTCCTTGCCGACCGTCACCTCGCGGGCCATGGCGTTGGGCAGGATGTCCAGATTGCCTGTTTCCAGCGCCGGCCGCAGATGCACGGTTTGCGAGTCGTAGTTGGCGCGGATGGCGCAGCCGCGATGGCAGTCGGTCGCCCAAAAGCATGGAGAACGGGTGCGCATCGACTGGGCCAGGATGCGCTGCGCCTTGGCGTTGCCCGGGTGCAGCTTCGCGGGGATCGTGTCCGCGTCCTGTGGCTTCGTCAGCACGGCGCGATGGATGGAAACGACCCGCGCACCGACCTTCGGTCCGTGCTTTTGCATGTAGAGCTCACCTACACGCAGCTTCGGCGCTGGCAGAAGCACGCCGGGCGACGAGTCGGGCGAGTTCTCCAGGCCCTCGTTCGTGCCAAAGACGCCGATGAGCATCTCCACCTTGTCGTAGTAGGGGGCGAGGTCATCGTAGCCGATCGGCCAGTCGAATCCCATGCCCCAGAGCGAACGCGGTTTGAAGTCGAGCGGCCCGTTGCGCAGCGAGATGCGGCCCCAGTGGTTCGTACGGCCGCCCATCATGCGCTGCCGCCACCACTTGAACTGGTTCTGCGTCTCCGGCTGCGCGTTTGTGTAGGGCTCGCCCGGGATCTCCCAGCCGCTGTGGATGGAGCAGTCATGGAAACCGTACTGCTTGTCCGGCGTCTTTTCACCGCGCAGCGGCGCATGGCTCGGCCATTGCAGCATCGCTGACTCGGTCGTCACGTCAAACGAGCGCCCGGCCTCCATCACGAGCACCTTCACGCCTTCCATGGTCAGCGTGTAGGCCGTCTGGCCGCCGCCCGCGCCCGAACCCACGATGACGACGTCGTATTGCTTCTGCAGCTTCTCGGTAGTGATGACGGGCATGGAGGGAAAGCCTGGGGTTCAACGGCGTTGCGTCACGCCCGCGCGCTTGAAGGCGGCGGAGAGGTTCTTGTGGCAGGTCCGGGTCGCCGCCGCCGCGTCATAACCTTCCGCCTTCCAGATCTGGCTGCTGACCTCGCAGCAGAAATCGCCCTTATAGCCCCCGGCGACGAAGGCCTGGACGATCTGCGCATGGTCGAACTCGCCGCCTTCACCCGTGAGTGCGAAGATGATTTTGCCATCCTTCATGACCGCATCCTTGCAGGCCACATAGGCCGTCCATGGAAGGGATTTCGCCACCGTGTCCGCGATCGTCATCTCCGGCTCGCGGCGGTGAAAGTGGCTGTAGTCATAAACCATGCGCAGCCGCGCCGGCTCGCCGAGCTGCTGAAAAAGCCAGATCGCGTCCTCCGGGCGGCTCATGGCCTGCATTCGATGCGGCTTGATGCAGAACGTGAACTTCATCTCGTCGGCCACCTTCACCCAGTCTGGCAGGCGTTTTAGAAAGAGGGTTTTCGACGTCTCCCAGCCCTTGCCGGCGAACACCGTCTGAATCAGCGGCGGATGATCCGGCGACAGGTCATGCCCGAGTTCGGCCAGGCTTTTCAGAGACTCCGTCTGTCTTTGGTGGACCGCATCATCCGTGGTTGGATGAAGGTCCGCCATCAGGGCGCAGAGGCGAAGCCCCTTGTCCCCAATTCGCTGCCGGAGGCTGCGACGTTGTGCCGCGGAGACCCGGCCAGGCTCGCCCGTGAGCTTCTCCATGGCGGCGATTTCAAGGCAGTCATAACCTGTTTCAGCGATCAGGCTGACGGCGGACTCCAGGTCCATGGACTGCAGGCCGTAGGTGCTGATTCCGAGGCCGCAGGCCGCAGGAGCGGCCGAGGCGGCGCGGGAGGCGGTCGCGGCCAGGGTGATGGCGGCGGTGCCGAGAAACTGGCGTCGATTCCACGAGGTCATGAGATCAGTGTCGGAAACAAGGATGTCGGCGTCAATCCTGGCTTCAGGCCGTCTCGGGCATGAAGGTGGGGAAGACAATGCCCCTGGCGGATGGGTTAGGCGCCGTTGATTGGGCGACATGCAGCTCCACGTTGCGGGCGCCCCAGTCGTAGGCGGCGCGCACGAGGCTGGTGGCGGAACAGGGCGCCAGGAAGACGAGGCTGCGACCCCGGAGACCGTCGAGCGCTTTCCACAACAACGCGATGGCGGCCTGCTCGTCGGCGGCAACGCCGGGGCCGATCATGGTGCAGGATGCATGGGTGCTCATGCCGAGGAATCCGTTCATGCGGCCTTCGGCATCCTCGGAAACCAGCACGCGCCAGGAGCCGACATCGTTGCGCAGAAAGAAGTGGAAGTCCTTTTCGCGACGGATGCCCTGCTGGGAGAATTCAAAGTCGGCGATGCGCGCGGCGTCTTCCGTTCTGGCGTCGCGCACCTGGTCCACTCCCGGGGGAGGCGGGGAGATCATGCCTGCTTCCGGCACAGTGATGAGCAGGTCCTGGAAGGTGGTGCCAGGCACGAACCCGAGCCGGGTGTAGAGCGAGAAGGAGTCCAGGTTCATCAGGCTGGACACAAGCCGCGACGGCTTGCCGAGACTCCGCGCCTTGTCGAGCACCAGGGACATCATCTTCTTCGCAATGCCGCGTCCCCCGGCCTCGGGCGCGGTCGAGACGATGCCGACGGCGACATGCGTCTCACGCTCATGGGAGAAGCAGACGCCGAGGATCCTGCCGTCCGCGTCCCGCGCCGTGACGCACTCGCCGGGATCGAGCGCCTCATAGACCTCGGGGAAGAGAAGGAAGGGCTCATGGCTGTCGCCAAACCGGGCGCCCTGGCCCAGGCGGGACTCATACCACTGGACCAACGAGCGGTGCAGCAGGTCCGCGACCGACCTGCGGTCGTCGGAGGAGAGGGGGGTGAAGGCAATGCGTTCGCTCATGGTTAGACGACCTCCCAGCCCTTGCGGTAATCTTCCTTGATGAAGGCGTCGGCGGCGGGCAGGCCGCGAGCCTTCATGGCGGCGCTGTCCCAGTCGACGGCCTTCTGAGTGCGCAGCGACAGCACGCCGAGCAGCGCGATTTCGGTGAGGTGGGCGGCGTAGGCGAAGGGGCTGGTGGCCGGTTCACCGCCCTTGCAGGCGTCGATCCAGTCGCGGTGATGACCGTTGGAGCGCTTGAGCCTTGGCGCAGGCTTCTGGTATTCAGCACGCAGCCTGTCGGGGAAAAGACGAGGGGGGCCGCCGCCGCCGTCGCACTGGATCACACCCTTTTCACCGATGAACAGGCAGCCGCGGCCGGGAAGCGGGAAGCTGCCGAGCGCCTCGGGTTTCTGCGGCATCAGGCCGCCGTCGTACCAGGTCATGCGGATTTCCGGACGCGCGCCTGCGGCGGGGAAGGTGTAGTAGATGAGGGAGCCGTAGGGGGCGATCTCACTGTTGGTCAGGCCGGCGGCATGGGCTTCGATTCGGGAGGGCACGGGCAGGTCAAAGGCGCGCACGGCGGTGTTCATGTCGTGGCAGGCGAAGTCGCCGATCCCTGTGCAGCCGAAGTCCCAGAAGTCACGCCAGGCCACGGGGAAGTAGGCCGGGTTGAAGGGGCGCTCCTGGCGTGGGCCGAGCCAGAGATCCCAGTTCAGGCCGGCAGGCACAGGCGGCGTGTCGGAAGGCCTGCCGGTCAGCGTGGGGTTCCATCGCTTCGCGCCCACCCAGACATGAATCTCCTTCACCGCGCCGATGGCGCCATCCTGGATGTACTCGATGGTCTCGCGCGTGCCTAACGAAGAATGCCCCTGGCTGCCGAGCTGCGTGGCGACGCCGGTTTCGGCAGCCACCTTGGCGACATGGCGAGCCTCCCAGATGTTGTGGGTGAGCGGCTTTTCGCAGTAGACATGTTTCCCGGCCCGCATGGCGACCACGGAGCAGTAGGCGTGCAGGTGGTCAGGCGTGGCGACGAGCACGGCGTCGATGGACTTCTCCTTCTCCAGCATCTCGCGGAAGTCGACGTAGTCGGCGCAGCGGAAGTTCGGCGTCTTCTCGGCGTAGTGCTTCTCGATCTCCGCCCTCACCGGCAGGCGGCCGCCCATGCCCTTGAAGTAGAAGTTTTCGAGGCTGAACGACTCGGCCGGATCAGCCACGGCGATGATCTGGCAGTCGTCGAGCGGCAGCAGGTTGCGGACATTGGTGCGGCCCTGGCCGCCGGTGCCGATGATGGCCACGTTCACCTTCTCACTGGGTGGAACAAAGCGCGGGCCTCCCAGGACATGGCGCGGGACAATGTTGAAGGTGGCGGCCGTGGCGGCGGCTGTTTTGAGGAAGTGGCGGCGGGAGGACGTGGCGGGCTTCATGAAGGAGAGACGATACGCGCCAGGCGCAGGGAGTTTTCGCCGGGCAGGGAAGTCTCCGACCTCTTCGCTGAAAGGATGGTCTGCGGCGGAACGACTGCGTTGGATGAAACGCCGAAAGCTGATCGCCTCATTGGCCGCCCTGCCCTTCAAGGCAAGCTTGGGCGCGGCCGGAGGTGGCAGGATTGAAAACCCATATGCGGAGCTGGACTGGGATGCCTGCGAGCACCTGCATTCCATGTCGCATCAGCATCAGGGGCAGACGGATGCCTCCCGTGACGGCTTCCTGGAGATGGGCTACGGGCACTTCGCCTTCAGCAACTATTATCCTTCGGCGCCGACCTACCCGCTGCCTGCGGAGTATGCGGCGAAGCATCCCGGACTTGTCGCCGCCCCGAATGCGGAGCATCATTCGTTCACGGACACAGGCCTGCATGCCAATGCGCTTGGCAGCCTGCTTGCCACGGGTTACGGCAGCTCGGTGAATGCAAGGGAATGCGCTTCAGCGCCTGTGGTGCATCGCTTTGAAAACCTGAAGGTGTTCGATGCACAAAAGCCCTGGCTCGGTGTTTACCGCCTGGATGTGCGGCTCGATGCCAAGGGTGGCAAACCCGTCGCCAGGCTCAGCATCGAAGGCGCGAACGAGTGTGATTTTCGAAATTCTTTCGCAGACAAAGGCCCCGTGCATCAACGTGAGTTTCCGCCCGGAAATCACACGATCTATCTGCGCACCACGGCCGCCATCATCGGCACAAGGCTCGAGTTTGATGCCGAAGCGATGTCCGTGACGCAGTATCGCCTCATGCAGGGCACGAACCGCCCGTGGCGCGATGTCTTCCGTGAAGCCTTTGACGCTTTGCAACACCCTGATGGAGGCGGCATGACGCTCAATCATCCGACCGGAAAGATCACAGACTACCTGCCGATGCTCGACTTTGATCCGCGCGTGCTCGGCATCGAAGTGTGGAACCAGCTCACGTCCGGCTTTGGCTCCAGCCGTGGGTTTTACGATCACAGCGGACAGCCTAACCTCCATTTCTACCAGCTTTGGGATGACATCCTGCGCACGGGACGACGCTGCTGGGGCTTCTTCGTCAAGGATCACAACACCTACGGCCGCGGGCGCAACGTGCTGCTTGTGCCGAGGCTTGACTCCCTGTCCGCCGGTGAACGCGAGGCCGCCGCCTTGCGCGCCTACCGACATGGCGCCTTCTTTGGCTCCGTGGCCTCGCTGGCATCCAGCGGGGCGGGGGAGGTCGTCGCGCCGCATGACCGCAGCAGCTTCCGCTTCAGCCGCATCATCGTGCAAAACGACAAGCTGCGGGTCGCCGTGACCGGCAACGACTCCAAACGCCCCAACGTGCAGATCCGCTTCATCACCGACCAAGGCATCGCCAGCATCGTCGACGCCGCCCAGGCCGAGTTTCCGCTCAAACGCGATGCCGGCGGCCGTCTCGAGGCCGCCTTCGTGCGCGTGGAGGCTTTTGCGTATCCGAACACGCATCAACAAGGCAGGCCGCTGTCCGCTGAAATGCTGCGCGGCATGAACGTTCATGACATCTCGCAGATCCATGATCAAAAAGCCCTGCGAGGCCCCGCCTTCGCCAGCACCGATCCCGCCCTGCGCACCCCGATCCCCATCGTGGACATGATCTTCTCGCAGCCGCTGCGGCGGGTGTGACTTGTTTCGCGAAGCCAAGCAGCCCTCTCGCTCCGCGAGAGGAGCCGAGAGACGGCAGACTTCGTTGCACACGACCCAGTTGGCCTGAGCGCATGAGTGTGGTAGAAGTGGTTCCTTATGAAAACCATGCTTTCAGAGGCCCTCCACTGCATGAGTCCGCTGCTCGTCGTGTCCGACCTGGGGAAGTCGCTCAAATTCTACACCGGGCAGTTGGGATTCGAGATCAACTTCCGGCATGAGGATTTTTATGCCGGCATCGGACTCGGAACTCATTCCATCCACCTCAAGGCAGGCACTCCATCCAGCAGCGAGCGGCAACGCAGGCGGAAGAATGAAGACGTGGATTTGATCTTCGGGGTGAAGGGTCTGGACGACCTGTATGAGCAGGTTTGCTCGCAGGACATGGAGATTGTCCAGCCACTTCGCGTGATGCCTTATGGACGTGAGTTTTATGTCGGCGATCCCGACGGGTATATTCTGGCTTTCTTTGATGTCGCTTCCTAGGGAGGGCGCCAGAGGTCGGTGGTATTCAGCGCATGTCACCTTCGAGCATCGTGTGATGCGAGATCGCGAGAGTCCTCAGCTCATCTTGCGGACGCACGTTCGATGATCCTCGTGACATCTTCCTCAAGCAGAAAACCCTCGGCCTTGAGCTTCTTCGCGGCGTCGGTGAGACGCGACAGATACTCCGCTCGCGACGGGTAGCGTTCTTCGAGGGAGGGGCGCGGGTCGCCGGTCTTCTCGCGCTCGGCCTTGGTCCGGGCGAAGGGGATGAACATGCCGTCGAGGGGAGAGAGCATCGTTTCGGCGCCGACCTGTGGCGAGCGGAGGTTCCAGCCGGTGTAGGTGCCGAGCGGCACGGCGACCTCCGGCAGCAGGATGCCGCTGGTTTCATTGCCATCGGCATTCACGGCGGGCAGGAGTGTGCGGAAGGGTTTTCCGGCCTTCGGCGGAATAATGTCGGCGATGCCCTCGCTGTGAAAACGCGGCCCGAAATCAAGTCGCGGCGGCTGATAGGCCTGCGAGGGAAGGTGGTGGCCGGGAATCTTCGGATACTGCGCCTTCCACTCATCAAAGCTCACCAGCGTGTGATCTTTCAGGCGCGGATGACGGCTCGGCGGCGGAGCTTTGCCATGCTTCACCCAGTCAACGAGGTTCATGAGCATCGCCCGCAGCACCGGACCGCGATCATCGAGTGTGTTGCGCGGCTGCTGGCAGATGCCGGGCGTGCCGTCGCTCTTGCCGAGGTGCTCTGCGCCGGCCACGAGATACACACGCACGTCTTCAGGCAGCGTGAGGTCTGTTTTGCCCTCCACATCGGTGTGCAGCAGCGAGGCGGCGCGGCTCCAGTATTCGGTGGAGCTTTGCGTGAAGAGAATGCGCGGCGTGTGGCCGGACTTCCTGGAACGTGCGAGCGAGTCGCCGGATTCACCGGTGACGGGATCGGTCTGCGGCAGCGGCGCGAGCGGGAAGAACTCGCTGCCGGACAGATGGCCCTCGTGCTGCGTGCCGTACTCCGTGCTCATGCGGAAGCGGTGGTTGAACATGCCCTTGCCGGAGCCCGCGACATGGATCAGGGCGCCGTCAAAGACCCTGCGTCCCTGCTCATCGCCGTTCAGGCCTTCATAGAGAAAGTGATGAATGACGCGGCCGGACTGCGAGATGCCGAAGACGCAGGCCTTCTGAACCGCGCCCGCCAGCGGATTGTCCTTCGCCGCCCCGTGGCGGAAAAACGCCACGCAGTCCCGCATTGCGGTGAGGCCAAGGCCCGTCACGCGAGGTTCCTTGGCCGTGTAAACGAGGTCGTAGAGCCAGCCCGGGCGAAAACCCGCCTTCACATGCAGATTCGTGGCGTCGGGGATGAGCTTCTCATTCTCCCAACGTCCAAACGCCCACTCCGCACGCGGCACCTCGAAGCCTTCAGCACCGCGATGTGGTCGCATTGTGAGCGTGGCGTCGGCGTTGTCGAGGCTCACGGACGGAAAGGCCGCGCCGACGCCCCAGGGGCTCCAGGAAAAGGCGCGGCTGAAAACCTTCTCGGTGCTGCTGATCTCCAGATGCGCACTTCCGGTGATTGTCCGCCCGTTTTCCGTCGCGATGGGCAGGCCGCACAGCAGGCGCTGAGTGTCATCGGCCTGCACTTCGCCGTTCCAGCCGCACCAAAGCACGGAAAAGCCGTGCTTCATGAGGAAGCCGTGGCCTGCATGTGCCCCGGTTTTCGGATCGTTGGTGCGCTCGCCATCGTTGAAGGTCCACAGCGCCAGCATGTTGCCGCGGTTGTTCACGTCGTAGAGCAGCACGCCGTTGCCCTTTGCTGCATCGACCGGCTTCAACAGGAAGAAGTCCGTCCAGCTTTCGACCTTGCCACGGGCGTTGCACGGCGCCCGCCGTAGATCGCTGATGCGCTCGTTGGCCGGGTTTTGTGGATCCGTTTCCAGGTGAAGCCGGCCCCGGATGCATTCGTAGGCGCCTGCGGCCC
>Ga0315900_10010906_pt1 | contig 11315 bp, 10 predicted proteins | sample LakEriMetagenome_FD_203521 | JGI IMG/M metagenome (GOLD analysis project Ga0315900, IMG submission 203521) | Freshwater fungal communities from buoy surface, Lake Erie, Ohio, United States - Buoy 12 MA114 | ecosystem: Environmental > Aquatic > Freshwater > Lake > Lake biofilm | place: USA: Lake...
CCTTGAAGCGCGAGGCGGTGGACATGCACCGGCTGATCGATGATGTGCGCGCGTCCTTCAGCGTGCAGGTGGCCGAGCGCGGCGGCACGCTGAGAGCGGATCCCGCGGCCATACGGCACGTGGTCACCGGCGACCCGGTGCACCTCACGAACATGCTGGTGAACCTGGTGGACAACGCCATCAAGTACAGTGGTGAACGCGTGGAGGTGGAGATCACCACGGCAAGCGATGCGCGCCGCTTCGAGCTGCGCGTCCAGGACCATGGCATCGGCATCCGGCGGGAGGACCAGCGCCAGGTGTTCGAACGTTTCTACCGTGTGCCCACGGGCAACGTGCATGACGTGAAGGGCTTCGGCCTGGGTCTGCACTACGTGCAGCAGATCGTGCATGCGCACGGCGGCACCATCGCGCTCGACAGCGAGCCGGGCCGCGGCAGCACCTTCACCATCAGGCTTCCCTTCAATACCGATCGTGCATGAGCCAGACCAAGGCCACCATCCTGCTGGTGGAGGACGACCAGAACCTGGGCTTCGTGATCCAGGACGCGCTGAAGCGCAAGGGCTACAGCGTGCACCTGTGCCGTGACGGCAAGGAAGGCCTCAAGTACTTCAACGAGCATGCCTACGACCTGTGCGTGCTCGACGTGATGCTCCCTCAGAAGGACGGCTTCAGCCTGGCGGAGGACATCCGCCTCGTGAACGCGCAGGTGCCCATCGTCTTCCTCACGGCCAAGAGCCAGACGGAGGACCGCATCGCGGGCTTCAAGGCCGGCGGCGACGACTACCTCACGAAGCCCTTCAGCCACGAGGAGCTGGTGCTGCGCATCGAGGCGATCCTGCGGCGCACCAAGGGCAGCGCGGACGACCCCAGGTCGCGCGAGGTGTTCACCATCGGCAGCTACACCTTCGACCATCGCAACCTGCTGTTGAAGCACCCGGACGAGGAGCGCAAGCTCACCAAGAAGGAGGCCGATGTGCTGCGGCTGCTGTGCATGCACCGCGACCAGGTGCTGCCCCGGGAGCTGGTGCTGAACATGGTGTGGGGCGACGACACCTATTTCCTGGGCCGCAGCCTCGACGTGTTCATCAGCCGTCTTCGCAAGTACCTGAAGCTGGACCCTTCCGTGCAGATCATGAACGTGCACGGCGTGGGCTTCAAGTTCCAGGTGGGCTGAAGGGCCCGGCCTGAAAGTGTGCGGCGGCGGCCATCCGAAGATGGGCACGCCGCCGCCACCCCAACGTAGGGTTGAACGCGTTCTACGCGCCTGACAGGATACGCTTCACGATCGCCGAGAGGGTGCCACCATCGATGCGGCCCGCCAGCCGTGCGTTGGCCTCGAGCATCACCTTGCCCATGGCCTTCATGTCCGTGGCACCGAGATCGCTGATGATGGCCCGCACGGCGGCCTCCACCTCCGCCTCGTTCATGCGCGCGGGCAGGTAGGCCTCGATCACCTTCGCCTGCGCCTCGTCCTCACCGGCCAGGTCGGGCCGGCCCTGCTGGTGGAAGATGGCCGCGGCCTCGGCGCGCTGCTTGTGCAGCTTCTGCAGCAGGCGCAGGCCTACCTCGTCCGTGATGCCGTCCGTGCCGCCGCCCTCCTTCGTGAGCTCCAGCAGGATGGCGCTCTTGATGGCGCGCAGGGCGTTCAGCCGGTCCTTGTCACGGGCCAGCATGGCCTCCTTGATGTCCGCGTCGATGCGCTGTTGCAGGTTCATGGCATCAGGTGCTGATGAGGCGGCAGGGCGTGATCGTGATCGGCCGCGCCAGGAGGTCCCGATCGTGGTCCCGCCCCAGTGCCGCGGCCTTCGCTGCTAGTCAACGTTGTCGTGCAGGAACGGATTGTTCCGGCGCAGTTCCACGCGGCGCTCGCCGTTCTCATCGGTCTCCTCGTTGAGCGTGTAGCGGCTCACGCTGCTGTCGGAGCTGTGGGGCACGTCGCTGAGCGTGACGTTCTTGCGGCGGTACGCCGGTTCGCGCTCGAGGTCGGCCACACCGTTCGTGGAGCGGATGCGGAGGCTCATCTCCCGCATGCGCGAGAGGCGCTCGTCCACGCGCAGGGAATGCTCCACGGGCGACACGCGGGGCTCCTGGGCCTGCGGGGCGGGCGACGGTGCGGCGGCACGGGGAGCGGGCTCCTCGTAAAGCTCGTGGGTCACCTTCTCCTCGGCGGGCGGGGCGGGAGGCGTCGAGGCGGTGGTGTTCACCACGGGCACGCTGGCCGTGGGCTGCGGTCGCTGGTCCACCTCGAACTCGATCGTGCGCTGGCGTACCGGAGCGGGCGGGGGCACCGGTGCGGGCGGGGCCTGTTGCACGGGGGCGGCCGGCGTCTCCTCCTTGGCCACGGCGGCGGGTTCCACAGGCTTGATGAAGGGCTCCAGCGGATCCGGCCTGGGGGCGGCCGGGGGAGCGCTGAAGGAGGTCGACAGGCCGGCGAAGGGGTTCGCAAGCGGGGCGGTAACCGGCTGCGGCGACTCCAGGTCGATCCGCACCTTCTCCGGCTTCGCCTCCGTCCTCGGGGTGCCGTCGCTGTTGAGGTTGAAGCCCGTGGCGATCACCGACACGCGGATGCGCTCGCCCAGGGACTCATCGCGGCAGTATCCCCAGATCACATCGGCGTTGCTGCCCGCGGCCTCCTGGATGTGGTCGGTGATCTCCGACATCTCGTCCATGCTGATGTCGCTGCTGCCAAGGGCCACGTTGAGCAGCACGAACTTGGCCCCGCGGATGTCGTTGTCGTTGAGCAGGGGCGAAGCGAGCGCCTCACGGACGGCGCGGACGGCGCGGTCCTCCCCTTCCGCCTCGGCCAGGCCCATGATGGCCGCGCCGCTGTTGCTCATCACCGTGCGCACGTCCTCGAAGTCGACGTTCACCTTGCCCGGGTTGTTGATCACGTCGGCGATGCCGCGGGCCGCGGTGGAAAGCACGTTGTCCGCATGGGCGAAGGCGTCGTCCAGCTTCAGGTCGCCGAAGAGCTCGCGGAGGCGGTCGTTGTTGATCACCAGCAGGGTGTCCACGCTCTGGCGCATCTCCTCGATGCCGGCGCGGGCCTGCTCCAGGCGCTTGCGGCCCTCCCACTTGAACGGCATGGTGACGATGCCCACGGTGAGGACCCCCATGTCCTTGGCGATGCGGGCCACCACCGGGGCCGCACCGGTGCCGGTGCCACCGCCCATGCCGGCGGTGATGAACACCATCTTGGTGCGGGTGCTCAGCAGCTGGCGGATCTCATCGATGTTCTCCTGGGCGGCCTCGTAGCCGCGCTTGGCCACGCTGCCCGCGCCCAGCCCCTCGGTGAGGGCCGCGCCCAGCTGCAGCTTCACGGGCACCGGGCTCATGTCCAGCGCCTGGCGGTCGGTGTTGCAGATGATGAAGTCCACGCCCTTGATGGACTGCGTGAACATGTGGTTCACGGCATTGCCGCCGCCGCCGCCCACGCCGATCACTTTGATGATCGAGGCCAGCTCGTTGGGGAGGTCGAATTTCATGACGTTGGGATTGGTCGTTGGGGTTCGGTGGGGCCTGTGCTCACTTCTCGTCGTCGGAGAAGATGTCTGAGTCGATGACCCGCTTCCAGAAGGTGGTGAGCACGCCGCCGGTGTTCACACCAGGCTTCTCGGTGCTCTGTCGAACGGCCGCAGCCGCCGGCCGCCTGGCCTGGGTGCGGTCCAGGTGCTGGAAACCGCGCATCACCAGACCCACGCCGGTGGCGTAAAGCGGGCTGGTGATGTCGGCCACCTTGCTGCTGGCCAGGTGCTCGTTGGGATAACCGATGCGGGTGCTGAGGCCGGTGATGTACTCGGTGAGCTGGCGCAGGTGCTTGAGCTGCGCGCCGCCGCCGGTGAGCACGATGCCGCCGGCGGTGAGCTGCTTCTCAAGGCCGCTGTTCTTTATCTCGAAGTACACGTGCTCGAGGATCTCCTCCATGCGGCACTGGATGATGTGCGCGAGGTTCTTCACACTGATCTCCTTGGGATCGCGGCCTTTCAGACCGGGGATGCACACCACCTCGTTCTCCTTGTTCTCGGCGGCCAGTGCGCTGCCGAAGCGGGTCTTGAGCAGCTCGGCCTGGTGCCCCAGGATCGCGCAGCCCATCTTGATGTCGTTGGTGATCACCTCGCCACCGAACGGGATCACGGCCGTGTGGCGGATGATGTTGTCGCTGAAGATGGCGATGTCGGTGGTGCCACCGCCGATGTCCACGAGCACCACGCCGGCCTCCTTCTCCTCGTCGCTCAGCACCGCATCGGCGCTGGCCAGGGGCTCCAGCACGAGCTCGGTGACGTGCAGGTCGGCCCGGTGCACGCACTTGTTGATGTTGCGCGCGGCGGTGATCTGGCCGCTGATGATGTGGAAGTTGGCCTCGAGGCGAACCCCGCTCATGCCGATGGGGTCCTTGATGCCCTGCTCGCCGTCCACGATGTACTCCTGGGGCAGCACGTGGATGATCTCCTCGCCGGCGGGCATCACCAGCTTGTACATGTCGTCCACCAGCGCGTCGATGTCCGCCTGGCGTATCTCGTCCTCCAGGGTCTGGCGGGTGATCATGCCGCGGTGGTGCATGCTGCGGATGTGCTGCCCGGCGATGCCCACGTTAACGGTGCTGATATCCACCCCGGCCATGTCCGCGGCCTCGCGCACAGCCTCGCGGATGCTGTCCTCGGTCTTCTGGATGTTGCTCACCACCCCGCGGCTCACACCCTCGCTGCGGGTCTTGCCCAGGCCGAGGATCTCGATCTTGCCCTGATCGTTCCGGCGCCCGACGATGCAGGCGATCTTGGTGGTTCCGATGTCGAGACCGACGATGATGTCAGGTTGCTGCTCCATGTGCTCGCTCACGTCAGGGTATGGTTCGTTTGGTGCATACGACCTGGTCGGCGAAGCGCACATCGATGCGCGCGTAGCGCCGCCAGTCGGTCTGGGGGATGCCTTGCTGGTAGAAGAGACGGAGCTTGGCCAGGCGGCGCTCCAGGTCGGTGCCGTCGCCGATGGCCACGCGGTGGCCGCCGATGCGGGGAAGGAGCTCGAAGGTGCCGTCCGGCAGGGCCACGGCCTGGTCGATGAGGGCGTTCCAGAACGGGTCGCCGGCGATCACGCGGGCCAGGGCGAGCACCTCGTCACTGCGGGTGGCCGCCCGCAGGCTGTCGGTGGCGGTCACCAGGTGCTCGCCGCTGCGGAAGGGCTCATCCAGCGCGCCGGTCACCACGAGCACCCGGGGCGTGTAGCTCTCAGAGGGGGGCATGCTCCAGCCGTCGCGGTCGATGTAGAAGCTGGTGCCGTCGGCGTTGATCACCCGCACCACCGGCAGCCGCTGACGCACCTGCACGTGCAGCACGCCGTCCAGGGTGTGGTACACGGCGGCGTCGCTCACGCAGGCCAGGCCGCGCAGGCGGTCCTCGATGGCCGACAGTTCCAGGTCGCCCACGGCACGACCGATCACCCCGTCCCCGTCGGCGAGCACGATGCGGCGCACCTCGGCGGCGTCGATGAAGCGCACCCCCTCGGGGCTGTCCACGTCCACCACCAGGTCCACCACCGGGCGGCGCTCGCTGCTGCGCTCCACGAAGCCCAGGGCCAGCACGATGCCCAGGGCCCCGAAGGCCACGGCCAGCGGTTTCATCAGCTGGTTGAGCTTACCCATGGATCAGCGTTCGTTGAGCAGGGCGGCGATGGCAGGCACCTCGCGGTCGATGTCACCCGCGCCAAGCGCGAGCAAGATGTCCACATCGCGCGTGCGCAGCAGGGGCACCAGCTGCTCTTTTGTGCACAGCACCTTGTTCTTTAAAGGCACCCGGGCGAGCAGCCAGGCACCATCGATGCCGGGGATGGGCTCCTCGCGGGCGGGGTAGATCTCCAGCAGGATGAGCTCGTCGAGCAGGGCCAGGCTGTGGGCGAACCCCTCGGCCAGGTCCCGGGTGCGGGTGAAGAGGTGCGGCTGGAAGATGCCCGTGATGCGCCGGCCGGGATGGAGCTCGCGGGCGCTGCGGATGCACGCCTCCAGCTCGGCCGGGTGGTGCGCGTAGTCGTCGATGAACACGCTCTTCGCGGTCCGCGCCCGCAGTTCGAATCGCCGGCTCACCCCCCGGAAGGAGGCGAGGCCCTTGCGCAGGCGGTCGCCCGGCACCCCCAGGTGGTGCGCCATGGAGGCGGCCGCCACGGCGTTCTCCACGTTGTGCCGGCCCGGCATGCCCAGCTCCAGGTCGCGCAGCACGAGCCCCGGTGTCACCAGGTCGAACCGGTAGGCGCCGTCCACGACGCGCACGTGCTCGGCCCGGTGGGGCGACCCGCCATCGATGGCGTAGGGCTCCACCCGGGGGCCCTGGAAATGTTGCACGACGCGCTCATGCACCAGCAGCCTACCCCCGCACAGGCCGGCGAACTCGGCATAGGCTGCGTACATGGCCTCGGGCGTGCCGTAGATGTCCAGGTGGTCGGGGTCCATGGCCGTGATGATGGCCTCACTGGGTGATAAACGAAGGAAGCTGCGGTCATATTCGTCGGCCTCCACCACGTTCACCGCTGCGCCGTCGTCGAGCAGCACGTTGGTGCCGTAGTTGGCGCTGATGCCGCCGAGGAAGGCGTTGCACCGCACGCCCCCGCTGGCGAGCAGGTGGGCGAGCATGGTGCTCACCGTGGTCTTTCCGTGCGTCCCCGCCACGGCGACGGTGCGCCGATCACGGGTGATCATCCCCAGCACCTCGCTGCGCTTCAGGATGCGGCAGCCCCGCTCCTCCCAGTACCGCAGCAGGGGGCTCGTGAGCGGCACGGCGGGCGTGCGCACCACGAGGACGTCCTCAACACGGGCATCGCGGAATTCGGCGGGGATCAGCTTCGGGTCCTCGCTGAACTGCACCTCGATGCCTTCCATGCGCAGCTGCCCGATGAGCTCACTGGGGGTCTTGTCGTAGCCGGCCACGAGGACACCGCGGCGGCGGTAGTAGCGGGCCAGGCCGCTCATGCCGATGCCGCCGATGCCGATGAAGTACAGGTATGCGGGACGGTCCATGGTCAGGTGCGGACAAGGCGGAGCACTTCGGCGGCGATGGCGTCGGCGGCGTTGCCGAGGCCCAGGCCAGCGATGGCATGGCGCAGGCGATGGCGCTGTTCGGGGTCGTCGATGAGGGCGAGGATGGCCTTGCCCAGCTCGGCGGTGGCGCGGTCGTCGCGTACGAGCACGGCGGCACCGCGGTCGGTGAGCGCGCGCGCGTTGAGCGTCTGGTGGTCCTCGGCGGCGGTGGGCAGCGGCACGAGGATGGCGGGCATATGCACCAGGCACAGCTCGCTAACGCTGATGGCACCCGCACGCGCCACGACCAGGTCGGCCACGGCGTAGGCCAGGTCCATGCGGGTCACGAACTCGAGCACGCGGCAATCGGCATAGCCCTCGCTCTTCACCGCCTCGAGCGCACGCGCATGGAAGGGTGTGCCGGTCTGCCAGATGAGCTGCACCCCGCGCGCCTTCAGCACGGGCAGGGCGGCCTCGATGCCGAGGTTGATGCCGCGCGCCCCGAGGCTTCCGCCCGTGACGAAGACGATGGGACGCCCGTCGGCCAGGCCGAACTCCTCCAGGCCACGCGGGCGCTTGCCCTCCAGGCGTACCACTTCCTCGCGCACGGGATTGCCGGTGAGCAGGATGCGGTCCCTTGGGAAGTACTTCGCCATGCCCGGGTAGGCCACGCAGATGCGGTCGGCCTTGCGCGCCAGCATGCGGTTGGTGGCGCCGGCATGGCTGTTCTGCTCCTGGATGAGCGTGGGCACGCCGGCGCGTTGCGCGGCAACCAATGTGGGACCGCTGGCGTAGCCGCCCACGCCCACCGCCACATCGGGCTTGAACGTCCGCACGATCCGCCGCGCCTTCCACAGGCTGCTCAGCAGGCGCCAGGGCAGCGACAGGTTCTTCAGGATGGAGCCACGCTGGAAGCCGCGGATGGGGAGCCCTTCGATGCGGTAACCGGCCGCCGGCACCTTCTCCATCTCCATCCTGCCCAGGGCCCCCACGAACAGCACCTCGGCGTCGGGGGCGGCGCGCCGCACCGCGTTGGCGATGGCGATGGCCGGGAAGATGTGCCCTCCCGTGCCCCCTCCGCTGATTAGGATCCTAGGCGAACGCGGCATCGGTATGGTGAGCGGGGCCCTTGCGTGTTGGATGGTCCTCGCTGCCGCCAGCATGCTCGGCCAGGCTGCGGCTCACGCTGAGGATGATGCCCACGGCCAGGCAGGTGAACCAGATGCTCGTGCCGCCCATGCTCACCAGGGGCAGCGGCTGGCCGGTCACGGGCACCATGCCCACGCTGACCGCCATGTTCATGAAGGCCGTTAGCACAAGGCTTAGGGCCAGGCCCACGGCCGCGTACGAGCCGAAGCGCTTCTCGCAACCCGTGGCGATGCGCACCGCCCGGAAGAACAGGATGAGGTAGAGCAGCAGCAGGCCGAGCCCTCCGATGACCGAACCGTACTCCTCGATGATGAGGGCGTAGATCATGTCGCTCTCGGAGTGAGGCATGTAGTTGCGCGAGGTGCCCGTGCCCGGACCGTTGGGCATGAGGCCGCCCACGGCGATGGCGATCTTGGCGTTGTTCGCCTGGAAATCGGCATCGCGCTCCTCGGCGGTCATCACGCCGTCGTCGCCGGCCATCCACCGCTCGATGCGCTTCTCCCAGGTGGCGGCCCGCGGCAGGAGCTCGGGCTTGGTGCGGGCCAGCAGCAGCAGCGCCAGGAAGGCGCCCACGGCCAGCAGCACGAGCGAGGCTAAGTGCTTCAGGGGCACGCGCCCGATGAACAGCAGCACGAAGCAGGTGAGGCCGAGCAGGGCCGCGGTGGAGAAGTTGGCCGGCAGGATGAGCCCGCAGATCACGGCGATGGGCAGGCCCAGGCGCAGCAGCACCGCCTTGAAGGTCCACGGCTCCCCTTGGTGCCTGCCGAGCACCCGCGCCAGATACACGAGCAGCACCACCTTGGCCAGGTCGCTGGTCTGGAAGGTGATGCCCAGGCCGGGCACGGCGAGCCAGCGCGAGGCGCCGTTCACGTTGCTGCCCACGAGCAGGGTGAGCAGCAGCAGGCCAGCGGTGACCACGATGAGCAGTTGCGACAGCTTGGAGTAGGCGGTGTAGCGCAGGCGGCTGGCCACGTACATGATGGCGCCGCCCGACGCGAGCATGAGGGCGTGCTTGAACAGCAGGCGGAGCCCGCCGCCGGGGGTGCGCCAGATGAGCCATGCCCCGCCGCTGTACACGGAGAGCAGGCTCACCAGGGCGAGCAGGAGCACCACCACCCAGATGGTGCGGTCGCCGTGCAGGTGCCGTTCGAACAGGGCCTTCATCGTCGGTGGATCAGAGGTCGCGCACGGCGCGCTTGAACTCGGTGCCGCGTTCCTCGTAGTTGGCGAATCCGTCCCCGCTGGGGCATGCGGGGCTGAACAGCACGACCTCGCCCGGACGTGCGATCTCACCGGAGAGGAACACGGCGGTGCGCACCTCCTCGGCGAAGTGCACATGCTCGGTGAAGGGCTGCAGGGCCTCGATGGCGCGCTCGCTGGTGCGGCCGAAGAGCACCAGGGCCACCACCTTGCCCTTCAGGAAGTCCTGCACGTGCCCGCGGCCCACCTCGGACGCGAGCGCCCCGGCGATCCACACGATGGGCTTCTCCACGTTGGTCATGGCGGCCAGCGTGGAATCGAGGAAGGTGGAGCGTGAGTCGTTGATGTACTCCACGCCCTTGTGGGTGCCGACGAGCTCGAGGCTGTGCGGCCCGACGGCCTGCTCGGCCAGCGCCTGGCGGCGGGCCACCATCAGCTGCTCGGTGAGTCGCTGTGCGAGGATGCGCTGGTAGGTCTCCTGGTCCATGTTCCGGTGGGTTGAAGGTTCACAGGGCGCGCACGGCGGCCTTGAACTGGCGGCCGCGGTCCTCGTAGTTCTCGAAGAGGTCGAAGCTGGCGCAGGCGGGGCTCAGCAGCACCACATCGCCGGCGTCGGCGAGCTCGTAGGAGGCGCGCACGCAGGCAGCTGCGCTCTCGGTGTCCACGATCGTCCCCACCAGGTCGCCGAAGGCCTCGTGCACCTTGGCGTTGTCCTTGCCCAGGCACACGATGGCCTTCACCTTGCCCTTCACCAGGTCGCGCAGGGTGCTGTAGTCGTTGCCCTTGTCGGTGCCGCCGGCCACCCAGATCACGGGCTTCTCCATGCTCTCCAGGGCGTACCACGCGCTGTTCACGTTGGTGGCCTTCGAGTCGTTGACGAACTCGACCCCGTTCACCGTGGCCACGCGCTCCAGGCGGTGCTCCACGTTCTGGAAGTCGCTCAGGCTCTCGCGCAGCACCTCATCGCGCACCTCGAGGATGCGGGCCGCGATGCCGGCGGCCAGGGAATTGTACACGTTGTGCTTCCCCTGCAGGGCGAGTTCAAGGATGCTCATTCGGAAGGTGGATTGGTGGGTGGTGATGTGGATGTGCTTGTCGTGGAGGTGGCCGCCGAGGGCCACCGGGTGCTCGATGGAGAAGGGCCAGCGCTGCGCGCGCACGGCGTGGAGCCCCAGGCCCCTGGCGATCTCCGCATCGTCGGCGCAGTGGACGAAGTGGTCGTCGGGGGTCTGGTTCATCGCGATGCGGAACTTGCTCGCGACGTAGTTCTCCATCCGGTAGGCGTAGCGGTCGAGGTGGTCGGGCGTGATGTTCAGCAGCACCGCGATGTGCGGGCGGAAGTCGCGGATGCCATCGAGCTGGAAGCTGCTGAGCTCGAGCACGTGCACCGCGCGGTCGCGCTCGGCGAGGAGGCGCGCGAAGCTGTGGCCCACGTTACCGCCCACGCCCACGTCCAGGCCCGCCTTGCGCAGGATGTGGGCGGTGAGCAGCGTGGTGGTGGTCTTGCCGTTCGCGCCGGTGATGCCCACGATGGTGGAGCGCGTGTGCCGCGCGGCGTGCTCGATCTCGCTGATCACCGGGATGCCCTTCTCCACCGCCGCGCGCACCAGCGCCGCCGTGTCGGGTATCCCGGGGCTCTTCACGATCTCGTCGGCGGCGAGCACGGTGGACGCCGTGTGCCCCCCCTCCTCGAAGGGGATGCCGTGCGCCTCCAGCTCGGCCCGGTACGATGGCTTGATCGGACCGGCGTCGCTCACGAACACCGGCTGGCCGAGCTTGCGCGCGAGCAGGGCCGAGCCCACCCCGCTCTCCTGCGCACCGAGGATCACCAGCCTGGTCATCGCAGTTTCAGGGTGACCAGGGTGAGCACGGCGAGCATCACGCCGACGATCCAGAAGCGCGCCACGATCTTGCTCTCGTGGTAGCCCAGCTTCTGGTAGTGGTGGTGGAGCGGGCTCATCCT
>Ga0315900_10010907_pt1 | contig 11315 bp, 23 predicted proteins | sample LakEriMetagenome_FD_203521 | JGI IMG/M metagenome (GOLD analysis project Ga0315900, IMG submission 203521) | Freshwater fungal communities from buoy surface, Lake Erie, Ohio, United States - Buoy 12 MA114 | ecosystem: Environmental > Aquatic > Freshwater > Lake > Lake biofilm | place: USA: Lake...
GCTTCTAGCTTGTCCATTTTTTCGTTCAGGGGAGCTACTTTAGCGTCAAATTCGGCTTTTAGCTCCGCTTTTTTGTCGCGCATTTTTATATATAGCTCGACGGCTTCTGATAGTTTCATTCTATGCTCCAGTGGTTGAAAGGGTTTGGGTGGTGTGTATGTCTCATCTATTCATCGGGCCTCTCTTTCATCATGTCCAACAGGAGCCCCTGCATGGACTGTTTATCTTGCAGTCGCTTGTACACACGACGTTCAACTTCTGAACCCGCGATATGCACAATCACTGTCGTTCTCGTCTGACCGGGGCGACGCACCCGAGCACACGCTTGCTCATAGACTTCATTGCTATGGACTGGCGCGTACCACACGATCGTTGTAGCAGCCGTCAGCGTCAGGCCATGAGACATGGTTGCAGCGTTGGCCACCAACACGCGTGGGTTTAATTGCTTCTGAAAGTCCGAGAATATTTGGTCTCGTTGGCTTTTGCTGGTATCACCATGCACAACGCGCACTTCATCTGCAAGAAACCCACCGCCTTCAAGTTTGTTGGCCACCAGCTCCGCTTGCGTTGCAAACATCTTAGAAACTTCCGTGGCCACAGCCTCGAGAGCTCCAGTCAACGGCACAAACACAATCACCTTGCCCTCAGACTCTTCGATGATTTCTTTGAGTACATCCATTCTAGGCTTGGAAGGTATGACAACGGTATCCCCGTCTGTCCCATATGCGACACCGCAGCAAATCTGAATGAGCTTGTTGGCCTTGACAGCTTCATTGACTGCAAGAATCTGCCCACCTTGGTACTCAGTCGCCAGCTTGGATAGCATGTCCTTGTAGGCTTTCTTTTGCTCAGTGGTCATCTCCACATCTCGTGTGATGAATGTCTGCTCAGGCAGGTCTGTGCAATCGTCCAACGAAAAACGAATTGATGGCTGCATCATCTGATACACCACATCGTTGGCTTCGGGTTTGACGGCCCACTTGAACTGTGTGATCTGACGCATGACCAAGTCACGGAACGCACCGAAATACTTTGGCACTGTCTTGTTGTCGGGTGTAACGAGCTTGCACTGTGCCCACGCATCAGTTGGTAGGTTGGGCGTTGGTGAGCCTGTCATACCCCACACGCGACGAGTTGTCTGCTTGTTGCAAATCACGTTGAGAGTTTTCCAACGTTCAGTGCTTGAGTTACGAGCCAAGGCTAATTCGTCAATCACGATCAGGTCAATGTCATCACGGTCTTTGAGCGCGTCTTTGATTGTGGTCACGCCGTCGATGTTGATGATGTAGACATTCACATCTTGAGTCAGCAGCTTGAGTCGTTTGTCTCGTGTGCCGTGCAGCACCACAGCATCTAAGTGTGGAAACGTGTTGAACACCGAGTCAGCCCATGTGCGCTCCATCGTGGACAGGGGGCACACAACGAGCATCTTGTTGACCTGCTTGGTGCGACGCAGGTAGTCGTACGACCACAACGCAGCATTGGTCTTGCCTGTGCCCATACCGTTGAGACAAAACGCACGACTGTGCATGGACAAGAACGACGCAGTCTCCTGCTGTGCAGCGAACGGGTTGTAACGACCATTGGCTTTTGGCCAATCGTAGTGAATCGGCATTGGGTCTGGGACTTCAAATCCCAGATTGCGTAGGACCCGAGTTTCGTCGGGCCGGTGTGGTACGGCAACCAGTCGCTGCCCTTTGTGGTTTACTTCAACAGCAGTTGGTATGACCGTAGTCACTCTGCTTGGGTTTTTGAGGCGGAGTATGACCGCCTTCTTTTCTTTGTGAATTAGCATGTTAATTTCATTGCAACGAGGGCAGCGACTACGCCTTCATCAGTCTGCTCAAAGGGCATTGTGTGAACGGTTGGGTCATTCCACAGTTTCCAGCGCACCTCGAGCTGACCTACCTCCGAGTTGAACATGACTTGGACGGCGACTACGCGTTCAGGCACTGGCTGCCCAAACCACGCTTTGGCGAGTTCGCGAGTCATCGTTGGCCGCCGCCAGTTCAAATCACTTATTCGAGTTGCGTTTATCTGGGTTGTAACTGCCACTGCCTTTTCTCCATCCGCGGTTGGTTGATTGGGGTTGCACTGCGACATTGGACTTGTGATTGCCGCCGCCGTTTTCTAACGACTTTTTGTGTGCAACATCTTTGCCATCGCCTACACGCACTTTGCCATCTTTGATGGCTTCGCGTCGTGCGGCGTTGTTCTTCACACGCTTCGCTACCTCTTCAGGGCGTGCGTTGTAGGCTTTTTGATATGCTAATTTTTTAGGGGTTGACTTGGGCATTTCTAGGCTCCAGTTTCAGTGTTGCATCGAGGGCGGTAAACAGCATTGGGAGGTCGGTGGGGTCATCACACACCCATGCCCATCCGTCAGCCGTGCGTATGGCGTCCATAACGCGTTTCTGATTTTCCGTCAGATTGGCTTTTTTGCCCGGGGCTTTTGCTTCAATTGCAACAAAAACACCTTTGTAGCAGCAGATGATGTCGGGGATACCAACCTGCCCCATGCCATTGCTCACTGGCATGAAGTACCAAGCACCGATGGACTTGAGGTATTTCTTGATCGCATCTTTGACGCGGCCTTCGGGTGTCTGAGCCATTACTGTTGCTCCCGTCGTCCATTGAATTCGCAGGTCAGCACAGGGCACCATGCCTTACACAGCCCTGACGTTCTTGCAGGCCAGCTGTCTCTCTCATATGCGCTCTCGAGTTTTTTGACTCGGGGTGCAAGGTTCTGCCAGATGATCGGTAGCTCGTTGCGGGTGCGTGGTTGCCAGTCGATCTTCTTTTCCTTGAGCCACACGAAGCCAGTCGTGACCTTCTGTACTTCGGGGTGATGGTGGAACACATAGGCAGCGTAGAGGTCAAGCTGCTCGGTAGGCTTGCGCTTACCGGTCTTGTAGTCAGCGACGATGGCGTTCTTGCCGTTGAGCACAACCAAGTCAGCGATGCCTCGGGTCCACGCACCCTTCCAAGCCGTGGGCTGGAAGTTACGGTCAAGCGCATACTCTTTCTCACAGAGCTTGTCGCCGGGCAGCTTGGCGATCTTGTATGCCAGTGACTGCCACTGCTCCATGCCTTCGGGTAGGAGGACACCGTCTTTCACAAACTCTTCAAACGCAGTGTGGACTTTGACGCCCCACTCGGTATGGATTGTTGGCGGTTCGACGATGTCTCGCTTGACTTTGAGGTGGTAGAACTTACGAGGACAGTTCTCGAATGTATCGAGTTGGCTGTATGTCCATGCTGGGTTGGTCATGTTTATCCAATGTGGTTGTGCCCCAAGGCGTCATTCGACGGTTGGGGCTTGTTCTCTATGCCTTGATCTTACCAAAGCTATGAGTGCTGTCAACCATTATTTGGCCTCGCCGTAACAATCTGCAACATCGCCCTCAGACCATGTCACCAACTCAGGCCACCACGACACACCTTGGCGCATGATGTTCTGCAAGATGCCCAGCAAGTCTTCGGCGCTCTCCTCTGGCACGACATACACAAGCTCGTCATGCACTGTCAGGCAGGGGCGATAGCCGGTAGCTTTGAAGAACTTAACGGCATGCTCTGCCACCACATCGCGGGCCAAGGCTTGCACCAAATTCTCCACGCCCTTTCCTGCGTAGATACGAGCGCGGGCACGGCCTTGACCGTACCACCATTCAGACTTGCCGTTGTCGACTTCGCGCACCAGTGATGGGTAGTAGATGCAACGACCGGATGGTAGGCGCACAGCGTTCTTCTCCGTCACGCACATACCCCACGGGTCGATAGCTGAGTCAACACCTTGAGCGATCTTGGGTAGATGTGCTTGGAATGTTTTCCACCCCTCGGCGATTTGACTATGGGCTGCACGATACGCGTTGACAGTGCGTGTGGATTCTTCCAAGTCCATGTCGACACCGCCCATTAGTTTGGCAACCTTTTGGAACGTGGCCCCACCTGCACCGAACCCCAAGCCCAAATGGGCAACTTTGCCAACTTGTCGCTGCTCTTTGGTAACGGCGCTCTCGTTGATGTTGTAGAGGTCGTGAGCCGCAAAGTATTTGTAGAGGTCAGCTTTGTCGGGACTTGCTTGGAACAACTCCATCGCATAAGGAACTTTCCATAAGAACATGTTGACGCGCAGCTCGATGCCAGACAAGTCAGCAACGATTACCTTGCGGCCTTTTGGTGCTCGCAGTGACATACGCAACGCATCAGAGGGTTTGGCCTTGCCACCGATACGAGGCAAGTTCTGCATGTTGTACTGCTCACCAGACCAACGACCAGTCGTGTCTGCACCTGCATATTTGAGTGGCACAGGAATCAGTCCAGCGCACACAGCAGCGGCTCGCTTGAACGCATCAAGGCGTGTCTCTAACAGCGTGGACTTCACATCGAGTCGCACTCGAGCGGCAGCCGCAACAACAGGGTCTTCGTGGTCTTGGAGTTTGATGAACGCTTCGTCTGTCTTGGCCAGTGCGGGTGTCATCTTGGCGGGGTTTGTAGGCGAGCGCTTCATGGGCACTTCAACACCACGAGTAGCTAACAACTCGCCGAACTTAGCCGCGCTTGCCATTGTGGAGCGAACAAACTCTTCGGGGTCGGGGCCACCTTCCAACGCACGAGCAACTTGCTCGGTATGGTCGTACAGCATATCGTACAAGTCTTGCAATCCCGTAGCCTTCTCAGCCTTCACAGCTTCGAGTGCATCGTCCACCATGCCGGTATCAAGTACGAACTTCGGCTCGACCAACATGCGAGTAGTCATGTCTATGATGACCAACTCCTGCTTCGGGAATCCCTTGGCTAGATGCACGAACAAGTCTGCACACAGATCAGTGTCGACCTTGTTGTACTCAGACATATCAGCCAACTCTTGTGGCGTGAAGTCTTTGAGGTACTTGCCTTTGGTGTTGGTCGCTTCGAGGTCAAGCTTTTTGCCTATACCTAGCTCAGCGGATAACTTCTTGAGTGACACACCGATGAGGAACTTGCCGCCGACAGTGCAGCCGGTCTTAGAGTATTGCGAACGCGCCATTGCAGCGGTGCACCCATACATCTTGGGGTTGACGCCCATACGCCATGCAAGAATCATCGCATCAAAGCCAGACATGTTGTGACCGATAGCCATAGCGTCTGACCAGTCCATGCTTTGCAAGTGTTCACGAATCTTGTCTTCGCCGAACAGCACATAGGTCTCACCATCGAGACCTTCTTTGATAGCGACAGAAATGATTTCGGTCTTGGGGCTTTGTATGTACTCTGTTGGTGACATACGAGACAACGTGTGGGTCACGTCCCAATAAGTCTCAAAGTCTAAAAAGATTGGTTTCATTATGTATCCAGTTTGTTTGCTACTTTGTATGCTCGCCACAGCTTGCCCACCTCGGAGTCGCACTTCTCTGCGTAGTCAAGAAAGCTCTTGACCTCTTGGAGTCCTTTGACCATGTGAACAGTAAGTGTGGTTGAGTCGGTGCCGTCCGTCAGTGTGATCGTGCCGGGCTTGCCAGCTCCACCGATGCCAAGGTTGCCATTTGCATCCAATCTCATGGCCTCGGTGTATGCGGTGTTAGGTGATGAAAAGACTACGCTGCTCATTGCTCAAGCGCCTTTGTCGCTAAGATAACTTTGATCGCATCGTTCAGGCTTTCACCATCACGAACGATGTACAACTCATGTTTCCAGTCGGGGCCATGCGGGTTGTGTTTGTGCACACTGACCTCGACGATTGTGCCGTTCATAGCTTTGATAAACCCCAAACGCAGTTTGCTATCTGCGGCAGTAGAAGTTGACTCCGAGTCGATCGAGACTGCGGCTTGCATCATCTTTTGCTCGCCGCTATTCAACGTCCACAGGATAAATTTTCTAAGTAGCTTTTTCATTTGCCCTCCAGTTGGAAACTGACCATTGATGCAGCGATGCGCTCGTTGACTTCTTGCACTGTCGATGCAATGTATGTCTCAAACTCATAGCCTTCGCGGGTCGCGATATTGATGACATAGCCATTGGCCACTTTGGTGACATTGATGCGACCGTCAAAGATGATGTGGTTTTTCGGGTTGCGAATCGCCGTCTCTTTCAGAATGTTGCCGTACGCAGAAGCTTGTTGTGCTGCGTTACTTGCGTTGGCGATAGACGCCTGTCCTAACAAGCCGCCCGTTAGTGCGTGCATTAGATTTTTCATCCGTTGATTACCTCGCTGAGTTTCATGGCGTAGTGTTTGGCTTTACCTGCGTCATCGCTGTCTGCCTTCTTGCCTTGACGCATAGCGTACTTGATGACGTTGCCCTTGAGGAAACCACGGAACTCCTCGGGCGTTAGAACTGCTTCCATCACAGCCCAAGGCTGCATGCTCATGTCTTTGTAGTGGGTGCCACTGACTTGGATGTCATCAGCACGAATGCCGGGCAGTTGCTTTTCATATGTGTCGCAGTGGACGCTCATGTTTTCTCCTTCTCAATGATAGGTCGTGCTTTTCTCAGTTTATAAATTTTGTCGATGGTGTCCATCGCCAACTCCATCTCTCTTACATTGGTTTGGTCTAGCTGTGCATCGTGAATCTCCATGACGAGGTTCATCGCTACCAACTCTTTGGCTTTCAAGATAAATCGGTTGTGGTTAGCCACACCACGGCGAGCTACTTCTAAAAGCGCGTCTTGCCCCGCACGAATCTCGTCAGCCCAATCAGCACCGTACTCAGGCTTGATGATGGTGTAAGCCTCAGTCATGTTGAACGCACCGATGAGAATGTCGATGTCCGCCTTTGTAGCGTCACCTCGACGCAGCGCATCCATAGCCGCATGATTCTTGATGCGTATGTCTACGCCAACAGAAATCTCAGCGAACGGTTTGAGTCCGGCCTTCACCCATGTCATTACATCCAAACGAACACCTTTGGGTTTGTACTTGCTCTTCTTTCTCACGCTTGCTCCAGTTTACCTAGTGCCAGTTGAGTTGCATGGTATTCATTCACCAACGTTGGGTGATAGGCTCGCACCCACTCAGCAAACTTAACAGCCGCTTCGAGGCTGTGCTCAAGCTCTTGCACTCGACGGTCAATCGTTTCTAGGTTTGAGCCCACGTTAGATTGGAATGCGCGTATATTTTCAAGATTCAACGAGTTGCTGTTGTATGGATAAATCTCAGGGTATCGGACGTTTGTAATCACTGTGGTTCCTTCGGTGTGGTTGATGGGATGGCTTTGTTAAATACATGAAAGTCTTTTGGCTCTAAGATTTTTTTCTTGCGAGCATCGAGCAGAGCCTTGGTGTGTTCTTTCTCACGCGCTCGGGCTGTTGACTGTGTCTTGGGGAAGTAGTTGATGGTGTTGACGTTCTTGCCTTTTACAGACTCACGCTTGGCTTTGGATTTGCCACCATTGATGACGCCGTGTGCATGCTGTGATGACTCGACGCGAATGTTTGTCAAGAACTCAGGGTGGTAGGTCTTGATGTAGTCGGGGTGAAATGCGTTGATTGTGGTCATGAGGATTCTTTGGTTCTGATTTGTTTGACGAGCCTGCGAACATCGCGCTCGAGCTGCTTGAACGCATACCTATCACTTGGTGAAGAGCTAAAGGTAACGTACTTACCACTTGGATGGGTGAGGCGTCCGTGTGCGCCTTTTGAGAACTCCCACCCGTCGTCGACCAGTGCCTTGATGACACGATTCATGTCTTTGCAGTTAACGAATCGACTCATAGTGGGCTGTCAGGTAGTTGTTGGCGTTGCTGTTCTTGGTATTGCTTTTCTTGCTTCTTTGTCCAAGGTACAGGTTCTTGTGTTGGGAATGGCCAGTTACTCATTCATCACCTCCAAGTAGTAAATGAAACCAATCAGTATTGCCCATGTCAGGCCGATACCTAACGCCATGAGACACACCATCAGTGCAACGTTCTCAATCATGGTTAACTACTCCAAAAAGTATTTCTACCCTGCTCGTTGAGGATGCGAATGCGCAGTGCAAAGCCCCAAGCCAAAGTCCAGATAACCCATACAGTGCGATGCTCTACTGTCCAGTTAGCCGGGTTGCTGTCCCAGTTAACCAGCCCAATCAAGATGTAGATAACGCCCAACATAATCGGGTATGCGATGTGGTCAATGTATTTCATTTCTTCAACCCCTTTATATAGGCCGCAAAGCTGGCCACTGTGTCCTCACCAAACGCGTGCTTGAAGTCGTGCACGATTCTGTACGCCGCCATCTCTAACGCAGAGTTCCAACCACTTTCGTACATGCGATCTTTGTCGGTTGCTTGTGCGTTTTCAATCTGGCGCTTGCGCCAACCCATAGCTTGTTCACGCTCGATGCGTGCGAACTCGTCGTCTTCATCAGTCATGTGTTCTCCTTAATACCGTGGGCGGCTTCAACTGCTCTGCCAAACTCGACAATCCAGTTTGGTATCTGTTCTTTCATACCCATCACGGTGCGCGGGGCAATTGCACGAGCCATGTCAACAAACTGTTCGCTGCGCAACGCCACAGGCTCACGCTTTGGTTGTGGGTGGGTGTAGAGGGGTGTTCCTTTATTTGGCTCATCCCAAACTAAGTTATCACCGCCTTTGTGGTGCTCAATCCACGCCACAGGCTCTTGTTTCTCTGCCTCTGCGATGGCTTGGCGTAGGGATGTGATGGCTTTCAATCGTTGGTGTTGTTCCAACTTCCAATAGTCCAATGCACCTCCAAGGGTTTTTTGGTCTGCGCGTTGGCGTGTATATTTAGGTGTTGCGCTTTCCAACGCCTCAAGCGCCTGTTTCATTGCTTCAATGCTCATGCCGTTCTCCAAAAGTAATAGCTGATAGCCACCCAAATAAGAATGCCTACGGCAAAGTAAGCCTTGTCCTGCCAACGCTGTTCAGGTGGAAAGAACGACTCGCCGTACTCACCATCTTTGAATGCTTCGGCGCTCGAGCGTGGAAAGCAGCGCGTTGTTGGCCACCCATAGTTTTCGATGTGCGGTTGTGCTGCGGTGCGTGTTGATGCGTGGAGAATCTTTGGCTTGCGGTAGATAGCCACCAGTAGTCGCCGCTTGATGCGGCGTTTAATGATTGCATAGATGCGTTTGAACATCTCAGCCTCCGTAGATTGCTTTCAGTCTGTCGTACAACTCTCGCCCCTGCATGATGGTCAGCCCTTCTAGCATCTTGGCGGTGTCCACATAAGCCGGGGTAGTGATTTTGGCAGGCTTTGGCTTTTTGTCTGTCACTTTTGCGACTCGCTCAACATCGTAGTTTTGTTGCAACACTATCAGCTTGCCGCCTTGTCTTACGAGACGCTGACTCTTGATGAGCGCAGTCACGGTGGCCGCCACAACAGGGCGCTTGAACCCGGCAGCTTGAAAGAAGTCGAGCACAACTTTGCCACGGCTCTTAGGGTTTGTCTTGATGTACTCAAACACTTGGCGGGTTAACGGAATGGCTGTGGTGGTCATGGTAGGTTCCTCGGGCTGTTCGGGGTCGTCGAACTTTAGGTTGTCAAGGTTGGGTAAAACTTTTGTGGCGAGTTCAGTTTGTAAGTCAGGCATAGGTAGGCTCCGCAATGGCTTCAATGGCGTCCTCTAAGACTTCATTCGCTTCCAACGCTTCGAGGACAGCTTCGTCGGAAGTGAGGGATTCATACTCTTGGTACAACTGCTTGTACAAGTCGAGCATGTGGTTTTCAAACACAGTGATGAACTCTTCGGACAGGTCACGCGCTGTGTATTTACTGGTGTTGGTCATCATCGTTGCTGTACGAATATCGTCAGGCCCCCACTCGAGGTAGCGGTCAGCAAAGTAATGGTCGTCAACGCTATCGGGTAGGTTGATGTCGCCGCCATACTCGACAGTCTTGTGGTTGCAGTAGATGTAGTGGTTGTGACTGCAAGTGAAACTCCAGTCGAAGTTCTCAGCAGCGTAAATGAGTGCTGCGTCGCTGTAACCGAGGGTCGTTAAGAACAACGGCCAGTCTTCCACGGCACCTTCAAAGCATGCACCATCACCTTGTGACCAGAACCCACTGAACCTCATCTTGTCGACACGGATACCGATAGCTGCCATGTCAGCTTTGAAGCAGTCGTATGTGCAGTCCCACCAGTCGTGGTTGTCGACATTCCAGTGGCGATACTTGTATAGTATCTCGTCACGCCGCCGGGCAGGCAGCGAGTTGAACTTTTGTAATGGCGTCATGACTTCTCCTTCTTCTTGAGCCACTGTTCACGCTCGATGTAGCCGCACTTAGCACAACACCGCCATTGGACATAAGCATCATCAGTGCTTTCATCGAACCAGTTGTTCCACTTGTGCCAGCAACCACCCCACCGCTCTGCCACATAGATAGCAGCAACGATGAGGATGACAATTGCAATGACGAACACGGCGATTAAGGCTTCGTTCATACGACCCCCGACAGTTTTGCTGCGATAGCTGTTGCAGTCAAACCATCCAAGTCAACAGTCTCGGTAATCTCAGTCTCACGCTTACGGCGCTCGACTTTATGATTGACACGGTCGATGTACTCTTGCGGCACATACATCTGCAAAGCAGGCCACAGACGCAATGCTTCATTAAGAGACTTGCACTTGTTCAAGTAAGTGTGAATGTCAGATTTAACCTTATCCCACTTGTCATTGATGGTCTTGCGAAGTTCCTTCTGTTCTAGTTGAGCAAGAATCTCTTGAGTACCGACAAGATGCAGTTTTGTCTCAAGCCATTCTTTAGTGCATGAAGGGCGAGGCGCACCCCAGCGTTCAGGTGTTGGAGCTTCATAGAAGCCAACCAAACCATTAAGATTGATGGTGTACTTCTGTTGATATTCACCATTCTCAGCGCGGTCAGTGCACACAACGAAGTCCTGTGAAGTACTGTACTTGAGCCATTCTTTAGGCAGTTGTGGGAACACATGCAGATGGTCACCCCACGCCATTTGCATAAGCAAATCAGATGCGTTGACGGTTATTGTCTTGTCATTGTCCGGCACTTCGAGTTGGACTTCTTGGTCACGCATTTTGTTAATGCGATTGTCGATGCGGCCTAATAATTCGCGGGTGATGTATACGGTAGCCATTTAAGGTTCTCCTTCGAGTTGAATCGTGGTTGCGATAAGTTGTAAAGCTTGAGCGAGGGTTACTCGCTCACCATAAGGACCGTAGTGTTGGTAAGGCACTCGGTCGAGTGACACATTGATGTGCCACCCATCTCTGTTGCGTACTACTTCTACGCCAACAGTTTTACTTCGTTCAGTCCGAACTGGCTGCGACGAAGGATTCGATTTGCTTGCGGATGCTGTCTCGTTGGGTTTGGTCAACGGACTCATCGAGGGCGTCGTAGCAGACTTTGAGTAGCTCACG
>Ga0315900_10010908_pt1 | contig 11315 bp, 7 predicted proteins | sample LakEriMetagenome_FD_203521 | JGI IMG/M metagenome (GOLD analysis project Ga0315900, IMG submission 203521) | Freshwater fungal communities from buoy surface, Lake Erie, Ohio, United States - Buoy 12 MA114 | ecosystem: Environmental > Aquatic > Freshwater > Lake > Lake biofilm | place: USA: Lake...
GCGACCGTCGCCCCGAGTTGTACGAACCGATCGTGCGCCTCGACGGCGCCGAATAAAGCCGTCGATCAAACCGGCGCGTCGCACTCGCGACGAGGTGTGGACGTACGGGGGAGCGAGTCCCACATGTCGGCCAGTAGGTCGCTCTTCGTTCCTTCCACGCGCGGATCACTCCAGAGGTTCTCGCGCTGCAGTGGATCGTTCGCCAAGTCGTACAACTCGCCTTCGGTGCCGTCGTGCACCGTGCCGGGCAGGCACGCGGTGGCCACCCAACCGTCACGGCAGATGGTTCGCAGACGAACAATCTTGCCGAAAAGCACCGAATCCCACTCGGTGAGCACGCGCTCGTGACCGAGAGCGGGGGCTTCGGCATCGCTGGTGGGCAGCCGATGTGATTCGACGTACGACGGCTCGGGCACACCCGCGATGTGCGCGAACGTGGACGCGAGCGATACGAGGCCCACCGGAGACTTCACGGTGGACGGCGCAACCCCGGCCGACGGAGCCGGACGCCAGATGAGGGGGAGACGCATGAGTGAATCGACGTGCTGCGGTCCCTTGAACAACAAGCCGTAGTCGCCCTGGAGTTCACCGTGGTCGGTGGTGAAGACGATGTCGACGTCGTCGGCCCAACCGCGCGCCGCAACAGTGCGCAGCACACGGGCGATCGCCTCGTCGATGAGCTCGTTCTCGATGTGTGTGAGCGCGTTGATCTCGCGCACCTGATCGTCGGTGAGCGTCTTCGGAACCCAACTGGCCGGTGCTTCGTAGTTCGAGACGAACTCGCCCTCGTACCACAACCGCCAGTGACGGGGTTTGGCGTCGAGAATCGCCTCGCGCTCGGCCCGATCGACCGGGTAGTTCTCGGGCAGATCGAGATCGCGCCAATTCACGCGATGCAGTTCGGATTGCGGCGGATCCCACGGATGATGCGGATCGGGGAAACTCATCCAGCAGAACCAGTCGTCGTTTGCATTCAGCGAATCGAGCCAGGCGATGGTGCGATCGGCCACCCACTCGGTGTGGTACCACTCGCGCGGAATGGCGTTGTGGTGAACCTGCGGGCCCGCAGTGTCGCCACCACCACTCGCGTTCACTTGCAGCGTCATGTCGAGCACTCGGTAGTACATGCCGATCGCTTCGGGGTGGTTCTGCATGAGCCAACGTGCGTAGTGGAAGTTGCCCATGCCGCCGTGCGACGCCGATTCCATGTGATCGAAACCGCGATGCAGGTGACCGTTCACCTCGCGCGAGAAATCACCCGACGTACCGAGTTGGTTCTCGACGAACCGCAGGAACGGGTCGAGAAACGGCTCGAAGTGGGCCTTGCCGATGAGTGCGGTGCGGTAGCCGGCGTCGTGCAGAGTGCTGGCGATGCTGGGCGCTTCGTCGGGGAGCGGCACACCGTTCATCCATACCCCGTGCGTGGCTACGTGCTGCCCGGTGATCATGGTGGAGCGCGACGGCATACACACCACGCTTTGCGGATGTGCGCGCGTGTAGTTGATGCCGTCGGCGGCCAGCCGATCGATGGTGGGTGTGCGAGCCACCGTGCCGCCATTGCAGCCAAGAGAATCGAAGCGCTGCTGATCGGTGGTGATGAACAGAATCTTGCGACCCATCAGGATGCCTCCATCGTTGTCTTGAGCCGTTCGAGGCCATCGCCCGCGGCCCCGGCGATCATGAGGGCCATGACCTCGGGGTCGGCGTCGGTGGAATAGACCACCACGCACCGCGCATCACCGTCGGGGATCACGTCGACGGTTCCGAGGTGCGACTTCACGATGGCGTTGTTGACGATCGTGTATTGGAAGCGGCGCAGATCGTGGTCGAGGGTGACGATGTCCTCTTCGAACTTCAGACCCGAGGCCAACGACACCCAACGCTTGTTGCCGACAACTTCCGTCGCGGTGGTGGGAAACCATTCGTGCAGGCGGGCCGGATCGCCCACCAGCGACCACACGAGATCGGCCGGTCGATCGATGAACACGTGCCGCCTGACGGTTCCCATTCGGTCGACCGTATCAGGGTCGTGACCAGGTGTGATAGACAACGGGGCGAGGGGAACCGAGGGGGTCGGTGCGCCAGTGAGTGGGTTGGCCAACCGAGTGATGTCTGTACGGCGCACGATCGCGCCGCTCACGCCTGCCCTGGTTCTGGTGCTCGTGCAGTTGGTGTTCTTCGGCGTGCCGCTCGGAGCATGGATTCGCGGTGTGGTGATCGGTCTGCTCACGGCACTGCTCGCCGTCGGTATGGCTCTCGTGTATCGCGCCAACCGCGTTCTGAACTTCGCTCAGGCCGACCTCGGCTTCATCCCGGCTGCGTTGTCAGTGGGCATCATCGTGTTCTCGGGTCTGCCGTATCTGCTCGGCTTGGCCGCCGGCCTCGGCGCATCGATCGTGCTCGGTGCCCTGGTCGAGTTGGCCATCGTTCGACGGTTCGCGCGCTCACCACGACTCGTGCTCACCGTGGCGACCATCGGTATCACGCAGCTGCTCGCGGTGTTCGCGATCCTGATTCCGCGTTTGTGGGACGAGAACGCGGCGTCTCAGCGCATCCCGCCGCCGTTCGACTGGAAGTTGACGATCGGATCGTTCATCCTCAACGCGAACGACTTCATCGCGATGATCGTGGCGCCGCTGGCGATGCTCGTGGTCGTGCTGTTTCTCACTCGCACGCGTGTGGGCACGGCGGTTCGCGCAGCGGCCGAACGCAGTGAGCGAGCCTCACTGCTCGGCATTCCGGTGGGCGGGTTGTCGACCATCGTGTGGATGCTGGCCGCGTTCCTCTCGTTCCTCGCCCTGTTCTTGCGAGCCGGCATCCTTGGTGTTCCGCTCGGCAACGCATTGAGCATCTCGACCCTCGTGCAAGCCCTGGCCGCGCTCGTGATCGGACGACTACGCAATCTCGGCACCATCGCCGTGGCCGCCGTCGCCCTCGGCATCCTCGAGTACGGCGTGGCCTGGAACGCCGAGAGCCCGTTGCTCGTGGCACCGTTCGTGGGAGCGGCCGTGATGGCCGCACTCCTCATGCAGCGGCGCGGCAGCACCCGACTCGATCAGGACACGACCGCGTCGTGGCGACTCGCCGACGAAGTGCGCGATCTCGACCCCGCTGTTGCGCGTCTGCCACTCGTGCGCCTGCTTCGCTACGGCACCTACGCGCTCGCTCCGATCGGCCTCGTGATCATCCCGATCGTGCTGCGCTCCGATCAGGTCATCAAAATCACCGCCATCGCGATCTTCGCAATCATCGGGTTGTCGTTGGTGGTGCTCACCGGTTGGGCCGGGCAAATCTCACTCGGACAGGTGGCTCTGGTGGCCATCGGCGCCGCCGTGAGCGCCAAGTTGACCCTCGAATGGAACGTCGACCTCACGCTCGCACTATTGGCCGGGGGAGCCGTGGGTGCGCTGGCCGCGTTCCTCGTGGGTCTGCCCGCGCTTCGTCTACGTGGCCTTTATCTCGCGGTCACCACGCTGGTGTTCGCCATGTCGGTGATCTCGTGGTTGCTTAACGATCGTTTCTTCTCGTGGGTGCCCGGCAACAAGCGCATCGAACGGCCCCCGTTGTTCGGACGCATCGATGTGGAGACGCCCACACGCTTCTACGTCTACACGCTCGTGGTGCTGGCGATCTCGATGATGGCCGTCCGTGGCATTCGCCGCAGTCGTACCGGACGCGCGATCCTCGCTCTGCGCGACAACGAAAAGGGTGCTCAGGCGTATTCGCTGTCGGCCACCAAGGTCAAACTCACCGCCTTCACGATCTCGGGCACGTTGGCTGGTGTCGCCGGCGGACTCTTCTCGCACCTGAATCACAGCTTCGATCTGCAGAGCTACGGCGTGGGCAAGAGCCTCGACGTGTTCACCGCATCGGTCGTCGGTGGTCTGGGTTCGATGTTCGGCGCGGTGCTCGGCGCGGTGTACCTGCGCGGAACCGAGTGGTTCGTCACCGCCGAAGAATGGCGCTTCTTGTCGTCGGCGGCCGGTGTGTTGTTGGTTCTCCTCGTCGTCCCCGGCGGTCTGGGCGCTCTCGTCATCAAGATCCGCGATCAGTTGGCGATGCTCATCGCTCGACGAGCCGACCGCAGCAAGGAGTCGCAGTGAGTGAGAAGGCGTCGTTGTGGAAGCGGTTCTGGTTCGGCTTCCGTCACCCGAGTTCGTGGTTGCGCGACGTGTGCGGCGGCCAACCGGTGTACCCGCTGGTGATCCTCTTCGGGCTCAACGCCGTCGACGAACTCGACCGCGCCGCATTCGGCATCTTGTTGCCCGAGATCCGCGAACATTTCGATCTCGACCTCGGGACCACGCTCGGGTTGGTGGGTCTGGCCAGTGTGGCGGCTCTCGCGTTGCAAGTCCCCATCGCCCAGATCGCCGATCGCTCGAAGCGCACGCGGCTCGCTCTCATCGGCGCGTTGGTGTGGGCCATGTTCTCGGGTCTCACGGGTCTCGCCACCGGCCTCATCGTGCTCACCATCGCGCGCAGCGGATCGGCCCTCGGTAAAGCGGTCATCGACCCCACGCACAACTCGCTGATCTCCGATTACTACCCGATCGAGTCGCGCACGAAAGTGTTCTCGGTGCACCGGGCGGCCAATGCGGTGGGAGCGTTCGTCGGCCCGTTGAGTGCCGGTCTGCTCGCGTACTACTTCGGGTGGCGCGCACCGTTCTTCGTGTTCATCGTTCCCACCATCATCTTCGCGGTGCTCGCTCTGAGGCTCGTCGAACCGGTGCGCGGGCAGTGGGAACGCAAAGCGATGGGCGTGTCCGACGAGGTGGCGGCAACCGAGGAAGTGGCGCCGTCGTTCAGCGAGAGTTGGCGCACGGTGCACAAAGTTCAGTCGTTGCGCCGTATCTGGTACAGCCTGCCGTTCCTCGCCACTGGCCTCATCGGTTTCGTGTCGCTGGCGTCGTTGATGTACGACCAGGAGTTCGGCCTCGACGAGCGCGCCCGTGGTGTGGCCGCCGCCATCGCCGAGCCGTTCCAGTTGGTGGGTCTCGTAGTCGGAAGTCGCTACATCGCCAAGCGCTACGCCAACAACGTGGCTGGTCTCACCAAGGTGGGGGCCAACGTGTCGATCGCCGCCGCGGTGCTGGCCGCCGCCTTCGCACTCGCTCCCAACATCGTGGTGGCGGTGGCCGTCAACTGCGTGATCTCGGCGGCACTGGCCATCCTCGCTCCGGCGGTGTTCTCCGGACTCTCGTTGGCGATTCCGCCGCGGGCTCGCGCCACGGGTTTCTCGGTGGCGTCACTGTGGGTCATCCCGGGTCTGTTCGTGTTGCCCATGATTGGTTGGCTGGCCGATCAGTTCACCATTCGCATCGGCATGCTCGTGATGATTCCGCTCTTCATCGTCGGTGGCCTCATCCAGCGCACCATTGGCAACGTGATCATGGACGACATCGGCCAGGTGTGGCAGTCGGCCGCGGCGCGTTCCGAGGTGTTGTACGAACGCCGCCAGGGTCGAGCCAAGTTGCTCATCTTGCGCGGTGTGCGCTCGGGCTACGACGGACGACCAGTGCTGCACGGTATTGACATGGACCTGGAAGAGGGGGAGATCATCGCGCTGCTCGGCACCAACGGTGCGGGCAAGAGCACACTGCTCAAGACCATCAGTGGCGTGGTGGAAGCCGACCGCGGTGCGGTGATCTTCGATGGCCGTGACATCACCCATGCACCACCGCACGAGATCGCGCACCTCGGCATCGTGCAGATGCCCGGTGGCGCCGGCGTGTTCGGTTCGCTCACGGTGCGCGAGAATCTCGATCTGTCGGGCTGGACCAACCGGCGCGATACTGCCGGTGTCGAGCGAGCCAAGGCTGAAGTGCTCGAGATCTTCCCGATGCTGGCGGCTCGCCTCGACGAACCGGCCGTCAACTTGTCGGGCGGACAGCAGCAGATGCTCGCACTGGCGATGAGCTTCGTGATGCGACCCAAGGTGTTGCTCATCGACGAACTCTCGCTCGGTCTGGCACCGGTGGTGGTGGGACAGATGCTCCCGATCGTGCAGCGTATGTCGGGGGATGGTGTCACGGTGGTCCTCGTGGAGCAGAGCGTCAACGTGGCTCTCACCGTGGCCGAACGGGCCTACTTCCTCGAACGCGGCGAGATTCGATTCTCCGGACCCACCGCCGAACTGTTGCAACGCCCTGATGTTCTGCGCTCGGTGTTCTTGTCGGGCATGGCCGATGACACCGTCACCACCGATCGTGAACCGTCGTCCATCGGTGACGGAGTCGCACTACGGACCAACGAAGTGGCGGCCGGTTTCGGCGGCATTCGTGCGGTCGACGGCGTGTCGATCGAGGTGCGCGAGCGTGAAATCGTCGGAGTGATCGGACCCAACGGTGCCGGTAAGACGACACTCTTCGATCTCATCTCCGGCTACACGCCGCTCATCGACGGAACGATCGAAGTCGGAGGACGCGACGTCACTAGCGCGTCACCCAACGGTCGCGCCAGTGCCGGCCTCGGCCGTTCGTTCCAGGACGCGCGACTGTTCCCCGAACTCACCGTGCGCGAAACGTTGGCGGTGTCACTCGAACGCTGGGTAGGAATGCGCAGCGCGCTGGCAGCCGCGCTCTACCTACCTCCGGTGTTCGAGTCGGAAGACGCGGTACGAAAGCGCGTCGACGAATTGATCGATGTGCTCGGCCTGGGTGACTTCCAGCGCAAGGCCATCCGCGAGTTGTCGACAGGCACCCGACGCATCGTCGACCTGGCCTGCTTGGTGGCACACCGACCCACCGTGATTCTTCTCGATGAACCCACGTCGGGGCTCGCGCAACGTGAAGTGGAAGCGTTGGCTCCGGTCGTGCGCCGTCTCCGAGACGAGATGGGTGCCGCGCTTCTCATCGTCGAACACGACATTCCGTTCATCTCATCAGTCGCCGATCGACTGGTCGCGATGGATCAAGGACGAGTGGTCACCAGTGGCCCGCCGTCCGACGTCCTCGTGCACCCGTTGGTCGTCGAGTCATACCTCGGCACGTCGAGTGCCGCGATCGCCCGATCCGGGCAAGGGGGATAACCATGCAACCAGCCAGCAGTGGGGCGGCCGGGGGGTCGCGTTCGCTCAAGAAGTGGGGTCCGCTCATCGGCATCGCCGTGGTGGCCGTGATCGTCGTGGCGATCGTGGCGCTGGCCGGCGGTGGTAGCGATGACGGCGAATCCACCGACACCACCGCGGCTCCGGCCGCGACCGAAGCGCCAGCGGGGTCGGAGGCACCCACCGACGGCGGATGGACGTATCCGCTCTCGTATTCGCAAGCGCAAGAGCTCGGCGTCGAAGGTGACATCGACTGGGGTGCCCGCTGCGACACATCAGTCGGTCGAATCGCCGTGATCGACTACTTCGCGCCTTTCTGTATGGCTCCGTTCACCGGCGACAACGGCGGCGCAACCGACGTCGGCGTCACGGCCGACGAGATCACGATCGTCCACTACATGGGTCCGGACGGCGACCCGGTGATCAACTACATCACCGATGCCATCAAGGCGGACGACACCAACGCACAGGAAGAAGAAGTCATTCGCGACTTCATCGAGTACTTCCAGACGTACTACGAGTTCTACGGACGCAAGATCAACTACGTCAAGTACGAGAGCACTGGTATCGCCACCGATGAAGTGACGGCCCGCGCCGATGCCCAGCGCATCGCCGACGAATTCAAGCCGTTCGCGGTGATCGGTGGACCGGCGCTCACCAACGCCTTCGGTGACGAGTTGGCGGCCCGCGAAATCCTCTGTATTTCGTGTGGTGGCGGTTCGCCCGAGTGGTACGCCGAGCGCGACCCGTACGTGTGGGGCATCGACGGCGCGGCCGAGCAGAAGCAGGTGCACGTGGTCGAGTTCATCGGCAAGCAGTTGGCGGGCAAGCCCGCGATTCATGCCGGTGACGAGTTCAAGGAGACCACGCGCAAGTTCGGTCTGCTGTACGTCGAGAGCAGCTCCGAGTCGAAGGTGCTGGCTGATCTCATGGTGTCGCGCCTGGCCGAAGTCGGCGCCGAACCCGCCGAGGTGATCCCGTACGTTCTCGATCCGGGCACGCTTCAGCAATCGGCGTCGCAAGCCATCGCGAAGTTGAAGGCATCTGGTATCACCTCGGTGATCCTCGCGACCGATCCGGTGGCTCCGCGCGACTTCACGCGTGAAGCGACCGCGCAGGAGTACTTCCCGGAGTGGATCGTGGCCGCGGCGACTCTCACCGACACCACAGCTTTCGGTCGGTCTTACGATCAGGCCCAGTGGGCGCACGCTTTCGGTGTCACGAGCCTGGCCGCGCGACTGAATCCGGAGACCAGCGGCTACTACGGCTTGTACACGTGGTTCACCGGCAAGGCACCGGCGGCCGACGATTCGATCGGCGTCTACATGCCGCCGTTCTTCTTGTTGATGTCGGCTCTGCAGAGTGCGGGACCTAACCTCACGCACGAATCATTGGCCGACGCCATCCGGAGTTTCGAGACGATCAAGGCCATCAGCCAACCCTGGCTCACGTGGGGCGACCACGGCATCTGGGACAAGCCTGATTACGCCGGTATCGACGACGCGACGCTGTTCTGGTGGGACGCCACTGCCACCGGCCCGGACGAAATTCGCAAGGACGGAGCGGGCATGATCCGCTACGTCGACGGTGGCAATCGTTACCTCCCCGGTGAATGGCCGAGCGAAGACAAACTCTTCGTGGTCGATGGGTCGGTCACGATCTACGACGCACCACCGGATGGTGAGGCACCACGCGACTTCCCGAGTCCGGCTAGCTGATCTGCCAATCGATCGGGTCCCGGCCCGCCTCTCGCAACGCTTCGTTCGCGCGCGAGAAGGGCCGGGACCCGAAGAACCCGTTGTGAGCCGAGAGCGGCGATGGATGAGCCGACTCGATGATCGTGTGCCGACTCGTGTCAATGAGTGACCTCTTCTTGCGCGACGGCGCGCCCCAGAGCAAGAACACCACACGTTCGCTCTTGTCGTTCACGGCACCGATCACCCGATCGGTGAATCGCTCCCAGCCCTTGCCCTGATGCGAGGCTGCCTGCCCGGCGCGTACGGTGAGCGTGGTGTTGAGCAACAGCACACCCTGCCGAGCCCACTGCTCGAGATTGCCGTGCTTCGGAATCGCACAGCCGAGGTCGTCTCTGAGTTCTTGATAGACGTTGCGCAGTGACGGCGGAACCGCCACATCCGGACGCACCGAGAAACACAGACCATGAGCCTGACCGGCACCGTGGTACGGATCCTGGCCGAGGATCACCACCTTGGTGTCGGCATAAGAGGTGAGGTGCAGTGCGGCGAACACGTCGGAGGCCGGCGGATACACCGGGCCGCGTGCACGTTCGTCGGCCACGAACGACTGGAGTTCGGCCCAGTACGGCTCGTCGAACTCGGCCCGCAGGATCGGGTTCCAGTCGGTAGTCGGCACGGGCTCATCTTGGCAGTCGGCCATGTGCGACTCGACATCGTCTCGTAGCCTCGAAGCGTGACGTCGGATCTCTCCAGCGAGCGCCTCACCGAGTGGCACGGCGTGCCACGGGTTCGACTGGCAACGTTGCCCACACCGCTCGAACGCGGGCCGCTGGTTGGTAACGGCGTTCGGCTGTGGGTGAAGCGCGACGATCTCACCGGCCTCGGTATGGGCGGCAACAAGGCGCGCAAACTCGAGTTCTTGTGCGGTGATGCCGTTCGCAACGGTGCCCGTGCACTCATCACGGTCGGAGCCGGTCAATCCAATCACTGTCGCATGACAGCGGCGGCCGGATCGCTGCTGGGTCTCGAAACGCATCTCGTCCTCGCCGGCGACCGACCCGATCGTCTGGAGGGCAATCAATTGCTGTCCGATCGCTTCGGCGCGCACATGCACTTCACCGGGGCCGGTCCGTCCGAGTGGGGAGTGCTCGAGATCGCACGTGAAGCGCTCACCGACGAGTTGGCGGCTCAGAAGCTCGTGCCGTATTCCATTCCGATCGGTGGCTCCACGCACGTCGGTGCGCTCGGCTACGTGCTCGCGTACGACGAGATCGTCGAGCAGTGCACCAGCACCGGTTTCACGCCCGGTGCCATCGTCTTCACCTCGTCGAGTGGTGGCACGCACGCAGGTCTGGTGGCCGGCCGCGCGTGGCGTCGAGCCCTTGGCTTGGCGCATCCGCCGGTGATCGCGATCGGTGTGGCCAAAGGTGTGGTGGCCGGATTCCCGAGTGTCGAGCAACTCGCCAACGAGGCGTTGCACTTGGCCGGTCTACCCGGACGCGTCGAAGCGGCCGATGTGGACGTGGATGCGCGTTGGCTGGGAGCCGACTACGCGATCGCCACTCCCGAATCGACCGACGCAGCCGACTGGGCCGCGCGCACCGGCGCCTGGGTGCTCGACGCCGTGTACACCGCCAAGGGAATGGCCGGATTGCTCGGTAATGCCGCCGATGGCCGGTGGGCGAGCGGCGACAATGTGGTGTGGATCCACACCGGAGGTCAACCAGAAGTGTTCGTGCATCATGACTGAACGACCCAAGCCCCGCACGATTGCGGTCACGGCCGGACGACCCGACCAACCCGGCGATCCGCTCAACACGCCGATCACATTGGCGTCCAACTTCCGGAGTGGTCCGGAGTATTCGCGCACACACGGAACCGACACGTGGGCCGCGCTCGAAGATGCGGTGGGTCGGCTCGAGGGCGGTCGTTGTCTGTCGTACTCGTCGGGAATGGCGGTGGCGTCGGCGATTCTTTTCGCTCTGCGCCCTCAGATCGTGGTGGTGCCGTCGGTGAGTTATCTCGGCGTCCGCGCGCTGCTCGGCGATCTGGCCGACCGCGGAACTCTCACGACGGTTCCCGTCGCCATTCAGAACACTCTCGATGTGGTGGCAGCGATCGAGCGAGCCGAACGCGATGCCGCGCGCGGCGCCGACGGTGTTCTCCTGTGGATCGAGACACCCACCAACCCCACGCTCGACGAAGCGGATCTCGCACGTCTGTGCCGCGAAGCGAGTGCTCGCGGTATCCGAACGGTCGTCGATTCCACGTTCGCCACTCCCATCGGCGTGCAACCGTTGGCCAGCGGCGCGACCGTCGTGATGCATTCGGGGACCAAGTTCATTGGCGGCCACAGCGATCTGCTGATCGGCTTGGCCTGCACCAATGACGACGCTGTGTACGAATCGTTGGTCCGGGCCCGCGTGGTGCAGGGTGCGACGCCGGGTGCACTCGAAGCCTTTCTCGCCCTACGCGGGTTGCGAACCTTGCCATTGCGCTACGCCGCAGCGTCCGACTCGGCCGGTGTGCTCGCCGAACGCTTGGCCGCACACGCGTCGGTCGAATCGGTGCGG
>Ga0315900_10010912_pt1 | contig 11314 bp, 6 predicted proteins | sample LakEriMetagenome_FD_203521 | JGI IMG/M metagenome (GOLD analysis project Ga0315900, IMG submission 203521) | Freshwater fungal communities from buoy surface, Lake Erie, Ohio, United States - Buoy 12 MA114 | ecosystem: Environmental > Aquatic > Freshwater > Lake > Lake biofilm | place: USA: Lake...
CCCTGGCAGATCAATCCGAATAGAACCGATACCCGACAAACCAGTTATCCACTGGTCCCACATAGACAAGTCTTCGCAAAACCCATGCAATAGAACCAAAGGAGGAAGTCCCGGAACCACTCCTTCCATCTGAAAAGCAATCTTTTGCGTGCCCAGTAGTGCTGCACCTCTCATAATTAAATCAGAACGTAAAATTAAAACTCAAAAGTACGACCTAAGCCGAGGCTTTCCATTTTTTTCTGTCCAAAACCAACCCTACACCTCACAAAAATAAGCAAGTCCTAACACGGATTCCCCCGTTTTAAGCTACCTTTGCCCACTGTGTGTTTACGCCGACCCCGATCGGTTCATCCTCAAGCCTGGACTATGTATCCTGATTTATCGTACCTTTTTCACGACTTGTTGGGCACCTCCCCCGACAATTGGTTGTCCATATTCAAAACCTTTGGTTTTTTTCTGGCAATTGCTTTTCTCGTCAGCGCCTTTGTTTACCGGCTGGAACTGCGAAGAAAAGCCAAGGATGGTTTTTTTCAACCTGTAAAAGCCCGGATCATCGAAGGAGCTCCCGCCTCAGTTGAAGACCTGGTTATCAATGCAGCTGCTGGCTTTTTTTTCCTTGGCAAGGGTATGTACGCCTATCAACATTATACCCAGTTTCGTCAAGATCCTGCCTCTGTCGTCTTATCTGGTAAATTCCATTGGCCTGCCGCCATCGCAGGGGCCCTGCTATTCGCCGGCTTAATCTGGTGGGATGCTAAGCGCAAACAAAAAAACCCACCCCAGGAACGCATCATTGAACTTTGGCCACACGATAAAATCAGTGAAATGACGGTTTGGGCTGCCGCTGGAGGTATCCTCGGAGCAAAAGTATTTGACTTGTTCGATAACTGGCAATCCTTCCTGCGCGATCCACTGGGAGCCCTGCTATCAGGAGGCGGCCTCGCCTTCTACGGAGGACTCATTATGGGCTTTATTGCCGTGGTTTGGTACCAATATAGACTAAAAATCCCATTTCTTCCCGCAGCAGATGCGGTTGCACCTGCCCTCACCGCAGGCTATGGTGTCGGTCGTATTGGATGCCAACTATCTGGTGACGGGGACTGGGGTATCGTGAACAACGCGCCAAAGCCCGACTGGATGGGCTTTTTGCCCGATTGGCTATGGGCCTACCGATACCCACACAACGTACTCAATACCCCCAATACCGACCCAGTGGGTTCCGTGCCCATCGAAGGATGTACCTGGGAATACTGTATGCAATTAGCAGAACCCGTTTTCCCAACACCCCTCTATGAAATCATGGCTATGGGCCTCATCTTTGCTCTGCTATGGTCCCTGAGAACTCGGTTAAAAGCGCCCGGAATGCTCTTTTTTATGTATTTAGGCCTTATTGCAATTGAACGTTTCCTGATTGAAAAAATCAGGGTCAATGTTCGGCATGAAGAAGTAGGTGCTTTCACCCAAGCCGAACTCCTTTCAATCCTGTTTGTCCTGATTAGCGCAGTTGGAATCTACTTTACTTGGAAAAAAGCCCAGAACGACTAAATAAAGTACTCAATTTTAGGAAATAGCACCCTGTTTGGAAAGACATCCAAACAGGGTGCTCCCTTTTTATTACCTTTGCGCCGAATTTACGCTCACTCATGTATAAAGAATTCAAATCGCTTAACCTCCCGGCCATCGATGCCGAGATCCTGCAATTCTGGCAAGACCAACATATTTTTGAAAAAAGTGTCGAACAACGCGACCCTAAGCAGTCCTTCGTATTCTATGAGGGCCCGCCTTCCGCCAATGGTCAACCTGGTATCCACCACGTAATGGCCCGGACGGTAAAAGACCTTTTTTGCAGATATAATACCCTAAAAGGCCTCCGCGTAGAACGAAAAGGAGGCTGGGACACCCACGGCCTACCCATCGAACTCCAAGTCGAAAAAGAACTGGGAATCACAAAAGAAGACATCGGTAAAAAAATTACCGTAGATGAATATAACCAAGCCTGCCGCGCAACCGTCATGCGGTACAAGGACCGCTGGGATGATATCACCCGTAAAATGGGATATTGGGTCAACCTAGACCACCCTTACATTACCTTCGAAAACGAATACATCGAGACCTGTTGGTGGCTCCTTCAAAGGCTGTACAACAAACGCACCAATTCCGGGCAATCATTCCTTTACAAAGGGTTCACGATTCAGCCCTTCAGCCCAGCCGCCGGAACCGGACTGAGCTCCCACGAACTGAATATGCCCGGCTGCTACAAAGAGGTGTCAGATATCTCAGCAATAGCCATGTTCAGGGTGAAATACAGCGAGCTTTCCAGCATCCTGTTCCAAAACCCCAACGAAGATGTGCGTATCCTGGCTTGGACAACTACCCCATGGACACTGCCGTCAAACGTAGCCCTCACCGTTGGACCTACTATCACCTATGCCAAAGTACAAACGTTTAGTCCCTATACCGCAGAGCCGATTAGTGTAGTGCTTGCCGCTGACCGAATCCCAGCCTATTTTGAGGCAGGCAATGAGTCCCTGCCTATGGAACCGCACGATCTAAGCGCCAAAAAACCAGCCATCCCATACCGGATACTGGGAACCTTTAAAGGATCGGAATTGCTCGGGATTCGCTACGAACAACTACTGCCGTACGTAAGCTCTCCAGCACTGGAAGAAAAAGGATTCCAACTGATCGCAGGTGATTGGGTCACCACTGAAGATGGAACTGGGGTTGTCCACACCGCCCCCTATTTCGGTGCAGATGATATGCGCGCCTGTAAAGAGGCAGGAATCCCAATGATAGGGATCGAAGACGAAAAAGGCGTCATCCAACCACTTGTTGACCGACAAGGCCGCTTCGTACCAGAAGTCTCCGACTTCGCAGGCGAGTACGTCAAAGCAGAATACTACCCAAAAGAAGTCCAACAAGAAAAAGACTTTAAGCCCACCGACCTCCGAATCGCCCTCAAATTAAAGGAAGAAAACAAGGCCTTCAAAATCGAAAAATACAAGCACAACTACCCACATTGCTGGCGTACCGACAAACCTGTGCTCTATTACCCACTCGACTCCTGGTTCATTCGCGCTTCTGCCGCTAAAGAACGAATGGCCGAACTCAATAAAACCATCAACTGGAAGCCTGAATCCACCGGAACTGGCAGGTTCGGTCAATGGCTCGATAACCTTCAAGATTGGAACCTCTCACGCTCCCGGTACTGGGGAGTACCTCTCCCCGTTTGGCGTACTGAAGACGGTGAAGAAGAAATTTGCATCGGCAGCCTGACAGAATTGCGCCAATTGGCTGAAAGCAGCCATAACCGAGCCTCTCAACTGTCCCTGACCGAAGAGGATAAAACAGCCGTTACTACCAGCCACCAGCAGGTCTCTAAACCCGAATTTGACCTACATCGACCCTATATCGATCAAATTGTACTGCTCTCCCCTTCCGGAAAAATCATGCGCCGCGAAACAGACCTTATCGATGTATGGTTCGACTCCGGCTCTATGCCCTACGCACAATGGGGACTGAATCAAGAAAAAATTAGCGCAGGGGAAGCCCAGCCCTTCAATGCCCCATTCAATACGTCCTTCCCTGCTACCTTCATCGCCGAAGGCGTCGACCAAACAAGAGGCTGGTTCTATACCTTGCACGCCATCGGCGTGATGTGCTTTGACTCCGTCGCCTTCAAAAACGTGGTCTCTAATGGACTCGTCCTTGATAAAAACGGAGAAAAAATGTCCAAATCAAAAGGCAATGTCGTTGACCCATTCCTAACCATCGGAAAGTATGGCGCAGACGCCACCCGCTGGTACATGATCGCCAATGCCAATCCCTGGGATAACCTCAAATTCGATGAAGAGGGAATCCTCGAAACCCGAAATAAATTCTTCGGAACACTCTTTAACACCTACAACTTCTTCGCACTCTACGCCAACCTGGACCAGTGGAAAATGCAGGAATCCAAAAAGATTCCTTACCAGCAACGCTCCGAACTAGACCGCTGGATCATCTCCAAACTATATTCCATGGTCGAAGGGTACCGGCAGGAAATGGACCAATACGAACCCACCCGCGCCGCCCGATTAATCGAGACCTTCGTCGATGAGCACCTATCCAACTGGTACGTACGCCTTTCCAGAAGACGCTTCTGGCGGGGTGAACTCAACGCTGATAAACAGGCTGCCTACGAAACCCTCTACGAATGCTTGCTCGTCACCGCACAGCTGGCCTCTTCCTTGGCTCCATTCTTCTCCGATTGGATGTACCGCAACCTTACTGAAGCTCTTCGCTCCACCAACGAATCCACACAGCCCGCTTCTGTACACCTAACAGATTTGGTACAACCAGACGCATCAAAAGTGGACGCCGCACTGGAAAAACGAATGGACTACGCACAGCGAATCTGTTCCCTAGCCTTGAGTATCCGTAAAAAGGAGAAACTCCGCGTCCGCTTACCGCTCCAAAAAATATTGCTCCCAGTACTCGATGAAGCCTTTATCGCCGAAGTGGAAGGTGTAAAGGAACTGATCCTCTCCGAAATCAACGTTAAACAAATCGAATACATTACCGACGCCTCCGGCCTCCTGAAAAAGGCAGCTAAAGCCAATTTCAAAACCCTCGGCGCTCGACTAGGTAAAGATATGAAAGCCGCCGGTGATGCCATCGCCGCCTTTTCCAATGAACAAATAAATGCGCTGGAAAAAGCTGGACAAACGGAGATCCTGGCGAATGGAAGCACGTACACCATCACTCCAGACGATCTATTGGTCACAACAGAGGACCTTCCTGGCTGGAAAGTAGCCAGCGATGGACCACTCACCGTAGCATTGGATGTTCAACTCACCGACGAACTCCTAGCAGAGGGAGCCGCTCGGGACCTCGTCAACAGAATCCAAAACCTGCGAAAAGAGAAAAACTTTAATGTCACCGATCGAATCGAAATAGAGCTGGAACCACACCCAGCCATCGAACAAGCGGTACTTCGCTTTGGAGAGTACATCCAACAAGAAGTACTAGCAAATACCCTACAGCTCACAACTGAAGGACCTTGGGAAACCATCGAACTCAATGACGAGGTATCCCTCCACCTAAAAGTGCGCCTGGCATAGCGCCTGGCAATAAAAACATAGCCGCGAACAACACTTTTGGTCGCGGCTATGTACTTTAAAAAAAGGCCGGCGCACAGCGTGCCCGACCTTTTTTTATTTCCGAATTTTACTATCAAACCCGCAACAGCTCCCGGTACTTTACCAAAGGCCAGTATTGGTCATCTACAATGCCTTCCAACGCATCCGCTGCGGTACGAACTGTCTCCATGTGTTGCTTGACTTTATGGCAAAAAATATCTGCCTCCTCCCGAACAGAGTCCGCATGGTGCGCTTTTTCCAAAGCCTTCTCCAATTTGTGCGCCCCCTCCTTGATCGTATTCATTAATTTGGTCAATTCCTTCAACAAATCTCGCTGAGGCTCCGCTGCATCCTCCATACCGATCGACTTCAAGGCTGCTATGTTCTGAGCTAACTCCGTTTGCTGACGAACAGCGGCCGGGAACACAAAAGAGTGAATTAACTCCAATAAAGTATTCGCCTCGATATTCATCTTGGTAACATAGTTATGCAACTGGACAAGGTAGAACGCATCTAATTCGCGGGCGTTCATAACCCCTGCACGACCAAATAATTCGGCTGCTGTTTTGGAACCTAAAACATCTAAAGCCTCCGGAGTAGCCGTGAAATTATTCAAACCACGCTCCTTTGCTTCTTCCTTCCATTCATCCGAATAGTTATTTCCTTCAAAAAGAATATTCTTTGACTTGCGGATATAGTTCTTAACCACCATCAAAATGGCTTCCTCCTGATCCAAGCCTTTTGCAACATGCTTGTCCACATCTACCTTAAAGTCCATGAGTTGAACCGCCATCATGGTGTTCATCACCGTCATCGGACCTGCACAGTTTTGACTGCTACCTACCGCACGGATCTCAAATTTATTTCCTGTAAAAGCAAAAGGAGAGGTGCGGTTACGATCCGTGTTGTCCATTTCGAGGTTAGGCAACTTGGCAATCAAGTCAATAGCGCGCTTCACCGCCGCATCATCCGTCTTCTTACCGTTGGCAATCTGATTCAGCAGTTTGGTCATGGCCTCCCCAATAAATACCGAAATAATGGCTGGGGGAGCTTCATTCGCTCCTAGACGATGGTCATTACCCGCATGTGCAATGGACGCCCGCAATAAATCGGCGTACTTGTGCACTGCCATAATAGTATTGACAAAAAAGGTCAAAAACCGTAGATTTTTGGCCGGATCCTTCCCAGGTGAAAGCAAATTGATCCCGGTGTCCGTGCTCATACTCCAGTTGTTGTGCTTACCAGAACCGTTGATGCCAGCAAATGGCTTCTCATGCAACAACACCCGAAGATGGTGCCGGCGGGAAACCCGCTCCATGACATCCATCAATAACTGATTGTGGTCTACCGCAACATTTATTTCTTCAAAAATAGGCGCAACCTCGTACTGACCTGGCGCAACTTCGTTGTGCCGTGTCCGAACAGGAATCCCCAATTTGTGGCACTCCGTTTCCAAATCACGCATGTAGGCATACACACGCTCTGGAATAGATCCGAAATAATGGTCTTCCAATTGCTGGTTCTTCGCCGCAGAACGCCCTAAAAGGGTACGCCCTGTCATAACCAAGTCCGGGCGAGCATTAAACAAAGCTTCATCCACCAAAAAATATTCCTGTTCCCATCCCAAGGTCGCAGTCACTTTCGTCACGTCCTTATCAAACAATTGGCAAACCGGAACAGCCGCTTTGTCCAATAACGTGTGAGAACGAAGCAAAGGCAACTTATAATCCTGTGCATCCCCTCCATAGGTTACAAAGGTGGTAGGAATACAAAGGGTCTTACCATCCCCCGATTCCATCAAAAAAGCAGGGCTGGTTGGATCCCAAACAGTATAACCACGCGCTTCGAAAGTACTGCGCATTCCACCGGAGGGAAAGGAGGATCCGTCTGGTTCTTGTTGAACAAGAGCGGAACCTGTAAACTCCTCAATTACGCGGCCATCATGGGTCATCGTAAAAAAAGAGTCATGCTTTTCAGCTGTTTTACCAGTCAACGGCTGAAACCAGTGCGCAAAGTGCGTGCAACCTTTCTCCTGTGCCCACTCTTTCATCCCAACGGCAATAATATCCGCCTCACTTTTCGTCAATTTTTTTCCACTCAAATTAGCCTCCTTTACACTCTGATAGGCCGCCTCAGGAAGGTATTTTTTCATGGCTTCATCACCGAAGACATTTTCACCAAAATACGAAGCAATGCTAACGGCATCGCGCTCTTCCTCCCATAAAAAGGTTTCTGGCCGATTGGCCATGTTCTGTAATGCGTTAAAACGAGAAAGTGACATAAAAATAAGTTATACGTGAAGGGAAAGTGACAAGTGAAGAAAAGGTATTTTTTAAGGGACTCTACTTCAAACTTCAAAATTCAGCGAAAAAAGACCTTTTAAAAGAAAAAAATCAGTCGTTTTAAGGCTTAAAAAGTAATTATAGCACAAAGGTAGGATTCATTTTAGCGAAAAAAAGCAAAAACAAGAAAATATTTTCAAAAACATAAAAACGTATTTCCCCATTGCACCGAGCCAGCCCAGCCGAATCCAACGAAAATTAAAGGGCAATAAGCAGCGCAATACCCCCTAATGGACTCTTGTAGCCGCACGTACTAAACACGTCCACTCCACTCCGGGGCTGCCTAGCAGCTCCGGGGTTATAGTATCAAAATACAAAAGCCTGCCCATCAATTTGACGAGCAGGCCTTCCAGTAGCCTTGAAGCTTGTGTTTGGTGTTTTTATGTCTTATTGCAATACCACTTCCTTCTCCGCCATCATCCTGCGGATGTTAATCAAAGCGTACCGCATCCTTCCTAATGCTGTATTGATACTTACCCGCGTCAAACCGGCAATCTCCTTGAAACTCATATCAGCATAGTGGCGCAAAATCACCACTTCCCGCTGCTCCTCTGGCAACGCATCCACTAAATGACGGATTCGATCGTGCACCTCACTGCGCATAATCACCTGCTCAGGACTGTCGTCCGAATGCATCAACACATCAAAAATATCGAAGTCGTCGGTAGGATTCAAATGCGCCCGCCGTTTGTTGCGACGGTGGTGATCCACACACATATTGTACGCAATGCGCATCGCCCATTGTACAAACTTACCCTCGTGGTTGTATTTGCCACGGCGCAGGGTGTCAATAATTTTAATGAAAACTTCCTGGAAAATATCCTCCGCCTGCGCATGATCCTTCACGAACAAATAAATCGAAGTGTAGATCTTGGACTTGTAGCGGTGGAGCAGAATTTCAAAAGACTTCTCGTCTCCTTCTGAATAGCGAGCGATCAACTCTTGATCGGTGAGCATAGGCATAACTTGCATATTCCAACAGTTGGTTAGTGAAACCACGAATCGTTAAGATCTGAATGGCGTGTACAAGTTATAATCTATAAGCAAAATGAGTTTTTATGAAAGAAAAACGAATAACTCGCTGTTTGTAGAGCCAAATGTAGGGCGAGTACCAGAACCCACCAAATTTTTTTTAAAATTTTAACAAAATATTATTTGACCCAAGCAACCTTTTCCCAGCTGCCTATCCTGCTTAATTTCGATTCGTTTGCGGTTTTATTCCTACCTTTGTACCCACATTACCTTTACTATACATGAAATTTGTTTCTGAAAAAGTCATAGACGCCGTCATCGATGAACTAGATGAGCTGGAAGAAGAACTCTATGAACTGAAAATGGAGGCCTTCGCGCAAGCCCAACCTGTAGTAGTCGCCTACCTGTTTAACGAAGAAAACTTCCACCTACTTACAGAGGATGAAAAAGGGTTTCTTCAATACCTCTGCCTCATTACCTGGATTTCCTTCGAGCGAGTAAATGGCTCCACAGAACCCGTTGGCGAAGAGCTCATAGGTGAGCTGGAAGAAAAAAACTACGGAATCCTGGAAGAAGCCCCCGGTAAAAAATTCCGGGACCGCCTTGACCCTTTCTTTGAAGGCTACCCACAAGAAGACTTGCTCGCTTTCCTCGAAGAAGCAGTCCTCGAAGAAGAAGATGACCCCGATTCCTTCGTTACCAAAGAGGGCAGAGAAACCATTTTTATCGCCGCAAAAACCGTCCTGGACGCACTTATTGCCTAAACAACCTTTATGGCTGAACAAAATTTCGTAGACTACGTCAAAATATTCTTCCGCACCGGAAAAGGCGGTGCCGGATCCACCCACTTCTACCGAGGCCCCGGTACGCCTAAAGGCGGACCAGATGGCGGCGACGGCGGCAGAGGAGGTCATATCATCCTTAAAGCCGAACCTCAAGAGTGGACCCTCCTCTCCCTGAAATATACCAAACACATCTTCGCAGAAGATGGAAAAAGTGGGGCAGGAGGTCTCAAAACAGGCTCGGATGGAAAAGATATCATCGTTAAAGTCCCCCTTGGAACCGTCGCAAAAGACGCCGAAACCGGTGAAATCCTACTCGAAATCACCGAAAAAGACGATAAAAAAATCCTGCTCAGCGGAGGCCGCGGCGGAAAAGGAAATAACTTTTTTAAATCCTCTACCAACCAAACTCCTCGATACGCCCAACCTGGAGAACCCGCCTCCGAACGCTGGGTAATCCTCGAACTTAAAGTACTGGCAGACGTCGGATTGGTAGGATTTCCTAATGCCGGAAAAAGCACCCTGCTCAGCGCCGTTAGCGCCGCAAAACCTAAAATTGGTGACTACCCTTTCACTACCCTGGTTCCTCAACTCGGTATCGTGTCCGTGCGACCTGGCCAAAACTTCGTCCTCGCCGATATCCCCGGAATCATCGAAGGCGCCCACCTCGGAAAAGGAATCGGCCACCGATTCCTCCGACACATCGAACGAAATAGTGTCCTGCTCTTTATGATCCCGGCAGATACCGATCGAAGCCTCTCGCAAGAGTACAAAATCCTGATCAATGAACTCAAGGAATTTAACCCCGACCTGCTCGACAAACCGCGCTTGCTCGCCATTACAAAATCGGACTTGATTGATGAGGACCTGGAAAAAATGCTGAGAAAAACACTCCCAAAAGGAATTCCAGCCTTGTTTATTTCCTCCGTCACAGGAAAAAATATCCAACAGCTAAAAGACACCCTTTGGGAAGCCCTCAACCCCTAAACTAACTCACCACTTAAACAAATCCCTAGGGCCCGCTATGATTACTGATCTGGTGGGCCCTATCGTTTTTTACAATCCACACACTTCACCAAAAGTTAGGTGCTCCTCTACAAGCGCTGGTATCGCCAGTACCCAACAATTAAATCAAAGTAAGATAAAGATGAATGAAAACAAATAACAAACTGCTCCATTGCTAGCAAGGGAGCCCCAAAGCGCACTCAACTCTTGCATGAGCTGAACGCAAATCCCAAAAAATAGTATCCATTGTCTCCTGATTAAAATCATCAACACCCGCCCAATTACACACTACGTTCCAACTCAACATCAACTGCCCGAAAAATAAATAATTGACAGTGGACATGCAAACAAAAATGCAGGTAGTCTACCCCCAGAAGTAGAATAATATATTAATTAAGGTAAAAAATCCTACTTTTTGGGTATGGTGAGATTTTTTTCTTTATTTTTATTCTGTTTTGTAAAAACAGCTGCAAAATAACCAAATAAAGTACTTTACTGTTCTAATTTTGCACCGGCTAGCATGGGGCTTAAGAGGGATTTGTAGATAAATGTTTTTGGGGCTAAAACCCCAAAACACCCAAAGCAAGTGGTCGCCTTCAACGATCCCAGAACAATCCCTGCAGCACACCAGACTATTTAAAGCTAGTCCGGTGAGCAATCAACCTTAACCACTTTTACCTATTCTTTTCAGCTCATGAAGAATTTGATACTTTTTGGCCCGCCAGGCTCCGGCAAAGGTACCCAGGCAGCAAAATTAATCGAAAAATACCACCTCGTACATATCAGTACTGGGGACTTGTTCCGCTATGAAATGGGGAACAATACGCCACTTGGACTGCAGGCCAAAGCGTTCATGGCTGAAGGTAAACTGGTGCCAGATGAAGTCACCATCGGAATGCTTCGAAATAAAGTGGAAGCTCACCCCGAAGCAAAAGGGTTTATCTTCGACGGTTTTCCCCGTACCATTCCTCAAGCGGAAGCACTCGATGCCCTGCTCGCTGAAATGAATACCGCTATCGCTGGGCTAATTGCACTCGAAGTGGATGATGAGGAAATCGTACAGCGTATCCTTAATAGGGGCATCACCTCAGGC
>Ga0315900_10010914_pt1 | contig 11312 bp, 9 predicted proteins | sample LakEriMetagenome_FD_203521 | JGI IMG/M metagenome (GOLD analysis project Ga0315900, IMG submission 203521) | Freshwater fungal communities from buoy surface, Lake Erie, Ohio, United States - Buoy 12 MA114 | ecosystem: Environmental > Aquatic > Freshwater > Lake > Lake biofilm | place: USA: Lake...
CGGGGCTCGCCTCCGGCGTCTCGGTCACGGTGGAGGAACCCACGCGATCGCGCGATCACAGCGAGCGCATGCTCCTGGCGCGCGGGGTTCACCTGGAGATCAGCGACCATACGGTAACGCTTCCGGCCGATCAGGTCGTACAGGCGGCCGATGTCGTCGTGCCGAGCGATCCCTCGTCGGCAACCTTTTTTGCCGCACTCGCCGCGATGGCCAACGAAGGCGTCCTCCGTCTCGAGAACGTATGCCTCAATCCCACACGTACCGGGGCCTTCGACGTGTTGCGCCGCATGGGCGCGCAGCTCACGATCGAGGAGGTATTCGAGGTGGGCGGCGAGCTGATCGGTACGGTTGTGGTTCGGCCGTCGCCGTTGGTCGGGACGACGATCGAGGGGAGCGAGATTCCACGCTGCATCGACGAACTCCCGATGTTGGCCTGTCTGGCGACCCGCGCGGAAGGGACCACGTATATCCGGGATGCGCAGGAACTGCGCGTGAAGGAGAGTGACCGAATCACAGCGGTCGTGGCGAACCTCCGCGCCCTCGGCGCCGATGCCGAAGAGTATCCCGATGGCTTGCGGGTGACTGGCTCGCGGGCACCCTTGCAGGGGCACGTCGTGACGCATGGCGATCATCGGTTGGCCATGGCCTTTGGGATCCTGGGCGCGTTACCGGGCAGTCGCATCTCGATCGATGACCCCGGATGTGTGGCCGTCTCGTACCCCACATTTTGGCGGGACCTCGCCGCGGCAACGGGTGGCGCGGGGGCGACGGTGTCCGCCCCGCCGCGCCCGCTCGTCATCGCCATCGACGGACCGGCGGCGTCCGGCAAGAGCTCGACGGCGCAGTGGGTTGCCAAGACCCTCGATGTGCGCCACGTGGACTCGGGCGCGTTCTACCGGGCCATGGCCTTTCTGGCCGTCGCGTCCGGGGAGGCGCCGGAGTTGTGGACACCGGAGGCGCTGCTCGCGCGTGGGACGCGAATCACGTGGCGGCTCACCGAGCGTTCGGTGCTGCCGCTCGTCGACGGCCGCGATCAGGACGAGGCGCTACGCGGGACCACGGTGACCAAGCACGTGTCACGAGTGGCCGCCATGCCCGAGGTGCGCGCCTGGGTGAACGAGCAGGTCCGGTCGGCCGGCGCCGCGGTGGATGTCGTGGTCGACGGCCGCGACATCGGGACGGCGGTGTTCCCGGATGCGCCGCTCAAGGTGTTCCTGATTGCCGACACGTGGGAGCGGGCGCGCCGCCGACTCATTCAGCGCCTGAATCGCCGCCCCACCGACGCCGAGATCGCCGAGGAGGCGGAAGCGCTGGTGGCGCGCGATGCCCAGGATGCAACCCAAAGCGCCCCCGCCCGAGACGCCATCACCATCGACACCACGACCGTTACACAGGCGGAACAGGTGGAGCGGATCGTGGCACTGGCCCGGGCGACCCGGGACCGGCTGCGCGCCTTGTAGACTGGTCCTCTCCTCCCTATGTTTCGGGGTTCCAGTCTTTTCCTTTCCCCCTTTCTCGGCGCGGCGAGCGTAGTTCCGCGACTCTGGAGAAACCGCAACGTATGAGCACCGAACTGAGCCCTGAGCTCGCCGCTGAAATCGCCGCCGCCGCCGAGGCGGATCTCAATGGTGATGCGCCCGTTTACGGCAAGCTGACCGCGCGCGAAAAGCGCGACCTGCAGAAGAGCCAGCTGCGCCCGTTGGCGAACCGTCGCCCCGAGCTGTACGAAGAGGACGAATTCTCGTCCGACGAGTACGAGCGCATGCTGGAGCTGTACAACGGCACGCTCGCCTCGATCGAAGAAGGCGAGATCGTCAAGGCGCACGTCCTCGAGATCCGCGAGAACCTCGTTGTCCTCGATATCGGCTTCAAGTCGGAAGGCACGATTCCGCTCGAAGAGTTCAAGGACATGCCCGACCTCAAGGCGGGCGATGAAGTCGAAGTGCTCCTCGAGCACCTCGAGGATCAGGAAGGCTCGGTCGTTCTCTCGAAGAAGAAGGCCGACTTCATGCGCGTGTGGGAGCGCATCCGCGTTGCCTACGAGAGCGATCAGCCGGTCGAGGGCACGCTCGTCAAGAAGATCAAGGGTGGCGTGGTCGTCGACCTCATGGGCGTCGACGCGTTCCTCCCGGGTTCGCAGATCGCGCTTCGCCGCGTGCCGAACATCGACGAGCTCCTCGGGCAGAAGTACGAGTTCAAGATCATCAAGCTCAACAAGCGTCGCCGCAACATCGTCGTGTCGCGTCGCGTGATCCTCGAGACCGAACGCGCGGGCAAGCGCGAGAAGCTCATGAAGGAGCTCGCGAAGGACCAGGTGCGGAAGGGCGTGGTCAAGAACATCACCGACTTCGGTGCGTTCATCGACCTGGGTGGCGTGGACGGCCTGCTCCACATCACCGACATGTCGTGGGGCCGCATCTCGCATCCGAGCGAGATGGTCCAGATCGGCATGGAGCTCGAGATCAAGGTGCTCGACATCGATTGGGAGCGCGAGCGCATCTCGCTCGGCCTCAAGCAGCTCCAGAGCTACCCGTGGAAGGACGTGGCCGCCAAGTACCCGGTGGGTACGCGCGTCAACGGCAAGGTCGTGTCGATCACGAACTACGGCGCCTTCATCGAGCTCGAGCCGGGCATCGAGGGCCTCGTGCACATCTCGGAGATGAGCTGGACGCGCAACGTCCGTCATCCCTCCAAGATCGTGTCGATCGGCGAAGCCATCGAGGCGGTGGTGCTCAAGGTGGACGAGACGGAGGAGAAGATCTCGCTCGGTATGAAGCAGACCGAGCAGGATCCGTGGGTCATCCTGCCGCTCAAGTACCCCGTCGGCACGCGCATCAATGGCAAGGTCCGCAACCTGACCTCGTTCGGCGCCTTCGTCGAAATCGAGCCGGGTATCGACGGCCTCATCCACATCTCCGACATGTCCTGGACCAAGCGCGTCCAGCACCCGTCGGAAGTCGTGAAGAAGGGCGACGCCGTGGACGTGGTGATCCTCAACATCGACAGCGAAAACAAGCGCATCTCGCTCGGTCTCAAGCAGGCTGAGGAAGATCCGTGGCTTCGCATCGGTGAGTCGTATCCGGTGGGCACCGAGCTCCCGGGCAAGGTTGTACGTCTGATGGACAAGGGCGTGGTCGTTGATCTCGGTAACGACATCGAAGGCTTCGTACCGGTCAGCCAGCTGAACCCCGAAGGCACGGTCACCAACCCGGCCGACTTCGCGTGGGACGGCATGAACCTCGTCATGCGTGTGCTCGAGGTGGATCCCATCCACCGTCGTATCGTGCTCGCCGTGACGTCGGTGCCGGCCGACCAGCCGCCCAAGCCGGACACGCCGAGCAAGGTGCACAGCTCGGAAGACGAAATCGGGCTCTAAGCCGATCCGGTGTCGTATAAAGCAGAAGGCCCCAACCGCATGCGGTTGGGGCCTTCTGCGTGGGGCGGGTGAAATCAGCGCCCGACGATCAGCCCGGGCGCATCATCGGAGGGCTCGGCCTTGGAAGACGCGCGCTTTCCCCCCTTCGCAGAACCGCTACCGGGCATGGCCGAGAATCCCAAAATGGTCAGGAGGGCATATGCCACCAAAAAGAGCGTGGATACCAGTCCTACACGGATCGTTGTGTTGGTGAACTGCGCCGCCATCTGGGTGGACACGATCGTCTTCAGCTCCTGCGCGTCGAGCACAAAGACCGCGATGCACGGAAGCAGCCCGAGGGTGAACAGCGCCGACGCCGCGCCGACGGTCCGGGCGAGCCCGGTGCGCTCGAGGCCGCGGGCCATGACCAGCAGCAGGGACAGACCGAGGAAGGGAAGCAGCAGGATACTGGAGAGCGCATTGGCCGCCCCGAATCGCCACTGAATGTTGCTCAGCTGCAACGGCCAGATCTGGGTGAGCGACTGGACGAGGGGGACGGCGATCATCAGGAGCGCCACAACGAACAGCACGCGGCGAGAGACGCTGTCGTCGTGCAGATCGAGAAAATCGGACATGAGGCAGGGAGTGTCGAGGTATTGGAAGCGGTCAATAGCGCCAAGAAATGGCCAACGCCATTGTGAAAGGTGAGGAGCGCGTCCGTGTCGCGGAAGTGGGGCGGTGGTCCTACCGCCCATTGTCCCGAAAATTGAACGGCCGAGCCCGGGGCCGATCCACATTTCGACCGGCTCCTCGTTTTTCCGGTGACGTGCGCTAGCTTCTCGCCTCATGACTCACACGTCCCCCTCCTCGGCCATGCGTGACAAGCTCGAGCGACTCGCCGTCGCCCGGGATGCCTCTGAGCAAGGCGGTGGCGCCGCGCGGATCGCGCAGCAGCACGCCAAAGGCAAACTGTCGGCGCGTGAGCGCCTCGATGTCCTCCTCGACGAAGGTTCATTCGTCGAAATCGATCGCTTCGTCACGTCGCGATCGCTCTCCGACGGCGAAACGCCCGTGTACGGCGATGGCGTGGTCACCGGCCATGGTCGCATCGAGGGGCGTCTCGTTTATGTCTTCTCGCAGGACTTCACCGTGTTCGGCGGCTCGCTGTCGGAGGCGCACGCGGCCAAGATCTGCAAGATCATGGATCTCGCCGTGCGAAACGGGGCACCGGTAATCGGCCTGAACGATTCCGGTGGCGCGCGTATTCAGGAGGGCGTGGTCTCGCTCGGTGGATACGCCGACATTTTTCTCCGCAATACAATGGCGTCGGGCGTCATCCCGCAGATCTCGGCGATCCTCGGGCCATGCGCCGGCGGTGCGGTGTATTCCCCGGCCATCACCGATTTCATCTACATGGTGAAGGGCACGAGCTACATGTTCGTGACCGGTCCCAACGTGGTGAAGACGGTGACGCACGAAGACGTGACGATGGAACAGCTGGGCGGGGCCGATACGCACGCGGCGACGAGCGGCGTTGCCCACTTCGCGTGTGATTCCGAACTCGCGTGTCTCCAGCACATCCGCGAGCTCTTCCGCTTCGTCCCGAGCAATAACGTGGAGGATCCGCCGCGCGGCGCCGGGCGTGACGCGCGCGACCGTCGGGAGGAATCACTCCTCGACGTGGTGCCGGACAACCCGAACAAGCCGTACGACATGCGGGAAGTCATCGGCCGTGTCGTTGACGACGGGTACTTCTATGAAGTTCAGCCCGATTACGCGGCGAACATCCTGGTGGGCTTCGCGCACCTTGGTGGCCACAGCGTTGGTATTGTCGCGAATCAGCCGGCGGTGCTGGCCGGAGTGCTCGACATCAACGCGTCGCTCAAGGCGGCGCGATTCGTGCGCTTCTGCGATTGCTTCAATATTCCGCTGATCACGTTTGAAGACGTGCCCGGCTTTTTGCCTGGCGTGGCGCAGGAGCACGGTGGGATCATCAAGCACGGCGCCAAGCTGCTGTATGCGTACTGCGAGGCAACGGTTCCGAAGCTCACCGTGATCACGCGCAAGGCGTATGGCGGCGCGTACGACGTGATGAGCTCGAAGCACATCCGGGGTGACTACAACGTCGCCTGGCCAACGGCCGAAATCGCGGTGATGGGTCCCAAGGGGGCGGTCGAGATCCTGTACCGCAAGGAGATCGCGGAGTCGGAGCATCCGCAGGCGGCGCTCGATGCGCGGGTGGCGGAATACACCGAGAAGTTCGCCAATCCGTACATCGCCGCCGCGCGCGGTTACGTGGACGATGTCATCGATCCGCGTGATACGCGACCGCGGCTGATCGAGGCGCTCGAGTCGCTCCGCGGGAAGCGCGACAAGAATCCGCCGAAGAAACACGGCAACCTTCCCCTTTGAGCCCCCCGATGTTCAAAAAGATTCTGGTGGCCAACCGCGGCGAGATTGCCTTGCGTGTGATTCGCGCCTGTCAGGAGCTCGGCGTGAAGACCGTGGCGGTCTACTCCGAAGCCGACGCGAGCGCGCCACACGTGCGCGAAGCCGACGAAGCCGTGTTGGTGGGCCCGCCGCCGTCGAGTCAGTCGTATCTCGTCGGCGAACGCCTCATCGAGGTGGCCAAGCGGGTCGGGGCCGAAGCCATTCACCCGGGGTACGGATTCCTGTCCGAGCGCGCGTGGTTCGCCCGGGCCGTACGCGAGGCGGGGCTCGTGTTCATCGGACCGCCGGCCGAGGCGATCGAGGCCATGGGGAGCAAAACGGCCGCGCGTCAGTTGGCGATCGCGGCCGGCGTTCCGGTCGTTCCGGGGAATACGGAAGGCGTGAAAGACGCTGATGAGGCCATCGCGATCGCCGAGTCCTACGGATTTCCTGTGCTGCTCAAGGCGGCGGCAGGTGGCGGTGGCAAGGGCATGCGCATCGTTCGTGCCAGGGAGGAGTTGGCCGGCGCTCTCGAGAGCGCCCGACGCGAAGCGAAGAACGCGTTCGGCGATGATGCGGTGTACCTCGAGAAGTACATCGAGGGGCCGCGTCACGTGGAAATCCAGGTGCTGGCTGACGCGCACGGCAACGTCCTGCACCTTGGCGAGCGTGAGTGCTCCGTGCAGCGTCGCCATCAGAAGATGATCGAAGAAGCGCCGAGTGTCGCGGTCTCTCCCGAACTGCGCGCGCGCATGGGCGCCACGGCCGTCGCGGCGGCGAGGGCCGCCGGGTACGTGAATGCCGGGACCTGCGAGTTCCTGCTTGATCGCGATGGGCAGTACTACTTCCTGGAGATGAACACGCGCATTCAGGTGGAGCATCCCGTCACGGAACTCGTGATGGGGATCGATCTGGTGCAGTGGCAGATTCGGGTGGCGGCGGGTGAACCGCTTCCGTTTACCCAAAAGGACTTCACGCCCCGCGGCTGGGCCATGGAGTGTCGCATCACCAGCGAGGATCCGTCGAACGGCTTCCTGCCGAGCACGGGTCGCATCGAGTATCTGCACCTGCCGAGTGGGCCTGGCGTTCGATGGGACGGTGGCATCGAGGCCGGTAGCGAGGTCGGGTTGCACTACGATCCCATGCTCGCGAAGCTGATCGTGCATGCACCGACTCGTGCACTGGCCATCGCGCGGATGCGTCGTGCCCTGCACGAACTCACCATCGATGGGATCGAAACGTCGCGCGGGTTCCATCTGCGCGTGATGAACGATCCGGAGTTCCAATCGGGCGACATCAGCATCCAGTGGCTCGAGCAGCGGTTGCCCACGCTTACCGCGCCGACCGCTGATCTTGAGACGCTCCGTCTGGCCGCGATCGCGGCGGCGCTGGTGGCGCACGAGGAGCGCACGGCCGGACGGAGTGCTGGTGTCGGGAGTGCCGGCGCCGGCGGTGCCGTGCCCGTGGGCGAGGAGCCGCGTGGGGGCAGCGCGCTGACCTGGGCGGCCGTGGCACGCCGAGAGGGGCTGCGTCACTCGTGAAGCGGCGTCCGCCACGCAAGGCCGCCCGCGGTACGTCCTCCACGCGAACGCCTCGCCTGCCTGAGTCGGTGCAGACGCTCGCCATCGAACGCATCGCGGCCGGTGGAGACGGGGTCGCTCGCGCCGACGGCATGGCCGTGTTCGTGCCGCGCACGGCGCCGGGTGATGTGGCGCAGGTCGCGTACGTGTCGCACGCGCGCCATGGCCGTGGACGGGTGCTGCAGATCCTGACGCCATCCGCCCACCGCGTGGAACCGCCTTGTGTGCATTATGAGCGCGATCGCTGCGGCGGCTGTCAGTTGCAGCATCTCGATGCCGACACGCAGCAGCAGGCACGCCGCCAGATCGTGCAGGACACGCTGCGACGCATCGGTCGCCGCGAGATCCTGCTCCCCTCGCTCGACACCGGTGATGCGTGGGGCTATCGCAGCCGCCTTACGCTGACGCTTCGTCGCTCGGGGAACCGGTGGATGGGTGGTTTGCATGCGCACGACGACCCATCACGCGTGTTCGCCCTCGAGACGTGTCTGATTGCGCACCCGGCCCTGGTGTCGGCGTGGGGCAGCATCCGTTCGGTGCTCCGGCAGGGCGTGGTATCGCTTCCCACGGTCGGCGAAGGACGTGCGGCAGCGGACTCGCTTCGTCTGAGTCTGCGTCTCGAGGGCGATGCGAACGAGGGCGACGCGCCCGTTACCAACGAGCGCGGCGTGCAGGTGGTGATCGAAGGGGGCTCCGGCTGGCCGCAGCAGGCGGAATGGACGGAGGCCGTACAACGCGCCGACGACCGGGTGCGCGGCGTGTGGTGGACTCCAGCCCCGACCGGGTCGTCCGACACCGACACGCGCCGTGACCACACCGGCCCCGTGGCCGATTATCTCCCGCAGGCGCGCGAGGCCCTCGCCTTCGCGCAGGTCAACGCGGGGATTGCCTCACGGCTTCGCGAACGGGTGTTCACCGCGGTCCAGCAGTTCTCGCCGAAGCGTGTGCTCGATGGTTATGCGGGTACGGGGTTGCTTTCGGAGCGTCTCGCGCGGGCTGGTGTGCCGGTCGTGGCCGTCGAAGCTGATGCGGCGGGGGCCGAGAGCGCGGTCGCACGCCTGGCACAGGCTGGCGACGCGGGAAGCCGGTCTCGGGTCGTGTGCGACTTGATGGAGCGCGCTGTGGCGTCGCTCGACGTGGCCACCGATGTGGTGGTGCTCAATCCGCCGCGACGTGGAGTGCACGCCGATGTGACCAGTTGGTTGGAGGCACCCGCACAGCGTCATGTGCGCGGTGTGGTGTACGTCAGTTGTGACCCTGCGACCCTGGCGCGCGATCTCGCCCGTCTGCCGTCGTGGCGTGTGGAGCGCGTGGAGTGTTTCGACATGTTTCCGCAGACCGCCCACGTGGAGACCGTGTGCGTGCTGCATCGGGAGAGCGCATGAAATATCTCGTGGATGTGAACGGCCAACGGGTCGTCGTGGAACTCGACGGGGCGCACGCCGAAGTGAATGGCGAGCGGCTGGATGTGTCGCTGACGCCCGTCGCGGGTACCCCGGTGCGGCTGGTGCGCATCGGCGAGCAGGTGCACCGCGTGGTGGCGCGCCGCGGGAACTCGCGTGGCGCGTGGTTGCTCGACGTGGACGGTACGCGAGTGGAAGCCGAGGCGCTCGACGAGCGCATGCGCGCGATCAAGGATCTGACAGCCGCCACGGCCAAGGCGAGCGGCCCGGCCCCGCTGGTGGCGCCCATGCCGGGGCTGGTGGTGCGCATCGCCGTGGCAGTCGGCGACACGGTGGCGGCCGGTCAGGGGCTGGCCGTGATCGAGGCGATGAAGATGGAGAACGAGCTGCGCGCCTCGGCGGCGGGTGTGGTCACGGCCATCCGGGTGAGCGCGGGGCAGGCGGTGGAAAAGGGGGCGGTCCTGATCGACCTCGGGGCCGCGGAGGGCTGAGCGCCCCCGAGACCGCCCCCTCCCGGGCGGTCAGCCCTGAGCCGGTTCGTTGCGGCGCATGCGGTTCACGCCCTTGATCACCAGAAAGAGCGTGAACGCCACGATGACGAACGTCAGGACCTGGTTCAGAAAGAGGCCGTAGGCGACCGTGGGCGCCCCGGCCTTTTTCGCGTCTTCCAGCGTGGCGAACGTACCGCCGCCCACCGTGATGAACCGGTTGGTGAAGTCGATGCCGCCGGTGAGGAGCCCGACCACGGGCATGATGATGTCGCTGACCATACTGTCGACAATTTTTTGAAAGGCGCCGCCGATGACCACGCCGATGGCGAGGTCCATCACGCTGCCCTTCATGGCAAATTCCTTGAATTCCGACATCATCGACATGCGCGCGACACTCCGAGCGAGGGGAGGGGAGGGGCCGGGTCGCATATGCGCCGGCATCGCCAGCATGGCGTCGGGACCAGCGGGGGGCAAGAGCCCTTGGCGTAGCCCAAGGTCCTAGACGGGCGCGTGCTTGGCGGGGAATGTGCGACGTATATGGCCGTCTCGACACGCTCCTCGTCACAAGCGCCGGATTGACAGGCACTTCAGAGCTGTGTAAGCTACGAGTCTGTCCCGATTTTCGACGTTTTCGGCGCTTTCCGAGCAGTATGGGCGCCGGTCTAGTGTCACTTCGGGCGTCCGTCCTGCGACTGCGGGACGATTTTCGGCTGTCAAACCCTTTGCCGGGGGCCGACCCGCGGGCAACTGCCCACGGTCCACGGCTTCTCCGCAACACGCACGGATCACGTTAGCATGAAGACCTACAGCGCGACCCCGAAGGATATCGACCGTCGGTGGTACATCGTCGACGCGGAAGGAATGGTCCTTGGCCGGCTCGCGTCGGAAGTCGCGAAGATCATCCGCGGCAAGCACAAGCCCATGTACACGCCGCACATGGACACGGGTGACTTCGTCATCGTGATCAATGCGTCGAAGGTGCAGGTCACCGGTCGCAAGGCCGAGCAGAAGACCTACTTCAGCCACACGGGCTACATGGGCCACGAGAAGCATACGCCCTTTGCCACGATGCTGGCCAAGCACCCCGAGCGCGTGATCGAGAAGGCCGTGTACGGCATGCTCCCGAAGACCACGCTCGGTCGTCAGGTGCTCCGTCGCAAGCTCCGCGTCTTTGCCGGTGCCGAACATCCGCACGTGGCGCAGAGCCCGGCCAAGCTCACCTTCTCCGCCGCCGAGGCCAAGTAATGTCGGAACAGATCAACGCCGTCGGCCGTCGCAAGGAAGCGGTGTGCCGTCTTTATCTCACCCCGGGCACGGGCAAGTGGGAAGTGAACGGTCGCACGCTGGGTGACTACTTCCCGCGTCCGACGCTGGTGTCCGCCATCCAGCAGCCGTTCACGCTGACCGACACGCTCGGCCAGTACGATGTGAAGGCCACCCTCGATGGCGGCGGCATGTCGGGTCAGGCGGGCGCGGTGCGCCTCGCGGTGGCTCGCGCGCTCGTCAAGGTCGACGAGAGCAACAAGAAGAAGCTTCGCGAGTTCGGCCTGCTCACGCGCGATGCGCGTGAGGTCGAGCGTAAGAAGCCGGGCCGCGCTGGCGCCCGTAAGCGCTTCCAGTTCTCGAAGCGCTAAACAACAGTGGCCGGGGCTGCGGCCCCGGCGCGTTGTCCAGCATATCTCTCACGCGGTCCGAGCTGGTGGCGGGTGCTGTTTCCCTCGGGTGACAGTCGCTGCCGGCGATGACGACCGCGGACGAACTCCAAACAACCAGGTACTCCACGCATGGCCACTCCGTCCCTCGAGCAGCTGCTCGCCGCGGGCGTCCACTTCGGGCACCAGACCCGTCGTTGGAACCCCAAGATGCGCCGGTTCATCTTCGCCGAGCGCAACGGCATTCACATCATCGACCTGCAGAAGACGCTCCGCCAGATCGAACTGGCGCAGAAGCTCGTCCGCGAGGTCGTCCTGCGCGGCGAAAACGTCCTCTTCGTCTGCACCAAGCGTCAGCTCGCCGCCATCGTCCGTGACGAGGCTGCCCGCTGCGGCGGCAT